>Ga0126327_10000147_pt1 | contig 18236 bp, 14 predicted proteins | sample InaspJWI30metaG_FD_101392 | JGI IMG/M metagenome (GOLD analysis project Ga0126327, IMG submission 101392) | Marine gutless worms symbiont microbial communities from Oahu, Hawaii - Inanidrilus sp. 1 OAHU.JWI-30 metaG | ecosystem: Host-associated > Annelida > Digestive system > Unclassified... | reverse complement strand
TGCATATGGCCCAGCTGATGCCACTGCCACTCACTGTTTCTTGCTCCAGTAAAATCCAGATTGGTTTTACCTTTCTGGTACCGGCTTACCCAGGTTGTCCTGGAAAAGAGGCCGTTAAATGGTAGTAGTAGTAGTAGTTGTATGCTTGTTCAGTCTGTCTCTGTCTTTTCACTTGCTGTGTTTTTATGGGCCTTGCTGCCTGAAATAAAATGGATGATGTCGGCCACTGTACCAGCGTCTGTGGCTGCTCTGTCACGTAGGAAGTGGCTAATGGGCTGATGACTCTAACATCTCAAACTAACGAACGGCCAATATGCCATGAGACTAAGGTCAGCCCGTCTGGACGTTTACCATCTTGTCTGTCTAGTCCAGAGGTATCTTCGACAATTATTATTATTATTACACATGTAACAATGTCATGCAAACAGTGCACGGGCATTTTTCATAGTCAATAGCGAAAGTTAAGTCTAACACTAATGACAATGAAAATATACACAACAACGGTTTTATTGTCATTATACATATCAACCAGTACATGGCACATCCCAGTTAAGAACTAGCTATTCTTGCTGGACCTGGCATCACTAAAGGCAGTCAAAACACCTTCCCTCAACAGTAAGTCAGTGGTTAAAGAAAGGATGAAATCCAGTGTGTGATACCGCACATAAGGAAAAGCAATTTGACACCTAAATTTTTTTTACATCAATTACCTCTTAGTACCAAACAGCAACCAACTAACAACTTCCAAGGTAAATCTGGTGAGTCAGATGCCACCTTGATCAACCAACTGACCAGATTCTTGAAAATGGCTGTCCTCTTTCTTAGTCCATCAATAAAGGCTTAAGCATCCACAACACAGCCAAATAGATAAAATGGTACAAAATGAAAAGCCCAGAAATAACTTTGTTTTTAGATAAACCTTTTTGCGGTCGTCCTCGTTCTCAATTGGGTCGACAGCACAGCATGGTCTGGAAGTGACAGTGAAGTCAAACTTGGCATATTTGCAGTAGCCACAGGCATTGCACAAGAATGGATCTTTCTCGTCATAGTTAATTGCACTGGTAACAAATACACACCAAATTTCTGAATAGCATCAAACGAGACATTTTCATTTCACAACATAAATCTTTGTTATAGCTGAATATTGTACGTCACGGGTAAGAAGACAGAATACATGTAAGTGAGACATGGCAAATTAAACTGTAGTAGAAGTACAGTTAAAGGGCCATTAAACGGATGTGTGTAGAAGTACAGTTAGACAGAGAATAAAAATGAGCGAGATCAGATGGATATGTGGGTGTACTTTGAAAAAGGAAACAGACTGCATGGCTTAGAGAAATGTCGTGAACTGGATCCAGTGAGTTCGGTGATTATGAAGGGTAGACTGACATGGTTTGAACATGTGGAGTGTAAAAAAGTCACTGCTGTTATGAGTATTATCAATGAATATACAGACAGTAATAAGTCAGCTACCATCTTGGATCGAAATAAGCACATAAATGAAATCACTGCAGATTACCGGCATTTGTGGCATTGGAAGACGTTCTCGCCACAATTTCCACACACTCCGGGGTTTGCCGGCACAGATGCACTACACCGCGGGCACTGCAGAGTCTCAGCAGATGCCTGGACATTGTCATAGAAGTCGGCATACTCGATCATCAAGTTGCACGCAACAATTGGCAAAGGGAACTCGATCTTCACTTCCGTCTGTCCCGCAGACAGCACCATCTTCTTTGCACGATGCCACAAACCAGGTCTGCAGTACACAACGACAACAACAACAAGCATGTCAGATCTCCTTACAGCTGGATCAAAATTCATGTGGTCTGCATGTCATGTAGCAGCAGCGGCTATCGATCAATATCTGCTGCGAGCCCGAACCCGACCTCAGCAGCCGACCACTGCTGTTGCTGTCGATTGATGACACAGACAGATGGATGGACAGACACTCGACCGTACTGTGCGAACCACGTGACAAACATTTAATAGTCTCTTATCCAGGACATCCAGGTAAGCTGGTGTCAGACAGCAGATGAGGTGAACACAGTGCAGACGCCCAAGTTGAGAGCAAGTTTACAGCGGGCGGCAAGATAGCTAGTATTTGTGATGAGTGGCCCTCCCCACAACAGTTTAAATTCTGCCATACATCTGAGCAAATGAAGATAACTGAGCATGTATCAGCACAACATACTGACAATCTAACTGGATGCTAATGCATATGGACGGCCTCCATCATCCACACCCCCATCATTTTTACACTGGATACCCTGGCTGTAGCAACCTTCTCAATTTATCCTCGCATGGGAAGGCACAGAGTTCTGCTGTATTGCATTACTCTGTGCACTGGTTGTCTGCAGCAAAAAATCACCACACAAACCTCCTGGAATAATGCAAGGAGTCATCAGTTGTAATTCGGAAAATCAACAGCAAGTAAGTTAAACCATTACAGAGACGAATTACACTTCAAGTACGACAATGCAGAAAAAAAAATAATGCCAACCAAAATACAACTCATGAAACACACAAACATGGCCTGGATCTCAGTACCTGGAAATAAATTTCAGTTAATCAAGTTAGCCACATGTTAATAGATTTCTTTGGCAGTAAGTCTTATAGCTATGCTATTCAAAAAAGCTGTAAAGACTTCCAATGAATCACCAGCACAACATACTTGTTCTTCAGCTCAATCACTGCTTGAACTTGTCGATTGTTGTAGTGAACTATCAATGTACGAACCTAAGCAACAACCGTCAAGTGTCAAATAATTGAGCTACATTTAACAAACATCAGAAAAGCAACAAGACTGACAAAAATAATCTTAATTTTTCCAGTGCTCAGACTATAAAGAACAAATAAAAATGTATATGCCGCTACTTTGTTGTCATTAATCCAGTCTGTATTTTACCTGTTATTGCAACATAGCAGTGTTTAGTCAGTGAACATAACAATTCAAGTTTACAATCGAACATGCAACTAGCTCACTACACATAATACACCAGTATTCATTAATGTACAGTCGAGGCATACTACATATTTTGTCACCTGCTGATACTCACCATCTTTGCTCTCTTCAGATCGGTGATTTTCAGTGTGATCTTTGAAATGGTGTGACTGCCAGACAATTTGACTATCTGCATTGTTGTAGTAAACTTCGAATCGACTTTGATCGATGAAAGTTTTATGTTCTGCAATACAATACAATTTTTGCAGCCATAAAACATTTTGGTTCACAAAAGCACATAATGACGATGAAGTGAATTGTTATAAAGCTCACTACTAACATTATTATGTCTCAATATATAATGAACTCTATAAAACAGCTGAAAATAATAAAAATCAAACTTTCAACAAACCGCAAATGGAATTTCCGGATTGTTGCATACGAGGCAAGGGTCATGTTCTAGGTAGTAACCATCAAAATCCACCAAACCTTGAAGTATGCTATGCACATCACAAAGTCATCAAGTTGGCATTTGTAATTTCCCTGTGAGTGCAGGAGACCCAACCTAGGCTACAGTAAGCACAGAAAACTAACAACAGCTGAGCAAAAATGTACAGTAGTTGTAGTTACTAAATCAAACAAAGTAAACAAAACAACATTCCACCACAACTGGTTTAAAGCTGAGTGTGAAACAGTGCTATATGTGTGACTTTCACCTCATCATAAACTGCTATAATGTTTGCCTTTTCGCACATGGGCCACTTCTGACATCACTTATTGGAAAAATAAGTCATAAAAGTAATCTTATTTAATCAAGAATACGGAGGTAATGCTAGAAAGCATGGCATAATAAGCACAAGCCACTGACCTTTATGTACTTACTGCAGAGCATGTCACTCAACAAACTGCAATTAATATCATAATTTAACAAGCAACTTAGCTGCCACAAGTCTCAGCATTCTGAGCACAGTAATTTTTTGCCTTTTTTTCTGCCGTGATGATCCAGACGGTCTGATTAACCATGCACGATCAATGTACTGCAAAATGGATGAGCCACTGATCATTTCATCACTTACACACTTGACTAAACTGTGCAAAGTTTTAACTCAAATATGATCCCAAAATAACTGGTCGGTAAATTTCTCACTTGTAGATCGATGCATTTGGATGATTGGCAAGCATCTTGTTCTCAGTTCGCAGCAGTGTCAGAGCCTTTTCAACATACTGCTTCATCTGTCCATATTTTCATACAGAACACTCATGCAATGCAGGCAACACTGACAACACTGCTAGCAATACACAAACACACACACACACCCGTTTAACGGCCCTTTTTCCAGGTCTACCCAGGTGAGCCGGTACCAGAAAGGTAAAACCAGTCTGTATTTTACTGAAGCAGGAGACAGCAATAGTGATACGATAATGACATCAATACTAATGACAAAAAAAACACCACAATACAAAATAGCTCAGCACTCAGCAATAGCACTGTTTGAGCCATGTCTAGATTTTCATAACTAAATCTGCTGCTGTTGATACTGCTGCTGCTCCTGGTCCTGCTATTGCTACTATTACTGAAATACTGATCAATGGGCCTTCTTTTCTGTCATTTCTGTTTTTTTTCTGCAGAACTTTGATCTAGGTTGGTACCGAGTTCTGAAAAACAGAACACAAGCACCGCTTAACAGCTATTTTCCAGATCAGCTTGGGCTAACCAGCTGCTTCCTAATTTTCTTCCTACATTTCTTCCAGACCTGTGTACCTTCTTGGGATATACTTAAATTTTTCGTCTCATATCTTCTGGGATGTCCTGTCAAATGCCGTCAGATTCCATCATTAAGCAATGTTTGATCCAATCAGTTCATCTTTAAACAATCACACAAAATTAAACAACTGACAGATAACTGCCAAATGTTCTCCCTTTTGCAAAGCAACAAAAGCATATCTCATGCAAGACCTATGCAACTGAATAAATGAAGTGTGTAATGCAACAGCCCTTAACCACTCCTGTCTCAACAACACAATATTATACTCACAAAGAAACAAAAGACGTAAGCAAAGTACCCGTCGTTCGGACGTCTGTGGTGTCTTGATGGTGAAATATCCCAGCAGGTCAACAAACTGGATGGCCTTGCTGCCATACAGAGGCAGATCAGGCCAGACACTCCACATGAGCTCCAGCAATGCCTCCCTCTGACTGGCTGGCGAACTCCTGCATAACAGTCGTCCACTATATGAAGACGGACCATCTCAGTGTATATATGCCGAGAGGGATAACTCTTAATGGGAAAAACGGCATGAGTGGGTTTGGCAGTGAAAAAAGTAATGTGAAAAGAAATGAAAAGCACAGAGACTAATTCAGAGCATCGAGACATTTATTCATACCTGCTGTACATTTAAACAAACGATTTTTAATATCAAAAATTGAAATCACGGTTGGTTTCACTAACATGGTATATTACTTTCTGTTATAAGAAAATCACCACAACACATCATAAATGGCCAGCCATAAAGTAGACAAGTTAACACCAGGCATACAAGAACAGTGCCACAACACAACAATGCCTTATAGCAATCAATTTACATGTGATGTTTACACACAGTACATTGTGCAGTTAAATCACAGTTGGGCCTGGTACCAGAAAGGTGAAACCAATCTGGATTTTACTGAAGCAAGAGACAGTGAGTGGCAGTGGCATCAGCTGGGACATATGCAAGTCTGCAACTTGCTCCAGACAGATAACCACGCCAGCACCCCACCACTCAGTTTTTTACAGGCTGGATGCCCTTCCTGCCGCCCAACCAACAGCATCAAAGCACTGAAGGCATAGAGTATAATATATGAAGTACTGTATAAAATCACAGCTTTAAACAGACGATTAAACAGTGCCACAAAAGTGCAAGTGAACGGCTGACAAACCTGTAGATATGCAGGACGAGTGAGTGGGCCTGCCAGCGAACTGACGTCAAGTTTGATTCCAGTAGGAAGCAGACAACAAAGCGGACAAGAAGATCACGGCCGACGGACTTACACACGTGCTGAACGAGCGACTGACACAGCGCCTCGTCGTAACGACACAGACTGTCGGAGGCTGTCACCATGTCAACATTCACCAACAACATCACCTTCATCATCGTTATCATAAACATAAATTGCACAATGTTCCATACTAAGCTGCAACAAGTATCCACAGTAATGGTGGTGAGCAGGCCGCACTGCTGCATGCTGCATCATATGTGTCCCCCTAAAAAGAGCCCTTTCCCAGGAAGGGATCTTTGAGCAAACCACAGTCTACATTCCAATGGGCATCTCAATCAGTTCAGTCATTTTGCTGGGCTACAGTTTTTAGCTGACTGAGCAGAAAGTGAACACCATTAACACAATGAAGGGAAAACAGACAAGTTAGACACAGAAAGCTTTATGGATGTTTACCTTCTTTCTTTTTGACGTCAGCATTCGACCTGGAATCGGATTTCTCTTCTCTCTTTGATTTGGCAGGTGAGACGGCTGATGCTGCAGAGCCAGTTGTTGATGACGATACTGTGGAACCAGCTGAGGCACCGGTACTTCCTGATTTTGTTTGCTCGGCGGCTTTTGAGCCACACAGTGCACATTGCAGTAGCTGGAGGATCAATGGAGCAACGCCATCGTCGAGACTGACACTGGCCAGCACCAGAAATGGCAGCACACCTACACAACAACAGACAACTCAATTCTATTAGCATTGATTTCTTGACTATATAATCATTAAATTGGACAGCACAGCCTGCAACATGAAACGGCAAAACGTGAATCAAAAATATACTAAATCCGGTTTAGTTATCTGTTGTTTTTGTGCCAAAAAACTGGCACGTGACAAAAGCTTCAATGCTTCACATGTAACTTAAATAGTAACTCAGAACAGTATTTCTAGTTGTGAAAATGACAAAATATGGATGATATTCAAGCAATATATACACAAATTCTGAAAAAAATCGATCCTTGAGTTACAGTAAAACAGTGGCATGCATGTAAGTCTTTAGAAGTTACTAAAAAACGGAGTACAAGCATACAGAACTTGCCAAGGTACCAATTATCATTATAACAGAGAATAACAACTAAAAGACCTTCATCTCGCTGGCAAAACTGTTGCCAGTTGATTGTTCTTGATGTGGCAATCTCCAGGCAAGCTTTCAAATGCTCAATCTGTAGCCAAGTAATCAAATAATGAATTTACACATGAATACCAGCAGAGACGAAGCTGTTCAGAGATAACAAACACTCACTAAAGAGACTGCACAAAGTGAAAAGCCTTTTGACTTAATGCATTTCTGTTTCACAGCTTAGACGAGTAAGGTGCGAGAGTTTTTCTGACTTGCTGCATAAATTTTGGTCAAATGCCCTTCCAGCAGCCACCCCTCTCTCTCTAGTTGGGTGGCTGTAGATCAGACCACTCGACCACAAAGTTCTCGCCAGACATCCCTGTCCTGAGCCAACTCCAACGAGAACCACAAGAATCACTCTTGCAGCCACCGACGGAAATTTAACCTCAGCCTACTGAATGCAAGACTAACACCTTAACTATTAACTAGTGCACATGCTTTGGGTATTTTTGGCCAGTTTAACCTAAACAAATGATGACATACATCAGACACCACTCAAATCAAACACGACGACGACAATATGAATATCATTATTATTATTCCCTCTAGTGCATTCACACTCTTATCAGGCACTGTCCAAAACGGTTTTCTTAGGTTTTCTATAGCAAAGCAGAAAAGTCATTCATCACCAAAATAATAACAATATTATTATTAAGCTCATTAGGCACAGAAGTAGTATACAGACGAGATCGATGAGGACGTCATATGTCAGTGACACGCTGCTGACAGGACTCGATAGTGTTGGGTCACAGCCACGTTTCTCACAGATTGAGCGCACACTCGACATGTGTGTCTCCAGGAAGTTCATATCTCGTAGCTGCCGGTACTTGTCTTTTGACCCACAGATGTACAGCAACAACTGTGATACATGACAACAAACCATCAATTCCTGTTAAATAACTATTATCAGGGCACCACACGGTTTGAAAAATGCAACTAACTCACATGATATAGTATATCAGGGCACCACACAGTGAGATATCGATCGATAGCTGCAGGTGCACTGCGGGTGCCATAACGGAGGAGGCTCAACACAGACTTGTTCATTTTGTGCCGCAAAAGTTTATAATTTATTAGTATTTGTTATCCATGGGATCAAGAAATATCCTGCTAAGCCTGGTTCTTCTGAAACTAACTAGTGTCTGTGTGTCTACTGTAGACATTGTTCACGATAGATACATACAAAATTTCCTTGGGAACATAACAGCGAAAAATATTTTAAAAATCAGTGTACACTTGCTCAAATTACGATAAAAATCAAGTGTTTTTTGAGATGTTTGCAATATTAAAGCACCATACAGTCCACATGCTTAACCGGTCTGCTGACATTCTTGTTTAACAGACACAGCAAGGCAGCACACTATTACATAACTTATGAGACAATGTGTAATGTGGCACTCTGGAGCAAAGCTATGAGAACCAGAAGACAAGAAGTGCCAACCTTTCTAACTTGACGTCGAACAAAAGCAACATGTTGAGGCTGTGCCATCATGTACTGCAACAACAGACATTACTTGTTCAAGTATAACACAGACTAACAAATACTTTCTGATACTAAGTACAACAACTAGAATATTTAGGAGTCATACAATTCCAGAAAGCACGAGAACACTTATTACATAAAATAACATGAACCAGATGGCATGAAAATGAGACCTGGCCTGTAAGGAAAGAAAATGAGGTGACACTTCAGCGAGCAGAGATGACAATGGTCACGTGGATGTGTGGCATTAAGGTAAAAGACAGATTTCCAATCAGCTGAGAGAGAGATTAGGAACAGACGATATAATCTCAGTACTACAGCAAAACAGGCTCCAATGGCATGGACATGTGTTGCAAAGAGAAGATAATGACCAGGCGAGGAAATGTATGGAGTATGAAAAACAGGGTTCCAGACCAAGAGGTAGACCCAAGAGGACCTGGAGAGAGGTTGTAGAAAAGGACTGTCAAGCACGTAAATTGAACAATGAGGATGCTATGGATCGTAGAAGACGGAAGAAGTTGATAAAGGATGTTTGATAATCAGGATGGGTGTAAATGGAGGGAGGGACTAAAAATGAGAGACTGGAAAACGCAGGACAGTCAAAAATGCATTGTCGGAAAACGCGAGACTGGAAACTCATCACCAAACTGCAGGACTGGTAAATGTGGGAAAAGGCATGTATCCTTATATAACCTAGCCACTAGCACCTGCTTAAGTTTTTAGCAACTCCTGTTGTTTGCACTGTCGCGGAACTGCAGTAATTTACATTGTAAGAGCAGCCGGCTCAAGCTGTAGCCTGAGTTTGTTGCACTGAACAGTACTTGCCAGCATTTATGCCTTTGCATAGCCATTGGATAGATTTCTACTCAGCAGCCATCGTGGCTCCATTGTTAGCAAAAACTTAAGCAATTTCACTGCATCTGATTTGCTTTTTTAGGAGTTTTTGAACCAGACTCAGCAGCAGTTTCAATTAACATCTGGAATATAAGTATGTCTGCTGTTTAGGCTTGATCATCTTTCCATAACCAATCCATTCTCGCGTTTTCCAATCCTGCAGTTTGGTGATGGGTTTTCTAGTCTCGAGATTTCCAGTCCTGTAGTTGGGTCTCGCCTTTTCCAGTCCTGCATTTTCCATCTCGCCTTTTCCAGTCCTGCAGTTTGGTGCCACGTTTTACAGTCTCGTGATTTCCAGTCTCACGTTTTCAGTTCCCACGTGAGTGGGTGAATGTTTCTTCTGGTACTGGCCCACCAGGTAGTCCCGGACAAAGGGCCGTTAAACACTCGAGTGCACGTGTGTAGACGGCACTCAGCTGCGTGCATATACAGTATCTACCACACCATGCTGAACGAGCATAGTGCCAATACTAGCGAGCAGCAAGTGCATAGGTAAAAATGAATAGATTAATACTGTACTGACCACTGCACCAGCACAGCTGCAGGTGTGCAATCTACAAAGTCACCTGGTTCTATGTGCAGCCCATCAGTTGTAGTGTGGTGGCAAATATGGCAGACTAGTGCCCAGAAAATGTTCCCAATCACTTCCAAAATTGAATTAACTCCTCTATGGTGTATCATTACCTGTTCCCCAACTTTCAGGAAAATCCACTCAACTTTTTGAGTTACTTTGCTAACACACACAGGTCAAAACATTATCCCTGCCAACATCTGACAGAAGTAACAGCATCAGGGACCAGATAAATGTTGCAATCTATTGCACTGTAAAGTAACGCACGCACGCACGCACGCACGTCAAAACACTGAAGGCAAAAGCGTCAAAGCACTGTAAAGTAAAAGTAAAGTAAATGGAATACTGCAGTTTGCAACCAGCCTCACCACTATAGAAACTAACATGCCACATGGGATGACACTGTCACCTGGCCGAAGTGACAATACTGCTGTATGTATTAGCTGAAAATAAATCGGCAATATAGTCATATGCTGGCCACTTAAAAGCCATTCGATAAATATAAAAAGCAGACAAGAAAGTGGCAGACATCTGACCTCTGTCAACAGCTTATGCCAGGAATTGTCGAAAGCCGGCGGCTGAACATCTGGCTGACTATTCTCGGCTATCTTTTTCATCTACAATGCATTCATTGTTATGATTACCAAGTAAATTACAACAGTGAAAAATGAAGATCACCTTAACCATCAGTGTCACACAATGTCATGGCATAACACAATCTCGTGACCTGATTATGTTAATACCACTGAGTTCACCGTCAAAGACTGTGTACTGCTGAACTAGATTTATCAAAACTCCCACTGCAAGAACAGCTGCCGGATCCAACAATCATTCAACTAAAATAAAGATTAATCACTTCAACACAGACAGGCATTTGAAAGGCACAGATTGGTTCAAGTACTGAAGTAAAACCAACAAGACCCATATATTTTCCCCTAAACTATACATTTGGGTGGCTCGGTAGCCAAGTGTTTAGCGTGCTGGACTCAGACTCTGGGTTCAAATCGCAGCCGTGATGCTGTCGGGTAATAGTCATAGGCAAACTGTTCACACCCATCATGCCTCTGTTCACCAAGCAGCGAAACTGGTAGCAGCCCTCTTAAGGGTTGTGAGGGTAACTGCAAGCCTGGCGGAAAGTAATGGAAGCCTACCGCCAGGTTTATGACTCACGTCACCAGCAGGCTGACTGCCAAGAACCGGGATCAGCTCCGGAACCCTACGCTTGGTAATAGAGTATGGCTACCTTTACCTTTTTTATATACATTCACCACTCCACTAACACTAGCCATCTGGCAACAGCAGCAACCTGATAAGGCAGCCGCAGAACAATCTCCATCAGCAGCAGTGGATAATCCTCGAAGACGTTGTTGGCATGAGTCTTCACATACTGTCGTAGAAAGAACGGCGACATGTCTGGTGGAGACCCGGCTGGACGAGGCTTCAGCAACTGACCACTGATCACGGAACCCTCCATCTATACACCACAACATCGAGTTAAGATTTTACTATCCACTCGACACAAAATAAATCATTTCAGAGACATAACAAAAGCAGGCAATACAAGAACAACATGACCTAAGCTAACACAAAACACAAAAAATGTTAAACAAACACACAAAACTAAATCTAAACCTAACCAATTGCAAATATGAGAACTGCTCACATTGTGCAAAACTGTCATACACAATAAAACATGGAGCAGTTCTGATTATCTCCCCTCTTAGCCTCCAGACAATCATCATAGCTCAGATGCTGTCTATTGGAGAGAAAAGACCTTAAAATCTGGCAGCACAGCTGGATCAGTACAATAAAATCAACGAAGGGGGGATATAGGGCCCACTCCAACAGGCTACAGAAGACCGTGTGAGTTCACTTACAAAGAGAAGATAAGAAACTGAAAATGAAAGGTGATGGGGACAAACCAACACCAGCAAATGATCACTAATAAACAAATCCATTACAGCTAAAAGCCGACGATCCTGTACAAGAGATGTCAAAAACCTCTTTTGATGCCAGATGAGTTTTCCAGTAGTCAAGCAGTATCTTCAGCAGGCAGAGGCAATAGTCGAGACCATTACTCATGACCAGAGCACGACCAGTGCAAGTGTTGACAAACGATGATCCCTAACAACACAAGAGTTATACACCGTGTTCCATAAAAAAAAGAGACACCATACTCATGGCGATATCTCATGTCAAATCTTAACCGATTTTCAAAATTCTTTCTCTAGCTGATTATGTAGTAAATTTGCAGTAAATGTTATTAAAAATACCACCAAACCTAGCATATGTTTCCACACTAGCTTGTGAAACATTAATGTTGATGAAAACAAGCGATTAACAACAACTTACAAGGTACTGTAGCAACATATTTAAGGTGTGGTGAGGTTGTCAATAAACAAATTAAGAAAGGTTTATTGCTGAGTCTGGTGTCTGGCTGAGGACTACAGAAACAAAGATCAGCGCCACCCCACGGGCCCATGTGGCTCAGGAAGGACTTTACATTGATTTTACAGATTGCATGAAAGGAGTGGTTTATGACTGGTCATACTTCAGTGGCAGCTGACTTGCTGGGGCTGCGAGTGCGTGACATCAGAACACTCAACAGCCGAAGCACCACCAGTTTCACTTCATGCTGTGGTGAGCGCGTCGACATCTGCGCCAGGTCGACATCTCGACTGCTCAGCTGCAGCAGCCCAGTGATGAGTGATGTCAGCAGTGTGTCTAGTGTAGCTTTGTCCTTCTCTCCACTGCCATCCAGCTCCATTGTCAGCGACAACACCAACTGACACACACCGACCAATGTAACTAAATAATGCATTGGCCTACCACACTATCAGCATTTAAGAGACAGAAAATTACTCACGTCCTCATTTGCAGTATGTTTGTTTCCCATTGAGAAAGGGGTATTGTTTGAGCAAAAGTAGCGAAAAATTAGAGTTTAGGGTCAGGGTTAGTAGAGATCAGGTTAAGGTTAGTGTCAGGGTCAGTTGTTGAATCGGCACATCAGTTGCTAGGCTGATAGTGGTACTGCATTAATAACAACCATACAGATCAGTTTCCACATAAATAACAAAATACGGGCCTTGCTTCATCGATTGTAAATTAAGTGATACATAAACCAAATAAAGAGGTCAGCATAATCTTAACAATTTGCCCTTAATTCTACAACAATCCAGGCAAGTTACATAAGCTGAGCATAAGAAATCTTTTTGTGGTGCTGACAAAGACCCAGACATTTAGTTGCCAATGATATTTGTTTTGGCTGCTTGTTGCTTGCCCTTATCATCAGTTTAATACACACGAATGCAGCACGAACAAAAATAAAACACACAATAACACACGGAATGATACAAAAAGACATAATAGTGACTAAACTAATTTAGAAAAATAAAACCAAAAGCTGTCCTTAATACACGTAATACTACAGCGAACATTTTCTTCCAAAATAACAGTTTCTTCATGGGTAACAGGATGGATACAGGGAGACTGGAGCAATAATACAGCAACGGTTTGACACTTTCATACCAATATGCATGGAATATTTTTCCGAAAAGCATTGTTCCACACAACTTCAACACGTTTCTCATCACACGAACTCAAATACCAAGTTTCACAGCTATACAACAGAGAAGGAAGATAGTACGTTTGTATTAGATACAGTGCAGACATTTCATTCCGACAATTACCCATACATCTGAGGGCAATAAAATGAACAAAAATGAACTGAAATCCAAACATAATTTCAAAATTCATACAGATACTTGTAAAACCGGCGAATCTAATCAAGCAGTACAGAACAGGATTAACAGATATGAACAAAAATTACCGACGATGATGAATTAAATGGCAAACCTGCATAAACGGGATGGCACGGACACCTCCGACGTCACGCAGCTCTGGCAAGTAATAGATCAGCCTGTCAAGAATGCGCAAACGAAGGACATGCATGTGGCAGTTAAAGTCGTAGTCAGCTTCTAGTGATTCGCTGTCAAGCGTGACAGCACCACCGACAGTAGTGTCAGCATGGCCCGTGACGCCACCGCCGATACTGCCGACATCACTGTGTGCACCGGTCGTTGTGCTGTCCACTGTGACATCGCCAATAGCACTGCTTCGACCACTCACTGTCGACAAAAACACCCACAGCAAAAATGCACTCAATACAAGAAGACGGGTGTTCTATGAAAGAAGTCTTCTTCTTTACACACAGTATAATAACTATTTAGCTGCACTGCAGTGAATGCAGCTCTATAGACGAATGATGATCAAATAGTGGGAAGCGTACAAGACAGAAGCTGATAGCATCAGTGAATGCAACAAGTGGCAGGCGAGCAGGCCAACTCAGACCACAGGCCAAATCAGCCTCCTACCCTACATGGGATGGCATATGAGTACCAGCCAGTGCAGGAATGCTCTAAAGATGAAAAGTAAATGCAGGATGGCTCATTCCACTTGTGATTTGTGAATAAATGTGTGCGATCCCGTTAACGCGTGATGCCATACTGAGTGCTTTAGTAGTGAGAGTCGGACTCAGTATAAAGTGTGATACAAATGTCCTGTTTACTCATACCAGAACTTGTTGATATCGGCTGATAGTAACCAATACGCCGCTGCGACAACTAACCCTAACACTAACTCTCACCGTAACCCTAAACCGAAATTTTTTACTACTTATGCACAAACAATATGCCTTTCGCAAACGGAAATAACACATGCTGCAAATGACGTCAAACTTTAAAAACGTGATTTTTCTATGTATTTAACGCCGATAGTGCTGATGTATTAATTAGTTACACCGAGCAGTCATACCGGACACGCAGTCAACTTGTTGCAGTCGTCTGATGCAGCACTAGTGCCTTCATGGTCAGCCGGCAAAATGTGCAGCATAACTCAATGCAGACACCAGGAACTTAGGAAGTCAAGGTCATAGGTGAAAGTCAAGGGTTATGGTTAGCAAGGATATTAATGCAGTCAGTCTGATAGCGGTCCCTGATAAGGACAGTTTGTTTTCTAGTTGCTAGAAAAAGTTAACACAAATGAGGATCAAATAACGGGAGTTGTACAACACCGAAGCCGAGTGCAACGGTAAATGCAACAAGTCCAGCAACGACAGCAAGCATCATACCGGAGACAGAGTCGACTTGACTGCCGCCACTGTCTGACGCAGCGCCGCTGCCCCCCTCGTGGTCAGCTGGCGACGTGTGAAGCATCGAGCCAACAGTGGCAGCCATGCTGCTCACCTCATCATCACTTGCCGGACCCGACGCCGTCGCATCCGACATATGCCCCGCCTCCAGGCCGCCACCCTCAGCCGCCTGCCAGCACACACAAGCTCCAGCTATCAAACTGTACTTGCGCTTTTTCACCCGTGCCATACCATGCTAGCACAGCACTAGCTATGGCCCTGTGTCGGTCTGCGTATGTCTGTCTGTCACAAGTTGGTGTTCTATCGAAACTAGCATCTATACGGACTGACCTGGTTTCTGGAATGGAGGCTTCCTTCGACCTATCCTACACTGTGACATAAGGAAATTCTGGTAGCCATATCTACAAAAGCAGGGGTACTTCCTTCTCGAACTGTCTTTAACTCGGGCTTGGGAAATTTCGCCACGGCATGTCAATTGTCGCATGATGTTGAGATGAAAAACCTGCCTACATCACGCAAGGGGTTTCACCAGATTTTTGTTTTTTTTTGTTATTTTCTTAACTTTCAGTCTATATTTTATCCACGGTTCTGTAACTGGTTTTCCGAATTTTACTTCTGCCTTTTAACCCTAGCTCTGTGACCTATGACACTGACCTCCAAACTAAACCCAGATAGGATCAAGGACAACCAGCATGCCAAATATCCATGCTAAATAGCTAGTTCATTTGACGTCATTCTCTGGACTCAGACAAACACATACAACTGATCAACAGTTCTACATATACCACAAAAGTAATGTGGTAGCTAGTACAAAGTCTCCATCATGAAATACGACAGACGAGCTATAATGATGCAGACGTAATCAATAAACATATCAAGCCATTTAACAGAATTCTAAAAAAAATTTAAATTTACACCATAATCACCCATTTACATACCTGCAACTGAACATTTAAGTTTAAGTCACCAGGTCCAGCACCCAGCACACGAAAAACAAACATCACATACAAATTATCCCATGTGCCGAACAGTGCTCTCGTGTTCTCCAAATACAGCAAGTTAACTTTTGACCTAGTCTTGTGCACATTACTTTTTGTTGACAGTACTATACCAATGCAGCCTGCTCTCCAGCATGACAGCAAAAACGTCCAAAACAATTAAAACAATACAAAATGAATAGGCAGTACAGCAAGCATATTTCTGCTATAATACCTTTTCCATATAAATTCATTACCAGTACTTGTGTTTATAGCAAAAAATAATACTCAGACTAAACCTTTCTACGAAAAATGCAGGAACAATCCATTACAGCTCAAAAATAGTATTTCCGGTAGCTTGCATAACACCACACAATTAAATTAAACAACTGACGCCAGTGGTTAAAGTAAGACACTACAGGTGACCTGGTCCTGAAGGCTGAGTGCAATGGCAAGCTGGACCATCGTCTCGTCGTCAGCATCAGGTATGTTCAGCAGCGCCTGGAGGTTACCTGCGCCTCCCACTAACAGAGCCTCCAGAGCATTAGCAGCCTGTGGCTGTGCAGCACCTGGTGCCGCATTGTCCTGGTCGATAACTGCCGCGTCAGCTGCCATATCCTCAGCTGGCTCCTTACAAAACCAACCATGACAACAATTCTCGTCTTTTCAATTGGCATACTTTCTATGCACAACACATGTTAGTAGAGACTCCCACAGGTCATCTTCTACGAACTATAAACACACAAACGTTCTTTTACGTTTTACATATTTTTTAATTCACATTTTATGCATTAGGCAACTCATCTGTACCATAAAGGCAACATTTTAAAGCACACACGTTTCCTATTTGAACACTGTACATCCACGACAGAAACACCCTGCGATTCTCTGCAGGGCACGTGTCCTTCACGATGGTTGAGCTGATTGAGTTAAGGTTTTACATCCCACCCAATACAAAATAGGTCATTTCAGAGAAGTTCTTCCCAGCCAATCTTTTTGCTTAGTACTGAAAAACCAAACCAAAACAAAACAAAATCAAACATGCACCCACAACAAAACATACTATAACATAAAAAAACACACAAAAAAACTAAAGCCAGGTTTAGTTGCCTTTTACGACATCCAGCCTGGAAATTGAATGGGTCTCCTCCAAGAAGTAGATAAGTAGGAAAGTAAATAAGTAAAGAAACAAAGTAAAAGAAAAAAAAGTAAGTAGGGAAGTTATGCAAAACAAGTGACCTATACAGCATCACAATCAAAAAATGAATCCAGGAGCATTACAGCCGCAGAACCCATACGGGGCATGTCCTTCACAAAGCACAGTGGTCAACGACAACATTAGCAACCATGATGACATCTGCCACAACAAAAACAACAACTACTACTACTGCAACTTATAACGGAAACAACAACAAATGTTAATGTTTACTAGCTTCTGGCTTACATAAAGATATTCTTAAGAAAAGATTCAAAGCATCCTTCACATGAATGTTAAAACAGGTCTAAAGCCAGATGCCATAGATATCTTAGCATATCGGAAGTTTGCCAACTGTCTGTCTTCTGTCTGCTGTGCACTGCAGCATCAATATATTTTCTTTTCTCTGGCTGCACATCCATCAAAATCAAGTACACACTACCTCCTCATTGCCTGGCGACAGAACAGGAGACGGTTCCACTGGTGCAGTTGCTTCCACTGCACTAGCATCAGCAGCAGCAGCAGCAGCAGGTTTCTGTTCTTCAACTGCCTCTCCTAACACAAACAGCAATAGTTATTGACTCAAATAAGTCTGTGTTCGGCTTCATACATACGCTGACAATGTGGCACTGCCTGCATGCTGCAGCTGCTAAGTGCCGGCCATGCAACAATCAATCGACATCTCCTGCCTGCCGGGCCCATATCAGCAAACCAGCAGCATGTGGGCCCATGCTGGGACAGACAGACGGAGGGACAGACACACACACACACACACACACACACACACACCCGTTTAACGGCCCTTTTCCGGGACTACCCAGGTGAGCCGGTACCAGAAAGGTAAAACCAATCTGGATTTTACTGAAGCAAGAGACAGTGA
>Ga0126327_10000143_pt1 | contig 18469 bp, 19 predicted proteins | sample InaspJWI30metaG_FD_101392 | JGI IMG/M metagenome (GOLD analysis project Ga0126327, IMG submission 101392) | Marine gutless worms symbiont microbial communities from Oahu, Hawaii - Inanidrilus sp. 1 OAHU.JWI-30 metaG | ecosystem: Host-associated > Annelida > Digestive system > Unclassified... | reverse complement strand
CGCCTTCCGGCCGGAAGGCGTCAGCCAGACCGGTTCAGCCGGTACTTTGAGCTGCAGGCCGTCCGATTCGGATTCGGATTTGTCCGGGGCCGGCGGCTGGATGCGATTCAGTTGCAGGGTTTCGCGGCCGTTCGTAAGCCGTATCGTTTGCAGCGTGTCCGGATCGAAGGCCAGGACTTCATGGTCGCGCAGGTCAGCGGCGGTCTCTTCAAACTTGCGGCGGAAGTCACCCCGGGCGTGATAGACGTTCGGATTTTCCGGCAGTCGGAGAAAGGTGTGCTGGTAGGTCGCAGCTTCCTTGCCAAGATAGAAATCGCGGACCAGCTGGTCAGCAGCCCAGGCTTTGACTGCAATTTTCTTATTATCATCCAGTTCATAACGTACATAGGCCTGCGATTCCGAAACCAGATCGGTCAATACGATTTCTTCGATCTCAAACAGCATGCCTTTTATCTTGGCGCCGTCAGCCGGGTAATTGCGGGGCGCCACAAACCATTGATTGCCATTCTTGTACAGGGCAATGCTCTCCTCCGGTGTTTTTATCTCCAGGCGGGTCACCGTATCAATGTCGATTTTGGTGAGTTCCGGCAAGGTGTATTGGGTCTGGTCCTGCTTGTGCTGCACCAGGTAAAGCCCGGCCGCGATAATAATGACGATCAGGATGAGGTATTCTTTTTTAGCTTGCATATGCTTTCCAGTATATTGTGTCCATCCGCAATTGGCATCTTTTGTCCCAGAGCGGTGTTTTCCAGTCTTCACATAGGGCTAAGCCTGGCAGGTGCTCAATTGAGCATGCGGTGAAGCGTAGCGCCTTCCTCAGAACAGCTTACGATGCCTGCGGTTCCAAAATCGCTCAAGCCTTCCGTCTGCGCCTAAAAGCTACGCCGGACACCTGCTCTGCCCCCATATCTACCATTTGTGTACGGACACTGGTTAGATCAGTTACTAATCCGACTGTGCGGGAAACATCATCTGAATCCGCTTCTTGCGGGCGTGCCGCCGCAGCAGGATAAAAAATCCGAATATGGTGACGACGATGGGCAGCCCCGCGATGTTCAGCATTTTGATGGCTGTACGCGTCGGGGCCTGGATGTCGTCCAGGGGATTGTACTGCTGCACCTTGCCACGCATCATGGCGATATTCTCCCGGTCATTGAGCGTGTCAATGACGTTCAGGACATACAATCCATTGGGTGAACTTTCATTGGGATCGAGTATGCTGTCCTTGATCATTTCGGAAGAGGCCATGATGAAAATTTTGGCCGGGGCGCCTTTGGCCAGAAAATCGCCTTTGCCCTGGATCATGGACAGGTCGCGCTGGGCAGCTTTATCTTCAGCAGAAGGCTGTTTTTCGTCGCCGTCGGCTGCGGCCTTTTTAACGGGTATCGGGCGACCATCGAAGTAGCTTGAAAATTCGCCTTCCAGCAGCCAGGCCAGCGGCTGGCTGCCGGCAAACTGGTCCCTGGCCGGCGGCGAGAGGAACATCGGGTTCAGGTTGATGTTCGTACTCATCTTCCAGGATTGTTCGGAAGTGGACAGTAATTTATTTACGGTCAACCCGGCCGCGGCCGCTTTCTCTTCATCCACGCTCACCGGGGATACCTTGACGGCAATGAGGCCCTTGATGTTCTGCATGAAGGCCAATTCCTGGTTGATATTCCGGCTTTTGATGATCGGGGCGAAATAGAGAGGCCTTTCACCGCCGCCCATGTTCTGGGAGAGGCGTTGCTTGTAGCAGTTCTCATCGAGAATGTAGGCTTTTTCAAGGGTAATGCCGTGGTGGGCCAGCAGTTTTTCCAGGCCGGTATCCAGGGCGGTGTAGCTTGGCCCGCGATTCATTCCAAACCCCGGCTGAGTCGGCATTTCCTCTTTGAAGGCATCCATGAAGATGACCAGGTTGGTGCCGCGCATGAGCGCCTGGTCGATCTGGTAGAGATCGTACTCGGAAAAAGCCTCCGTAGGCTGTGCGATGACCAGACTTTTCAAACCGGCCGGTATGGCTGCCTCTTTCAGATCTACCGGTGTTACCGCGTAGTTTTCGGCAACCATGGTCCGGAAGGCATTGATACCGCCGGCTTGCTGCCGGCCGGGTGCGGCTCCGCCAAGGGCGCCGTGGCTGGCCAGCAAACCCAAATCCTGATTGATGCCTATCAGGGTTTCGAGAGTCTTGTTGACCTGCGCCTCCAATTGCTCAGCATCGGCCAGGGTGTAGCGGGTCCCGATAATGGGCAGGTTGATGGCGTTGAGCAGCGGCAGCTGGGTCTTTTTGCCGCCGTATTCCATCACCAGGCCAATGACGCCTTGCCCCGCCGAAATGCCGGCATCCGGGATGGCCGGCCACTCCAGGGCCTGAATGTTGTAGGTCCGGCTAATGGTATTCTGTTCGGCCACCGACATCGGGGCCACATGCTCGAACTTCAGCTGATCATAGTTTTTGCGGTTCAGTTTTTTGACGACGGCTTCCATCTGCCGGGGGAGGGCATTCAGATTTTCAAGACCCATGTACGGTGCGACCGTATTGAGAGACGCCGAAAGAAAGAGCTTGATCTGCACCTTCTCCTGCAGGGCGAGCAGGGCGCTGATTTTATTGTTGAGCTTCTGGATGGCGGTCGTCAGTTTATATTCGAGTCCGGCCGTGGAGGTCAGCGTGGGAATCCGTTCGATCACGTCCCCGTGAATCAGGACCAGCCCCATGTACGCATTTTTAAACTTGATTTCATCGTTTTCCACGATCTGGATCTGGACCGGGTAGATGCCGTAATCCCCGGCCAGTTTACGGCTGCCCTTGGCCGGCTCCCCGGGGCCGGCGCCTTCCGGATTCACGTCGTAAAAACTGTAATTGAAGTATTTGCCGGCATAAAGAGCATATTCTTCCAACATATCCCGTAGGTATTGCTCAGTGTTATTGTGCGGAGCCGGGAGATCCCGACTGAAGAACACCTTGATGGTCAGCGGCTCCGTCAGGGTGGCCACCACCTTTTTACTGACCGGTGACAGGGAATAGACTTTGTTGGCGGTCAGGTCGAAGCGGGCATACAGGGTGATGCCCACGATGTTGACCAGGACGATTGCCACCAGATAAGTCAGAAGCTTGATATATTTGCCGTACTTGCTCGGTGCCCCCATGATGTCTCCTTAATTCTTCTCTTCCATGACCAGAGCCGTGCCGTACAGGCCGATGAACACAACGCTGAGAAAATAGATAATATCGCGGGAATCGATGATACCCTTGGCAATGTTTTGAAAATGGGAGGCGGCCCCAAGGTAGCCGAGCACCGCCAAAGTAGCCTGCGGAAAGAAAAAAAGCATGCGGTCGATGGTCGTCAGGAGAAAACAGGTCGCCATGGCCACAATAAAGGCAATGATCTGGTTCCGGGTGAGCGAGGATGCAAATAGGCCGATTGCACTGAAGGCGGCTCCCAGCAAAAGCGCACCTATATAGCCGCCGATCACCGGCCCCCAGTCAAGGGAACCGATAGCGGTGATGCATACCGCGTAGAATATGGTGGGCAGCAGCATAACCGCCACCAGCATGACCGCCGCGAAGAATTTACCCAGGATGATGTCGCGAAATGTCACCGGCAGAGTCAATAGGGTCTCATAGGAGCCCACATTGCGCTCCTCCGAGAACAGCCGCATGGTAATCGCCGGTATTACGAAGGACAAAGTGGCCGGCAGCAGATTGAAAAAATTGCGCAAGTCCGCCTGGTTGTAAAGAAAAAAAGTTGCAAAGAAAAACCAGCCGGTTACCAGCAGGAAAATGGAGATAACGATGTACGCGATGGGGGATATGAAATAGTCTCGAAACTCTTTGCTTGCAATAGTGACAACCTGACGCATATCAATTCTCCCTGGTCAGTTCTCTGAATATGGTTTCCAGTGTCCGGGTGTCCTGCCTGAACTCCATCAGCAGCCAGTCGGTTTCCTTGATCCGGCGGTAGACTGCTTCCCGCAAGTCATTATCCGGGGTGCAGGTAAGCCGCACGGCCAGGTGGCCGTCGGCTTCAGAGTCCACCCGGTCTACCGCTGTCACCCCGTCGATGGTCGTCAGGGCAGACTGTACGTGTGTGAATTCCGCGTTGTTCAGCGTCACATAAAGTGTACGGCTGCTGTCGGCGGATTGCTTCAGTTCATCCGCACTCCCGTTGGCGATGATCTTGCCTTTGTTGATGATGACGATCCGGTCGCAGGTAGCTTCAGCTTCACTGAGGATGTGGGTCGACAGGATGACGGTTTTTTCCCGGCCGATCTCTTTTATGATGTCCCTGATTTCAACGATCTGATTCGGATCGAGTCCGGACGTGGGTTCGTCCAGAATCAGGATTTCCGGATCGCTCATCATGGCATGGGCCAGACCCACCCGCTGCTTGAGACCCTTGGACAGCTCACTAATGGGTTTATGCATGATGTTGTGCAGCCCGCACAGATCGCACAGTTCCCGTATGCGGGTGAGACGCCTTTCAGGGGGGATGCCCCGGATTTCAGCTACATATTCCAGATAGTCGTACACCAGCATGTTGTGATACAGCGGTGCCGATTCCGGCAGATACCCCATGAGCTGCTTGATCGCCAGGGGGTGCTCGGACGAGTTGAAGTCCTTGACCTTTATGGTTCCCCGGGTGGGTTTGAAATATCCGGTCAGCATCCTCAGGGTGGTGGTCTTGCCGGCCCCATTGGGGCCCAGGAGCCCCAGGATCTCGCCCTTGCGGATGTCGAGACTGATACTGTCTACCGCACAAAAATCATTGTAATACTTGGTTAAATGATCTGCCTGGATCATTGCAGGGTCTCCTCCAATCAGTAGGGGGTTGAATGCTCCCCGCAAGGAACATTTCTATATCTGATTCACTCACTAACCTGGCAGCCTGCCGCAGGCTTAGCCGGCGCTGATCGGTTCAATCCTTGATCGTTTTATTTAAATCGGGCATTGTCTCCGGTTTTCCGCGTTCCATATAGCGGGCATCGTCCCCCCGGGCCGTCACGTTCTCATAGACGCCGTCGTCCCGCTTAACCAGTTTCGTAAACCCGAGGTCCTTGAGTTCCGCATTGGTTCTGGGAACGCTGATTCCCACCATGGAAATCAATTTGCGCACGGGCTGGCCGCATTCCGGGCAGCGGGTCAGAACCTTGTCATCAATCGACTGAGTTACTTCGAATATACTTCCAATTTTACAGGGTGCTGATTTATGTTCGTATTCATATACCGGCATTGGCTGCCTCCTGCCGTATGATAGCCCCGGGACGTCGACTTACGGCCGCTTACCCTCTTTTCTACCCCCAATTCCCATGCATTGAATGGCCGGGCGTACACCTGCTGGCGCGCCTGTTCTTTATTTGGGTTCACCGGCTGTGTGGGGGGCTTGTTGGAGTAAGAGTCTATTGGGGCGTTGGATGTTCCGGTTTGACTACGACGACACTGCTCTTTTTACGATCCTTGACGATTTGTTTCTTGATGATGCCGTGTCCATGGATCCATTCGTAGTCCGGGTAATCCAACAGGTGAATTGTATCCGGTCGACTTTTCTGTACTACCAGGAAACGGGCATTCCCCTTGAAACTTCTTTTCACGAATCTCTCCGTCTTATTGCTAACACACCGGCCCGTATGTGGGCCGGAAAGTTCGGGCTCGAGCTGCCCTCATAGTGGGCGGGGTTATAAACCCCTTTTTACAGACAGTTAGGCCATTTATTATTGGTCAATCGGTGAATGTGCGGCCTGACGATTTCGACCTATTATATTCATGCAAATAATTCTGTCAAGCTTCAACTTTTTAAAGTAAATTTATAAAAAATTCAGTATGTTATATGTCAACATCCAAAAGGCGGCACCTGCGGGGATGCCCCGCAATAGAAATACTCAATGCGCTGGGCCGGCCTCATCGATATTAACTATTTGATTTTATTGATAACAGCGACTACAAGCTGCCACCAAGCCATAGACGGCCCAATTACAGGCGAAAAGACAGGGACATGCGGGACATACAAAAAGCGAAAGATGCCGGTCTACTGGACGGCCTGTATCATGCCGCCCGCTGGGGAATCTCCGGACTTTTTATCTTTTCCGGCCTGGTCAAGCTGGCAGCTCCGGCCCGATTTGCCGGAATTATCGCGGCCTACGGCCTTTTGCCCGATATACTGGTACCTGTTGCGGCGATCGCCTTGCCCGGTGGTCGAGATACTGGCTGGGATATGTCTGCTGGGCAACGTTCGCGGGAGCCTGGCGATCATCACGCTCCTGATGCTCCTTTTTATGGCCGTTCTCGGTTACGGTATCTGGCTGGGCCTGGATGTGGACTGCGGGTGCTTCAGTCCCGAAGACCCGGAAGCACTAGCCTTTCACGGTCTGCGGCAGGCTATGTTCCGGGACATGGCGATAATGGCAGTTTTGGTTGGGATGTATGTCTGGCGCTACCACCGCGCACCGCGGCCGGTACAGTTGCGTAAAATACTATAATATGGAGAGGATAGTTATGAAGTTTGCAAATATTCTGCTTGTTTTTTCAGTCTGCATCGGTATAGTGTGCGGCCTCACGGCGCCGGCGACCGCCTTCATGAAGAATAAATTTGAGCGGGAAGTTGAGAAGGAGCAGAGCGCCGTCAAGCTCGTTCGTGAAGTGCAGCGGGGCGGTTATGATTTGGTCACCACGGCTGAGCTGAAAAAGTGGATGGACCAGGGTCGCCAAATGGTCCTGATCGATACGATGCCGTATGACAAAAGTTACAAAAAAGCCCACATCCCGGGCGCCAAGCTGTTCCTGTTTCCGATTCCGGAGATGAAAGCCTGGGATAACCGGGAAACAGCAGGGAAATCAAAGGCCGCTTTCGAGAAACTGCTGGGTCCTGACAAGCAAGCCACGGTGGTTATCTACTGCGGATTTGTCAAGTGTTCGCGCAGCCACAACGGTGCGGCCTGGGCTGTTAAATTGGGCTATAAAAACGTTTATCGCTTTAGCGGCGGTATTTTTGCCTGGAAAGGGGCCGGTTACGGCGTGGGGAGCCTTGAATAGGACTGACTTGAGACGCCGGTCAAGCCGGCCGGCTGCAACACTGCCTTTCCAAGTTGTGGCGATTATCGTCTTGAGGTTTCGCCGGTCTGAAAATCAGATGTTTACGCCGGCTTTTAGATAAGGAAGAATAGCAAATGGATGGCACTGTAATTGAAGACCTTCTGGATCGTATTGCCGCCCGGGCTGAGAACCTGTTTCGCTCAAAACAATTCATGTGCGCGGAAGCGGTCCTGCTGGCTGTAACCAAAGGACTTGGCCAGGATTTGCCCACCGCAACCGCCATCGCACTGGCGGCACCCTTTTCCGATGGTATGGGGGGCAGCGGCTGTACCTGCGGCGCCCTGAGCGGGGGTGTGATGAGTATTGGCTTTTGTTTGGGCGGCGGCGAGGCACAGGGCCGGCGGGAGAAATCACGCCGGGCGTCCAGGGAACTGCACCGGCGGTTCACAAGCGCCTATCGGTCGGCCTGCTGCCGGGTATTGACCAAAGAAATCCGGGAGGATCCCAAACGGCACTTTAACCAGTGTGCCGCCATCACCGGCGCGACGGCCAGGATGACGGCCCGGTTGCTTCTCGAAAAAGAACAGGCCCTCGCCGCCCATGGAGATTTAAATTTTCTCGAAGATCGCCATTCCCTGATCGGCGGACTGTTGAAAAGAATGCTTCCCAATTAACCAATACCAGACATTTCATGCGGAGTCGCAATTGAAGGAACTAAAAGGATTTCAAAAAAAGTACCTGCGGGGCCTGGCCCACAAGCTTCAGCCTGTGGTCTATATCGGCCAGAAAGGGGTGACCGATGCGGTGTGCGATTCGCTCGAGGAGGCCCTGAATAGTCACGAACTGATCAAGGTGAAATTCATCGAGAATAAAGAAAAGGCGGTTAAAAAGGAGATCTGTGCGCAGCTGGAACTGCGCTCCCATGCCGCCCTGGCCGGCCTGATAGGTCACGTGGCCATATTGTACCGCCCCCACCCGGATACTGATAAACGCAAGATATCCCTGCCTCAGCGCTAGTAGCCTTCTCAACAAAGCCTGCCTGTCCGACACCTTGTGCGGTGCCGCCGAAAACGAAGCCATATGCCTGCACTGCACCCTTCCCGGGCAGCAGCCTGCAGTGGAGAATGGCGGCAAGGATTTTGAATCAAAGCCCGGTTTGGAGATAGATTCTAATTGCGCTTACGATAGTAAACGACCGAATCGGCTGAATAGAGCACCAGGGCGGTCCAGATCAGAAGAAATGTCACAAGTTGGCCCCGGATCAGAGGTTCGCCGTAAATCAAGATGGCCAATAGAAACGTGCAGCTCGGAGCGATATACTGCAGGAACCCGATAGTCGACAGATGCAGCCGGCGCGCACCTACCGTGAAGAGCAAAAGGGGCAGCGCCGTTACCAGGGCCGCGCCTACGAGCAAGACGTCCATCCCGGCGGATACCCTGAAAAACGCCCCTTTCCCCAGTGTATCGAGATACGCCAGGTAGCCAACCGCCGGAATGGACAGGACCATGGTTTCAATGGTGAGGCCCACCAGGGCGCCCACCGGGGCAATCTTGCGAATGAGCCCGTAAAATGCAAACGAAAACGCAAGGGCCAGGGATACCCAGGGGAACTGGCCATAGCGGACTGTCATCAGGCCGACGGCGAATGCGGCAATAAAGAGGGCGATCATCTGGACCCGGCGCAGCCTTTCCCGCAGAAAGAGCATGCCCAGCAGGACATTTACCAGGGGGGTAATATAGTACCCGAGGCTGGTCTGCAGGATGTGGTTGCTGTTAATGGCCCAGATGAATAAAAACCAGTTGAAACCTACCAGCAAGGTCGTTGCGAGTAGGATCAGCATGACCCCCGGTGAAGCAACCGCCTTGATGAAAGCTGTCCGGCGACCGGTAAAGAAGATCAACGGAAGTAAAAAAACAAAAGACCAGATCATCCGGTGCATCAGGATTTCAAACGCAGGTACTGCGGCCAGCGACTTCCAGTATATCGGGCTCAAGCCCCAGATCAGGTAGGCGGTAGAGGCGGCTCCCAGGCCGGTTATGGTCTCTTTTTGCATGGGTTCTCTTGCAGCATTTTCAAACGGGCGCACAGCCCGTACTTTTTTTTGCCCCTTCTAATCCTTATTGTCGCTAAAGCCAAAAAGTTGTTAGGTATTTCTTGACAATAAGCAGCAACATCGGCTATTTGACATAGACTGTGCAAATCGGAAAATCCAATTGTTAAAGGAGCCACGTTCCCATGACCCTGACCAAAGCTCAGATAATAGATGCAATCCCTGAAAAACTCGGTATCTCCAGAAAAAAAAGTGTAGATGTTGTCGAAACATTGCTCGAGATAATCAAACGCGAGATGGAAAACGGCGAAGATATACTGATCAGCGGCTTTGGTAAATTCTGTATCAAAGACAAGAAGGCCCGGCGCGGGCGCAACCCGGCGACCGGTAGTGATATGATGCTGGACAAGCGGCGGGTGGTTGTATTCCGATGCTCCAAGTTGTTGCGGGACAAGATCAACAAAAACAACCCCGAGTAGAAAACAGCCCGGCTATCCGGTTCCTAAAAGACCACAGGCGGATTGGAATGATTCCAACCCGCCTTTTTTTGTTCATGAAATTTAGCGCGCGGTTACCGGCCGAGCAGCTCTTTTGCTCCGGCAACCACCCGGTCGGTGGTAAAACCGAATTTTTCCATTACCACGGACCCCGGTGCCGAGGCGCCGAAGCCGTTCATTGAGATCACGGTCCCCTCGCTGCCGACATACTTTTCCCACCCCATGGCAATCCCGGATTCCACTGCCAGGCGCTTCTTGACGGATGGCGGCAGAACCTGATGTTGATAATCCACGGACGTCCTCTCGAACAGTTCCCAGCTGGGCATACTGACCACCCGCACGGCTATATTTTCTGCGGCCAGTTCGTCCCGGGCTGCCAGGGCCAGGTGGACTTCCGATCCGCTGGCAATCATTATGATGTCGGGGGTGCCGTCACAGTCCGCCAGGATGTAGGCTCCCAGTTCCAGTGTTTGATCGGCGCCGGTGTCTTCAAGGATCGGCAGCTTCTGACGGCTTAATACCAGGGCCACCGGCTGATCGTTTGTTTTCAGGGCCTGGCACAAGGCCCGAGCGGTTTCGGTCGCATCGGCCGGGCGGATGACGGCCAGGCCGGGAATGGCCCGCAGGGCGGCCAGATGCTCCACCGGCTGATGGGTGGGGCCGTCTTCACCAACAGCGATACTGTCGTGGGTGAAGACATAGATCAGGGGTAATTTCATCAGGCTGGTTACCCGGATCGCCGGACGCATATAATCGGCGAAAACCAGGAACGTCCCGCCGTATGGGCGGAGGCCATTATGCAGGAACATGCCTGCCATGACAGCGCCCATGGCAAACTCCCGGACACCGAACCGAATGTTGCGGCCGTCATAGGCATCCTTTTGAAATTCATGGGAACAGGTCAGGTACGTCTTGTTCGAGGGGGCCAGGTCCGCACTGCCGCCGATGAGGGTGGGTACCCTGGCGGCGATTGCGTTGAGCACCTGGCCGGATGCGGCCCGGGTGGCGATGGGGCCGTCCGCCGGCCTGAAAGCCGGAAGGTCCGCACGCCAGTCTTCAGGCAAAAAGCCGCTCATGGCGTCGACCCACTGGGTCGCCAGTTCAGGATAGGCGGTATTATAGGCTTTAAATGCAGTCAGCCAGCTGGCTTCCGCTTCAGCCCCGGTTGTCTGGCATTGGCCAAAATGGGTTCGGACTTCATCCGGCACACGGAATGTTTCCTCGACCGGGATTCCCAGGTTTTGCTTGGTCAGGACCACCTCTTCTTCGCCCAGCGGGGCGCCGTGGGCATCGGCCGAGCCCTGTTTGTTGGGGCTGCCGAAGGCGATTTCGGTCTTCAATTTGATCAGGGTCGGTTTTTCCGATTCCGACCGGGCGGCTTCGATTGCGCGACAGATTGCTTCAAGGTCATTGCCGTCTGCTACCATGAGCACCTGCCAGCCGTAGGATTCAAAACGCTGGCCCACATTTTCCGTGAATGCAAGGGCCGTGCTGCCTTCAATGGAAATACCGTTGTCGTCGTATATACAGATCAATTTTCCCAGACCGAGGTGACCGGCCAGCGAAGCAGCTTCGGCCGCCACACCTTCCATAAGGTCACCGTCGCCGCACATCACATAGGTATAGTGATCGACGATGGTGTGATCTTCACGGTTGAAGCGGGCCGCCAGGTGGCATTCCGCCATGGCCATTCCCACCGCGTTGGCCAGGCCTTGTCCGAGGGGGCCGGTTGTGGTCTCCACACCATCCGTATGTCCGTATTCCGGGTGCCCGGGGGTTTTGCTGCCCCATTGGCGAAAGTTCTTGATTTCTTCCAGGTCAAGATCATACCCGGACAGGTGCAGCAGGCTGTAGAGCAGCATGGATGCGTGCCCACCGGACAGGACGAAGCGGTCCCGGTCCAGCCAGTCGGAGTTTTGCGGGTTGTGTTTCAGGTATCGTGTCCAGAGAACATAAGCCGCCGGCGCCAGTCCCATCGGTGCCCCGGGATGTCCGGAGTTGGCTTTTTGGATGGCGTCCATGGCCAGGCCGCGCATGGTGTTGATGCAGAGGGTATCCGTGGTTGATTGTCCGCCAGACACAGTCTCATTCATGGTCATGATCTCCTTGGATGGGGTTCATTCATTTCGAGTTTATGGGTTATAGGGCCCTTAAATATTCCGGTTTCAGGTTCACCTCACCTGCCAGGGCGCTGTCGATCAGGCTCAGGGTTTTTTCTTTTTCCTTGGGCAGGATCGCCCTGATGGGCAGATAGTTCGAGGCGTGATTTGCGTGGAATAGGCCGCGCGTTAGATGCGTGCTGGCTATCATGGTTCTTAGCTCCCGGAGCATCTCCATGGGGGCAATCAACTCGAAGGCATCCTTTTCATAATCATCGCACAGGGGGGTCCCCGGGATCAGCATCAAGCTCAGGGCCCCCACGTATTCGGGGTCTATTTCTGATAGCACCCGTCCGGTCTCAGCTGCATGAATCTGAGATCTCTCCGGCCCGGCGATACCCAGCAAAACGGTAATGGAAAGTTTCATGCCGGCGGCGCGTGCTTTGCGGCCCATGGCAATCATCTTGGCGGCATCGGCGCCTTTACGGATTTTTTTCAAGGTGACATCGTCTCCGGTTTCCAGGCCCATATACGCAATCCCGATGCCGGCCTCTTTCAACTGAACCAGTTCATCCGACGTTTTCATGCTGAGGCTTTTCGCATTGGCATAGACCCCCGACCCGGGTAACCCAGGGCAGCTGCTGTTTTATTTCGGCCAGGATATGCAGCAGGCGTTTCTGGGGTATGATCAGAGCGTCGCCATCGCACAAAAATACCCGGCGCTGGCGTCGGCAGTACTGGGCGGCAAACGCAATGTCGGCCATGATCTGTTCATCGGGTTTGATTTTGAAGCGCTCACCTGTGTAGGTGCCACAGAATGTGCATTTATTATGGGAGCAGCCGACCGTTATCTGCAGGAGGATACTGTTGGCTTCGCTGGGCGGCCGGATAATGTTACCTTCGTAGTGCATGGGTAGTAAGAGGTTCCTTTGACGATAACAGGCGTTTTGTGGTATCTGCCTGTTATTGATTGATAAATTCTAAAAATCCGCCTCTGCCGGGAAGGTTCGGGAACCCTGGACCCGAGACCGGGCTGGATTGTTTTTGATCGGATGTTTTTAGCGCACTGGCCCCCGGGTTGCAATAGTTTTCTCGGTTCTCGATCCGCGGTTTGCAATCAACGGCCAAAGAGCGTTTCAGGTCGGAAAAACAGGTGGAACGAGGATGCCGGCGGCCTATGCCCGGGCCATTACTGCCGGCTCAGTTCCCGGCGGATGGCATGGCCGATCTCTTCGATCAGGTAGGGTTTTTTGATATACGCTCCGGTTCCCAGCTCCTGGGCCCGCTTCACCCGATCCGAAGCAGAATACCCGCTGGCGATAATGGCTTTTTGACCGGGGCGGATTTCCAGGATGCGCCGGTAGGTTTCGAGACCGTCTATTCCCGGGTCCATAATCATATCGAGAACAACCAGATCGATCGGGTTGGTTTTCAAATAGGCGATGGCTTCCTCGCCGCTGGTTGCCGTTGTTACCGTATACCCTAATTTTTCAAGCATGCCCCGGGCGATGTCGCGTTGATCTTTGACGTCGTCGACGACCAGGATAGTTTCACCTTTGCCGCGGATGGCTTCCATGGTAGTATCGCCGTCCTCGGCCGCCAGGGTTGTCTCAGTGGTGGCCGGGAAATAGAGGGCGAACGCGTTGCCGCCTTCGTCGGCCAGCAGGTCTATGTAACCCTTGTGATCCCTGACGGTGCTCCAAACCACAGCCATGCCCAGTCCAGTATCGTTGCGTCCCAGAACTTTGCTTGTAAAAAAGGGTTCAAAGATGCGCTCCTGTTGTTCGGGCGTGAAGGGATGGCCGTCATCACTTACTTTCAGGACCACGTATTCACCCGGGACCACTTCGCTGTATCCTTCCAGGGGTTCATCCAGGCGGGTGTTATGGGTCGTTATCCGTATTGATCCCGGTTGTCGGATGTTGCCGGCGGCATTGGTGATCAGGTGGGCCACCGCCTTTTCGAGATGTCCCCCGGTCCCATAAATATTCAGCAGATCAGGATCCAGGTCACTGATGCACTGCAAGGTCTGGTTCTCACTTAAAAGACCGGCATGATGCCGGCTGCGAATGTAGTGGTCGACGATATCGTTGAGGTTGATTACCTCGTTGGCGGGGATATCCCTGCGGGCCAGGACCAGCAGATCCTGAACAGTGGCCGCGGCCCGTTCGCCGGCTTTTTTAATGGTCAGCAGCGGTTTCCGCAAGGAACTGTCCTCAGCCAAGTCCATCAGCATAAGTTCCGGGTAGCTGACGATACCGGACAGGATATTGTTCAGATCGTGGGCGACCCCGCCGGCCAGATTGCCAACTGCCTCCATTTCACGGGCGTCCTGCAGTTTTCCAATAAGTTTGAAGCGTTCCTCCTCGGCTTCTACCCGGCGGGTTATATCCACGGCGATACCGCCGACCGCATGGGGGGTGCCGTCTTTGAGGATTGGAAATTTAGATACCAGCTGGTGGCGGATTTCATTGCGGATTTTTACAACTTCAACTTTGATGGTGGCTTCATTGTAAGCCAGGACCTGCCTGTCGTTTTCCCTTAGCTTGGCGGCGATACCCGGGGGCCATAGTTCTGCATCGGTTTTTCCCAGGCGATCTTCAGGGTTTACCTCGAACAGCTTCTCATATGCTCGGTTTACATATATGTAGCGGCCCTCGAGGTCTTTGATAAAGGCCAGTGACGGCATGTGATCCATAAACTGAGCAAAACGCTTGCGACTCTCTGCCAGGCGACGTCCGCCTTTTTGCGTTCGACGATCTCGCGCTTCAACATCAGGTTGGTTTGCGTCAGGTCGGCAGTGCGCCGGGCAACTTCTTCTTCCAGTTTTCGGTGGGCCAGCTGAACCTGTTCATCTACCTTTTTCAGCTCGGTTACATCGGTGAGCAGGAAAAGATGGGTCTCCATCTCGGAGACAAGGGATAGACGTTTAACCACTACGTAGCGATCCCCGTGACCGGATGGGATTATGGTGTTCACGGTACCCGGCGGCGGTATATTGTCTTCCACCATCAAGGTAGTGATGCGGGATTGATAACCGTCATCGAAGAGTTGGGGAAAAGAGGACCCTACCAGGGATTCGGGCGCTTGGCCGAAGAGAAATCCGGCCGCCGGGTTGGCGTACACTACGCGAGCCGCGTAAACTTCGATGATGCCATCCGAGATGCTGTCTATAATCGATTCAAGATGCCGGTTGCGGCGCAGCAGTTCCTGGGTCATCTGGCGGGGACGGACCTGTTAGGCCCCAAGTATCGGCAGGCTGGCGTCGTTTTGATTTTCGGCCGCCTCAATGACCGCCAGCACATGCTTGGCCATCTGGTCGAATGCGCCCTTGGCGATACAGGCATCCGCGCCGAATTCTTTGTATTCGTCTCCTATCTCCGCTGCGGCGGTGGAAATGACCACGAGGAAGCTGTTGGCGAGGTGGGCCATGTTGCGGATAATTCGGCAGAGCTTGCCCCCGTCAATCTTGGGCATGACCAGGTCGATAAAGATGACGTCCGGCTGTATGTTCGTCAGCGTGTTCAGGGCGTCGAATCCATTCTCCGCCAGGTAGACCTTCATACCCTGGCCCTCGAGGAGCTTGGTCATGAATTCACGCATCAACCGATTGTCATCGACGACGAGTATTTTTTTGCGCATGAGTGCCAGCCTGTTAGCATGGGAGCCAGGGGCTGTTTCTGAATTGTCTTTTTGTCGGGCGCAGGTCGCAGAGCGCAGACAGGACCTTGAACCAAAATCCTAATTTAGAAAAAGCCCATGATCTGCCATTTTATGAATTAGCGGCAGCGCTGTCAACTCATATTCAACTTGGTCCTTGGTCGCTAACTATCTGTCTTTTTATAATTTTGTGCTTGCCGTCGGTCCTGATACGCTATTGACAGGTACCGGGCTCTCATGTATCACTGACGGACTCACAGCCAGCCGACAATTGGAAATGATCGGCCGCACCCGGCGTACGCAGTCGGTTCACGGATCAGGCTGCGGTGTGCCGTAAGGGAAGCTATGGTTCTCGACATCACATTTTTTATAGCCGGGCTGCTGCTGCTCTACTTCGGGTCTCTCTGGCTGGTAAAAGGCTCATCCAGCCTGGCACACAGTCTCGGTGTCCGGCCCATCGTAATCGGCCTGACCGTAGTTGCCTTCGGTACCTCCGCCCCGGAACTGGTTATCAGTCTTGTTTCAGCTTTTAAAGGTAAGAGCATGATCGCCGTGGGAAATGTCATCGGCAGCAATATCTGCAATATTGCCCTGGTACTCGGCCTTGCCGCTTTTTTCAATCCCATCAAGAGTCACCCCACCGTTCTCAGCCGGGATATCCCCTTGATGCTGGCCATATCCGTCTACCTGCTGCTGCTGTCCCTGAATTCAACCCTGGGGCGGATTGAAGGCCTTTCACTGGTCGCCGGAATCATTCTCTATACCTGGTATAATTATTCCATAGCCGTCAAGGAAGCCCCGGTCCCGGTGCAGGTGTCGGAAGCGCAATTACCATCGCCGGAAATCGCATCGCGCGCGCTGCAGGCCGTACTGATTCTAATCGGCATCGCCGGTGTGGTCGTCGGAGCCGATTTTCTCATTGATTCCGCCGTGAGTATCATGACCGTTTTCGGGGTCAGTGAGAAATTCATCGGTCTCACGGTGGTCGCGCTCGGAACATCCCTGCCCGAACTGGCCACCTCGGTCATGGCGGCCTGCAGGGGGGAGATGGACATCAGCATCGGTAACTTGCTGGGGAGCAATGTGTTCAACATTCTGAGCGTGCTCGGTGCCGCCGCACTGGTGCGGCCGATTCATATACCGGGCGGGTTTGTTGAAAGCGGACTCTTGCTCGATTATCTGGTGATGATGTTCACAAGCAGCTTGCCCTGGATGATGATGCGCAAAGACCTGGTTCTGTCCCGGGCCAATGGTTTGATGCTGCTGTGCTGCTACCTTGGGTATGTGGGCTACTTGGTGGCAAAGAGTTAGAAGCGGTTTCAAATCCTTCCCTCGAACTCAAGTTCTGCGTTGGGCGTGTAGTTCAGCACGAAGTGCCGGTTTTCAAGCCGCCAGGCGAAACCTCCCGCGCTATCCCCGAAATACTGGAAGTATTTACCACGATAGGCATTGGCTCCGCTGGCCTTTTCGGATTGGATATTCAAGGCCGCCCTGCCTGTCCTGCGCAGCCTGGAAGGCGTAGACGGGACCTTGGCCCGACTGGAGGATTTGAAACCGCTTCTATGATTTATCTTGGTAGTTTCAAGAAAAAAGCAAGCGAATGTTTTCCTGCTGGTCAGTTACCCGGCCAATGACCGCAGCTGAATGGATCCCGGCCGCTTGTAGGGCGGCAATCAGGTCCTGGGATTGACTTTCGGGGAGGGCGACCATCAAGCCGCCGTTGGTTTGGGGGTCGAAAACGATTTCCTGGTGCCAGGCCGGCAGAGCAGGGGCCATAGTCATTGCACCGGTCACCATCTGGCGATTGCTGGCGTTTACGCCCGTTGTCATGCCTTTGCGGTACATGTCCAGGGCTTCATCCATGATCGGCAATGCTTCGATCTGGATGTCGATGGTGATCGCCGTCTCGCCGACCATCTCCAGGGCATGTCCAGCCAGGCCGAATCCGGTCACGTCGGTGGCAGCGTGAATATCGAAAGTGCGCATGATTTCCGCCGGCCGGCGGTTGAGCGCCGTGAGCACTTCCAGGCAGTTGTCCATGGCTGCCGCCGACACCCAGTTTTTCAAATTGGCATTGAAGAGCACCCCGCTGCCGATGGGCTTGGTCAATACGATCACATCACCGGGCCGGGCGCCGGTGTTGGTCCAGATCCGTTCGGGGTGGACCGTGCCGGTAACCGACAGCCCGTACTTGGGTTCTTCATCGTCGATGGAATGGCCGCCGGCCAGGACAGCGCCGGCTTCGGAGATTTTACTGAGTCCGCCGGCGACGATCTTGTGCAAAAATTCCTCGGGCAGCTTGCCGGATGGGAAAGCAATCAAGTTCAGACAGGCCAGCGGGGTGCCGCCCATGGCATAGACATCGCTGATGGCGTTGGCGGCCGCAATCTGGCCGAAGACAAAGGGGTCATCGACCGGCGGTGTAATGAAATCGACCGTCATGATAATGGCCGTGTCATCATTGAGTTTGTAGATACCGGCATCATCGCTGGTCCCGAACCCCACCAGCAGGTTGGGATCCTGGTTCGCGGGCAACGAATTGAGCAGTTCACCAAGCCCGACCGGGCTTATTTTGGCTGCTCAACCGCACGTCTTGGCAAGACCGGTAAGCGTATTTTTTTTATTCAGATTGAACATATTCTAATAACCCGGTGAAAAGTTTTGCCCCATGCGTTAAAGGCATACACGGTAGTTGCTGACTCACACTGTATGTACAATTTGGCACCAGTTCAAGGGGAAGTTAGAGCCCCGCTCCTAATTCTTATACTTAACTAGCCTCTAAATATCCAGGAAGGTAACGCGACCATCGGCCAGGGCATACTTGGCCGCCACGATCCTGATTTCACCTCTGTTCACCAAATCCCGCAGGGCATCGCTTTCAGCCATGATGGCCGCAGCTGTTTTACGGGCATTGTCTTCGGTGCAGCGCTCGATGAATGCCCGGCCATCCAGTTCGGTTTCATTCCGGGCGGTCCTCACGACCGGGAAAATTCGATCCAGCAGGGCCTGCAGGCTGGGACTTTCCGCGCTGGCCCCTTGCGCAAGGGTTTGCACCGCCGCGGTGACGGCGCCGCAGGATTCGTGCCCCAGCACCACGATGAGGCGGCTGGTGGAATGCAAGGCGGCATACTCTAGGCTGGCCAGGAGTTCCGGGGT
>Ga0126327_10000142_pt1 | contig 18622 bp, 21 predicted proteins | sample InaspJWI30metaG_FD_101392 | JGI IMG/M metagenome (GOLD analysis project Ga0126327, IMG submission 101392) | Marine gutless worms symbiont microbial communities from Oahu, Hawaii - Inanidrilus sp. 1 OAHU.JWI-30 metaG | ecosystem: Host-associated > Annelida > Digestive system > Unclassified... | reverse complement strand
GGGCACGACCCTCGTGATCGCCAGCCATGACTGGCACTGGCTGTATGAGATTTGCGACGGGGTGCTGCATTTTTTTGCAGGGCGGGTTTTCCAGACCCGGATGATGTCTTTCATTGCCGGTCCCTGGGAACCGGCCGATGGCGGTCGGGTTGTTAAAAAGATGGGCGACGGCCAGATCATTCAAGCTGAACAACCGCCGCAGGGTGGGGCGCTAGCGCTGGTGGCTTCAGATGCCATCCAGGTCAGCCGATTGCCGGTTGAGGCATCGGAGGATGTGAATGCGGTGCGGGGTACCGTAACACGTCTGCTCCTGGAAAAAAGCACGGGGCTGCTGATAATCACGGTCGTGGCCGGGCGTTCTACATTTACCACCAAAGTAGAGCATGAAAAGGCCGCCGCCGAGCAGCTGGTCCCCGGCCGGGAGGTGGCCGTCCTTTTCGACCCGGCGGCGATCAGGTGGTTGGATTCAGAAAATCGTGGACCAGCAAGTTAAATTTTTCCGGAGCTTCGACGGGCAATGAATGGCCTGCCTTTTCAATCGTGGCCGTTGCGGCATGCAGGCTGCGCGCCAGGAGGCCGGCATCTGCGGCCGGTACGATTTCGTCTTCCCCCCCGTTGATAACCAGGGTCGGGATCTTGACTCGGGGCGTTATCTCACCTGCCGGCGGATAGCTCTGCATGGCTTCCAGCTGCCGGGCCAAACCGGCTTCGCTGTTGCGGGCGGCCACCGCCTTGGCCATCATCGGAATCAAGTGCGCGTGGGTGTTGCGGAACCTCCTGCCCGTAGCAGCCTGGATGACATCCCGGGCGTAAGACAACAGCCCTTCCTTTTTGAGTTTTCGCAGCCAGCGCGCCACGATATCTGAACCGCCGTAGGAGCCGGCGCGCAGATTACAAACCACGAGTCGGTTTACGCTTTCAGGATGACGGGCTGTATAGGCTGCCGCAATATAGGCCCCATGGCTCAGTCCTACCAGGCTGGCCTTGTTTACTCCCAAGTGATCGCATAAGTCCTGCAGGTCAGCAATATGTTGTAGCGGGGAGATGGGGTTTTTGCCCAGCGTGCTTCTTCCCTGGGCACGGGCATCATATCGCAGAACCCGGTAGTTATCCTCGAAAAATCTGGCCTGGCCGTGCCAGTAAGTCGTGGTCTGGGCCAGGCCATTGAGAAAGATTAGCACCGGCGTGTTCTGTCCCTTATCGGCTAACACGTAATAGAGACGGCATTCGTCTTTGGTTTCGAAATAGGGCATTTGTGCAATGCTCGCAGGTTCAGTGGTTCAAAGGTTCAGTGGTTCAAAGGTTCAGGGTTTTTGGATCTTACCCGTAACGATCAGGTTTTGCCATTGACAATTCAAAATCAAATCCAATTCTTATAACTAATTCACGGCTATGACAAGGGGCAGCCCGGAGCCAGACATTAGCCTTGAAACAACGGGCGGCTAAATGCTATGTGTCCACCTGCCGATACCGGATTCCACTCAGCTGAACAGATTATCCAGAAAGGGCCGGGGATGTTTATGGATCTATATTTGTACAATACGCTCACCCGTACCAAGGAACGTTTAACGCCTATCCAGGCCGGGTCGGTGGGGTTGTATACCTGTGGGCCGACGGTCTATAATTATGCCCATATCGGCAACCTGCGAACCTACGTCTTCGAGGATATCCTCAAGCGTGTCTTGGTCTACAACGGCCTGGAAGTCAAACATGTCATGAACATCACGGATGTCGGGCATCTGAGCGGCGACCGGGATATGGGCGAGGACAAAATGGAAGCCGGCGCCCAGCGGGAGGGGCGTACGGCCTGGGAGATCGCTGAGCATTACACCGCAGCTTTTAAGGAAGACCTGGCCCATCTGAATATTGTCGATCCGGATATCTGGTGCAAAGCAACCGACACGATTCCCGAGCAGATCACCCTAATTGAAACCCTTGAAAATAAAGGGTACACCTACCAAACCAGCGACGGGATTTACTTCGATACATCGAAATTTGAAGGCTATGCACGCTTGTCACGGCAGAATCGCGAGGCCCTCCAGGAAGGTGCCCGGGTAGAGAAAAACATCGAAAAGCGCAACCCCACGGATTTCGCCCTATGGAAGTTCTCACCGGCGGACGCCCAACGCCAGATGGAGTGGGATTCACCCTGGGGAATGGGGTTTCCGGGCTGGCACATAGAATGTTCTGCCATGAGCATGAAATTTCTGGGCAAGCAGCTCGATATCCATTGCGGCGGGACCGACCACATCGATGTCCATCACACCAACGAAATTGCCCAGTCGGAAGCGGCGACCGGGCGCAAATTCTTCAATTTCTGGTTGCACGGTGAGTTTTTGAACATCCAGGGCGGCAAAAAAATGGCCAAGAGCGAGGGCAATTTTCTGACCCTGGAAAACGCCTTCATCAACCAGGATGTGGACCCGCTCGTCTACCGCTATGCCACGTTTCACAGCCACTACCGCAAGCCCATGGAATACAGCGACGCGTCAGTGGCCGCGGCCAAAAACGGGCTGCGCAACCTGCGTAGTCAGGTGGCGCGCCTGATCGAGAGTGCCGGGGAAAAACAGGCTGCAGTGCACGCCGGGTTCAGGGATAAATTCCAGGCCCGTTTGAACGACGACTTGAACATGCCCCGGGCCCTGGCCGTCTTGCAGGAGCTTTTAAAATCGGATGATAGCGACGGCGTCAAACTGGCCACTATCCGCGAGTTCGATGCGGCTATTCTCGGGCTTGAATTGGATCGTGAGGAAGTTGCCGAACCTCTTCCCCGGGAAATACTGGATCTGATGGAATTGCGCAAAAAGGCCCGGGCGGAAAAAGACTGGTCGGAGTCGGACCGGGTCCGCGACGAGATCCAGGCCAGGGGCTACATTGTCCAGGACAGCAAGGACGGCATGCAGGTCATCAAGCAGTAACTCATGGAACCCAACGAAAAAGACCCGGGAGCCTCGGCCCCGGGTCTTTTTTCTTTTTCTTATATTTTAATTTTCAGAAGCCGACTTACATACAGCTTCTAAAAATTGATTTGCCACTTGGCCCCCAAATAAGTGGTTTCACTTTGCTTGGTGGGCACGCCGCCGGTTTTGATCTCGTCATTGCTCAGGATACCCACTTCGGGAACAATGAAAACTCCCGGCGCCAGGGTGATAGTACTTTGAACATAATATGAAAAGGCCGTATCTTCGGTCTTCACGCCGGCCACGTCCACCTCCGACAGAATATACCCGTAGCCCCCTTCAAATTTAAAAGTATCGTTGACCTTAAAGCCCACTATGCCTGCAAAAGCCATGGTATCGTTATCCACTATTTTACCGTCGGCTGCATTTATGACCGCATTGCTGAGGTTGCGGGTGGTGATGCCCATGTTGCCGACATTGCTGCCGCCGAAAACGCTGCCGGCAATAAAGGCCGGGCCGAGGTTGATTTTACCCGTGAGACCATACACCAGGGAATCGACGGATTCCTGCTGGGTGGCAGAAGTTACGCCGGTTGTGAAATCATAAGACGCCCAACCGATAAAAGGTTTGATGCTGAACAGGTCGGAGGAGTAACGGTAGGCCGCTACGATCTGCGGCAGCGTCGTGTCGTTATCTACCGACGCGACGGCTGCACCGGCACTGTTCTGCAAGGTGGTCTGGGTGTTCGGGGTTACAAAGGCCAGTTGGAATGTTCCAAACTGCAGCCGGATCTGTCCCCGGCGTCCCTGGTAGATCATACCCTCTTTCTGCAGATTGTTATCGGTGTCATAGACCTGATTGGAATAGGCCTCGTTCAGGGGGGTGTCTGTCTGGCCGACCAAAAGGGTTCCGGCTCCAAAATTCCAGGTGCCTTAGAGGTGCCGGAGGTTGGGTGTCGATCCATATTCGAAACGACCGCCCACATCACCGGCCGAAACGTTGGCGCCGATGCGGCTGTTGCCCTGAAGCGCCCACTGGGTATCGGTGTCTGAACTGACACCCGCCGTCTGGGGGTCGACATCAGCGGAAAATGTGGCCATACGGGCGGAACCGTAGAAAGACCAGTCCGCCGCCGGTACAGGGCCGCCGAAAACAAGTATGAAGGCAATTGCCAGGATGCCTGCTAAAGCCTGTTTCATTGGTTACTCCTCCTCGATAAAAGTGCGAGTGCTTTGTTGGTTCCATTCGGATAGTCGTTCTGGAAGAACAACGCGCACACTTTGTATTTTTAAGTTCTTTTGGGCCGGGCGTCAACTATTCTTCGAAAACGAAAAACGCTTGACAGTGAATCAGGAATCCACTATTTAGCTTGTATGCAAGTTAAAAATGGACCGTTCAATAGGGACTTATGAAAACACAGGACTGCATTTTTTTTCAGTTATCCCGCGCCAGTCGGGCCGGCGCTCGTTTCTGGCACCAGAAAGTGGCGCCCTTTGGAGTGACATCTGCGCAAGCCCTGGTCCTGCTCTCTTTGGCGGAAAGTGATCAGGTCACTTCCAAGTACCTGGGTGAGCAGACTGAACTGGACAGTGCCACGCTGACCGGTTTGCTTGACCGTTTAGGGAATTCCGGGCTGATTGAAAGGCGCGCCAATCCGGACGACCGGCGAGCTATCCTGGTGTGCCTGACCGAGCAGGGGGTGCAAACCGCCGGCCAGATCCGGGCGATCATCGAACAGGAGAATCGGGCGTTCCTTTCCGGTTTGACGCCGGAGGAAGGGCTGATTTTAAGATCGCTGCTCAAAAAATTAGGTTAGAAAAAATTTTTAAGATATTGCTCGCATACAATTAATTACAGTGCGAGCTATGTTCGCCTTTAGGGAGGTGTTATGCAAACAGTCAATCCAGCCTTTGTGGAAGCCCTCAAAGCCACTGTTAAAAACAGCCCGTATCCTACCCATATGCGGATGACGCTCGACCGGATAGATATTGACCGGGCCGAGGTTGTTATCCAGCTGGCGGAATGTCACTTGCAGCCCTATGGAATTGTGCACGGCGGCGTGGTTGCCACCATTATCGATACAGCCACGTTCTGGGCCGCCTTTCTGCGGCTGCCCGAAGCAGACGGCCTGGTGAACGTCGATTTGAAGTTGAATTATTTGAATTCGATTGTGAGTGGCAAACTGATTGCCCGCGGTACCTGCCTGCGGCCCGGTCGTTCCATCAGCTATTCTGAGGCCAGCGTCTACGATGAAAGCGAGAACCTGATTGCTCACGGGACCTCGACCCTCATGGTGCTGCCGGAAAAAGGGCTGCAGATGGGGGTATCCAAATTTATAGAAGCGTAGTACTGTTCTCAAATAAATCCAGCGAAGGGAGATAGCGCATGCAAACCCGTATAACCGAACTTTTCGGCATCCAGCATCCGATCATTCAAGGCGGCATGCACTACGTGGGCCTGGCCGATTTGGCGGCGGCCGTATCGAATGCTGGTGGGCTTGGAAATCATAACTGCTTTGACACTCAAGACGCCTGAAGATCTGGCCGCGGAGATCAAACGCTGCCGGGAGATGACGGACAAGCCTTTTGGCGTAAACCTGACTTTTCTGCCTACCGTCACTGCACCGGATTATCCTGGTTACATTAAGGCTATCATCGAGGGCGGGGTTGCAATCGTCGAAACCGCCGGCCGAAACCCGGAGCCTTTTCTGCCTTACCTGAAGGATGCCGGCATCAAGGTCATCCACAAATGTACGTCGGTACGCCATGCCCTGAAGGCGGAAAAGATCGGCTGTGATGCGGCCTCGGTGGACGGGTTCGAGTGCGGTGGGCACCCGGGTGAAGATGATATTCCCAACATGATCCTGCTGCCGCGGGCGGCTGAAGAGTTGCAGATCCCATTCGTGGCCTCCGGCGGCCAGGCAGATGCACGCAGCCTGGTGGCCTCGCTGGCGCTGGGTGCCGACGGCATGAACATGGGGACGCGTTTTATCGCTACCAAGGAAGCGCCCGTGCACGCCAGGGTAAAACAGGCCATCGTGGCGGCCAGCGAACTGGACACACGCCTGGTCATGCGTCCGCTGCGAAACACGGAGCGGGTGCTGAACAACGCGGCCGTCGAGCGTCTGCTGGCCAAAGAAAAAGATATGGGCGCGAACCTTCAGTTCGAAGACATCTTCGAAGAAGTGGTGGGGGTCTATCCCCGGGTGATGGAAGATGGGGAGGTGGATGCCGGCGCCTGGTCGTGCGGAATGGTGGCCGGCCTGATACACGATGTTCCGACCTGCCGGGAACTCATCGACCGCATCATGGCCGAGGCCGAAGAGATCGTCCGCGGCCGTTTGGAAGGGATGCTGGGCTAACCCGTAACGCTGGAACGAAAGGGGTTTTTGATGGCAGCGACAGTCTTGGGCATATCGGGAAGTCCCGTGAAAAACAGCAACACTGACCGTCTGGTGAATGCCATTTTAGAGGCTACCGGTCAGGACGCGGAATTCGTAAAACTTAGCCGGATCAACGTGAGGCCCTGCTTTGCCTGCAAACAGTGCGTTCCTGATAACATCTGCAAAGTGCCGGATGATTTTCAGGCCCTGGCCGAGAAAATCAAAGCAGCACAGGCCCTGGTGATCGGGGCCTACCCGCCCTATGGCCAGATTGACGGGTTTACCAAGGCCCTGCTCGAAAGGTTCTGGTCCTTTCGCCATGTGAACAACCTGCTCAAGGGCAAGCTTTGCGCCACTGTGATGACCGGTATTGATCCCCGGGCCATGGATGCCATCAATCTGGCGTTGGCAACCGAAATGCGGGATTACGAAAATATGGAACTGGTGGGACAGCTGTCTGTCCAGGGGAACCTGCCCTGCCTGACCTGCGGTGAAGGGGACGAGTGCGAGATGAGCGGCCTGCAATTGATGTACGGCCCGGATGCGAAGACAACCGATATCGGCTACACCCGGGTGGAGGACCAGGCGCAGGTATGGGACGAAGCTGCCCGGCTCGGAAGCCTGATGGGTAATCGCCTCAAACAGGCAAAAGGATAGCTGCCATTGTCTGTGGATGCTAATCGATATCCGGACTGGCTGATTGAATGGATGGCCGCAAATGATATCTCCCTCTGGGGCGTGGCGGATCTGGGAGAATTTACCACTCCTTCCGATGCATCCGGGAACCGGTTTCCACGGGCCGTCTCATTTGCTATCCCCATGAATCCGGATATCATGGGGAGTATTCAGAACGGACCGAATGCAGCTTATGCCGATGAGTATGCCCGGGTGAACGAACGGATCAACACCCTGTCGTCCGACCTGGGCGCTGAAGTGATCCGCAGGGGATCCCGGGCGCAGCCCCTGGCGGCCTCTGTCCGCTCCGATCCGGTCAATATCAAGGGTGATTTTCCCCACAAAACGGCTGCTACCCGGGCCGGGTTGGGTTGGGTCGGCCGCCATTGCCAGTTGATCACCCGCCCTTTTGGTTCCTGGATTCGCCTGGGAACCGTCTTTGCTGACCTGGACCTACCCAGTGGTCCCCCGGTGGAAAAAGACTTTTGCGGCCGCTGCACGCGCTGCGTGGAAGCCTGCCCGGCCGGCGCGCTCACAGGCGAAACCTGGTACCCGGGTTTGGCCCGGGCAGAGATTCTGGATGTTCACAAGTGTGATCAGTGGAAAAAGGCGCACTATTATCAGTTCCACAAAGGGCACAACTGCGGCATCTGCTCGGCGGTGTGCCCCTATGGTGTCAAGGTGTTGAAGCGTAAACGACCGACTCCCGCCGGATAGTCTCTCCGCGTACAATACCAAAGTGAAGTTGATCTTTTTTCTGCTTTTAAACCTGGTCCTTCGGACCAAGTTTGGATTACTTTGGCAATTCGATAAACATGATTCTCGCGCAGAGACGCAGAGAAACCCATGAAGATGTTCCCGCTACGCGGGATTAAAACCAAAAGCACACCATACACTGAAGTTTTAAACGATTTTCGCGCGATAGCGCGCCTAACACTTGTTCTGCCTTTCTCCGCGTCTCTGCGCCTCTGCGCGATGCTGGTTTTGCTCTTGAATTATAGCAGTAACGCATTCTTGAGGGGCAACCCAAACCCCCGTTCCCCAGCCATGTATTCTTTACGCCTTATGATATTTCTGCTAAATGATGCAAATCTTCTTCCCTTGCAAGGTAAAGTGGTCCGGTGGCAGATAAAGGAATTCTTAAACTCCAGTTCGCTGTCTTCGCCCTAGTATCGGCGAGCTTTACCAACATCTACCTCCCCCAGCCCATCCTGCCGGTTCTCCAGGAAGAATTCAGTGTAAGCCCGGTTGCGGTCTCCTTTACCGTCTCTGCGGTGATCCTGGGGATTGTCTTGTCCAACCTGCTTTTCGGGTTGTTAACGGATAGAGTTGCCAACCACCCAATTATATTAACCGGCGGAGTCTGTGTGGCGGCTGGCGGACTGGTGGCTGCCTATTCACATGATTTCCGGGTCCTGGTTGCCGCCCGACTGTTTCAGGGTCTTTTTCTACCTGCACTGACAACCAGCCTGGCAGCCTGGCTGGCCAAGACCCTGCCCGGTGAACGTTTGAATGTCATCATGGGGTCCTATGTGTCGGCGACTGTTCTGGGCGGCCTCGGCGGACGCCTTATCGGTGGCTGGATGCATCCACCGTTTCACTGGCGCAATGCCTTCATCACCGCTGCTGTACTGATTGCAATTATACCGTCCTGGCGCTGGTGGCACTACCCCGAAAAGAGGTTCGGAAAGATACGCGCAGGGATAGGGAGGCGGGATTTTTGGATATAGTGAAACGCCGTGATTTGATCCTGTTTTTCGGCTGCGGGCTTACCGGCCTGCTCATCTTTTCACCAGTATTCAATTATCTGCCGTACCGACTGATCGAAGCGCCTTTTGATTTCTCCACCGAAGTGATCACCTTGATCTACCTCGTGTATGTGCTGGGGATTTTTATGGGGCCGCTGGCCGGGCAGTGCAGCAACCGCTACGGCGGGGGGAATACGCTGATCGGAGGAACCTGTATCCTGGGCGCATCCCTGGTGACGCTGTTGATTCCTTCGGTGGCTGCCATCATCATCGGACTTTTAGGGGTATGCGCCGGCTTTTTCACCGTGCATTCCGTGGCAGTGGGTCTGCTGAATCAGAAGCTTTCCAGCGGGCATGGCAAGGCGAATGCCCTCTATTCACTTCTCTACTACGCCGGCGGTTGGATCGGGATTACCGGGGCCGGCTTTGCTTTTCAGATTGCCGGTTGGGGCGGTGTGATTGCTTTTGTCTTCTGTTTTCTGGTGGTTCCCCTTTATACCGGCTACGTTGAAAAGGCATCTGATTGAGACAAGCGGCGGCCTCTTCTCAGTCACCCCCCTGCGGAAGATGAGAACCGGGAAAGTCCTCTGCAAAATGTTTGCACGGGGCCGGCTGGCCCACGCACATTTTTGCAGACTTTTCGATATCTACATGTGTTATGCAAAAATTTTGAAGTTTTTTTTCAATAATAGATTATGTTTGCAACTTTTGCGCAGTGCGGATAAATTGCAAACAGCTTTTTCAACGGTGCGCGGTAGCTGTGAACGGAGATCTGATGCGGGAAGATGGTAAAATGCACTATGGATGGATCATTGCACTAACGGGAATGGCAGTCCTTTTCGCCTGCCTTGGGCTGGGCCGTTTCTCTTTGGGGATGCTGCTGCCCTCCATGGGAATTTCCCTTAATCTGAACTACTCCCAGATGGGGCTGATCGGAACAGGCAATTTTATAGGGTATATGCTTTCGGTGGTCCTGGCCGGTATGGTCGCCAAGGCGATTGGGGCGCGTTGGACCATTTCCCTCGGACTCATTCTGGTGGGGGAATCCATGGCGCTGATCAGCCGGGCCATGGGGTTTATGGAAGTGCTGACCCTTTATGTCGCAACCGGGATTGGGTCGGGACTGGCCAACGTCCCGATGATGGGTCTGGTCTCCCACTGGTTCTCGAAGACCAATCGGGGGCGGGCGGCCGGTCTCATGCTTTCGGGCAATGGAATTGCCATTGTTTTTACGGGGCTGCTTATTCCCTGGATCAATAAGTCATTGGGCATGGAAGGCTGGCGGACCGGCTGGATGACCATCGGGGTTATTTCACTGGGAATTACGGCCATTGCCGCTTGCTTTCTGCGCAATGAACCCGGGGAAAAAGGGCCTTCGCCGGTCGGCGGCTCAGCCGCGTCGCCGACTCCCGATTCGAATCATCCTGGAAAGAGAAAATCCAATCGCGGGGTGATGGTGCATCTGGGATGCATATACGCACTTTTCGGGGCGACCTATGTGGTCTATGCCACCTTCATCGTGACCGCCATGGTAAACGAAAGGGGGTTCGGCGAGAATACGGCCGGCACGTTCTGGGCAGTTGTGGGCGGGCTTTCGATTTTTTCCGGCCCCCTGTTCGGTTGGCTGTCGGACCGCCTGGGGCGTAAAAAGGGCATCATCCTCGTTTACGCGCTTTTTACGCTAGCGTATGTGCTGGTAGCGGCTGATTTGCCGGAACCGTTTTTATATGCATCCATTGCAATTTTCGGCCTGGCCGTATGGAGTGTACCGACTATCATGTCGGCTGCGGTGGGGGATTACACCGGGCCGGCCCGCGCAGTAAAGGCGTTTGGATTCATCACGCTTTTTTTTGGCGCCGGACAGATTACCGGCCCGGCCGTGGCAGGCGTTATTGCGGACAAAACCGGGACCTTCAGCATGGCGTTCTGGCTTTGTGCCCTGCTGACAACCACTGCCATCGGGCTGACGTGGTTTTTGCGGCCGCCCTCGGAAACATAGGTGCAGAATCAAATATGTCACCGCGGTGTATCGGAAGAGCACCCAACTGACAGCTGAGCAAGGTTTTTCAAATGTCGAGTCCTTCATCCGGATCCAGAGCAGCAGTTTTTAAAGAGGGGTTGACCGCCGGTTGGCCCATCTGCCTGGGTTACCTGCCCATCGGCATGGCCTTCGGAGTGCTGGCCCAGAAAGCGGGGCTCACCCCCCTGCAGATCGGTTTGATGTCCATTCTCGTGTTTGCGGGCAGTTCGCAGTTCATTGCCGTTTCTATGCTGACCGCCGGGGCATCGGCGCCGGCCATTATTACCACTACATTCGTCGTCAATCTGCGTCACATGCTGATGAGTTCGGCGCTGGCGGTCTATTTGCGCTCCATCCACCGCGGCTTGCTCGCTCTGTATGCCTATGGTGTTACGGACGAAAGTTTTGCCGTCAACCTGCCGCGATTCAACGCCGGTACCTGGAGTCTGCCCCGGGCACTGGTGGTCAACCATGCGGCCAACCTGACCTGGTTTATCAGCACCGTGACCGGCGGTATCGGCGGACGTTTCATCCCGGAGGGGGCGTTCGGTATCGATTATGCCCTGGTTGCCATGTTCATCTGCCTGCTCATCTACCAGATCAGAGAGCTCATTCACCTGCTGACAGCCGTGATGGCCGGTTTGGCTGCCGCTGGCCTGGCGCTTCTTTTTCCCGGCAATTCATATATCGTGAGTGCGTCGGTCGTAGCGGCGACCCTGGGTGTTGTCCTGCGCCGGAAGGTTATCAGGAGGGCCCCCGGCCATGAGTGATTATCTGCTGCTGCTCCTGGGAATGGGCCTGGTAACCTACCTGCCGCGCTGGCTGCCGCTGCACTTTCTATCCCGGCGGTCGTTGCCCGAGTGGTTTATCCAGTGGCTGGACCTGATCCCGGCCGCTATTCTCAGTGCCCTATTGCTGCCGGCCCTGATTCTCTCCGGCCAACCGCGCCAAATAGACCTCATGCGGCCCGAGTTCTGGGTAGCCCTGCCGACCTTCGCGATTGCCTGGTGGACGCGCTCTTTAGGGGGCACGGTGGTCGCCGGGATGCTGCTTTTCTGGCTGGCGGGCAAGGTGGATCCGCAGTGGCTGGCCTGGGCGGGCTAAAGGCGGCCGCCGAGAATGCGAGGTTTTCTGGCGAACCTTGGCCCTGAAAGTGTCGATCACATTAAGATGCAAAGGACTGAAGCCATAAAGATCAAGACTGTTGGCAACAACGCTCTCTTCTGTTATCAAAAAAACACTTACAGTTAGGATGCACTTAAGGAATTTGCAGGATTCACAATCCCCAGCATGATTTAGTGTAAGCCAAGCAACAGGAGCGTACGCATGCCGAAAAAAGAAGACCCAAAAACCTGGATTACCGGTCTGGTAGAACGTTTCTTAACTGAATCCCCCCTTAACAACCTGCAAAAAGGAGACAATGCTCCGGCCTGGGAAGAGGCTCTGGTGGGGTTTGCCTCGGGGGCGGACCCTCTCTTCCAGGAGTACAAGGAGTATGTTGGGCCTTTCCACTGGACACCGCTGGAAATCTTTAATCAATATCACCCCGATAGCAAAGCGACCCCCGAAGATCTCACGGTTATCTCCTGGGTTCTGCCGCAGCGCAAAGCCGTGCGGGCTATGAACCGCGAAGCCAGAAAATTTCCTGCCGAGGACTGGGCCCGGGTGCGCATAGAAGGGGAAAAGTGCAATGCCGGTCTACGGGAACATGTTGCCAAGACGTTGACCGCCGAAGGGTATCCTGCGGTGGCCCCCATGCTGGTGCCCAATTGGGCCTGGGTAAAATCCAAGAATTACGGCTATGCCTCCTCCTGGTCGGAACGCCACGCCGCCCATGCGGCCGGCCTCGGGACATTTGGGCTTTGCGACGGACTGATCACACCCAAAGGCAAGGCCATGCGCGCCGGTTCGGTGGTGGCTAAAATTCAGGTGGAGCCTTCGATCCGATACTATAACAACCATCGTGCCTGGTGTTTGTTTTATGTGGACGGCTCATGCGGAAAATGCATTGACCGCTGCCCGGTGCGTGCCCTTACAACTGCCGGACACGACAAGGAGACCTGCCGCCAGCACCTGATCGCCTCCAGCAAGCATGTCAAGAAGACTTATAACTATGAAGGCTACGGCTGCGGCCTCTGTCAGGTTGGCATACCCTGTGAGACCCGCATACCGGTAAAACAGGCGCGGGAGGCCTACGAGAAGGGTGAACTGCCGCCGCCGCCCCCACCGCTGGCTTGAGGCCGGAAAAACCAGATCGTGCTGCAGCGGTTCATATCCTATATCAACGCAATGATGCGTTGAATAAGTGACTATGGAAAGTTGGTAAGTTGCCCCAATATACCAGGATCATTCAACGGATGAGATAGGCCCTCTTTAACTATGCCATATTGGTAAAAGTATTCGCTTCAGATGACTTCAAGATCAGCATTTATTAGTTTTAGTGAATTGTAAGACAACAACCAAATCCACCCATCCAATAGGAGGCAACATGTCGACACGGACCAATAAAATCCAGACGCACAGATTTGAATACGCCACCCCCGAGAATCCCGCAGATTTCAATCCCGCGGACTTTGTGGAGAAAGCGATCTCCTGGGTGCAAAGTTTGGTGAAACCTGGCGAGAAAATCGCTCTTTCTGCGTCCGGGGGGGTTGACAGTACGATCGCCGCGTTTCTCATTGACCGTATCGTTGGTAAAGATCTCCATGCGTTCTTCATCGAAGACGGCTGCCGCCGCCTTATAAACAACAAGCCCGAGGGGGAAGTCACGCGTGAGATCTTCAGCAAACTGAACTTCACGGTCCTGGAGGTGAGGGAAGAGATTCTCCCGCCGCTGGTGGGGCTTTCCGACGGGGAAGAGAAACGCAAGACGTTTATCGGCAACTACCGGAAAGTATCAGACAGGCATATTGGCCAGGTAGGCGCTTCCTGGATCGCGGACGGTACGATCGCGCCGGACATTATCGAAACCGAAGGCGGCTTCAAGAGCCAGCACAACGTCGGCTGGAATTACTCTGTTGGTAAGATTGAGCCGCTGGCGTCGCTCGCGAAGCCTCAGGTCAGGAGGGTCGGCGAGTACCTCGACCTCCCTCCGTCATTTACGCATCGGATCCCCCTGTCCCGGTCCCGCGCAAATCATCAGAACTGTCGGCGAATTCACTGAAGAAAAGCTCCATACCGGTCAGCTCGCGTCCGACATTATCGAGCAGGAGATTGAGAAGTACTACACGGGAAAACACGGTAAACCCTACCTTTATGACGAAGCTACCGGCATCCGGACGCCCTTTCAGTACTTCGGAATGGCGCTCGACCCCAATATGGAACCTGATCCGGCCCTGTCAGACCTGGCCCACAGCACGCTCGGGACGAACGCAGAATGCTTCAAAATGGAAAGCCAGACGACAGTCGTCCCCGCAGAGGGAACGCGCCCCGAGGTCCCTATCTACAAACCTGTCTCGTGGATAAAGGTCGACGGCGATATTGACTACGACAAATTGAACACGCTCTGTGTCGAGGCGTGGAGTAAGCTTGAGCTTCCGCGCATTCTTCTCGAGCTTTGCGCGAACGATGCGCCGAAAACCAGGTACGTCGTCGGCATGCGGGCGGTCGAGAGCGCGGCCGCGAAGCTGGCGCGTCCGGTCAGGATCAACCAGGCGGCGCTGCTCGAGATGGGCAAGAAAATTGCCGCGCACACCGGCGCATCTAAGGTAGCATACGATATCAGCGTCAAGCCGCCGGCAACGATCGAATTCGAGTAGCTGTCGTTCAGGAATGTGACCGCCATTCAGGCAGCGCATTACGACCATGCTTCGATGAAATTCCCGATTTCGCGTCAGCTGGGAAATATCGGGAGCTGGGTATAGGCCGGGGTGTCCATTTGGCACCCTGGTTTTCCATTTATCAGACTTTGGCCACTAGCGAGAGACGCCAAGTGGGATTTGAGGCGGGCAATACTACCTGAAATGCTCGAAATATGTGCAAACTAGCAATATAGCGACTGCTTACCAATAGTCCTCGGTTCAGATATCCTAAGCATACATGCAGTTTTAACGGGTTTTTGATACTGGCAAGTATTCACCCAAAATTAAGATGCCCAATTTGATCATATGGCCAGAACACACCTGCCTTGCTCTCAGATCCTCTATCGCATGATTTCAGCTAAGGTCTGTTTGGGAGTACATACGCCGGTTCAATGATGCGCTTTTCTTGATCGACTTTGAAACTGCGGGTGTGCGGGCCATAAAACCAGATGCCGACTACTGTCCCATCGGGAGCGAGCATAAACGCTCCCGGGGCGGCATACCCATGTTTACCGCCAACCTTTCCTCTCATTTTAACCTGGCGGTCCGTTTGCGGCTCGAAAGCGGTCCAAATGCGGGAGGGAACCTTATATGCGGGGTCCACGCCAATAGCGGCATGTCTTCCCGAGCGATAATAGTTCAACTCTGATAGAATCTTCCCCTTTTTGAAACCCTGGGCGATATCGGCATCCCGGCTGAAGCGACCATAGTCCGTTGTACACCCGATCAGTAACGTCAGCATGGCCGCACCGGCAAATAGAACAATGCGCAGTCCAAGGTGTCTGCTAAAGTAAGGTGGATGGATCATGTCTACCTCCAGAATGATGATTAATACTTGTTAAATTATGATATGGACGATTGTACAGAAATCAATCGCCCTGGTTATGAGTGTATTTTCAGTAACATAGGGCAAGAAATCATTTGGGATTTTGAAACAAGGAGTGTTCAAGTGCTAACGGCCAGGGTTGATGAATCTACTAACCTTGCGATATGTTCGACAATCCCCACCATATCAGTTGCTTCAAAACCCTTTGATTCTAAGTCGAATCATTTTGGTGAGGCTACGACCAAATTCCAAAGCTATTTCTGATTTTCTGATTATCAAAGCATACAAGAATTATTGTGTAGATTGGCGTGAACTCGCAATCATCCCGGTTATTCAATTTTCGGACTTTGTAGCAGACTTGATAGCATTTGGTGGGTATGCAACAGAGCAATGCCATCTGAAATGTTTAAAATTTCAGCAATATCGCACCATAGTGAGTTCTTGGCAATAGTGCTCGGTACGAATATAACTATCGAAAAAATGCAATTTTAATGAGATTATGATATTCGCAAGATGCCAAATATTTTAACTTAGACTCATTTTTAGGCTATATTCACCAATACACTTCAACCCTAATCTGCATGTTGGGCTAAATTGAAAGGAAGTACCGTCATGAATCGTGATCAAATCATGAAAACCATTGAAGAACACAATGTGAATTTTTTCCGTCTTCAGTTCGTGGATATTTTTGGTTTTATGAAAAATGTTGCGATACCACGCAGTCAGATTGAAAAAGCGTTAGACGGCAAGATGATGTTCGACGGTTCATCCATTGAAGGCTTCGTACGTATCAACGAATCGGACATGTATCTCAAACCGGACTACAGCACGTTCACTGTTTTGCCCTGGCGGGTAAAAGACAGGGTGAACGCTGCCCGCATAATCTGCGATGTGCACACAGCGGATGAGGCGCCGTTTGCGGGATGCCCGCGGGTCAACTTGAAAAGGGTCCTGGCAGAAGCAAGAGAACTTGGCTATTCCATGAATGTTGGTACCGAATGCGAGTTTTTCCTTTTTCGGAATGACAACGACGGAAAACTCATGACGGAAACCAATGATGTTGCCGGATACTTCGATGTCGACCCGGACGATACCGGCATCAACTGTAGGCGCGAGATTATCGAGACCCTCGAATCCATGAACTTCGAAATCGAGGCTTCGCACCACGAGGTGGCGGAGGGACAGCACGAAATCAACTTCAAATATGCCGACGCTCTGGTCGCAGCAGACAACACAGTCACCTTTAAATGGGTTGTTCGCTCCATTGCTGCAAAACATGGCCTCCACGCTACCTTTATGCCAAAACCAGTTTTCGGTATTAATGGTTCCGGCATGCATACCAATCAGTCATTGTTTAATCTGGATGGAACCAACGCATTCTTCGACGAAAAAAACCCGCTCCAGCTCAGCGATACGGCTTATCAATACATCGGCGGTATCTTGAAAAACGCCCGTGGATTTGCGGCCGTCACCAACCCCTTGGTCAATTCCTATAAACGACTGGTTCCCGGCTACGAGGCGCCGACCTACATTGCATGGTCCGCCTCAAACCGCTCAGCGCTGGTGCGAATACCCGCCTCGCGTGGCATCAGCACCCGGGCAGAGGTTCGTTGCCCGGACCCGGCATGTAACCCTTATCTGGCGTTGGCAATGATGCTCAATTCAGGTCTGGACGGCGTTCGAAACAAACTGACTGTGCCCCCTTCGGTCGATGTGGATATCTTCGAAATGACATCGGCTGAGAAAGAACAGGCTTGTATTGCCAGTTTGCCAGGCAGCCTGGAGGAGGCCATTATATTGCCTTAAAGGAAAACTCAATTGCCAGAGAAACTTTGGGGGAACATATTTTCGAGAAGTATATTGAAGGTAAAACAAACGAGTGGGATTCATACCGTACTGCCGTTACCGAGTGGGAAATTAATCGCTACATAAAAAACTACTAAAGCGTTATATGGGTCCTCTTGCCAAAGTGGTGTTAACGTAAAGCACTATTCTCATAACAGGAAATGGGGTAGTCGTGGTCGGCCAAGATATCCAATTTAGAACCACGACCCTGTTCTGATGGTATTCCTAATTTTCTGAATACCAAGGAATACCGGAATTATTCCTCAAACCGGGATGACCATTTTGGTATTCCGGTTTTCTATGTTTCAGGCTTTGTAACTGACTTGGCACAGTTAGGCGAGTGGGCAGTCGAGCAACACCAAACCGAAGTGTTCAAAATTTCAGCAAAATCGAACTGTATTGAGTTCTATACAACGGTGTTTAGTAAAGATATCCTAAACATACATGCAGCCAATTTATTATACGCCACGAATATCCACATCTGTCTTATCTGATTTCGAATTTACCTGTCTGATCAAAATCTCCTAATTTATTGGAAAGAAGAGAGTTACAAAGAGGCAATCTACCCGATCGAAATGTCATTTTCCAATATAACCTATTGTTAATTTTAGACAATTAAAAATTTCTAAAGTTATATAAGGACCAGACGATACTACAATGTAGTATCAATAATCATTACCATTAATTTAGGAGGAAGTATGAGAATCACGCCCAGACAGAAAAAACTGTTCTATATGGTCCTTATAGTTGTGTTCGTTTTTGGCTTTGTATCAATTGCTGCTGCATCAGATTTTCCTTATCGAAAAGATTACCCTGGGATTCCGACGATCGATTCATATGATCTCTTTGCCAGTTACAAATCCGGTAACGTTGTGATTGTTGATGTTCGTTCTAAAATTGAATACGAAGTGATTCATCCTGATGGAGCCGTCCATATACCGATCTCCAAAAAGGGGTTTGTTAATAATGTCAAAGCCCTGATTGCTAAAAACCCTGGTAAAAAGATTGCGTTTTACTGTAACGGCATTACTTGCCTTAAATCTTACAAGGCAGCTAAGAAAGCCAAGGAAGCTGGATTGACCAATTGTTATGCTTTTGATGCAGGTATACCAGTTTGGGCTACTTTATATCCTAACAATACGAAATTATTAGGTAAAACACTCGTAAATCCAGAGGAACAGTTGATTCCCAAATCAAATTTCAAAAAGAAGTGCCTCGGGTTTGATGATTTTAAGGCTCAACTAAACGCGAATGGCGGCATGGCGATTGATGTACGTGACCATATTCAGCGTGCCAAGAAATTGCCGGGTCTCAAAAAAGGGAAAGCCATCCCCATGGACAATTTCATACCTCATTTCGTCGCTAAAAAGGTACACCAAGATAAAACCCTGTTTATATATGACCAAGTTGGAAAGCAGGTTCGTTG
>Ga0126327_10000141_pt1 | contig 18678 bp, 16 predicted proteins | sample InaspJWI30metaG_FD_101392 | JGI IMG/M metagenome (GOLD analysis project Ga0126327, IMG submission 101392) | Marine gutless worms symbiont microbial communities from Oahu, Hawaii - Inanidrilus sp. 1 OAHU.JWI-30 metaG | ecosystem: Host-associated > Annelida > Digestive system > Unclassified... | reverse complement strand
GGGCACCGGTGCCCGCGCCAAGGACATACAGCGCATCCGCGATGATTTTATCGGGGCACGGATCAATGATTCCAACCATCAGTTCGGTCGCTGGGAAGCCCAAAAGGAAAGCATGGAGCGGATTGAAATCCTTTTCAACGAAGCCAACGGGGTTGGCCTCAACAGTGCCATGTCTGAATTCTGGGACTCCTGGCAGGATTTGGCCAACAACCCGTCCGGCACCAACGAGAGGGTCATTGTCACCTCCCAAAGCGAGCTATTAGCGACCACCCTGCGCACCAAGCGGACGGAACTCGAAACAGTCCAGAACAATCTGAATGCCAGTGTAGTGACCACGATCTCCAAAGTGAATGCACTGGCCACCCAAATCGACGATCTGAACCAGCAGATAACCGCCATGGAGCAAACCGGTTTTGTTGCCAATGACTTGCGGGATATGCGGGAGCAGACCCTGAAAGATCTCTCCGAACTGATAAATTTTACCAGTATCGAAGAGCCGGGCGGCCAGGTGCGTGTGACCCTGGGCGACGGCAATATCCTGGTCGGCACTCCGGGGAATCCTGCTTTCGGCCAGTTGACGACGGCCGTTAACGCCGGGACCGGCTTTGACGATATCGTCTGGGATACCGCTCCGGGGGTCCCCATCAACGGCAGCATCACCGCCGGTAAACTGAAGGGCTGGCTGGAGACACGCGACTCTATTGCCGCCGGCTACATCACGCAGCTAGACACCCTGGCGGCGGACTTGATTTCCACTGTGAACGCCCAGCATGCCGCCGGGTTCAACCTCAACGGGAATACCGGCATTGCCTTTTTTACGGGGACCGATGCAACGGACATTGCGATCAACCCAGCGGTAACCGCTGATCCTGCGGCCATTGCTGCGGCTGCGGACCTGGCCGGTGTTCCCGGCGGCAACGGCAACGCCCTGGCTGTTGCCAACATCCGTTCGGCGCTGACCATGAACGGCGGTACGGCTACATACGATGACTATTACAATGGCATGATCAGCAATATAGGTATTAAAACAGCCGAAGCGCAGTTCAATCACGATTTCAATCAGGATGCCCTGCAGCAGTTTGAAAATTTCCGCGATGCGATTTCCGGTGTGTCTTTGGACGAGGAAATGATCAATATGGTCAAGTTTCAACAGACCTACCAGGCCTCGGCCAAAATCATTACCACCGTGGATGAAATGCTGACCACACTGATGAATATGTAGGGCCGGCAAAGATAAAAGCGCTGCCGGCCGCAGGCAGGTGAATTATGCGAGTAACCCAGACCCAGATGAGCGAAACCGTGGCCCGCTACCTGTTCAAACAGGGGGCAGGCTCTGAGCAAACGTCAGGAAGTCGTGGCCTCCGGCAAAAAGGTCAACCGGCCTTCGGACGATCCCACCGGCATGGGCCGGATCCTGGACTACCGCAAGACCGTTTCGTCACTGGAACAATACAAAAGAAATATCGCCCAGGCCCGTGTCAGGGTAGAGACGTCTGAAACAGTCCTCGATGGTGTTTCCGAATGGGTGCAAAAAGCCATTGCCGTTGCCCGGGACAGCACACCGGGAACCGGCGATACCGCCTCCTGGCAGGCCGCCGCTTCGGACGTGGACAATATCCGGAACCAGGTGCTCTCTCTGGCCAATACCAAGATAGGCGGGACCTTCATCTTCGGTGGACGCCGGACAGATGCCCCGCCTTTCGTGCACAATCTGGCTACCGACCAGATTACGTATGTCGGTGACAACTCCGCCAATGCCGATTTGCGCATTGCCATCGGCGAGAGTGCCGAGATTACCATCAAGGCAAATGGTGAGGAAATTTTCAACGGCGCCCAGGACGTCTTTCTGGCTTTGAAGGATCTAAAAGACGAACTGAACCAGCCGATACCCGATCCAACGGTCATTAAAGCGATCCAGGGGCGGCTGGAACAGGCCGCCCTGCAGATTGAAAAGATCCGCGGACTGGGCTCCACGACTTTCAAGCGTCTCGAGGTTACGGAGAGCCAGTTGGACCAGTTCATCGTGAACTACGAAAAGCTGATTTCCGATACTGAGAATGCCGACATCGCCCAGGCCATCCTGGAATTGCAGAGCCAGGAAACGGCCTACCAGACATCCCTGGGGGTAGCCGCACAAACAATACAAAAAACTCTGCTCGATTATTTATAAGAGGGCAGATCGCATCAAATACCACAGCCCGGGAGCAGCACTATGAGGTGTGCACTACTATATAGAGTCTTACTGGCCGCATCCGTCCTGCTTGCCCTGGCCGGTCCGGCGGTCGGTATGGATCCGGACGCGGTTGTCCGCCTGAAAGAGGCCGGTGCCGGAGATAGGGTACTCGAGGCCCTGGTCCGGGAAAAGAGCCTGGAAACAGCCGCTTTCACCATTGATGAACTCGTGAAAATGAAAAAAGCCGGGGTAGGCGATGATGCCCTGGTCAAAATGATCGAGGAAAAATCCTTTGTCAGCGGCAAAAAGGAAGTCATCTACGGTGAAGATGTGCGGCCGGCCACCCGGGCCACGGTGCAGGATATCATGAAGCTGAAAGACAAAGGCATCAGCGACGCGGTCATCAATACCATTGTCCGCAACCAGGCTGTAGACCCTACGATTGAAGAGCATCGGCGCGCCATACAGATCCTTAAGGATATGAACCTGCTGATTGACGTGCGTTGATCGCGGTGCCCATCCCTGGGCATTATTCCCTCAACCTTGCCGGAAAAGAGGTCGGCCACCGTCGGCTTACAGGCGTCTGTTTCAGACAATTCCCGCCCATGAACGTTTTCTCTCGCTGGCGACGGGTTTGCCATGCCTGTTCTGGTCAAATCCCATCATATGATTAAAGTTTTCGCCCTGATTACCGATACGATACATAGACTCATTCTCTTTGGCATATAAAGAGCAGATATTACTTTGGCTACGTGAGAGAGGGACCATGGCACAAAATAAAAAACGCTATCGGTAACGCAGGCGGCAAAACTGTGTGGTGTCGGACGGACGACCGTGGGATATTGGATCCGTTCCCGCAAACTGCGGGCCACGCGGACCGGCCGCAATTACACCATTCCCGTGGAAGAGCTCATTTTTTTCCTCAGGGCCAATCGGCAGGAAATCCCCCGGGAGCTTGCCGGTGAGAATACTTTCGGGCCGTGTTTCCGGGCGGTACAAAAATGCTGGGATTACTGGAAAGGGCAGCCGCACGGGGATCATTGCCCGGACCGCACAGTATTAAAAAAGCAGTTGGAAGTATGCTTCAGCGCCCGCTACAGCAACTTGATCGGCTGCCCCGAGGATTGCCGGGATTGCCTGCATTACCATGAGACCTACCTGGCGCGGATACAATTTGTGCACCAGATCAACATGCCGGCCGTTGTCTATCGTGACCTTGCGATCTGGGGCGCTAATCCCATGTGGGCCGGACTATGCGGAGTGGATGAATCTAGCCTGATCGGCATGGGAATGGAGAATGTCGTGCACGCCGAGTCCCTGCAGAACCTGATTGCCGATTCGCGCAACCGTTCTCTGGGAGCCGCGGATGTACCGTTATCCTACCAACTGTTTCTGAAGCATCCGGACGAGGGCAAAATCGAGGTGAGAACCTGGGTGTTTCCATTAAACGAACCACCCGATACCCTGCTCATGATCGCCGAAAAAGAGGGCTGAACCAGACATCGAGTTCTGGGGGAGGGCGATCCGAAGCCCGGCCAAACGGCCGGGCTTTTTTTATTTAGTCCTTGAATACCTGTTCCTCAGGACCAGGTCAGAAATTATGAGCTACGTCCTTTTAGAATGCTGCCAGCGCCTAAAGTGAACTAAAGTTTGAAGGGGTCTAAAGTTAAGGCATTCTGCCAATTTGATGAAACCAGTAGAGCGAAGCGAATCATAGACTTTAGGCACTTCAAACTCAGCGGACTTGGACAAACTCCATTCAGGGCTAAACCTCAGCCTGCCCGTTGGACAGGATTCTTTACTTATGCTTCCCGGAATTATCCCGAGGGCGGGGTTTGAAGTACTGGCACTGCATTCCCGGTGTGGCCTGGCGGACAACCAGCCACGGTGCCTGCCGGCTTTTAAAGCCCAACACGCGGCAGCCGTGCGGCTTTTCCTTATCCCACGTTATAAAGTAATGCTCACATTTCCGGCAGATCACTTTCATGGCTTGCCATCATCTTCCGAGTGCCAATCCTAAGTATCGCGTTTTCCTACTGCGGATTAATGCCTATATTCTATAGCAGGCAGCGATGCCTGTAAACCGACAGCCGCAGGCTGGTTCATATCGTGGCAACAATTAGCGTTGATGTTTCTATGGAATGGACATAAGATTCTGGACATGGACAACCCCAACAGCAGCAATACCGAAGGGTTCAGCACTGACTTCAAGATCTATCACGAATTGATGGCCAACAAGGTTCGTGAGATCCTGCTGGTATCCAGCCCCTATGATGCTTTTATTCTTGAGGAAGACGGAAGCCTTGCATCTAGAATAATTAACGAATACAGCGGACTGAATTTGAGTCACCCCCCCATCGTGACCCGGATCGCCAGTGCTGCCCGGGCCCTGGCGGTAATAGATAAAAAACCGGTCGACATCGTGCTTACCACGCCCCACCTGGACGGAATGGATGCCTTCACCTTCGGCCGTGAAGTAAAAAAAATCAAACCCGAGCTGCCGGTCATCCTTCTGGCCCACAGCCCACGCGGTATTCTGCCGGCCGCGGAAAATCGCGATACCCACGGCATCGATAAAACCTATATCTGGTCGGGTAATTCGGACCTCTTGCTGGCCCTGGTCAAGAATGCGGAAGACCGGCTCAACGTGGCCTACGATACCCGGCGGGCAAAAGTCAGGGTCTTGCTGCTGGTGGAGGATTCCCCCCTGTACCAGTCGTGGTTCCTGCCGTTGATTTACAAAGAGGTTGTCTGCCAGACCCAGGCGGTGCTGGGCGAGGGGCTCAACGAGGAACACCGTCTACTGAAAATGCGGGCCCGGCCCAAGATTCTCCTGGCTGAGAGTTACGATGAAGCCCTGGAACTTTATCAGCAGTACAAAGCCTACATCTTCGGCATCATATCCGATACGCGCATTCCAAAAAACGGACAGCTGCAGGGGGATGCCGGATACCGGTTTCTGAGAAAGGTGCGTGAGGAGATTTTTGATCTGCCCTTGCTGCTGCTCAGCTCCGAACCGCAAAATGAAGCCCGGGCGGCCAAGATAGCGGCCGACTTTCTGGACAAGAATTCCCCCTTTCTGCTCAAAGAACTAGGCGATTTTTTCCTTACCCGCCTGGGGTTCGGCGATTTTGTGTTCCGCACCCCGGATGGGAAAGCTATCGACCGGGCCGGCAGCCTGCGTGAACTGCAGGCCAAGCTCGATGACATACCGGATGAGAGTATCCTCTACCACGCCGACCGCAATCATTTTTCCAACTGGATTATGGGGCGGTCGGAAATTGCGCTGGCATCGAAATTTCGCAAAGTGACCACCCGGGACTTTGATTCGGTAGACGCCATCCGACAATATCTGGCCACCGGCATCCAGGCCATGCGGCGCTGGCGTCAAAAAGGGGTGGTGGCCCGTTTCAACAAGGACACGTTTGATGCCGATGTCATGGATTTTGTGAAAATCGGGACCGGATCAATTGGAGGCAAAGCCCGCGGCCTGGCCTTCATGGCCACTCTCCTGCAGCAGAGTAATGTCACCCAAAGGGATTTTTCAGGTGTAACCATCAAGATTCCCAAAACCCTGGTCATCACAACGCGGGGCTTCGAAAATTTCATCGACATCAACGGTCTGCGCCACCTGGCCACCAAAAAAACAACCGATGCGGAAACGACCCGCATCTTCATTGAAGCGCAAATGCCGCCCTGGCTGGCTGACGACCTGCGGGCTTATCTGAAACAGGTGAACTACCCCCTGTCCGTCCGGTCGTCAAGCCTGCTGGAGGATGCCCAGTTCCAACCCTATGCCGGTCTCTACGAGACCTATATGATTCCGAACAACGATCCGGATCTTGATCGGCGCCTGGAGCAGCTGATCACAGCTGTCAAGCTGGTGTATGCCTCCACATACTTCGAAGGGCCCCGGGCTTTCGCCCGCAACGCCCCGGGCAAGCCCCAGGAAGAGGCCATGGCTGTCATCATCCAGGAATTGGCCGGCGAAGCCCATGACGCGTACTTTTATCCTACCCTGGCAGGTGTTGCCCAGTCCCACAATTTCTATCCGGTATCCCGGATGCAGGCCGAGGACGGGATTGCCCATATTGCCATGGGACTGGGACGCACGGTGGTAGAGGGCGAACGCACATTGCGTTTTTGCCCGGCCCATCCCGACATTCTGCCCCAGTTTTCAATCGTCGACGATATTCTTAAAAATTCACAGCGCTTTTTTTACGCCCTGCGCATCAAAGACTATCCCGCCGACCTCAATTTTCAGGTCAATTCAAATCTGGAAAAACGCGATATCGATGATGCCCAGGATGAAAGGCCGGTTAAACAATTGGCCGGCACCTACATTGCCAACGAACACCGGATACGTGAAACCGCTGCCATCAAGGGGCCCAAAGTCCTCACGTTTTCACGGTTATTGCACAACGATGATTTGCCGCTGGCAGACATTCTCCAGGAATTGCTGCTCCTGGGCCGCAAAGGGATGGGCTGCCCGGTAGAAATCGAGTTTTCATTGAACGTGGGCGCTGGTGATACCGGCAAGCGCGAGTTTTACTTCCTGCAGATGCGTCCCATGGCCGGCGGTGTCGAATCATTCGACATCGATATCCGCGACCGGGACCGGAAAGGGGCTTTGTGCCGCAGTGATCAGGCCCTGGGCAATGGAAAATACACCCACATCAGCGATATCCTGTACGTGGACCCCAATACCTTCGATCCCGGTTCGACGGTCAAGATTGCATCCGAGATTGGCGGTTTCAATGCGCCCCTCGTGTCTGCGAATCGGCCTTACCTCCTCATTGGCCCCGGACGCTGGGGCAGTGCCGACCGCTGGCTCGGGATCCCAGTCCAGTGGCAGGACATTTCCGGGGTGGGCGCCATGATCGAGATCCGCAACAAGCAGCTCAACGCGGATCCTTCCCAGGGGTCCCATTTTTTCCAGAACATCACTTCTCTCGGGATTCCCTACATTTCGGTGAATGAGAACCGTTCCGATTTTCTGGATTGGGACCGGATCAAGGCCTTTCAGGCCACGGGCGCGGGTGAATTTATCACGCATGTCCAACTGGACAGGCCTTTGATTATCCTGATTGACAGCCGATCGGGGGAGTGTGTGATTCAGGCGGTGTGAGGCGCTGCATATTTCACGGCAGGCCAAGCTTCAATTTGCGGTGGCAGTTGATGTTCCGCCGCTAATTATTTTCCTTCTCTTTTTGATGTTTGAATGTTCGCTCCCATTGCCGCATATATTTTTCGATCAGTTTGCCAATCGTGCCATCCGCCTTTAATTCGGCCACCCTTTTATCGAAGTAGTGAAGATGTTTTAGAAATTTTGACTTTTTAGAGAACGCCTGATAAGCCGGCGGCGTAATGACGGTCTTGGGTAAATAATCAAAATTATTTTTAAGGCCCAGCTCGATTGCCTTGATCCGGCCGGGATAGAGGCCGTATACAACGTAATCCAAACGCCCCAGGGACAACATCTGCAGGCTTTGCTCGATCCGCAGCGTTCTATGAATTTCAAGGTGCTTTGCCGCATAAGTGTCAAAGTCCTGCCCAAAAGATTCCCCCATCGTTGATCCGCCGTTTTTTCCGATAAGATCTTTCCATTCCATGAATGGGAATGCTTTACCCTTTTGAACAAAGATGACGACCGGATCGGGTGTATAGGGTTCATTCGGAAAGGCGAGATATCTGAGCCGTTGTTCATTTTTATAGATGCCGACCACTACGTCTACCCTCCCAATCTCAGCCTCATGTTGAACGCGTTTCCACAAACCTACATACTTTGAGTCCACCTCGATGCCCAGTTCTCCAAATATAATCGCCGTCAACTCTGGGCCCACCCCGATAATCTCGTTACCAGCTTTCCACATGAAAGGCGGATATTCAGCATGGCCCGATGCTATCAGGGTATCGCCTGGATATGCTGATGACGGCAGCAAAAATATTAAAACAAATACAATGAATAATCTTCTTCTCATGCTTTTTTTACCAGCAATCGGGAGGACTGGCGTTTTCTGGAATCGTAAAAAGCCAGCTTACCCAGAACATGTGCAAGCTGAAACCGCAGATGGGTGATATAAGCTGCGGTTTGTTTTGTTTGTATTAAGATTTTAAGCCTGTTTCAGATCAATGTATGGATTTGTGTAATTTTAAAGCCTGCCGGTTTTTACGCATACGAATGTTGAGCATCTCCACCACCACGGAAAAAGCCATAGAAAAATAGATATAGCCCTTCGGCACGTGCACGTCGAAGCCTTCCACGACCAGCGTGACCCCCACCAGGATCAGGAAAGATAGGGCCAGGATTTTGATAGTGGGATGTTCATCGACAAAGTCGCCGATCGCCCTGGCGGATATCAGCATGACAGTGACCGCCAGGATGATGGCAATGGCCATGATGGATACCTGGTCGGCCAGACCGACGGCCGTAATGACCGAGTCGAGGGAGAAGACAAGATCCAGGATGGCTATCTGGATCAGGATGGATGACAGGCTGGCGGCAGCCGCCGGCTGGTGGCCGTCAGCAACGCCTTCCAGACTGTTGTGAATCTCATGGGTCGATTTGGCCAGCAGGAACAAGCCGCCGCCGATTAGCACAAAATCGCGTCCGGAGATCTCATTTCCAAATACGGTAAACCAGGCCGATGTAAGGCCCATTACCCAGGTTATTGAAAAGAGCAGGGCCAGCCGGGCCCCCATGGCCAGCAGCAGGCCTGTGCGGCGGGCGAAATTGCGCTGATGGGCCGGCAGGCGTCCTACCAGGATCGAAATGAAAATAATGTTGTCGATACCCAGTACTATTTCCAGGGCGGTCAGTGTGCCCAGGGCAATCCAGGCTTCCGGGCTGTTCATCCAGGTAAACATGTCGTTCTCCAATTCAGGTGGGGACCCGGCAAACTTAAGCTTTATCGAATCCGCGACCTTGAATCCCGGGGCTGCATGACAACCTGCAGACCGGATCGTTACGTGGTCATCTTCAGGTTATCAATCAGGTGTTCTGTACCGCTATGCTTTTACGCCACTCACGGTCACCGAACAGGTCGTTGAAATCCAGCAGCTTCTTTTGATGCTGGACGATGTTTGTATATGTGATGTCAGCCTGCTGGCCAAAGGTCATGACATCGGATGTCAGAAAGTTGAACAGGACGTTGGCTTCAGAAAACTCCAACTCATGAGCAAGTTCATAGGCATCATCCAGGGTGTGTACGCCGCCCATTAAATCTTTGCTTATCAGCTTCTGGATGGACTTCACGTTTTGCAGCATCTCTGCCGGGGCAGCATCCCGGAGGACTTCTACAGGCAGCGTACCGCGAATATCCTCCAGGGCGCGGGCGTGCCCAAGTTCATCCTCCTGCATGTCCAGCCAGAAATTTGCCAATCCCGGGATCATGGGGAACCATTTTGCGAAATTCAGGTAGATTGCAGCTGCGCGTAATTCAATTTCAATTGAAAAAGCGAAGAGTTTTTCAATTGTAGCTTTTTCTGCTTCGGGCAATGCCATTTTCATCAACCTGTCTGGTTTTAATGGTCGCTTTTTAATCTGTAGATAACATACATCAGCTACCTGTTGGAAGAGGTTGCCAGCAGGATGCCGAAACCGACGAAAATTGATCCGCTGGTGCGGTTTACCGCTTTCGCGCGGCCCGATCGGGTTAACCACGCCTTGGCACTGTGGGCGAGCAGGGCATAGGACATTAAAAACGTAAAAGAAAAAGTCATCAGCGTGGCGATCAGCATTATGAACTGGGGCGCGAGGGCCCTGTCGATGCTGATGAACTGGGGAAAAAGAGCGGTCAGGAAAATGATGGCTTTGGGGTTGCTGAGCGCCACCCCCAGGGCCTGTAAGAATATCTTATGCGCGGAAGCATCCGGCACCGCCCCCTGGTGGTTCATTTTCGAAAAATCCAAACCCTCCTGAAACAGCATGCGCAGTCCCAGGTATACCAAGTAGGCTGCCCCGGCATACTTGATCAGGTTGAAGATCATTTCAGAGGTCTTGAGAACCGTCCCCAGGCCGGTAATCGCAATTATACCCAGGCAGAAAAGACCGGCGATATTGCCCAGGGCGGCATACACGGCTTTGCGCCACCCATGCAGGGAAGCGTTGGTCATGATGTAAAGAACCGCCGGTCCCGGGGTGGCTGTGGCGACCAGCACGAGGGCCAGGTACATCAGCCAGGATTGAATGGTCATGTTGGTCCTTTCGTCAAATTATTGCTCAAGGTCCAGCGGCTGTATATCAAATTCGCGCAATTGATGCAGGCTTGAATATTTCGCCGTGCATGGAACATGGCATGCAGCGGGTTGGACGGGTCGATCCACAATTTGCAGGTTCCATCCGGTTGTATGCGTTCTTCCAGATACCGCTCCAGCTTCGCCTGAGAATTGAAAGCTACCAGGTGAGATGGCTCAGGGGTCACCTGGTAGGAGCGGCCGTTGAATTCATAGGTACATAAAAGCCGGTACTCCCAGCCGGTTTCACGATCACCCCCGCGATGGCTTGTCCGCTCCTGTAATTCCCGATCGACGCAGCGGGCAGTAACGCGCTGCCAGTCGGCATGTCTTTTGTAGGCGGCATAAAAGCGTCCCAGCAGGATGATGGCCAGTCCTGAAATCGCCAGAAAGATAATCAGATAAATCTCCGACTGCGACGGATTCGGGGTTCCGCTGGACCTGAAAACCGGAAAAAACACGTGGCCGGCCGATCCGAGAAAAAGGGCCGCGCCGCCGAAGCCGGTCACAAGGGTGAGCGGTGTGTTGTAAACATATTCAGGTTTTCCGGGTACCTGCCAGGGAATCCACTTGATGCGCCAACCGGCATTGCGCACGCGGTCCTGGAGATTCCGTAACGCGTTTTGGAGAGCCATCTATTCTCTTGACCGTTCTATTGCTTTGTTAATGTTCACAGGGCTTGATTTCCATATTTCCTGCGGCAATTTAGGAGCGCAGCAGTTTGTCTTGAAACACACGATTTGCAGTCTATTGGTTTTAAATCGCCGCTTGCATTTCCGGGTGCAGGCTATGGCTTTGATGCGGCAACTTGGCGGCAAAGAGTCAACCACTGCCGGAATATGTATCTCTTCCGAAATTATTTCAAGCGGTTGAACTGTTTTTGCAGCAACCGGGGTGGACGGCGGGAGGAGCAGAAGCGCAACTACGCCGGCCAGGCAGAGCAGGGAACCGCACGCATTCAAAGATCTCATGTATTTAGATGCCACGTTGTGCAACCCCACTGCCGCCGAACCATTTGACAGCATAATAGTAGATTTTGCGCAGTTTGAAATCGCCCAGCATCTCAAGAAAGAGACAGTCAATCAGGTCCTTGGTGACGGGTACCGTGTCCAGGTACTGATAGAGAGCATCGTGAACCAGGGAGGCTCGATAGGTAAATGGTTCCATGGTCCGGTGGTCGACGTGGCCATCGGGGGTGCCGATGATGAAAAGGTTAAAGACGCTCCATTTGGGGGTACAGCCGTCCCAGGCATATCCGTTTTCATTGGCTTTCACCGTCAGCCGGCCGGTTTTTTCGATTTCCAGCCATTCAGAGATGAACGGTTTTTCCAGATTCCAACCGGTCTCGTGGACGTAGTCCCGGGTGATTTTAAAAATGTAGGGAAAATTCCCCTTGCGCACGATTTCTCTGGGCTGCGGATACGTCTCCATGCGGCGATTTCCTCCGGCGGCGGTTAATAGTCCTGCTCTGAATTGATAATCATTGCGGCTTTTGGCGTATCCAGCACTACTTGGCTGTGGACGCAATCAGACTGATCAGCAAATTATATTTTGTATCGTCCGTTTTTTTTATGAATTTTTTGGTTGTCATGCCGGATTCGTGGACATCCCGAATCACGCTGTTCATGGCCTGCAACACCAAGTCTCTGTTCATTAGTTCTATAATTTCAAGGTGTTGTTCGGGCGCATGCCGGAACCGCATTGTGTGTTTTATTTCAGCCAGCCGGATGGCACGTATGTGGGCCGGTTCTTTTTCGAGTGTGGCCAGCCAGGTGGATATTTCCCTGGATTCGACGGCGGCATCGATAAAAGCGATGATATGGGTGTAGGGATCTTTGGCGAAAAGATTCAGCATGGCTCCTGGTTGCGAGGTCTGAGGTACGCCTGACTGAAACGTGCCCCTGTCCGTGTATCACGGGATTTACGGCGCGCATCAATCCGGAGGGGGATTTCCAGTTTCTCCCAAATGATAAGTCACCGGCTGGGCTTTATCAAATTCATTTCATTATTCGGTAAAGCCGCGATCGCGCATAGAATCGCTTTTGATAAAACGGGCCATGCCGGTTTTCATTATGCGGAACCCGAGTTTCCGATAGAAACCTTCTTTTCCCGGGGAGGCATACAATATCAGATTGCAATGGGCCAGGCGCGCCAAAATGATGTTCATGATTTGTCTGCCGATACCCCGACCCTGAAATTCAGGCAGCACGGCACAGTCATACACCGCGGCCTGGTAGGCACCGTCGGAAATTGCCCGGCCAAAACCGATCAGATCATCGGCCTGATATACAAAGACAGTTGTGTGGCTGGCCTCAAAGGCCTTTTGATGCAAAACAGGCTCGTGGTGAGCCATGCCCACCTTCCTCAGAATAGCGGCAACATTGTGCCAGGCAACCCCCGAGCAATCTTCTATGATACTCAAGTCCATCGCGCCCCCTTCAGGCAGTAGTGCAGCCTGCATTTCAAAAATTACGGGTAATATAGGCCTCGAGGGACTCCAGGAGTCGGCGGTCAGCAGCATCCAGCTCACCTGCAGCCGCAAGGGTCTTGATTTCCCCCAGCGCCCGGTCCGGTGTACGGCGCTCCTGGCCGCGAAAGTCCGGGATACCGGACCTGCCGGCCGGTGGGGCGATTGTTTGCATGAAACTGTTTCTTTCCGTCTGCAGCCTGGCGGCACTTTTACTTTCCATAAAATTCCTGAAAAGCACCCGGCGGGCCAATTGGCGCAGTCCTGCGTCCTTGAAGCGCCTGATCAGCGGTTCTTTCTCTTCGATCGGGGCGGCATGAAATGCTCGACAGGTTTCCTGGTCGGCGCCGGACCAGAAGCCGCTATGGTAGAGGGCCGCATCCACATCGAGGTCCGGTATTTCCGGGTAGCGGAAGTCAGCATGGTATTGAATGATCTTTTTGAAAGTATCAGGTTCATTCTGGAGCCATTTCAGGTTTGCTTCGGCCGTTGCTTTCCGTTCCGCACCGATCCTCTCCCAATAACGCTCGAGCGGCGGCAGAATCATACCCGGTTCACCGGCTTTTTTGCGGACAACCCAGGTGCTGGTGTCGATGCTGTCCGGAACGGTTGCCTGCAGCTCGGGCAGATCGAGGCGCAGCCACAGGGTCTGGTTGCGGTAAGCATTGGAGCCGCCGATAGACAGAACCGGGGCCTGGAAATTTTGTTTGAAGCCCAGGGCGCTGGACGCCAGCAGTCCCAGGGCATGGCTGCCCATCGCGGAATCAAAAGATACCGGCAAAGCTTCCATGCGTCGGGTATCGGTATGCTTATCAAAATGGGCAGCAAGGTAATCCCACACCTTGGGGGTCGTTTGCAGCCGGCGTGCCAACTCAACGGTGGTCCGGACGTCCACCAGGGCATCATGGGCCGGCCCCTCCGCCAGTTGATTCAGGCTGTTGAGGTGTTCCAGTTTAATGGAGGGCTGACCTTCATGGTCAGGCCACCGCAGTACTTCCCGGTTGTAAAGCCAGTAAATTACCACCATGGCCAGGATATCCATACGGTAACAGCCATTGGCATACTGGTGCGTATAGGGCGGCAGCAGATTCCGGTAGAAGGCAAACCGCAGGAATTCATCGTCGAAACCCAGGGAGTTATAGCCGATGGTAACGGTCCCGGGGGTATTGAAGAGGCGGTGGATCGTGGCGACGGCATCGAATTCGCAAGGTCCGTCGGCTAACTCGGAAACGGAAATACCGTGGGTCAACATGGCTGCGGGGGAAGGGATTATATCCGGCCGCAGCCGGATGTTGAGGTTGTGTTCTTCAAGCGGGTTGAGTTCGCGGTCGGTCCGGATGGCCGCAAACTGAATAACCTGGTCAAATGTCCGGTTCAGGCCAGTGGTTTCCAGGTCGTAAAAAAGGTAGGTGTTCATTTATACCATGCGGTGGGACACCTTTATGACCATGGGGAAGGACGCTTTGCTTTTGGCCCCGCCGGTGGTGATGCCGTCGATGTTCTCAGCGACAGACAAGATGTTGCGCAGGGGATAGGAAAAGACCGTCTCATCATCTTCTATATGCACACTGAGGTAATCATCGTTGACGCTGAGCAGTTTGACGGCCTTTACCACGGTGGGGACATCGTAGTTCATACCGACTTGTTCACCGATGTAAGGTTTCAGGAGCTTCTTGATTGTGGCCTTGGGTTTCAGCAGATTGTTCAGTTTTTCCAATCGGAGTGCCTCCTCTTGTTCTTTTTCTTCCTGCTTCCGCTTCTCTTTTTCAAGGCGATCCTGTTGGGCCTGACGCTTTTTCTCTTCTTCCAGCGCTTTTTTGGCAGCTATGCGCTCTTTTTCTTCTTGCTCCTTCTTGAGCCGCTCCTGTTCCTTTTCGAGCTCAGCCTGACGCTTGCGCTCTTCCTCAGCGTGTTTTTCTGCTTCCCGGCGCTCTTTTTCTTCCTGTTCCTTGCGCAACTGTTCCTGGCGCTTGCGTTCTTCCTCCTCTTTGCGCTTGCGCTCCGCTTCTTTTTTTTCAGCTTCGCGACGCTCTTTTTCTTCCTGCTCTTTGCGCAGTTGTTCCTGGCGCACTCTTTCCTTGCGCAACGCCTCAAGGCGTACTTTCTCTTCCTGCTCCTTGCGGGCCGCCTCTTCAGCCTGTTTTTCCAGGAGTTCGGTTTTCAACTCCTCGTGGCGCTGTTTCTGGGCCAGCAGTTCCGTCAGTTCGTCGGCTTTCTCAGGATCGTCCTTGAGCTCCGCCTCGGCCATCTCATAACTTTTAGAGAATACGATCCCGCACTTGAGGCAGTCGTCGGTAATCGCCAGGCTCATGTGTTGGCACTTCGGGCAGGGGACCTGGTATTTGGCTTCCTCCGCGGCTTTAGCGGCAGCCTTTTCAGCCTCCTCTTTTTCCCGCTGGGCCTTTTCGATTTCATTGGAATAGATATCAAAGGTGATGCCGCAGTTTTCACAATCCCGGGCACCTTCCGGATTGGCATGCCCGCATTTGGGGCATTCACTTGATGAGGCCATTTTAGCGCTCCTGCTTGAGGTTGGCAGTCTGAATTACAAACAAGCAGCAAATAGGTCTGAGTCTTCTTTTTTTATAAAAAAATGAGCACTTTGTCAACTTTGCAGTATACGTTCGACGATCGCATCCCCCATTTTAGCTGTGGTTGACGATTCTTCGCCGGGCGAGGCGATATCGCCCGTTTTGATTCCCGCGTCAAGAACCGCACTGACGGCGGTGTCGATAGCTGCAGCAGCCTCTGCAAATCCGAATGCGTATTTCAGCATCATGGCGGCCGACAGAATCTGGGCGATGGGGTTGGCAATCCCCTGACCGGCAATATCCGGGGCGCTGCCCCCGGCCGGCTCAAACAGCCCGAAACGGTCGGCGTTGAGGCTGGCGGAAGGCAACAGGCCCATGGAGCCGGTAAGCATGGCCGCTTCGTCGGAAATGATGTCGCCGAACATATTGCCGCAGAGCATCACATCAAATTGATGCGGATCTCTCACCAGCTGCATGGTGGCATTGTCCACGTACATATGGTCGAGCTGTATATCAGGATAAGCGGCGGCCACCTCCAGCACCACCTCGCGCCACAGTACCATTGTGGTCAGGACATTGGCTTTGTCGATGGAGGTTACTTTGCTGCGGCGCAGGCGGGCGGCCTCGAATGCCATTTCGGCAATGCGGGTTATTTCTGCGCGGGTGTAAACCATGGTGTCGAAGGCCTTCTCATCCGGTCCGCTGCCTTCCCGCCCTTTGGGCTGGCCAAAATAAATGCCGCCGGTCAGTTCACGGACACAGAGGATGTCGAAGCCGGTACCCACTATGTCAGGTTTCAGGGGGCTGGCGGCCGCCAGGGAAGCGTAAATCCTGGCCGGGCGCAGGTTGCAGTACAGACCGAAATGTTTGCGCAGCGGGAGCAGGGCGCCTCTTTCAGGCTGCTGTTCGGGCGGCAGTTTTTCCCACTTAGGGCCGCCGACACTCCCGAACAGAACCGAATCGCTGGCTTCACAGACGTCCAGGGTCTCGGCCGGCAGGGCCGTCCCGTGGTTATCGATGGCACAACCGCCCACATCGGCATGGATATATTCAAATTTCACCTGGAATTTATGCTGAACAGCGTCGAGCACCTTGATCGCTTCCTGCATCACTTCCGGGCCGATGCCGTCACCGGCCAGAACTGCTATTTTCTTCATTGTTTTTACCTTTCTTGAACTTTTGTTTAGGGTCAGGAAACATAACCTCCCGAAAATATTTCATTTGCTGCCAGCATATAGCAGTCGCCACAGATGGCGTCAAGGGGAAGGGCAAGAGATCAGAAGACGGAAGTCTGAGATCTGAAGTTAGAGGTTGGAATATAGAGGTGCTTAAAAAGCCTGATCCGCGCATAAAATTGGAGAGCCTCGCACCGCCTCAAATCGCTGCTGGTCCCAGCCGTTGCATTCCCGTCGTCTGACCTCTGATCTCTGTCTTCATAGGTTTTTTGCCAGGTAAAGCTGGTTCCGATTTACCGACAGGTGCAGGTCGGGGTTGACGTAGTCATGGTGACCCTGGCGAAACGGGATATAGACCAGGATATAACTCAGGGGTTCAACCTGCATAGCGTCCAGTTTCGGCAGGAGGTCCCGGGGACGCTTGATAAAGCCCGCAATGTTGATCTTGAGAGTTTCCAGTGCCTCGGAAACGGGCAGAGAAACCGGGTGCAGGGCGCCTTGGGGGAGTTTGGAAGAGGCCTTGGGGCCGGGCTGTGTCAGGGTTGTATTTTTTACCAGGTTCAGGAAGGTGCGCGGGCGCACCTTGAAAGCCGGTGACCAGAAGCGAAACGGCCGCTGTTCGAATTCCGGTAAAACCGCTTTCGGCAGGTTCGCGATTCGAATCAGGTCGGCGTAAGAATCCAAGGGGAAGCCTGCCACCCCGGCCCGGATCCTCCAGAAAGGCAGGTAGACCATATTTTCAAAACTCCCAGGCAGGTGGGCGAAGCGGGTCTCTTTAAGTTTCCGGGTACCGGGGTACCATACCGAATTACAATTTTTGCAGGTCAGGGCCAGCGAGTCGCGCGCTCCTTCCAGATCCCACCCGCAGCCAGGGCAGAGGGTGGGTTCGAAATGGATCTTCCAGTTGGGGCGTCCACCGGCAAAGGCTTCGATCTCACCGAGGTCTCCGACCGACGGCAGCGGCTGGTTCAAAACCGCATCATAGACTTGGTCCTCGACATAAAAGGGGGCATAAATCAGGCTGACAGACTCGCCTATGTGGGCCTGGGTAAAAATAGGGCCGCTGAGCGCGGCGCTTGATTTTTTTATAAACCGTTCCATGACCGCGCTGTAGGGGACCAAGGGCTTGAGAAAACGGCCCGGTGTTTCCGGAGTGACAAAATGCAGCTTCATTGCCTGGCTCCGCAGCCCCAGAGATATCGGAAAATGGGCCGACTGCAGCGCCTGTTGACTGGCATCCAGGAATTTGTGCGCCAGCCCCTGTGACAGGCTGGAAAAAATCATGCCCTTGAACCGCCAATAAGGCACATAAAGCAGCTGCTTGTCGGCAGGCGCCCGGTGCGGCAGCATGTACCGGAAGAAAAGATGCGACATCAGGTACGACTTCACCCGGCAGAAGAGACACGTCAGCAGCCGGTCGGTCTCTTCCAACTCAATCGGCGCCCCACACTGCGGGCATTGATGTTCAATAATATAATTGATTATTAGAAACCTTATATAATTTTAAAAGCAGTCATCCGAAAGTTTCACTGGTTCAGATGCCATTCACATTAGCAGCTGTATGCTTACTGTCACGAAATAACGGTGAACTTTGCTTGGTATAGACAATACTAACTCTCCACTTCAGGTGAAGGATTCGGGAAGGTCCTGCCGACCCGTGGAGATTATCTCAACAGTGGCATAAACGATAAAGAAATGAACCATCCGTTATAATGGCACGATTTTGTTACTTTTCTTGTGCGTACAAGAAAAGTAACAAAAAAAAAACGCCCGTAAGACGCGGCCCTGCGGGCTGCCCTGTGCTTCTCGGAAAGGGCGCGCTCAGACAAGCACTTCGCTTTCTTCGCCCTTTCCTGCGATGCTCGGCGCCTCTTAAAGGGGAGGTCAAACCCGGTAACCAGAATCAGTTCCATCAAAGAGTGTTGACTGATGCCTCCCGCCTAGCGGGAAGGCATTGCATTTTTGAAAATGCCTGAAGTGGGGCCAGAAGCTCCTCAGGTGCTCAAGGTCAAGGCGGACGTGAGTTTTAAACCGGAGGAATACATGTTTGTATTTCGAGGATTTGGAACTCGCGCCCAACGCCGAGATTGAGCACCT
>Ga0126327_10000140_pt1 | contig 18699 bp, 15 predicted proteins | sample InaspJWI30metaG_FD_101392 | JGI IMG/M metagenome (GOLD analysis project Ga0126327, IMG submission 101392) | Marine gutless worms symbiont microbial communities from Oahu, Hawaii - Inanidrilus sp. 1 OAHU.JWI-30 metaG | ecosystem: Host-associated > Annelida > Digestive system > Unclassified... | reverse complement strand
TCCAACTTGATGTTCTCAAGTTTGGACTGGAGCCTACCTTTTTTGTTATTTCGGATCATTTTTTCGGCCAGTTCGAAAAAACTGGATAATCCGGAAGATCCAACAAGTGTATCCAGTGGTATGAAAAAGGAGTGTTAAAATCGAGTTGATTTAGTCTAACAGCCCGAGATTTAAAGGTCAATTCAATTTTCCGGCCTTCTTTGTCAATCTAAAAACCTTAAAAGGAGGGAATAAGAATGATACAAGATTTCTGCATCCCTAATGTCAGGCCACGCCTACAGTTCATGTTCAAATCCGCGCCCCCTCAACCGTAGATAATCAGACAAATGTTTCTCATGATTGCATAGGGGATGTTCCATTTTCTTTATTTTCTAACGAAAGGGAGAGGACATGAATATCACTAAGCAAAAGTTTCTATTATCATGTGTAGTAGTTGCTTTTATACTATCTATGTTTTTATTTGGTTGTGGAGAACAAGCAGAACAGCTATTGCCACTCAGTAAGGATGCACCAAATACCTTAACATTGTCTACGGGGGACGTGGTTTATGATATTAATGGAGAATGGAACGTTATCATAGATGATGAACCCTGGGGAGAGTTTAAGGACATTCTTACAATTACTCAAGAAGGTAATAAATTTGTTGGGATTTTATTAAAAGGAAATGAAAAGTATCATAAAGGTGATGAGTTGATAAAGGGAGAGCTGGTAAAGAGTGGATTTAAGTCTATAGAAAGAAATACACTACAGGGATGGATGACCGAGACTAAAGGAAAAATAGATGAAGGTGGTAATAAAATTGTAGTTAAGACAGACGTAGGTGTATCGACTCACATCGTAGCATTAAACAGAAAATAAATATTAATTTACCCTAAATATCATCTCAGTAAAGCAATCTGACTGCATATATCTGCAATGATCCCCTACATATCAGGGCGCTGAAATTTTTATGATATCTCTAACAAATCACGGTATCGAAACTGCACACTACGACCATTAGCTCTCGTTTTCTTATAAAGCGAAAAGGCGCGGATTAGCTGATATAGTTCGCGCCTTATCTGATATTTATCTAAAGTCCGAAATGCTTCATACTCACTCGCGTATTCTTGCTGATGTATCCCGGATGCATCCCACCCAAAATGTGAACCTGTTGTATCTATTGAGAAAAGTTGGGTTAGACGCAGGTTCGACTCCCGCCGCATCCACCACTAAAAACTTAATTAAAACAATAGTTAGAATAGCATCAATACTAAATTGCGGTATCCCACTAGTAATGCAATCCTACCATCAAGTTCATAGCTCCCATATCGGTTACTCTAAACTGTGAATAATTGATAACAACTGCAATTTTTGATATGAACTTATCGTCTACATTATACGTATAAGTCAAAGTCGTCCCTTAACAATTTGTACGATGGGGTATGGCTCCATATTGGTGATGAGACTGACCGCCTTTTTATTAGGTCGGGTTAGCTTGCCTAATAGAGTCTACCATACTTCTTGTGGTGAAATAGACTTATTAATTCAAAATAATCCGGAGGCACTTGATGAAATCATGCCGAGAATTTGTCCTCATTTATTTTGGTCTTACAATGTTCGTTTGTTTGTCTTGTACCTCTTCTACCGGTATACATGGCGCAGTGAAAAATAAGAATTGGAAATGATCAAGCAGCACGTAGAAGAAAAGGGAAAAATTGATGAACGTAATTCATACATGTTTACACCCCTTATGACTGCTGCATATTATGACTTGCCGGAAGTTGTTGAGTATTTAGCCCAAAAGAAAGCAGACCTGAATGCACAGGACCGTAACGGTTATACGGCTCTGATGTATGCTGCCGATTATGGATTTGGGGAAGTTATTAAGATACTGCTGAGGTATGGCGCTGACCGTAGGATTAGAAATAACAATGGGGATTCTGCAAGGATTATAGCCGAACGGCATGGGAATTGGTATATTATTGGAATACTAGACGGGCACCATATAGACGATGCAGCCGTAACCTCGCAGGCACTGGAACATGTAAAAGGTCTACATTCAAATACTACCGATGCTACTACGACTAAGCCTGCTTTGACCGGTGATAATATTTCATCATCCTCAGCAGCATCTTCTCAACAAAGTCTGAGAAAGCTGAGTGGCCCGTCTCTATCAGTTGATGCATTAATTGATCTTGGATATGAGCAATACGAAAGGGGGGACTGGATTAGCGCGATAACTACATTTAGTAAGGCCCCAGAGATAAATCCGACTCTTGAACAACTGTATATTAAAAGAGGACGTGCTAGGCTTAATATAGACGATTGTGACCAGGCGATTTTAGACTTTAGTAAGGCTATCGATTTAAACTCGAATAATAGTATTGGGTATGTTGGCCGCGGATTTTGCTTGAGCCTTAAAAAGAATTACATCGAGGCAGATAAAGATTTAAGTAAAGCCATCGAGATAAATCCAACAGAGGGTACACACTATTATTTCAGGGGGTCAAACTGGTCTTACGCTGGAGATATAGAACAAGCATTGGAAACTTATTCTAAAGGAATTAATTTTGACCCAGGTTATGCATCAAACTATTTTCAAAGAGGAAAGATATACTATGAAAGAAGAGATTATAAACGTGCACATGCAGATTTCAGGAAATACAATGAATTAGAGCCTGAAGACGCAGATTTTAGTAAAACAATTGCATGGTACTTAGCAACTTGCCCGAATCCAGATTGGAGAAGTGGCAAAATTGCAGTGCAGCAAGCTAGGAAAGCATTTAAACTCGAGCCATCACATGAAACGCTAAATGTGTTAGCAGCAGCATATGCTGAATCCGGGAATTTCGATTTAGCCGTAAAGGCTGAACAAAAAGCCTATAACAATCAGAATCTACCTAAGTACAAGACACTTATAGACGTTTACAGGCAGAAGAAGACATATGTTGATTATGAAAAGGAGAAGCCATTTCTATCATTAGATACTGGCGGGCACTTATCTTTTGTACCGATGTTATATTCACCAATGATGGAAAGTTTCTTGTAAGTGCTTCGACTGACAAAACCATCCGGGTGTGGGACCCCGTTACTGGAGATACAGTCCGCGTCATCAGGGGGCACTCGCTAGCTGGTGATATGTTAGGCCGTATATATGCGACAGCTCTTTCACCAGATGACGCTATTCTTGCAACGGGAGGTCCTTTTCAGAATTTTGGTATACGTTTGGTCGATTTTAATTCTGGAAAAATGAATGCAATTTTGAACGGGCATAAGGATATAGTAATCGATTTGGCGTTTGGCCCAACTGGCAGCATACTGATTTCAGGCTCTGGAGATAAAACTGCGCGCATCTGGGATGTTCACAAGAATAAGGCTCTCCATGTTTTGAAAGGCCATCAAGCAAAAGTTTCCGCCGTGACTATTTCAACGGATGGCACGCTTGCTGCTACAGGTAGCGATGATGCAAATGTGAGGCTTTGGAACACAAGAACAGGAGAACTGATAGATACACTAAAGGGTCACAAAGCGAAAATCAGTTCCGTTTCTTTTACACCAGACGGGAAATACCTTTTATCTGGCAGTAATGACACAACTATACGTCTATGGGATGGAAAAACAGGGCGATTCATTAAAGTACTCTCAAAAATAAAAAATGGTGTAACTTATTTTTCCATATCACCAGATGGTAAAAAATTAGTTACGGGTATTGGCCCTAAGGGAATGCTATCAGACAGAATTAGCCATGTTATCTCAATACCCTCTGGGCAGAAGGTAGCTTCATTTAATAAACACAATAACACAGTTATTTCGGTTGATATCTCTCAAGATGGAAAGACAGTGGCCTCAGCAGGTGGAGATAAGAATGAAATATATCTATGGGACCTCACTACAGGTAGAATTAAAAATAAGCTGGTCGGAAAAGGTGATTCTATCCATAGTGTTGGATTCTCGGAGGACGGTAATCTCATAGCTTGGGGAAAGGAAAAGGCCAGTTTTGACGTAATGAAACTCGGCCAACTACAACAATCGTTCCGTATAAAGTCAGACGAAGGTAACTTTTCTTTAAAAATAGGGGAAAAGATTCGATCCAACCACAATTATTACGGCGCGATCAAGTCAGCAGGTCCTTGGGAAATCAAGCAGATTGCAGTTAATCCTTACAAGGATTTCATAATATTGAAAGACGGGAAGGAGGCCCATCGCATTTCTCGAAACCCAAATAATGGTGAACCACACACCTGCATGACTCTTACACCAGACGGACGTTATGTAATTAGTGGTGGCCATGATGGGACAATTATTGCCTATCGACTTAAAACTGGGGAAATAAGTCATAAGTTCTATGGGCATCCGGAAACGGTCGGGTCAATTTCAGTATCACCGGACAGTCGCCTCCTTGTATCTGGGTCAAGTGATAACACTATCAAATTGTGGGAAATTTCTACTGGTAAACTCCTATTGACGATCTTCCAGGGTGCAGACGATGAGTGGGTCGCCTGGATTTCAGACGGGAACTACATATCATCCCCAAGGGGTGACAAGTATGTAGGTTGGCACGTCAATAATGGACCTGACAAATTAGCTGATTTTTATTCGGCGTACCAATTTGAGCGAGTCTTCTATCGGCCAGATCATGTCAATGACTATCTTGCCAACTATAGAATGTTTGAAAAATTCGAAGCCTTAACCGGTATTGAAACCTCCAAGGTGCGAAATATTCCAAAGGTGAAACCACCTAAAATAAACATCACTTTCCCAGAATATGGAAAAACGTTTTTGGGCGACGGAAAGATTCCACTAAAATTGTCTGTCAACAGCGACAGTATTGATATGAATGATTATTCCGTCTATGTGAATAACATCCCAGTAACCCCTTCATTTGAAAGGACACTCAAAGGTTCAGAAAAGCGGTCGTTTGTAAGGCAATTGAACATTCCTCTTTTCAACAATATGAACAAAATTAGAGTAGAAATTTTCAATGGCTACACCATGGGGCTTTCCGAAACCGTAGTATATAGAAAAGGGAATGTGAAAGCAGCGAAAAAAGGAAATTTATATTTGCTGTCTATTGGAGTAAACCAATTTCCTAAGATGCCTGGTAATAATCTTGAATTTGCTGCTGCCGATGCAAATAGTCTTGACGCATACTACCGTAAAAAAGACAAGCGGTACTTTAAGAATATAATTACGAAATCCATTTCTGATGTATCCGAAACTAAGCCGTCGAAGGACAACATCCTAAATAGTCTGGATTTTATCAAAAAAGCATCGGCAGAAGACACTGTGATAATATTTCTAGCCTCACACGGTTTAAGTGACCGGGCCGGCAACTACTATTTTATCCCCAGAGATGCTACAGTTGAAGATATTAAAGAGCTAATCAATGGTAGCCCGGTAAAGAAATCTAAAAAGTCAAAAGGACTTGATTCGCTAATAAGCTGGGAAGAATTTTTCGAGGCGTTAAGATCTGTGCCTGGAAAAAGGCTTCTAGTAGTAGATACGTGTCAGGCTAAAAACATCGAAGGCACCCTAGATTTTCACTCCCTTGCTAAACGATCCGCAGCATCATCCTTTGCCTTGCTCGCAGCATCCAAGGGTGACGAAGAATCCCAAGAATATCCAGCAGGGAAACACGGCCTTTTTACCTATGCATTGTTGAAAGGGCTTTCTGGGAAAGGTGATGTTAACAAAGATGGGCAAGTTGATTTATCTGAACTGTATGATTTCATAGGCAGATTTGTAGAAAAAAACATAGATAAAAGCATTGGTAAACAAACCCCGCAATTAACAGCCCCAAAAGAATTAAAGGGCATGGTGCTTTCTTCAAGCTAGCCTGATAAGCTTCAGGTGTGCAGTTTCACCCTGTATAGGTCTAATAAATGAAAATTATTATAGTTAGTATTATATTTTTATCGATTAGCTTCAATGTTCACAGTGGCGATTTCAACTTCGAGACCTCTGCTGAAGGTATTGCCACGGCGCTAACAAATCAAAAGAGTAAGAAAAGGGTAAAGACGCGAGGACTAAAAGGCATTAATGTCAAAAAAACACGAAGCATAAAAGTTGTTGGGGAGGAAAAAGGGCTCGTTGTTGAAAAAACGGTACTAATTCCTTCGGATCAAACTGACCGAAGCGTTAATTTAAAGATTGAGTTTGATGTTGACTCATCCGCCATCCGTTCTGACTCGTTTGCTCTTTTAGATGAACTTGGCAAAGCTCTAACTGGTGCAAAACTTGCGGGAAAAGATTTGGCTATAATTGGCCACACTGATTCTGATGGAGATGTGAACTATAACCTTAAATTAAGTTTAAGCCGAGCCGTATCTGTAAAGACCTACCTAACTACAAATTTCCAGATAGAAGCTTATAGACTTACGGTTTTTGGGTATGGTGAAAGTTTGCCATTGGTCCCTGATAATAATACGGGAAATAAGCAACTTAATAGGAGGGTCGAAATTACCCTCAAAGAATGACTAAATGCGTTAAAGGAAAAATTGGGCTATGTATCCCAGAGGTGTCCCGTCTAAGAAGTTAAGTGTAAGATATTACAATTAAAATTTAGGTGAGCCACAGGTTCGACTCCCGCCGCCTCCACCACAAATGTTTGAATAGAATCAAATAGATAGTTAGGCATTGCGCCTATGTCTGTTATCCCGCCTTGATAGAGATCCACAAGCATTAATTCAACACCCAAATAAGCTTATAGTGGGATTTTTTTATACCTCGTTAACAATTTGCATTTATTGCCTTGACCTGTACCTAAGTACGGGTCTTACTATAGGCAGGAGGGATTTATGGGCGCTCTATCAATAGGTGAACTCGCAAAACAGGCAAAGGTTAACATTGAGACCATTCGGTATTATGAACGCAGAGGCCTGATATCGGAGCCGCCGCGAAACCGGAGCGGTCATAGACAATACCCATTAGAAACTTTAAAGAGAACCCGATTTATAAAGCGCTGTCAGGCGTTAGGGTTTTCTCTCAATGAGGTGCTGTCAATCCTCGAATTAAAAATGACACCGGATTCTACATGCTCGGATATGCAATCACGTGTATCTGAAAAGATCAAAACTGTTGAAGAAAAAATTGCTGAATTGAACCAAATAAAAGAGGCTCTCAGACGTATGTTAAAAAAATGCTCAGGGAAAGGCCCTATAGGGCATTGCCCAATTTTGGAAGAGCTTTATCGATAAAGACGGAAAAGGGTACGTGATGAATATACAACGCAAAATAGAAATATTCAGTGCGGGGTGCCCGGTCTGCCAGGATGCGATTGCCGCAATTCAAAAAGCCGCTTGTGCCTCATGTGAGGTCACAGTTCTGGATATGAATGATCCAGTTATAGCAGATCGTGCTAAGTTACTTGGAATAAAGTCTATTCCAGCAGTCGCTATTGATGGGAAACTTCCCGGCTGCTGCGCGGATCGGGGTATCGATATAGATACTCTCAAAGCAGCTGGACTGGGCGTTCCGATAGGGGAAAAATAATTCAAAGATTCTCTATTGGTTAAGATGATAGTCGCCGGATAAATTCACCAGGGAACATCTTTATGTCAGAAAATATCTATGAAAAATTGCGAAGACTCAGCCCCAACGTAACCGGGAGCCTTGTAAGGATGCGAGCCGAATCTTTCAAAGATGCTGCGGTCCCAGGCAAATATAAAATATTGGGGGCACTTGGAATCGTTGTTGCCACAAAATGCGAGCCCTGTATTAAAGGATATACAAAGATGGCATTCGAGGCAGGAACAACCCAAGAGGAACTCATTGAATTTTTAAATGTTGCTATTACCGAGTCAGGCTGCCCTGGTGAACAATGGGCCATGCTTGCCCTAGAAACCTATGGTCAATTGAGTGCCGGTGGTAAGGTGGACGTGGAACTCTGTTGTCACGATGGGCAAGTAAGCGAGAAAGGAGCGCAGAGGTGAGTAAATTAGTCTGTTACTGTTTTGAGTACTCGGAAGATAATATCAAGAACGATTTCCGGCAACATTGTAAGTCCACCATAATGGAAAGGATCCAGACGGAAAAAAAGTTTGGGAACTGCAAGTGTGCAACAAAGAACCCTAAAGGCAAATGATGTCTGGGTGATGTCCACCAGGTGGTGGCTCAATTAGAAGGCAAACCCACCTCAAATGTGATCAGCTAATTCTCAACATTTTGCAGGGAAAGCTATTATGGCTGCTGAGAATTATTCAGATATAACGATCTTGAATGAAACCTTTGATGCACTCACAGATCAGTTTAATGCTGACAGCCTTAAAATTCGTTTTCTGGCGCTACTCTCACCCACTTGCCCCCTGTGACGTGACCAGGGTGCCCGGGCGGTACATGAAAATGTATTCAAAAAGTTTCCCAAGGCAGATGTGAGCGCTTATATTGTATGGATTCCTATTTTAGAAGAAGACACCTTAGAGGCAGCTATTCCATCAGTTAGGTCTTTAGACGATAGCAGGATTCATCACTTCTACGATCCAACCCGGTCAGTCGGAAAGGCCATTGCAGAAAGTGTAAAATGGTCTGATAATACTGCCTGGGATATTTATCTTTTCTATTCCCCCGCTGATAGATGGATTGAAAAAGCACCTGGACCAAAACGCTGGATGCATCAATTAAAGGATGCCTGGGCGACGAAAGAAACTTACAGGACCGGCAAGGATCTTTCGGCAGAACTTAAGGCTACGATGAGAGAGCTATTTTATTAGTATATATGCCAGATGAATACGGTTTGCGGCGTCATCCATATCATACAGAATATGTGTTACTGACATATTGGTATTTCCGGCAAATCAACACCACCTCGTCCGAATGAATCACTGTAGTATATAGTAATCACCAATTACCGCAGAAGGGACAATCAGTGGTATAACGCCGGACTTATATGGCTGCCGTGAACACTGTCTCAGCCTGCGCTCAGGAGAGAATTGGGCACCTGCCTCCTTGCCATACGATCAAGATATTTAACTGATTTTCTAACGTAATTATGATATAGGTAAGAGTCGTCATTCTATCAACCAATTCATAATGCTATCCTGCTTTCTGCCCCTGCTATTTTAAACCAATTGTTTAGGAGGCTGTCACTCCATGACCAAGAAAAAAAGGCCGTCAAAAAGGCATCAAAAACCAAATTAAAGGCTCCTGCTGAAAAACCCTTGGGAAGGAAAAAGACTGCAAAGCGAAACCCCCCAAAAGGGTTCCCAGTGATAGGCCTGGGTGCTTCGGCAGGCGGGCTCAACGCGCTTAAATCGTTTTTCAAAGAGGTGCCCGTCGACAGCTGTATGGCCTACATTGTGGTGGTCCATATGACTCCCAATCAACCGAGTATGATGCCGGAACTCTTAGGAAAAATCGCTTCAATTCCCGTTACCAGCGCTAAAGATGGCCAAGCAATCGCGCCTAACAGGGTTTATATCATCCCTCCCAATAAGGAAATGAGCCTGTACAAAGGAAAGATCCAACTATTAGATAGTCCGGCGAAAGGTGCCCCTCTTCCGATCGATTTTTTTCTACGATCCCTTGCTTTGGACCAGGAATCAAATGCAGTTGCCGTCATTTTATCCGGAACCGGTTCCGACGGCACCCAGGGCGTCAAGGAAATCAAGGCCAGTCATGGTCTGGTTCTGGTGCAGTCGAAGGAATCGGCTGAATACGATGGAATGCCCGCCAGTGTTATGAATACCGGTCTTGCGGATATGATCATGCGGCCCCAAGAGATGCCGGCCAACCTCGCGTTGTATTTTGGTCACCGCCAAAAATTGTCGACGTTCGATACCGTTGGTGATGCGTATGAGGGCGAGTTAGGCTGGCTGGACAAAATTTTTGCAATATTGAGAGCCCATGTTGGGCATGATTTTTCAGCGTATAAAGTTAATACCATTATTCGCAGGGTGACCCGCCGTATGGGGCTTAACCAGATCGATAACCATGCTACGTATATTCGCTTTTTGCGTGACAATCCCAATGAGGTCGATGCCCTTTTTAAGGAACTGCTAATTGGCGTTACCAGCTTTTTTCGAGATCAAGAGTCGTTTGATGCTCTTAAAAAGGATGTCCTGCCCAATGTACTTAAGCAGGCTGCTGAGGGTACGAATTTTCGGGTCTGGGTCCCCGGCTGCTCAACCGGAGAGGAGGTTTATTCACTGGCCATAGTTCTTCTGGAATGCATGGAGATGTTACCCATACGCATCTCGCTACAGTTGTTTGGAACGGATATTGACAGTCATGCGATAGAAAAAGCCAGAGAAGGGCTCTTTCCGGCCAGCATTGCCGCTGATGTCAGCGAGGAACGTCTTAAAAGATTTTTTGAAAAAGAAGGTGAATTTTTCAGAGTTAAAAAAGAGGTGAGAGATACTGCTATTTTTTCTGTCCAGGACATTATCAAAGACCCGCCGTTCTCGCGCTTGGACCTGCTCTGTTGCCGCAATTTGCTGATTTACCTGGATTCATCAGCTCAAAAAAGACTTTTACCTTTGTTCCACTATACGTTGAAACCGGGCGGTATTCTGGTACTGGGATCTTCAGAAACCATCGGCGGGTTTTCTAGTTTATTTGAAACACTCGAGAAAAAATGGAAAATTTTTCAGAGAATGGAAGTCCCGCAGGCGCTGCATCAACACGTGGATTTTCCCAGCGGCACACCAATTGTAAAAAAAGCCGATGAACCGGCGCCAACTGTAAATGCAGCCCCAAAAACCAACCTCGGGAATGTGACCCGGAAACTGATTCTTGAGGAATACGCGCCCACGGCAATCTTGATCGATACCGAGGGCAGTATTTTACATATACAAGGCCGCACCGGGAAATACTTAGAGAGTACCAGCGGTCCGCCCACCCAAAACATACTCGACCTGGCCCGTGAGGGGTTGCAGATCGAATTGTCTTCCGCGATGCGGGCTGCCAAAATTTCCAAGAAACCCGTTCGCCGCCATAGAGTCGCTGTTAAATCGAATGGCGATATTCAGTTGATTGACCTGCTCGTAGCCCCCCAGGAATACCCAAAAGAGATAGCGGGGCGGTTGCTGGTGGTGTTTCGGGATGTAGCGGACGAACTGTTGGCAAGTGATACCAACCAGCCCAAACCGGAATCTATTAAAAGCGACGTTTCGCGGATCGCAAAGTTGGAGAGAGAGCTGCAGATTACCCGTGAAGGCCACCAAATTACAATTGAGGAACTGGAATCTTCCAATGAAGAGCTGAAATCCACGAATGAAGAGATGCAGTCATCCAACGAAGAACTCCAGTCCACCAATGAAGAACTGGAATCATCAAAGGAAGAGCTGCAATCTTTAAACGAAGAATTGCAGACGGTGAATGCCGAACTGCAAAGCAAGGTAGAAGAGCTTTCCGCCGCCCATGATGATATGCGCAATCTGCTTAACAGCACGGATGTCGCCACCATTTTTGTGGATAACAATATGCGGCTCAAGCGCTTTACCCCCAAGGCCACAGAAATTATCAACCTCATCCAAACGGACATTGGCCGGCCCCTGAAACATGTGGTGACCAACCTGGAATACCCGGGAACGTTATCAGATCTTGAGGAAGTGCTGACACATCTTAGCCCGAAGGAAGTTGAAGTACAAACGACAGAAGGCCGGTGGTACAGTATGCGCATTTTACCCTATCGTACCATTGACAATCGGATTGATGGGGCTGTGTTGACATTTGCGAATATCGATGACCAGAAAAAGGCGCAAGAGATTCTTAGAACAGCCAATATTGATATGGAAAATGCCTGGCAGTTGGTTCGGAATGTATTCGACATGAACCACAATCCCCTGGTGGTGGTTGATAATAATGGGGAAATCTCCATTGCTAACCGTGCTTACACGGATATAATGCAAGCCCCTGTCGCTGAAATCGAGGGAAAAAACGTCCTCAAGGGTGGCGGTGCCCTATCCGCCAGCAAAACCGCCCTAGCCAAACTTACCGCTGCGATCAAGCGCAAGCATGCTTTTTCTGACCTGCCGGTGAGGATAGATACACATACAGGGAAACGTAATTACTTAATATCCGGTACGAAGATAGTCACAGACGGTAAGTCTGCATACAAGACCCTTTTGAGCCTGGTGGCGACACCATAAGGGTGAATAATAATGCCGGGAAGCCACAAACAGCCATCCTCCAAATTTGAAAAGCTGCGCCAGAGGGCTACTGAGATGCTCCAGCAGCAGACTGATTCCGGGGCCCCCATTCCAGAGGATGCTGTCGATTTGATAAACGAACTCAGAGTTTATCAAGCTGAATTGGAAATTCAGAACGAAGAATTAAAAAGAGCCCAGTTGGAGCTATCTGAGCTGCAGCGTGAATATGAAAAATTGTATGAGTTTGCTCCCTGTGGATATGTGACCCTCAACCCCAACGGCATTGTTTCACGCACCAACCTCACGGCGGTGAAACTTCTAGGGCAGACCAAGAAGCAGATTCAGCGGAACGTGTTTAGCCAGTTCATCGATCCCGGATATGTTGATGCATTTATAGCGGCCCGCCAAATATGCGGCCAAACGCGCCAAAGACAATTCGTGGAAGTCCCTTTAATATCCGGAAAGGGCGGTCCAATATGGATAAGGATCGACATCAGCGCCGACTGTGCAGAAGACGGACAAGTGCTGCAGTGGTCAATGACGCTCATCGATATTACCGAACAGAAGAAGGCCCAAGCGGAGTTGAACAAGCTGCACGATGAATTGAGGGCGCGAGTTGCGGAACGAACCGAAAGTCTGTCCCAAACGAATGACGCCTTGAAGGCGCTTCTCGACTTGCGGGAAGTCGAGAAAAGGTCCATCGAGCAAGCCATGCTCAACAACCTCAGGCGATATGTTTTCCATACCTGGATGAACTTGATTCATACCATTTAGAAAGTGATGTTAGGAGATTATCACAGAATATCCGACAAAATATCGATGATCTGGTCGCCCCGGTATCTAAAAACCTAAGCGGATTATATGCCAAGCTTACCCCAATGGAAATCAAGGTGGCTGACCTGGTTCGTCAGGGGGCATCCAGTAAATCTATTGCAAATTTTCTATACATATCGATTAGTACGGTGGAAAAACACAGAAACAATATACGTAAGAAGTTTGGTATCTTGAACGAAAAAGTGAATTTACACACCTTTCTCAAGTCACTCACCTGAAAGCCAAGCCTTCTATTTTATATAGACATTGCATAGATGGTTATTTCGCATTGTCTTTTTCCATAAAATACCGATCATAATAATTAGCATTCCATAATTTTCACGGAAGATTAGCGGTTTGACAGCCTTGGCGCGCACTCCACTGGAATGCTACGGCTTGCGACCTTATACTTTGAGCCGATTCGTGCGGATAGGGAGCCAAATCCCTCTCTTACCAATTCACAGCAGGTCTGAGATGATCCTGAACACAGCCTGAGCTAGCCTGCCCCCCATGACTGGCTGGAAGCGACCCAATACGGTTTTGCTTATCACAAGATGCTTAGCTGATAGACGACCCTGGCAGGTATCGGGAGGACTCACACATGATCTATTCACCTTGCAGGGATTGCGAACTGAAGGACCGACCTAAAACAGAATGCCTTGATCGTTGTAAACTCATTGCGATTATTCAAGAGGAAGCTTTAAAGCACGAAAGCATTCAGAACGGAGTTGATGTTCGAGAGGAATATTGTGTCGTCCATTCGCGGCCCTTTCCTGGACAAAATTATTGAAATCCGAATTGAGAACTTAAATCCCACTGAGAGTGAAAAGGCTATGGAAGAGCTGATACGCAAAATTACACAGGCGCTGGTTGACCGACCGGAAAAGGTCTCCATTGAAAACATCGAGGGTGAGCGGACAACCATTTTGGAACTAAGGGTTGCAAAAGAGGATCTGGGCAAGGTGATCGGGAAGGAAGGCCGGACAGTGCAGTCTTTGCGCACGATCCTGAAGGCCGTATCCGGCAAACATGATAAACGCACTATCCTTCAGGTGATTGAGTAACCTGAACGACAAATCATGACCGGATCGCCCAGGCAGGTCAACCCGAAAAAATAACGATTTCGTTTAGAAGCAATTTTAGAGGATATCGGTATGCTGCCTTATTTGATTTTGATCCAATGATAATGAGGACATCGCGCCATGCCTGGTCATAAAGCTACATTAGAAAAATTCGATCAGGTACACCAACAGACAGTGGAGCTGTTGAAGTTACATCCGGTCCAGGATACTGGTAAATCCAATCAAATCCTTTCGCTTATCAATGAATTGCGAATCTATCAAGATGAGCTCGAGCAGCAAAATGAAGAGCTCAAACAGGTAACCCGGGAGCTCTCCCGAATTCACCGTGAATTTAGTAATCTATACGAGTTCGCCCCGTGCGGCTATGTGACCCTGAACACCGATGGGCTCATCACCTCGACCAATCAATTGGCCGTCCGCCTGCTGGGTAAGAAGCACCTCCTGTTAGGCCAATCCAGTTTTACCAACTACATTGACCGGGATCATAAGCAGAGTTTCGAGAATACCAAGCAAAAAGCCGGCGAGACCGGAACCAGACAGAGCGTTGAGCTGCCGCTCATCAGCCATAAAGACAAAACCCTGTGGATAAGGCTTGAGATCGATGCCGAGCGAAACAAGAAGGGCGTGGTGACCCAGTGGCGCATGATTCTGCTGGACACCAGTGAACAGCGAAAAACCGAAACCGAACTTAGATTTCAAAATAAAGCGCTAAATGAGATTCTTGATAAGGCTGCCGATGGGATCTGTGTCTTTTACAACCCTAATGAATCCCCACATTTCAAATTTACCCATTGGAACCCCCGTATGACCGAAATCGTAGGATACAGCATGGACGAAATCAACCAACTGGGTTGGTTCCAGAGTTTGTATCCTGATTCGAAAATTCAAAAAAAGGCTATCGAAAGAATGGAAGTGATGCGTCCGGGAAAAAATATCTTGGGCGATGATTGGCCCATAACAACCAAGAGCGGCAAAGAGAAGGAAATCTCAATATCCGCATCGATAATCCGAACGGACCAGGATAGATCGTATAGGCTCGCTATCGTACGTGAGGTTACGGGCCGCAGGGTGCAGGAGAAAAGTTCGCATCAAATTAAAAAAGCCGAAAGCCTGTCACGCATGGCTGGTGCGGTGGCGCACCATTTCAAAAATACCCTCCAGGGTACGATTGGAAATATCCAGTTGGCGCGAGAGTATCTCACGGAAGGAAGAAATATCTCTACTAATCTTGATAGAGCGGAACAATCTGCACAAAAAGCGGCGGATTTGACGGGTCATTTATTAACCTATTTGGGGCAGGATAGGACCAGATCGGAACCTTTAAATCTTGCGGCCATCTGTAGAGCCCAGCTCAACCTATTTGCCGCCAGCATACCTGACAGTATTCGCCTGGATACGTATTGTATCGCTTCAGAGCCGGTCATCGAGGGGAACGGTTCCAAATTAGAGCAGGCTCTGCAAGCCCTGTTGACCAACGCGTGTGAAGCGGTGCTAGACAACCCCCGGGGTTGCATTTCAGTAACAGTCGGCACTGCCCATGCGCCAGATATAAATGGAGCCCATTGTTTCCCTCTTAATTGGACAGCTGCAGTCGAAGATTATGCTACGTTGACAATCACCGACACCGGTTGTGGGATGCAGGCGCAGACCATGGATCGAATATTCGATCCTTTTTTTACCGACAAAAGCACCGGCCGGGGATTGGGACTTGCGGTGGTCCTTGGGATCGTCAAAGCCCATCACGGGTGTATTACAGTGGAAAGCAGGCTTGGGGTAGGCTCAACCTTTAAAATGTTTTTCCCGCTAAAAAACGTTACGGCCGACTTACCAGTGGAGTTCACCGGTGTTCCCGAACATACAGTAGAGTTTGCAGGCACGGTCCTGCTGGTTGATGACAATGATATGGTGCGCACTGCCTCGCAAGACATGTTGGAGCATCTGGGTTTCGAAGTACTCATCGCCCATGACGGTGCCGAAGCCGTTGCAGTCTATCGGGACAACCATGCAAGGATACGTCTGGTGCTATCCGACCTGTCTATGCCCCGTATGAACGGATGGGAAACGCTCGCTGCCATTCGCAGTATTAAACCGGACATCCCCTTTATCCTAACGAGCGGATACGATGAAGCCCGGGCAATGGGCGGAGAACATAAACAGCAGCCTCAAGTTTTTTTACCTAAACCCGCTACTTTGAGATCTCTGCAGGAGGCCGTATTGAAAGCGCTGTTGTAGTCCGGGTTCTAGCTACACATCCTGCAAGTATTTGATGTCCATCCTAAGTACCTTCCTGCCAAATAAATTTACAGCCTAATTTCCTCCATCAGCACTGTGTAAATTTGATAACATCACAGCTTTTTGTTATTGTGACCCATTGGTTTTTTACCAAGCCACTACAAGTTCAAAAAGTATCTCTATTTGAACCCACCCAAAAGAACAATACGGACCGTGATGGAAAATTAATGAATCTCGGAAAGGCAGGTATGGATTCTACACAGATATATCCATCTCAATTTTCCGACCGGCACAACTACAGCGGTTCGGAAATGTGGGTAAACGAAATTCATCTTGTGCTTAAGTTCGATGGGAAACTTGATCAGCCCCGTTTAAGAAAAGCATTGCGCCTGCTGATAGATGCTGAGCCGCTATTAGGTGCTCGTTTTGTTAAACACTGGCTCAAGCCATATTGGCAGAGGCTTTCGGTGCATGAGCTTGATTCAGCGGCCCTATTAGATGTTGTTGACGAAACAGGTGGATCAACACTGGAGGAACTATCCGATTCTTTTTTTAGGGATTATATCGATTTAATGAAAGGGCCTCAGATTAGGGCTTTGCTGGTTGCAGGAAATGAAACGGATCGAATGATTCTGAAAATACAGCATCTGATGTGCGATGCCGGCGGTTTTAAGGAACTTCTCAATTTACTGTCTGATATATACACCAAATTAGGTGATCAGCCTGACTATAAGCCTTCTGTAGATAATGGTTCCAGGAGCTTGCATCAGATTTATAGCCGTTTCTCTTTCTATGATTTGATGAGAATTTTCTACCATGGTTGTGTCCAGTTTCAAGCGATGTCGTTTCCACCCAAGGTCAAGAAATATTCATCAAACTGGATTAGAACCGGAAAACTTGGTTATGTTTTCAAGCGTTTTCCAAAGGAACGTTTTCTGCAAATTAAGCAGTATGCCCAGGAAAAAGGTGTTACTATAAATGATTTGTTTGTAAGTGCCTTACTGAGAGCAATGGTGAAACAGTCAAATTTGAATCACCGCGGCTGGCTTCGCTTGGCAGGAACTGTCGACCTGCGTCGATTCATTCCTGGGCGCAAGGCAGAAGGGCTTTGTCAGATGAGCAGTCTGTATACCATTAAAATTAAATCAAACAAGTGCGCCAATCATGACGAAACTCTTGCAATCGTGAAAAAGCAAATGGACCTGTATAAAAGGAATTTTATTGGTTTGGGGGTTTTCTTGGTCTATTGGTTTACAACAAAACCCTTACCTTACTCTATCTTCAATCGGATGATGCGTCTGGGTACTAAAATTGGAAAATGGATTGGCAACACCACACTGGGATTCACCAATTTGGGTTTGATTGACAACAAGGGCAACAATTTTGGGCCGCATATTCTCTTGTCTGCTGAAATGACATGCCCGGGAAGTATACCCCCGGCCTTTCTATGCGCTCTCTCAGGCTACGGAGAAACGCTTACATTAAACGCCGGGACTTATGACTCATCCATACAGAAAAAATCAATTAAAGAGCTATTTGATATAGTGGATCAAGAGCTCACTCCTTAGTATTGCGAATACAGGCAATTTGATTTGCTTAAAGATGTTTTCTGAATAGCGACAATTTTAACCGATGTTTCCCGGATGTGTTCCACCAGGCTTCGCCTTTCAGGCTACGCATGGCACGCCATGATAAGGAAAGGACCTAAGGGCCGTCACACTTATTGAATTTCTAATTAGGGAATTTCGAGATAGGTTGAGAGGATTGATTTTATTAACGAATTTTGATATTGATAATACATCAGTATCAAAAGGAAACTCGGTTTTGATATTTAGAGATCGCACGGTGACTTGTTTATATATCCATCAATAAACGATAGCCTTTCCTATGGCAATCCTGCGAGGTCATGATGAATAAAGTCGATGACTCCATTCATCATCTTACAATTCCGGTAAGACGCTATCTCCCTATTGTATTTATGTTCGTCTCAGGCATCGTGGTGTCAGTTGCCCTGAGTTTTTTCGTATATCAATGGGAAGAAGCTCGCCAGCGCATGGAATTTGAATCCAGAGCGAAAGCTTACGCGAATGCTGTGGAGAACACTCTACATGAATATGTCGGGGCACTCCTGTTTCTGGGCGACTTTTTTAATAATTCCTCGCCTGTATCCCGCCAACAATTCAACAACTTCGTAGCAAGCGTGCTGCCCCGCTACCCCGGAATACAAGCACTGGGTTGGGATCCTCTCGTAAAGGACGCTGAACGCCCCGCTTATGAATCTGCTGCTCGGAATGAAGGCTACGCCGATTTCCAATTTACGGAACGCTCTGAAACGAATGAGTTGGTCCGGGCAGCGCGCCGCGAGGAGTATGTCATCGTATATTATATATATCCCTTTGAAAGCAATCGACGTGCTTTCGGTTATGACATCGCCTCAAATAGCACGCGGCTAAAGGCAATCAAAAAAGCGTTTATGGCGGGGGAGCTATCAGTCACCGGGAGGATTA
>Ga0126327_10000139_pt1 | contig 18775 bp, 23 predicted proteins | sample InaspJWI30metaG_FD_101392 | JGI IMG/M metagenome (GOLD analysis project Ga0126327, IMG submission 101392) | Marine gutless worms symbiont microbial communities from Oahu, Hawaii - Inanidrilus sp. 1 OAHU.JWI-30 metaG | ecosystem: Host-associated > Annelida > Digestive system > Unclassified... | reverse complement strand
GCCGGCCGCGGCCGGCGGGGCCTTAATCCAGAATCTACATCATCCTCTCATCGCTCCTGCTGAGAGTATCGGCACTTATTTCGTTTTCTTTATGGTCGACCCCGTTGAAGGTTTGTTTTGGCGGCTGTTTAGATCGTGCGGGCGCTTGTCGGGGAGTCGAGGGCCTCTCTTTGGTCTTGACAGCCTCCCGGTCCTACTCTATAAGATAACGTCTTTAAAATCAGACGCCTGTAGGACAGGGCCCTAAAAGGAAAGGATATGAGCATGGAAATCAAGGCGCCGATGCCCGGTACGATTATTCAGATTCTGGTACAGGAAGGGGAATCCGTTGTTGAAATGCAGGAAGTGGCCATTTTGGAAGCCATGAAGATGGAAAATGCAATCCCCACAACTATCGCCGGGACCGTTAAATCGATCAGTGTCAACGAAAATGATAAGGTCGCGACGGAACAGGTGTTGATGGTCGTAGAATAGAACCCGTCTCAATAAAGTCTTCTTGTCCGGCATAGCCATCCGGCGATGACGGATTGGCCCGGAATCCAGGAGACCGGATCTGCTTCTGGCTCAACCCGGCCTACGTATAAGGAATCAGGTGGACAACCTCTGAAGCCGGTACAATGTCCACCTGTTTTTTTATTTCCGGCAGCATGTCAGCCAGTACTTCCAGGGTCACCTTGTAGGGGTGACCGATCCCCACTGCCTCGCCCTGCCGTTTGGCCGCTGCAATCAAGGCCCGGATTTGTTTTTTTACGAAGGCCTGTTCCTGTATATGGTCAAGAAAAATATCCCGCTGTGAAAATGGTACCTGCAGCAAACGCGCTGACTGCCAGGTAATCGAATGCTTGGTGGTCCGGCTGTCGATGAAAAAGAGCTTCCGTTTTTTCAAAATCGAAAATATTTGATTCATCTGGAATGAGCTGCTGGTGAGTCCGGAGCCCATATGGTTGTTGACTCCCTTTGCAAGGGGGACATCATCTAAACTGCTGTTGAGGCGATCGATCAATTCATCTGCGCTCATGGAAGCAAGCAGGGCCCCGGGACCCGGATTAACCTTGGGATACTCTTTCGGCTCCATGGGTAGATGCAGCATAATCTCAATGCCGTGGTCACTGGCATTTTTAATGATGTTTGTTTTAAAGGGGCTGTGAGGTAGAATCGAAAAGGTCAACGCTGCATCCAGCTTGCAGAATTTCTCTGAAATCAATTTATTGTAACCCATGTCGTCAATGATGATGGCCACCGCTGGACGTGCTCGCTTGACGGGCGGCATGGGAGGCCGGTCACCGGGGAAGTCCCGGATTGGATAGATCTCGTAAGTCGGCGGCTTGACCACGGTTGGCGGAACAGCAGCCATCGAAGGCGCCGGTTTTTTTGCGGGACCGGGTTTGACAGCGGATACCGCCGGCTTCTTAGCTTGCCTGGAACGGTAAGGTGTAATGATAAAATGGGCTGTGATGGCTGTTGTGACCACTACCGCCACCAAAACCGCCAGAACCCCCAGGATCTTGGACAGGCTGGCGCCGGCTGATTCCCGGGGGGGGCTTTTTTTCCTGGTGCGCTTTTTTCCGGTCGAACGTTTTCGGGCCGTCTTTTTCCTAGCCATTTAACTTCCTGATCAGGTCTTTCAAAACAAATTTCCGTAATTCGTTCTCAGGACTCACCTGTGTTGCGGCGGGGCCCTGAATTAAATTTTATGGCTGGCGAATCCGGCCTATTGTGGTCGGGCATGGGTCAAAATATCGTAGCCCATCAGTATATCCAGGGCCCGCACCACCTGGTTGTCAGACTCGAGGCGTTCCGGATCTAGCGGTCCGTGGCTGGGCTGTCGGTTGTTCTTGCGTGACTTCTGTTTCTGTTTTGCATCGTCGGCAGATTTGCCCGGTTCAGCATCCAGATGATTCTGGAGATCCTTTTCCTTTAGAATGCGCTTTTCGCCAGCCGCCAGATCCTGTTGATCCAGGATGGAATGGTAGACTGTGATATCGGGTTCAATGCCTTTGGCCTGGATGGAACGTCCACTCGGTGTGTAGTACCGGGCAATCGTCAGTTTCAGACCATACCCGTCGCGCAGGGTTTCGACGGTTTGCACTGACCCTTTACCAAAAGAGGTCGTTCCCAGGATTACCGCACGCTTATTGTCCTGCAGTGCGCCGGCCACGATTTCGGAGGCGCTGGCGCTGCCGCCGTTGATGAGTACCACCAGCGGATAGGTTACATCGCCATCATCTGCATGCGCGCTAAACGAACGCGTGTGGCGTTTCAGCCGGCCTTTGATAGATAGGATATCACCCTCTCTCAAAAAAAGATCGGACATCTTAATGGCCTGGGGCAGCAGGCCGCCGGGATTATCCCGCAGATCCAGTACGAGCCCCTTGAGGGTGCCGTTCTCTTTCTCTAATTTTTTCAGCGCCTTTTTAAGGTCTTTAACTGTCTGGTCCCTAAAATGAGTGACCCAGGCATAACCGTACCCCGGTTTGAGCATGGTTGCGCGGACACTTTGAATCGGAATGACATCCCGGATCAAATCGAAAACAAGGGGCTCCGGCTCGCCTTTGCGGGCAACCGTGACCGCCACCTTGGTCCCTTTGGGGCCGCGCATCTTTTTTACCGCTTCCCTGCGGTCTTTTACGGGTTTGCCGTCGACTTTGATAATGCGGTCTCCGGCCTTGATTCCAGCCCGGTAAGCCGGGGTGCCTTCAATAGGGGATACGACGGTCACGAATCCGTCGCGGATGGTGATGCTGATACCGATGCCGGTAAATTTCCCCTTGGTGTCAATCTGCAGGTCCTGGAATTCCTCGGGCGGCAACAGCAAGGAGTGCGGGTCGAGGCTGCTCACCATCCCCTGAATCGCTTTTTGAACCAATTTCTCGGTATCCACGGGATCCACATAGTTTTTCTCGATCATCTCTATGACATCTGCGAATGTTTTCAGACCTTTATAGACTGCTTCATTATCCGCTGAAGATTCACGGGTAAACCCGGTGGCAATCACCATAAAAAGAACCGCGCTAATCATCAATTGCCATAGTTGTGGTTGTCGTCTGTTATTACGCGTCATAAATCGCACCTTTTTGGAAGCTGTCTTAATATTTGAGGTCTTTTTGAAAAATAGGATTTTGATCCAAGGTCCCGTCTATGCCTTCCTGGCTGTACAAATCCTCAAATGAGGGCCGCAAACAGAGGGAATACAACAAGCATTTCAATGGTTTGAACCGGAAATCCAATGCCAATATGGGAGCAAAAGACATTTTTAAAGCGTCTATCCTTTCCGAATCCAATTAGCAGGGTCAAGTGGTTTCCCGTGATAGCGTACTTCAAAGTAGAGTCCCGGACCCTCCAGGGAACCTGTGTCACCGACAGTAGCGATGACCTCATTGTCTTCTACAACCTCTCCTTTTTGCTTAAATATTTCTTCAACATGGGCGTAAACCGTATAGTAATGACCACCGTGGTCGATGATCAACATATTGCCGTAACCCTTGAACCAGCTTGAATAGAGTACCCGGCCGGGAAATACGGCATGCACGGGTTCACCCCTGTCCGCACTGATATCGATGCCGCTGCGAAAATTCATGGTGTTGAATTTCTCGTTTTTATAGGCACCATAAGGGTTTTTGATCTTACCTTTGACGGGTAGTTTTAGCAAGCCTTTACGGGCAGTGAAACTTTCCGGCGGCTTGCCGGGCGGCGGATCTTTCCGCGCCGCGGCCTGCGCTTTTTCTCGCTCAAGAGCCCGCCCGAGCTGCTGGATGGTCTGGTCCAGATTTCGGGCGTCTTCTTTGAAAATTTCGATGGCCGCCAGTTCAAGCGATTTTTTACCCCTGATTTCAGACAGTACCGATGATTTGCGGCTCTTTTCCCGCAGCATTTCATCGGCCCTGAGGCGGTATTCGCGCTCAATTACCGCTTTTGCAGCCCGTCGCTCGCGCTGTTTTTTCTGGAGTGCTTCCAGCTGGTTGTAGTCCCGTTCCAGTTTTTCCAAAAGACGCGCATCCTGATCCAGGATCTTCGACAGGGCCCGCTCCCGCTGGAGCAGGGCCCCCATGGAGTCGGCGGAAGCCAGAATGTTGATCTGGCCCAACCAGCTCATTTTATACAGGGCCACCAGACGGCCGGAGGCATATGATTCGGCCACGCCAATCTGCTTTTGAAGCGTGTCGAGATCCCTCTGATTTCGACCGAGTTCGTTGTCAATCCGGGCCAGATCGCGTTGGCCGGACGCCACTCTCTGGCGCGCCCGGTGAAGCGAACGTTCGATTTTGTCCAGACTGCGGATAACTGCGGCTTCTTTCCGGGTATACTTCACAACCGCTGCTTGTGAGCTTTTAATCTGCTTTTCCAGGGTAAGCGCTTTCTCGCGGGCCTGGGTCATTTCACGCCGGGACTGTGAACCTGAACGCTCGGTGGGTATGATTTTAACATAACGCGGGTTATTGCGCAGATAGCCGACAGTTTTTTTATACTTAACTTTCAGCCAGTTGCCTTGATTTTCGACTACCAAGACCCTGGTCGGACGATTTAAAACCGCAAGGGTGCGGCTTTTCAGGCTGGGTTTTGATCGCAGATTTAGCCGGTCTACTTTAATCTGGGCTTCGAGGATGGCACTGCCGCTGGTGACCGCTGGAGTGAGCCATAGCAAGCCGGCCGCGAAAATCCATCCGGTGAGGAGCATAAACCTGAAAATGGAGCCCACTGGGTTCATGATTTTAGATATTGCTTCAATGACAAAAAGCAGCCCAGCCAGCCAACGAGCATGCTGGCCAGGATAATCCCGCCATAGGCCGGCAGCGGCAGAAATTGAATATGCAAAACGCCTGTGCCGAATCCTTGTTGGACCTGAGTCGCTATCGCATAGTAGGCGGCCAGCAGCCCCAGCAAGCCCAGTACGCCGCCCAGAAAGCCCTGGATCAGGCCCTGAATGTAGAACGGGGTTTTGATGAATCCTGCTTCGGCGCCCACCAGGCGCATGATTTCGATCTCATCCCGACGAGAATAGATAACCAACCGCACGGTATTGCCCACAAAAAATATGGCCGCCAGGAGGAACATGCCGCCCAGCAAGTAACCTGCCATCGAAAATAGCTTGATCATCTGCGAAAAGCGGCCAAGCCATTTTTGACCATATTCTACTTCTTCAACGGCCACCAGCTGTTCAAGTTGGCGAGCCAGTCTCTCCACGTTTTCAAGGTCACGGCTGTCGGCGGCAACCCGAATCTCGAAAGCATCCGGCAGCGGATTGCGCGCGAGCCGATCCAGCAGGGAAGCGTGCCGCTGCATCTGGGCTTTGAGTTGCCGCAGGGCCTCTGCCCGGGGAATGAAAGCAATGCTTTCAACACCGCCCATGGATCTCATTTTTGCTTCGAGGGACTTGAACATTTTGGGGTCGGTAGACGGCTTCAAATACACCATCACCCGGATGCCGTTTTTCCATGACTCCAGCAATGCGTTTGTATTCAGCACGAAAAGTGAGAATGAACTGACGATCAGTATGGAAAACGCGATTGTCAGGATGGTGACCGAGTTGAGAAACCGGTTATCGAAAATATCGGTCAGTGCTTTTCTAATGTATAGTTGCATTGTCTTTGGCTTCAACATCCTCTGGAGGCTGCACACAACCCTGTACAAGGCGCACGATGCGCCCCCCGGCTTTTTGGACCAGGGATCGATCATGGGTGGCAATAACCAGGGTGCCGCCCCGGTCGTGAAATTTTTTCAGCAGGCCGAAAATGATGTCCGCTGATTCGGGGTCCAGGCTGCCGGTTGGTTCGTCTGCCAGGATAATATCCGGATCCCCCACGACCGCCCGGGCGACAGCAACACGCTGCTGTTCGCCTCCGGAAAGACTGGGCGGCAAAGTTCTTTGACGGCCTTCCATACCAACCGTTCTCAAGACCGCATTTACTTTTTTTTCGATCAGCTTGCGCTTTTTACCGGCTGCTTCCAATACAAGCGCAACATTGTCGAAAACAGATTTGGTAGGTATCAGCTTGTAGTCCTGAAAGATGATGCCGAATTTTCTTCTCAGGTAGGGAATCCGCCTGCGGGATATACGGGATAGATTCATCCCGTCCACCAGGACTTGTCCCCCGGATACAGGTTCTCCCAGATAAAGCATCTTCAGCAGGGTGGATTTTCCGGCGCCGCTGGCACCGGTTATCAGAACGAATTCATTTTTCTGAATGTCGAGGGTGATGTCCGCAAGCGCTTTCTTGGAGCCATACTGCTTGTGGACATGAAACATGCGGATAATGGCGTCTTTGGCGCCCGGATTCATCATATCGCAGTTCACTTTCCGTGCTGTTGTCAGTGCGCAGTCACTGCCAGCCGTCGCATGGGGATTGACCCCTCAGGGATATGTTGATATGACCCGGATTGAGCTTAAGGAGTGCTGTTTCCAGTTTTCCTTACTCGGAGCCTCCACTGAATCCCATAAAGCGTGCTTCTTCCATTTCAGTGGAGGCTTTTTAATATCGAATCAACGCCTTAAAGTCAACGACCAGCCGCAGGGCGGGTGGTTGCGGATGGGTAGTCCGGCGTTGCTTCGATGGCTGAATTGTCATCGGGTATAAGGACTCCGGCGCCTGATGTTGAACCCCTGGAAAAGGAACACCAATGAAAAACGAACTGATCCAGCTGCTCTGCGAAAAATCTTTTAAATACACCGAAGAACCCTCGTTCAAACTGGTATCCGGAAGGATGAGCCGGTTTTATGTCAACTGCAAGCCGACGGTGCTCAGTCCACGCGGCATGTACCTGGCGGGGCACCTGGTCTTCGAGGCTATTAGCGATCTGGATGTGAAAGGTGTGGGCGGGCTTACATTTGGTGCTGATCCTGTGGCTGTGGCCACCGCTTTTGCTTCCGAGCTGAAGGGGCAGCCGATTCATGCTTTCTCAATTCGTAAAACCCAGAAAGACCATGGCATCGTGAAGTGGGTAGAAGGGGACCTCGCCCCCGGGGACCCGGTGGTCATCATCGACGATGTCGCCACTACCGGTGGTTCCACCATCAAGGCCATCGAGCGGGCCCGGTTAGAGCAACTGGATGTGGTCCGGGCTGTGATCCTGGTCGATCGCCAGGAGGGTGGGCTGGACAATATCCGTGAACATGTGCCCGATACAAAAGCTATCATTCAACGGGATGAACTCATGGCCGCTATCGGCAAGTAGCGTATTACATCGTCGGCGGCAATCCCCTGCCTTTGGTCGATCCACCCAGATACACAAATTTGAACAGGTGGCTACTTTACAATGTGGCCGGTACTGTCCACAGTGAACGTTTTGCTGCCGCTTGAGTGGACTGCGGTGATTTGCAGTGCGCTGCGGGTTCCGGCAACAACGTCCAGGCTAACACCGCTGGTCTGGACGTAACCATAGGCGTTCAGAATTGCCAGTCCCACGGTACCGTCTTTATAATCCGAAAAGTACGCCTGGGCTGCTATATAGGCGTTTTCAAGGTCCGAGTTTGAAGACGCATCGTAGCCGCGCTGACGATAGGTAATAAAGTTTGGAATCGCAATGGCTGCCAGGATCCCTATGATGGCAATGACAATCATCAACTCAATTAGTGTAAATCCGCGTTCTTTGGTTCCATTCGATATTAGATGCATGATCCACTCCATAAGTACCAATAGAAATGGTGTTTATTCTGACAGGCCTAAAGGAGCGGTCTCGTTCGTTTCCTATGTTGATCGACTGAAAAGGAACTTTTATGGGACGATTTTGCTCCTGATAACTGGTTCGACAGTACGAAAACATTCTGCCGCACAACATTCTAACGCCTGGCCCAGCTCTATTCATTTACGACCCCCAACACCAGGCGCCCCTCAACGGTTCCCTTTTTGACCGGATGTTGCTCCTGGCCGGTTTCCCGGGGCACTTCGGTGGACACATAGGTATAAATCTCATCCACAGTGATCAAACTGTCCTGGTTTATATCGGCAGCGCCCTCCAATCCTTGAAGAAGATAGTGCGTAAACACCCCATGTTTTAATTCCGGTTTTTCGGCACTTACTTCGTTGGCCCCGCTGGCGGTCAATATGATGCGCCCCTTGCCACTTGAAATACGATCTATAAATTTATCCGAGATCCTAGCCCGCAGGCCGCCGGTGATGCTGATTGTCCGGCCACCGGCTGCGCCGCTATAACAGGCATCGGCAATAAAAATCAAGCGCTCGGACCGCAGTCGATTGAAAATGTGGGAAAGCTCGCGCATGGGAAGTGCCGAGGCATACAGATCCTCCGGCTTGGCATCTACCGGCAACAGGTATTTTTCGAGGCCATCACCGTCGGGAGACAGGGTATCGGTTTCCGTGGCGCCGTGCCCGGCAAAATAGATGATCACCATGTCCTCTTTCCCGGCCTTTTTCTTGAGACGGGTGCCGAGCACACTACGCAATTTATTCAAACCGGCCTGTCCATCCAATAGCAGGGTGACATTCTCAGCCGGTATGCGGTTTTTTCAACCAGGACCTGGTAAAAATCCCTGGCATCATTGACTGCATAGGAAAGAGGGGCCACGTTGGTGTAGCTGTTTATACCGATCACCACCGCCCAGACGTTGCGCCTGATCTCCAGGCGATGGATGACCAGGTTCTTTACTGTAACCATACCATCCGTATCAACCGCCCTGATCTGGATGCGATTCTCGCCCTTGATTAGAGCGACCGAATCAGAGAACTCGACACTGGGTGCTGATGGTGCACCGGCCACCTTGAGACCCCGCTCCGCGACCGCACCCAAAGGCATACCGTTTACCAGGATTTCAAATTCAACGATACCGCCGTCATCCTGGGCCACACCGGACAACGTGATCCGGCCGGACTCCGTCCGGGTCTGGCTCTTGGGAGAAGCTATCACGATGACCGGACGCCTCCGGGAACCATCTTCCAAACGGGTACGTAGATCCTTTTCTCGTTCTTCGGACTGATCTAGTTCGGCCGCCAGCTTTTCGCTTTTCTGTCTCTCCGCGCTGAGCTGCTGCTTCATATCATCCAGCCCGGCCAGCATCAGGGTCAATTTCTTCAACTGGGCTTCCAGTTGCACAATTTTATGCCGACTGGCCGGGTCCGTTGCCTGGGTCGGCCTCTGGATATCCGCCGGGCGATTATCCAACGCTATATTTTGTTCGGTCTGCTGGGTAACGGCGGCTAACTGCTGCTTGGTTTTTTCCAGTGCTTTATTGGTCTCTTCCTTGGCCAGTTCTATTTTTCTGAATTTGGCGGCATCCGTAAAGGCTTCCTTCAAAGCGGAACTTTCAGGGTAGTTTTTAACCTGTTTTTCAAGGAAATCCGCAATCTTAATCCAATCATCAGTTTGCCACACAATAATATCCACCGAATAGGATCCTATATCATCCTGCAACCATTGGATGTTGTATGGGTGTCCCGAAGAGTCGACACTGCTCGCTTTATAACCGATGTAAAGATTACCTGATTCGTTATACTGGGTCCTAGTAAAATGATTAGCATTGTAATAATCGGACATCGGCTTAAAATAGATACTGGTCTCCGGCTCACCCACGCGTGCGATAAAACCTCCGGCAGGCGTCACCTTCTGCCACTTGCAACCACCTCGGGGACAGTAGTTGAGATGGCCGGTCACCAGCACTGTATACACATCACCCTCTTCTATCAGGACGCCGGTGTCCTTTAAGCCGATTTGTCCTCCCATAACCGCCAGATGCTTGTATGTCTTAACTATATCCGGAGGCGTTTTAGGCATTCTGATGTTCGGCTCGGTAAGGCAGCCGGCAACCAGAAAGGCGATCAAAAAAAATACCGAAATGCGGTAAACGCTTAATCGGAAAAACACCATACACCTCCGTATATTCTATGGGTAACATGTTTTTGGGGAAGTGGTTTATAATACTCGGTAGGACTGAAAAAATGCAAGTACCGCTTTTTAGAAAACCTGGGTGGATGAACGGATGGTATCAGCTGAAGGGTATTGTTTGCCGAATTCGATGAATGCTCTTTTCACTGGGCGGGGCTTGATATCAAAATCACACACCAGGGGCACGTGGTCGGAATATGTCACCCGCGGTATGAAAAAGCGCGATACAGTGATGGCTGGGCTGTGTAGAATATAATCGAGCTGCCGTGTAGGGGCTCGGCTGGGATGTGAGGGCAACCCCTCGAGATTGGCGCTTTCCAACCCGGTGGCAGCTTTGAAGAGAGCCAGTTCACGGTCTCCCCGAAAGACATTGAAATCGCCTGCTGCGATAACCGGTTTAGGTGCCTGTTCGATTAGTTGATAGAGGTCATTGAGCTGATCCTGGCGCTTGCGGTAACGCAGTGAAAGATGAACCAGAAAGACGCAGACCTCCTCCAGTTCGATCTCTATCACCAGGCGCTTGACACCGTTATTGAGGTAATGAAATTTCCGGGACTGGATGCCCTGGTTGGTCAGTAGGGCATTGCCTTGTTTGTTTAAGATCGGCAGCATATCGGGAACCGAACCACTGCCGTATTTGGATTGAAAAACAGGGCTGTGGGCAATCCGATCCGCCAGTGTGCGGGCCTGGTTTTCCCGGCTGGTCCGGAAAGACCCGATGTCCACCTCGACCAGGCCGACGATGTCCGGACTCAAGGACTCGATAAAGTCAATGATTTTGGAAAGGTTGCGATCGGTACGTTTGAAATAACCCATAAAGGGCAGCGGCAGATGAAACTGCCGGCCGATACCGGTACCGTAGCGTATGTTGTAAAGCAAAAAGCGCATACAATTTCAGAGGCTTAACAACTGATAGCGGTCAGCGATTGATTGCGATTGAAATCACCAAGACGAATATCACGTAACCATAATCAGTTTATTTTGGATAGCAAGTTTAAACGTTTTTTGCACATCTGTTCTTGGCTCAGATTCACGCGAGCCGGGCAAATCCGGAAACAGGCCGCTAATTCGAACTGGTCTCCCCAACAGTACTCATGGTTTTCCGGGCAGCCAAAACGGCATTGGCGCTGAAGATGAGCAATGCCCCGGTCCAACCGGCAACTGTCAGGGCCGGCTCTGCGACCAGCAAAGGTCCAAATAGGGCGGCCAACAGGATACGGGTGGATGAAATGATGCCGCCTTCAACAGCGGTGACATACCGAAAACCCAGGGTCAGCAGATACTGGCCGGCTATGCCTGTGCCGGCACAGAGTGCTAAATAATAAAGTTCGATTGTGTCCGGGAGAAAAATGTACCGGTGAAACAGGAGATAAATGACGACCGACCCCAGGCCGAACATGTAAAAAAGGATGGTATGGGTATCATGGTGCTGCCGGCTGAGATTCAGATATATAATGGCTGCAGCAGCTGTCAGGCCCGACATCAAGCCCCAGATATGGTTCATTTCCAGGCCGAATCTGCCGGGGGACAGGACCAGCCAGACACCGGCAAAGGCAATCAACACCATAACCAGCGAAATGATATCCCTTTGTTTTTTAAGAAATATCCAGGTGAAAATGGCGATGAACAGCGGATAGGTCATGTTGAGAATATTCGCCTGGGCCACCGTGGTAACCGTGACAGCCTTGAAGAAACAGTATACGGCCGCACAATTCGAAAGGGTGCGCCCTATGAGCAGGTGGTGATTGACAAGTTTCAAACGGCGCTTCCGTATCATCATTACAGTGCAAACCACCATAAATCCCAATAAAAACCGGGCAAAGACAAAATACGAGGCATCAATGACCACCTGTGAACGGGACCACTGGATAGAAACCGTGGACATGTAGAAACAGAATGCGGAGGCAAACACCGCCAGGCAGCCCGCCAGTGGATGCAGTCCTGCGTGGCTCAGATTGAGTATTCGGGGCAAGGCGGATCTTGGCATAACAGCTTACATTATCACAAGAAATTTACACTGTATAGAATTGAACCGCTTTAAACATAGTGCTGTGAATATTTCAAGACCCGGTCAACATAGGTCACCGTATCGCGATAGGGAACGTTTCCTTTAAATCGGTCCACAGTCTCCGGACCCGCATTATACGCCGCCAGGCCTTTGGCAACATCACCGTCATAGCGGTCGATCATCTGCCTGAGATATCGAGAACCGCCGTCGATATTTTGCTCGATGTCGTAGGGCATCCGTCACCCCCAGTTCCCGGGCCGTAGCCGGCATAAGCTGCATCAATCCCTGCGCGCCGGCGCGCGAAAGGGCACGGGGGTTAAAATTGGATTCCGCCCTGATCACGCCTTTTATAAGGTTTTCCGGTAAGCTATATTTCACGGCTGCATGTTTAACATACCGGTCAATACGGACCTTGTCATTAGACTGACCTTGCGGCGAAAGTGTGGGTTCGGTGCTGGCTGCATTTATGGTTTCAACCGATGCCGGGCCTTTAAAGCCCTCCGGCCGCATATTTATATCGGCCGGAATTGATTGCTGCTGCAGCGGCTGGGCACTCAGGGCCTGGCGCATCCGTCCGTAGGTACTGGGTTTCATTGGCGAACGCAACAAGGTCAGGGCCGCTAAACACGGATTGTTCTTCTGATCACTTTCGTCCCCGGCAAACGTATCGAGAATTGCATGGAACCTTTTGAGTTTTTCCGTGGTGACATCTAACCGGTTGGCAACCGACCGCTGTTGAAGGTTATAGCTGGCCAGCTGCTCCAGGCTTTCCTGAATTTTCATCATACCTCCGTCTTTTGGACCTGGTGGTGCGTGGTTAGAATTCTACTAAACAGATGCATAAACTATACCCAAATTAGAAACATCTATTTAATTTGTATTTTCAGGTAGATATGAAAAAGAGGGGTCTGGTGGATGAGATTACCGCTGGATTTGTGACGGGGAACGTCAACATCCCGCTGCTTACGCTTGGGTTGGAAATGACAGGGTGACGGTGGTCCCATGATTCGATTTACTGGTGATTTCAATCTGCCCGCCGTGGGCCTCCATAATCGTTTTGCACATACTCAATCCCAGACCGTATCCACCGGTTTTACGTGTCCGCGATTTGTCGGCCCGATAGAAGGGTTCAAAAATATATGGCTGGTCTTCGGCCGGGATGCCGATGCCGTGGTCCACAATTCGGATAACCGCATATCCGGCCCTATCCTCGAGGCTAAGTTCGACCGGTTGATCGCTTTTCTGTGAATATTTCATGGCATTATCGATTACATTTCTAAGCGCAATGCCGGCCTTTTCCTTGTCGGCGGAAACTACTTTTTCAGCCAGATCCACAGGGATCACCAGGCCCGGCGGCTGGTTTTCAAAATCCGGCCGGAGGTCACGAATCAGGCTCGCCATATCCACAGGCTGGATGTTCAGCGAACCGGCGTTGTGCTGCATGCGAGCAGCCTCAAGAATATCGGTAATCATTTTTTCCATCTCGAGGATGTCTTCGCGCAAAGACTCTTTCCTGGATCCCTCGGGCAGCATTTCCAGCTCGATTTTCAGCCGGGTCAGGGGTGAGCGCAATTCATGGCTCACATCCAGCAGCAACTGCTCACGGGCGTGCATGGCCTTGCTAATCCGGGTGACCATATCATTGAAAGCCTCGGCCAGATCCCGGAACTCGTCCGCCCGTTTTTCCGGAACCCGGTGGTCCAGGTTGCCGTCACCGACACGGGTCACCCCCTCGGTCAGCCACCTGATCGGTTTGAGTATCCAGCGGATTGCCAGATAGGCCATGACCAGCACGAGGGTGAAAAGGCAAATAAGAACCAACAGAACCTTCTGGATGTCATCCATGGCTGCGCGGCCGCGGGCGGCTTGGAACACCAGTTCACCGTCGCCGTGGCGAACCTTGACAAAATAACGTCCCCGTGCAGACCCGGCCAGCATGTTGGGTCCTTCATGCCAGATGTGTATTCTCCGTCCTTTAATGGGAATGAACTTTTCAGAAGTCGACCAGCTCTCGTCGGGACCGGTGTAACGGATGGTCATGGAGGCATTCCGGGCAATTTTACGGGCCCGTTCAAGATCCGGGGGGGTGCCGATATCCTTTTTAATATATTGAACATACTGAACCAAATGGGCATGCATGGACGCATCCACTTTGTGGCGGATAAACCCGAAAAGACCAATTACCAGCAGATTAATAAGAAAGCCGGTAACCAGAATTGTTAAAAAAAGCCGGGTAAAAACCGACCCGAACAGTTTCTTAATCTTCCCGGTCTGCATCTTGTGGTTCTTCTCCTATAAATACGTAACCGGCGCCCCACACGGTTTTAATGAAGGTCGGCTGCTTGGGATCATCACCGAGCTTCTGGCGCAGGCGGCTCATGGTGATATCCACTGTCCGATTGAACGCGTCGGAATCCATGCCCCGCAGCTCCTGCATGATCTGGTCGCGGTCCATGACCCGGCCGATATGACGCACAAGCAGGCTCAATGCGGTGAACTCGTTGGTAGAAAGATCAACATCCTGGCCATCGATGAAGGCCTTGCGCCGGGGAAAATCAATTTTAAGTGCGCCGTAATGCTGGACCTGCAAATCATCTGTGCGGACCATCCGGCGCAATACGGTCTGGATTCGGGCCACCAGTTCCCGCGGTTCAAACGGCTTCGGCAGATAATCATCTGCGCCCAGTTCCAAACCGACCACGCGGTCCATGAGTTCTCCACGGGCAGTCAGCATGATCACCGGCACATCGCTGTCCTGGCGGATACGTTTGCACACCTCAAATCCGCTCATTTCCGGAAGCATCACATCCAGGATGACCAGATCCGGTTTTCGGGATGCAAGGAGCTGCAGGCCACGTTCCGGATGGGTGGCGGACAACACCTTGTATCCAAAATCGGAAAGATAGTTTTTTAAAAGCTCGTTCAGTTTCTCATCATCATCGATGACCAGGATTTTCTGAAGCATGGGCCTACCCCTCCATCACACCACTAGGCTTCTTTAGAAATGATTCGCATGGCCGCATAAGGAACGAGGTTGAGACTGAGCCAAAGTAGTTTGTACATCCCCAATAGGAAGTACAGGGTCTCGGAAACCGCCGCTTGCGACAATTGGAACAGTCTGCTGTGAACAGTGGTGGCCATCTCCGGAATTACCGCTATACCCAATATCGATAAAGCCAATAAGACACCGTTGATAATCGTACACCATCCTAGAAACGCTCTGAGATTCGCATGGTCCATTATATTTCTCCGTCGAATTTGTCGTTTCGCCGGAGCCGCCGTCATTTATAGAATCAGCGGGGCCGGCCTGTCAATCCACCCCGGCCGATGAGGCCGGTCGGGATGAATGTTTGCGCCCGGGGTAACCCGGGCTAACCCGGGGGGAACCACCCTTCCGCGGGCAGGTATGAATTACCGCCAGCAACCGTATCGATTGCGCTCATGCTTTTCAATCTTCGCGGCCAGAAGGGTGCGTTGTTCGGGTGTCAGCATCTCGTGAAATTCGACAGCATGTTGCATGACCACGTCAATCATCTCCTCGACATGGACCCGCTTTTTGTCTACCAGCCGTTCGAGGTCAGCGCGATCCAAGTTTTCCGCACGGACCAGATTGGCCAGTTCCAAACGGCTCTGTTCACGGACCGGCTTAAGTTTCTGGCGGCGCTCCAGCATGTCTGCGGCAATGGCATCCAATTTTTCGTTTTGGGCTGCGTCCAGATTCAATTCGGCTGAAATGTGCTTCTTGATCCACTCGACCCGTTTTTCGGGTAACGTGTCGCGATTGGCCGCGAAGCGGCTGTGACCGCAGGCTGCCAGGACTAAGGCCAAGGTGATGAACACGACCGCTCCAATGAGAATACGTTTGTTATGCATGGCTTTTTCCTCCTTCTCAAAATGGGTTGTCTTTCTGCAGGACCAGGGGGTCAATCTGCATGTTGTAAGAGGAACATAAATCAATCCAGAGCGGAATGCTTTGCAGGGAGGTAACAAGTTGTAACAAATTGTAGAAGTGGGTGCAGAACTGTTTCATGAACACAATCTCTGCGTTGGTCCAAAAAGTTTAATCCTCGAAATAGTACATATATTCCTCCGGTTAAACTTTTCGGGCCGCCTTGATCTTGAGCCCATGAAACAGTTCTGCGCCCACTTCACGAAGCCAAAGTTTCATAAAAACCCTTTATAAAATCAATGCCTTTTCTTACATCGGCGTCGGAGGTGCCGGGTTTGAGTTCAATGACGAGAGGGATATCTGGCTTCAGGTGGGGCTTGATGGCTGCAAAGTCGATTTCACCGGTCCCGGGCGGCAGATGATCGTTGAGCCCGACCGCGTCGTGCAAATGGATGCCTGCGAGTTGATTCGCATACTTTTTCAGCAGGTAGCCGGGAGGTACGAACGTGAGCTTTTCCGCCAGGTGGGCGTGACCGGTATCATGCCAGTAACCGACCGGACCGCCGTCAAATTCCGCCAGTAGACGTTCGAAGTCATCATAGCCCGGCAGTTCATGATAATGGGCCCGGTTTTCGAGTCCCAGTATGACACCCTGTTTTTCCGCAACCGGTACCAATCGGTCCAGGCTGAACAACAGGCTGTCCAGATAGTCAGGTTTCAAATCCTGCAGGGCCTTCAATTTTTCTCCGATAAACATCTGGGCCTCCGGTGTGACGATAGCTTTCTCGTCGAAGAACCGGTGCAGTTTTTGTATCTCGGCCTGCAGCGCAACCTTGCCGCAGTGGAGCACAACCACGCCCGCCTCGAGATCATTGGCCATTTCGATTGTCCGGATCGTCCCGTTAACAGCCCGCTTGCGCTCGTTTTTTTCAATGGCCGAAAGCAGAAAGAGGTCTCCGCCCGGCTTCAACTTTTCAAACCGGGTGGGAAATGGAAAATAATTGTGGATACTGGTTATTTCCAGGCCGGCCTTCTGCAACGGTGCCCACATCCCCTCAAAGAACCGATCCGCGAGCCGATACTCCAGTTCAACACCGCCAATACCCAATTGTTCCAGACGGGCCACAAAAGAGCCGGGATCAGTTTCAGCGGGATCTCGAAAAGAGGTAGAGATGGACAGCATGTTTGTCATCAATTGGTTCAATTTTTTGGATTGGTAAACATTTGCCGGGTTGTTTCACAGGGCCTGTACATGCATGGTCGGTAGTTGGAGATTGAACGGCAAGCGCCAGCCCGGCCTCAAGCTGATGTAGAATGTAGGGCCAGCCAAACTGTGTCATCTTCGGGGTCGGTCCATTCAACCCTGTGTCTGCAATGCGCTGGAAGAAAAATGTGATCTCCAGGCTGCATGACAACGATTTCCGCCTGTTCTTCAATCCACAGACCAGCGGAGCCCCTTATCAAGAGAACCCATTCGTCCGTTTCCTGGTCGTATAACTGCCCCGCAGGCGTAGCATGTCCCCTGGAAACAATTCGCTCTATCTTAAAACCAGGTCTTTCCAGGATAGTCTCAAACAATTCATCCGGCAGCTGATCCGGAATATTTTTCAATAAATGGTCCATCTCTGGATTCTATTGGCGGGGTCTGTTTTGTCAATCAATTGTTCTCTTGATTTGGCGTCAGGGATTAAAGGCTTGACACTTATGTATCGCATACTATCATGGTAATTATAGTTCGCGCGATTTGAAGCCTCTACTCACCACAGCGCCGGCTGCACCGCTATAGCAAATTCCGTTAAGTTTCTCTCTCCGAAATGTACACTGCCATCCCTCTCGTTTGGCTGGATGTCATCCGTCGCACACGATAAGATTGCTCGGTCGTGTTTTTGACGATATCGGGGAGCGTCTGTCAGGGCGGCTCCTTTGGGACCCGCCCGGGATGTTTTTTGCGATTTCTCGGTGATTGCGGATTTTCTGCCATAACCCTGTTTCGCCAAATAGACAGGCGTCTTCCCGGTATCTTAATTCAAGCAGTATTGAGCCCATATCAACAACACCCTGGTAAATGACGTGAAGCTATTTCAAGAGTGGATTATACTTCAAGGTCCCGTCTTCGCTCCCTGAGCTTACCTCTTCGCCTAAGGCTAGTCCGCACACGTCACCGGATCGGTCTACGCTAAAAGCTTCGCCCGGCAAGCAAGGCACCCGGCAGAGTTTATCAGCCATAGGTTCAGCGAAGGCTGAAGATCGGGCCAATCCTTCGTTGCCATTTGGTTATGCCGGACAAGAAGACATTCTGAGATAGCTTCATGGAAAGGAGGTCGCACATGCAACTTCAACAAGGTGATATTTTTTGGGGAATGGATAAGGGTTTTGTGAAAAGAGCCATGGAATTATCTGAAAAAGTCTCCTTTGCCGAGGGAGACTTTCTCTTCCACGAAGGCGACCGGGCCACTGATTTTTACATTCTGTTGACCGGCCGGATAAAACTGGTTCTGGGGAAAAGCGACAAGGTGGTCTACATGGCGCGTCACGCCGGGGAAATCATCGGGTGGTCAAGCCTGACCGAACGCGAAGCCTATTCGGCATCCGGTCAGTGCATGGAGTCCGCCAGCCTGCTGAAAATAGAAAGCGCCCGCTTTTTAGGACTGCTCGACGATGAACCGGCCAGCGGGTTAACCCTATTCAAACGCATCGCCACCATGCTGGGAAACCGCCTGCTGGAGCTTTACCCCAATGCCTGATGGCGGCACGTTTCTGCATACCGAACTATTAATCCCCTACCGTGAAAAGTGTCGGGGCGGTTAAGAAGACCGCCCCCGTCATCTACAGGTTCGCCTGTTCATTCTTCTCCCGGTTGAGCATTCATTGTTTTTCTTAAACAGCAAAGATTTGAATTACAACCCAACGCGGAGTTTGGTCGCGAGGGGAAGTTTCTAACTCACAGAAGTGGTTTTAAAATATTCGATCGCGTTCAAGATCAAGGCGGACAGGTTATTCAAACCGGAGGAATACTGGACGTATTTCGAGGGTTTGAATTACAT
>Ga0126327_10000138_pt1 | contig 19065 bp, 24 predicted proteins | sample InaspJWI30metaG_FD_101392 | JGI IMG/M metagenome (GOLD analysis project Ga0126327, IMG submission 101392) | Marine gutless worms symbiont microbial communities from Oahu, Hawaii - Inanidrilus sp. 1 OAHU.JWI-30 metaG | ecosystem: Host-associated > Annelida > Digestive system > Unclassified... | reverse complement strand
TGGCTGGCGCCAGCCAATCCCGCAATTAGGTCCCGAAGAGCTACATCAGCCGAACTGTTCAGTTCAGGCATGGCCATGACAGGGCCGAACCACTTATTTCCAAGGGTAAAGTATACACCCAGCATGCCTATTTGCAGTGGATAGACGGCGTAATTTACGGCCTGTAGAACAACGGCGTTGAGACGCAACACCATGGCAGCCACCAGGCACATGCAAGTGGCGACTCCTGGAATCGGGAAGAGTCCCAATACGGAACCGAGTGCTACACTGGCTGCAAGCGCCTTTGGGTTTCGGCCCTGTTGGATATTACGGGCTAACAGCGCCTTAAGTGATTTGAGTCCCATTGTGTATACCTCAAAAGAATCTGAAGCTGCTCCAGTTCATATGCCCCCAAGAAAAATTTAGGGATCACACTGTGTTTCGGCAATAAGGGTGTTGAAGCGGGGTATTGACAGGTAAAATCCCACAGTCGGGCAGCGTGCCGGAGAAGGCTTGCCTGGCCGTGAATTTATGACTTCGAAAGTGGCTGGCAGTCAGGGCAGATATGCGTGCTGCGTTGGCCCACCACCAGGCGCTCGATGGGATGGGCACAGCTTGGGCAGGGTTCACCGGTCCGGCGAAATACATTGAGAAAGTAACGGTTGCGGCCAGTTCTGCGCTCGAGGGAGTAAAAATTGGCCTGGCCGGCACCCAGGGTGGTTCCAGCATTTTTCAAGCCCTGCTTTAGTACCTTGCGGATGGCACGGTGCAGTTTTGCAGCCTGCTCTCTATTGACGCTGTTCGAACTGGACAGGGGGTGCAACCGGGCTTCCCACAGGGCTTCGTCCACGTATATATTACCCAGCCCGGCGATAAAGGTTTGGTCCAGCAATAGCGGCTTGAGTTGCCGATTGCGTGCGGCCAGCCGGGCGGCCAGCTTTTTCGCCGTGAAACCAGACGATAGAGGTTCCGGCCCCAGGTTGCCCGTTATGGTCTGGTGGGTGCCTGCCAGGTAAGCGCGCCCGAATTTGCGGGTATCATGAAACCTCAACTGGCGGCCGTCATCCAGCCGGATAATCAGTTGATCGTGCCGGGTCCGATGGGCTCCGGCCCGGGCCAGGACAAACCGGCCGGTCATGCGCAAGTGAAAAAGAAGTGCCAGCACGGGCTGCAGGTGAAAGATGATGAATTTGCCCCGGCGGGAAATCGCAGTGATTGTCCGTTTACGCAGTCGGCTGCAGAAGGCGGCGGGATTTTGATCAGCAATGGTTTTGGGCCAGAATACCCTGGCGTCGGCGATGGCGGCCCCCGGTACACCGGCGGCGATCAGATCGTCAACAACGGTTTGGACTTCGGGTAGCTCCGGCATGATGGTTTTATGGGGGCGGCCGGGAAGGCCATTTTTATAACACGGCTAGGCGACGACCATATCCGGTTCGCCACGGCGGCGCCGAATGACACGGACATTTCCGGACCTTCTTGGGGCGGATTGTTTCTCCTCGGACGGTTGTTCGGCCTGGGCCATCAATTTGCGTAATTGCTCTTCGAGTTTCTTTTTCTGCTCAGCTTCCATCCAGTGTTTGGTTCCTTTCTTTTTGATGTATTGTCGGAAAAAAATGACCAAGGGAAACGAATTATAACAGTTTGAAGGTGTTGGCAAGCAGAAAATGAAAGATCGGGCTTGTGCCGGGACGCTTATTTTCAGCCCGTACACGGGGGGAATAATTGCTAGGGGTTTGACCTTTACTAATCTGTTTGATATCGGGGTGTTAATTATTTCCGCCGACAAGAACTGGAATGTAGAGGTAAAAATGGCCGATTTTGAGGTATTTTCAGCAGATATAGACCTGCGGTTTCGGGATGTAGACGCCATGGGGCATGTCAACAACGCGGTATATTTTACCTATTTCGAATATGGGCGCCTGAAATTCTTCTACTCTGAGTCGCAGAAGGATAAATTCCCCGGTTTCGCTTTCATTCTGGCGCATGTAAGCTGCGACTTTCTTCGCCCGGTTACCCTGGATGACACCCTGCAGCTTCAGATGTGGGTCAAGGAGATCGGCGGCAAGAGTTTCAAATTCCACTACCAGCTCGTAGACGCGGCCGAACCCGCTGTCACATTTGCTACCGGCGAATCAGTACAGGTCTGCTTCGATTACCAGAAAAACAGGTCGATTTCCATTTCCAACGATCTGCACGCCCAGCTCTCTGCCTATCTTGAGCCGTAGCGGCGGGCGAGCCCCAGCCTCTCTTGGCGCACTTATTAATAATAACAGTTCGTTATATGTACTTGTGCGTGCGGCGCTGGCTGCAGGGGGAAAAACCGCTTGACAAGTACGAACGGTCGTACTATTTTCTGTGGCATGACCAAGGGCGCCGATACTAAAAGGTTTATACTCGAGACAGGATTGGACATGGCCAGTCGCCTGGGCCTGGAAAGTGTCACCATCGGTGAACTGGCCAAGGCCACCGGCATGTCCAAAAGCGGCCTGTTTGCCCATTTCAATTCCAAGGAAAACCTGCAAATAGAAATTCTGCATTTTGCCGGGGAGCTCTTTGCAGATGGAGTCATCGTCCCGGCCCTGCGAACCAAAGCCGGCGTGGGTCGTATCCGGCAATTGGTAAACAACTGGGTGAAATGGACGGGAAGATTGACCGGCGGCTGTATCTTCGTAACCGCCAGTACAGACTTCAGCAACCGTCCCGGCAAGGTCCGCAATGCCCTGATCACCCAGCAGGAACAGTGGCTGGACAGCCTCAAGCGGCTATGCCAATCCGCCATGCGGGAAGGCGAATTGCGGCCGGACATCGATTGCGACCAGTTCGCCTTTGATCTATACTCCCTGTTGCTGGGGTTTCATCTTTACCACGAGCTGCTGCAGAACAACGAAACCCGGAACTACCAGGAAACTGCACTCAACCGCCTGCTGGAAGATTATATGTAGCCGCTCCAGCCGGCATATTTCCCCAACATCAGCAATGCACAGGAGGGTGAAATGACAAGTCGGGCAATATTAGTCCATCATAAAAGCACGAACGTTCGTGATATGTTTAGAGGCAGCGGTCGTCGTCCCCGCCTGTTCACCCTGATGGGTCGGGTGGCTCCGGGGTTGACCGGCAGCCTGATCAAAAGAAGCTTATTCGTTCCGGCCAAAACACCGATAGGGGCCCGCGGACGTCGATTTTTAACCAGCGGCGGACGATTTGAGTTCAGGGTGCATGGAAAGACGATTCATGGATGGCAATGGGGCCGTGGGCCGGGGGTTCTCTTTGTCCACGGCTGGAACAGCCGCGGGATTCATTTCAGCCGCTTTTTTGATTCCCTTTTGGACAACGGATACAGCGTTGTCACCTACGATGCCCCGGCCCACGGGGAGTCCCAGGGGAAGCAGACAAATTTTTTTGAAATGAGAGACGCCGTTACGGCTTTTTTTAACCAGGCGGCGGTACCCGATATAAAGGGGATTGTGGCCCACTCTTTAGGTGCGGCTGCTGTAATCAACCACCTGGCCGAACGTGAAACGGGTATTGAAACGGTGCTCCTGGCGCCGGCCCTGCAGCCGGGCAAATTATTGCGCCAGGCGTTTTTGCAGCACGGCATTCCCCAGCCTGTCTCTGACAAATTGATAACGGATTTCGAGCGGCAATACGGTTACAGCCTGTCGCGGCACAGCCCCCACCTGATGGCGGGCCGGATTGCCTCCCGGGTGCTCATCATCCACGACCGGGACGATCGCATCACGCCTTATGCGGAATCCCGAAAATTGTCGGATGAATTCAATCAAGTGGTCCTGCACACGACCTCGGGTTTGGGCCACAAACGTTTATTAAACGACCCCGAGATTGTGGCGCTTGTCCAGGCGTATCTCATGGAGCGCTGTCACGCCGGCCAGGTCAGCAACCAGCGGGTTTGAAAGGAGGCAATTATGCAGCCAAGCACGGATCAACTTTTAAAAGCCTATAGAATGGCCGATTTTGAGCGGCGGATGTTTTTGTTTCTCGAGTTCAGGGATCTAAGGGACCTGTTTACCGAAATAGACGCAGACGAATTTGCCGGCGAGAGCAGGTTTCCGGAAAGTCGAAAGCAAAAAACAAGGTTGAACCGGCTGAAGCGGTCCATAGCAATGAAACTGTTTCCCGTTTGCAGGTCGTTGCCACCGGCCGGCAGGTAACCGGCCTGGCTGCCTGAAACTCTGCTGCTGACAAGGCCGGAGCCCATTTTGAAAGTCTTCCCGGTATCCTGTCGGCCGGGCCGTGTTGCCTGGCAGCAGTAGCCCGTAAATACCGCAAATTGGAGCTGCGATCCGCTTGCCGGTGAACAAATTCTTGAAAAGATCTTAACGTAGTGATAGCAATCAGTTAGTAACAAAACGCTTCAACAGGTAAACTTGCTGCCACCGTAAACAGCGGGGGGGATCCGTGAAGAGCGTGCTGATTGCCGACGATGATCGAGTCCTGCGCAAGATGATTGCAGTCGCCCTTGAAAAAGCCAGCGGCGATTTGCGTATTTTTGAAGCAGAAGATGGACAGGCCGCGATTGATATTCTGGAAGATGAAAAAATTCAACTGGTTATTACCGACATCAATATGCCCCGGCTCAATGGCCTGATGGTTATTGCCTATTTGAATGTCTTCTTCCCGACCCTGCCCGTCTTTGTTATGACGGCTTATGGTACCTCGCGTTTGAAATCCAAACTGCCTGAAGATCTCTTGCAATTCTACCATAAGCCGCTTACCGTTCCGGATCTGGTCAGCGACGTACTGACCATACTGTCCAGTGAAACCCCCCCCAAAGAAAAAGCGCCAATTTCCCTGGTAAATTTCCTGGAAATGATTATTTTGGAGGGACAAAATTGTACCATTACGGTTGAGGCGGAAGGCGTGGATCCCTGTCATCTATTTATCAGCAGGGGTGTGTTGCTAGATGCGGTTATGGGTGAACGCCGGGGCGAGGAGGTGGCTGTTGAAGCCATTTTTCGCAAGGACGCCCATTTCAGCATGGAAAAATGCTACCCCGATACGATCCAGAAGAATATCAATCGACCGCTGGAAGAACTGCTAGAAGCCTCACCCCCTACCTAGCAACCGCCGGCACCGTCTGGTGTGCGCTCACAAGCCGGTAATTCGATATGAAAAAGAAAACAAGCTGGATAACCATTACATTCTGGATATTTGCCGCCCCGGTGGCCATTGCTGGTTTCGTGGGGCTGTTTACCCGCAGTTTGAAATTTAAACTACCCTTCATTTCCGATCACATCATCAGGAATCTTGACAGATATACCGTTTATGGTGAGACGCTCAAAGGCCGGGCGGCAATTGTCCGCGGTGAGCACTGGTTTTTCCTGATTACCATCGGGATAGTCATATTGATGGCCATTGTGGCTGTGCTTTTCAATTCATTGTCTGACGAGAAGTAAAATTCAAGGACACCTGCAGGAGTGTAAATGACAGTTTATTTCAATGGCCAATACAAGCCCAAAGAAGAAGTTCGCCTATCACCCGACGACCGGGGATTTTTATTCGGCGATGGTGTTTATGAAGTCATCTGTGCCTATAACGGACGGCAGTTCAAGGCCGTTGAACATTTTGAGCGGCTTATGCGCAGTATGGTGGAACTCCGCATTCAACCGCCGGACATGGATGCCTTGAGCCGTGTACCGGAAAACTTACTGCGTGAAAATGGACTTGAAAGTGGTTGGGCGGTCATTTACATCCAGGTGACCCGGGGGGCCGCACCGCGCAGCCACCCTTTCCCCGACATCGAGACACCTGTAACGGTATATGCCTACGCAGCGCCCTTTGTGACACCCGAAAAGGAGCTGGAGCAGGGTGCCCGGGTTGTCACGACACCGGACAACCGCTGGCTGCGTTGCGATATCAAGTCCGTAAACCTGCTGCCCAACGTCCTGGCGGCTCAGGCCGCCCGGGAAAAGGAAGCCAAAGATGTTCTATTCATAAGAGACGGAGCTGTCACCGAAGGGTCCTATACCAGTTTTGGTGCCGTGTTTGCGGGCAAGGTGGTCACCCATCCGGAGAGTCATTATATCTTGCCGGGCATCACCCGCAGTTCGGTACTGGAGCTGTGCAGCCAGCTGAGCATCCCGGTTGAACGATACCCGGTTCAGGCTGCCCGGCTGAAAGATGCCGATGAGTGCATGCTCTGGGGGACGACCACGCAGGTTATGCCTGTTGTACAGGTGGACGACATGACTATCGGAAACGGCAAACCCGGACCCATTACCCGGAAATTGCAAACAGCACTGCTGAATTGATCCTTGGTTCTATGGAAGCTGCGTCTTAGAGAACATTTACTTCACCATGGGGGAGAGCATTATGACAGATAACGACCAGACGCAATACCAGCCGATCACCATCATGACTGTTGATGGCGCCACAATTCAGGGTAGGGTCTACATTCCCGCTGATGGGCGGATGTCGGATTTATTTACAAAAAGTGAGTCCCCATTTCTGGTCATGGTAAACGCCGTTTCCCGGGATGTTCAGGACAAAACACTTTTCATCAACAAGAAACATATTATATGGGCGGAACCGGAGGAGGTATAGCAGTCTTATGGGAAACTCTCCGTCGTGCGGCAGCCTTAGAGGTGTTCCAGGAAGGTTGTCAGGGCGACCACTTCATCCTGCCCGGCCACTTTTCGGCGAATATCGATTATTTCAGATAACGCCGCCTTTTCAAGCAGGAGGTGCTCTTTACGTGTGCCGGACTGGTTGATATCAATGGCCGGCCACAAACGCTGCTCGGCGCATTTGCGGCTGAGCACCAGGTCCAGATTTCCCGTCCCCTTAAATTCCTGGTAAATAATGTCATCCATGCGACTGCCGGTATCCACCAGGATGGTGGCGATAACCGTCAGTGAACCGCCGTGTTCAATGTTGCGTGCGGCCCCGAAAATACGCCGGGGAATCTCAAGGGCATTGGCTGCCAGGCCCCCGCTCATGGTTCGGCCGTGGCTTCTGGTTTCGGTATTGAATGCCCTGGACATCCGGGTCAGCGAATCGATGAGGACAACGGCGTCACGGCCGGTTTCGGCTACCCGTATGGCGGTATTCATTGCGATGCGCGTGATCCGCATATGCTGGGAGACACTCTGGTCGGACGAAGAAAAGAGAACATGGGCCTCTTTGAGCCCCCGTTTGAAATCAGTCACCTCTTCGGGGCGCTCATCTACCAGGAGAATAAAAACAGCTGCATCCGGGTGGTTGGCCATAACGGCGGACGCAATATGTTGCAAAAGGGTGGTTTTGCCCGATTTCGGTGGAGAAATGATCAGCCCGCGCTGGCCGCGCCCCATGGGGACAACCATGTCCAGGGCCTTGCCGGTGACATCCCGGGCATTTTTGGCAAGTTGAAATTTTTCTAGAGGGTCGATGCTGGTTTGGGCGTGCAGCGATTCGAGGCGCTCAAAAGCCGCGGGTGCCAGTCCGCAAATCGTGTCCACCGCAACCATTTTGAGGTTGCGATTTTTTCCGTCGCCGGGAACACCGCCGCCCTCGATATAGCCGCCTTCGGGCAAATTGAATTTTTGAATAAGCGGCGCGGGTACGAACGTATCACCGGGATTGGGCTGAAAGTTTTTGTCAATGGATCGCAGGAAACCAAATCCCCGATCCAGAATCTCAAGATGGCCCGCTACTGGTTCCAATGGTCAACTCCTTAACAGTATAAAAGCGTTTGTGGTTCAATCAAATAAAACCTGCCACCGATTTGATGATACTGGCCTTTACAGGAAGAATATTGAATGGGTGCGATATGAGTCGGGGCACGGTTACTATCTCCCGACTGGAATAAGGACGAACGTTAATGCCCGATTCTGAGAGTATAACAAATTACCACAGCCCGGTACACAACTGATTTCAGTTTTATAAACCCGAATCACCACAGGAGTAGAAATGGTTGTTATCATCGCCATCCTTGCCGTTACCATTTTATTCGGCCCCAGCTTGTGGGCGGCCCGCGTACTGCGGCGCCATAATCGAGAGGAATATTTTTCGGGTAACGGTTTCGAACTGGCGCGATTGCTCCTGGCCGATACCGGCATCGAGACCGTGGAGGTCCAGGAGACGCCGGTCGGGGACCACTATGACCCTGAAAAGAAAATGATCGGGCTGACCGCAAACCACTGCGGCCGGAGGACGCTTACCGCAGTGGTGGTAGCTGCCCACGAAGTCGGGCATGCTATCCAGGATCATACCGGGTTTACACCGCTCAAGGCTCGCACCCGTATGATCAGATCTGCCGCCCGCATGGAAAAGATAGGCGCGGGGATCATCATGGTAGTGCCGGTACTCACCGTCATTACCCGGGTGCCCGCCGCGGGTCTGCTGATGTTTCTGGGCGGCCTGGCCACTCTGTGCATCCCGTTATTGGTCCATTTAGTGACCCTGCCGACCGAATTCGATGCCAGTTTTAAGCGGGCGCTGCCCATGCTGGTGTCGGGAAAATATATTCCCGATGAGGATCTGCCCGCCGCCCGCCGAATACTTCTGGCTTGCGCCATGACCTATGTGGCCAATGCCCTGGTGGGGTTATTGAACGTCTACCGCTGGTTTCGAATTTTAAGAAGATAACGCCTAGTCTTCGAGGTCGATCTCCATAAAATTGAACCAGAATCCGCTTTTGGTGGCGTAGTCCAATTCAACCTGAACAGCCTCCACGTGGCGCTCCTCAATCTCCAGGAACTTCTGGAAGATCGCTTGAATCTCACCGCTGGTTTGCGCTGCGGCCTGGCGATAAAAATCGCTGGTTTCAACCTCAATCGAAAGCGCGCTGTTGAGCAGGCGTTTGATATTGCCAAGCATCTGCTCGGGGATACGGTCCGTCAGGCTGGACACATGGCTGGCTATCCGATCCCTGGCGGGGATGGTGGTTTGCAGACGGCCAATATCAATCGTTCCCCCTGATTTAAGCGTCTCCAGACTGTATTCGAGAAAATCTACGTGGGATTGCTCATCCTCCCCAAGTGCCTTGAAAAGGTCTTTGCCGCGCTGATCGTCTACCTTGTCCATGGCCTCAAAATACATGTCCCGGATGCGGTTTTCGTACTCCAAAGCATCAATAAAGATCTGTTCGGAACTCATATATCCTCCCGCAAGGTTGATTGAAATGATTCTTTAATATACATCCCGGCTGTTTGTCTCGCAACGACTCTTTCTGCATTTGGCAACATTGGGTTGCCTGCTTTTAGGGCCGTGTCGAATAAAACTTGCCATCTGGTGCCCAGTGCCTAAATTCAACTAATATTGGACATGACATGAAATTGAGGTATTCTGCCAAGTCGATGTGCGGCTGCAGCGTCCGGCGGTGTGACATTTCAGTACCGCTTGCTGCCGGCCACACACCGCACCGGGGCGCCGGCGCTTTTCGGAGGCAGATTTCGACCTGGCCTTCGGGGCCGAAGCCAAAAAGAACCCGTCATAATGAGTTGAAAGGATAATCCGGCCCGCTATGGATAAAGACGTCGCTACTGTCTCCCCGTACGCCATTCGAAATGTACGCCTTTTTATTGCCTTCAAGGTATTATTCAATGCCCGGTTCTATTATCCGGTATTCACCATTCTATTCCTGGATTTCGGTTTGACCATGGCCCAGTTCGCCCTTTTGAATGCCATCTGGGCAGCGACCATCGTGCTTGCGGAGGTGCCCTCCGGTGCCCTGGCCGATATTCTGGGGCGTCGCAAACTGATGGTTTGGGCCGGCGCTGTTATGGTCCTCGAAATTCTCCTGCTGTGCATCGTCCCCCGGGGTAATCCAGTGCTGCTTTTCAGCGTATTTGTCCTCAACCGGATCTTGAGCGGACTGGCGGAAGCCTCTGCCAGCGGCGCAGACGAGGCGATTGCCTACGATGCGCTCAAGGCCGCAGGTCTGCAGGACCAGTGGGGACGCGTCCTGGCCACATCGATCCGCCTGCAGTCGATCGGCTTCATCGTGGCCATGACCCTGGGAGCCGTCGTCTACGATCCGGCCTTTATGCAAAAAGCGTCCGACTGGCTGGGACTCCACATCCAGATCACCCGGGATACCACCTTGCGCCTGCCGCTCTATTTGACTCTGGTCATGGCGGTGTTGACCCTGGCGGCGGCTTTACGGCTGGAGGAAAGCGGCAACGGCCATGCAAAGACAGAAGGCCTTCCCGATAAAAAAAGCGGTATCCCGGCCCGCGAAGCCTTTGCCATGACGCTGCGTGCCGGGCGGTGGATTCTCGAGACGCCTTTTGCACTGGTCATCATCTGCTCCGGGTTTCTATTTGACAGTATCGCCCGCATGGTGATCACGCTTTCCAGCCAATATTACCGGGTGATCCAGGTGCCGGAGGCTGTGTTCGGTCTGATCGGATCGGGCATTGCGGTTCTCGGTCTCATCATACCGCGTATTGCCCTGCGGATGACGGAACGCAACAGCCCCCGGCGCAATTTGCTGATTCTGGCCGGTGTCAATCTCGTCGGTCTCGTCGGAATGGCCTTCTTTGTACCTCTGGCCGGATTGATCCCCGCCATCATTCTATTCAGCGGCATGTACATGACAGGCTTTTTTGCCAGCCACTACCTGAACCACATCACGGACTCAGCTCAGCGGGCCACCGTGTTGAGTTTCAAGGGGTTGTCTTACAACCTTTCTTATGGACTGCTCGGTCTGCTTTACTCCCTGCTGGTGGCCTGGACAAGGCCCGGCATTGTAAAAGATTATCCTGATCAATCGGCCTTTCAGGTTGAAAACCTGACCTTCATGGCCACGTTTAACTGGTTCCCGTGGGCCTTCATTATCGGTTTCGCAATCCTGTGCCTGTTTGCCGGCCGACGGCTGCGCGGGCTGGATGTCCACCGCAAACCACTGGAAGCACATGTCGGTGAACACGGTTGAGATAGCGGGCATCCTTTCAGGGGCTGCCCGGCTTGCGTTCTTCCGGTTATGCTCTATAATGGTTGTCATGTCGACCGGTTATCTTTAAAAAGAACGCAGACAATCGCAACACCGCCTCCGGCGTTGGGGCTTTCGGCTGGATAAACGGACTCGGGCAACGGCCGACTATCGGCGATCGTGGACAGGCTGACTGATGAAGCAATGGCTGCAAGACATATTCTACTGTGAATTTCCCCGCCAGACAGACAACGATGTGCTGGTCCGTATTCTGATGTACAACATCTTCCTGCTGGTCTTCCTCGTGACCGCCATTTCCTTTGCTATTTTTCATGCCGCCCGGGGCGCCTATCTGATGGCCCTTATCCTGCTCGCAGGATCGGCGCTTTTGATCGGCGTTCGGGAATATATCCGCATTACCAAGAACCACCAGCGCGGGTTCAAAGTGGCCGCGTTTTTTACGCTCCCGGTTTTTCTGATCAATTTCATAACCGGGGGCATTCAAAATTGCGGACCCCTCTGGCACTATTGCTATCCCATGGTGGCGCTTCTGCTGGTTGGCCCCCTGTGGGGCTCATTGGCTTCCATCACCCTGATCGGGGTGTCCATGCTATTGCTGGTCCCACCTTTTGACTCACTTATGCTGACCAGCTATACGCCGGAGTTCCTGCTGCGTTTTTTTATTTCTTTCATGATCGTCTACCTTCTGACCTTCATATACGAGCTTCAGAAAAGCCGCGCGCGCAAGCGGCTCAAAATCCTGAGCGGATTGCTGCCCATATGCGCCAGCTGTAAAAAAATCAGGGATGACAAAGGGTACTGGAACCAAATCGAGGCCTATATTGCTGAACATTCCAAGGCCGAGTTCAGCCACAGCATCTGTCCGGAGTGTTCTCAGAAACTATATCCGGAATTCGATTTAAAGGTGCAGGCCCCCCCCGCCGCCAGCGGCCTGACACGCTGGCCATGTCTTTTTTCCTTGCAAAATGACGGAAACTTCCGCACAGTAGAGCGCGTGTTCGCGCTGAGTATGCCGCGCGGGATCTCATTTCAAACTACAATCAATTGAATACATTAAAGGATGAATTCGGTATGAAGAAATGGCGATGTGGTGTTTGTGGATATGTGCATGAAGGCGATGAACCCCCGGACACGTGCCCGGTATGCGGAGCGGACAAGACCCTGTTTGATGAGGTCGTTGAGGCACCACCGGCCGGTGATCGCGCGTCTGAAAAAGAGAGGCCGGAAGAAACCCCGCCGCCCGATCCCCGGGGCGTGGAACTGGGGCCCGCACCGACCACACCGCTGGGCCGGCTGCTGCATGTTCTATATGAGCAGATGTTGAAACACCACGCCCACCCCATATCGGTCCATTTTCCGAACGGGGTACTGCCGATCGCTTTTATCTTTCTGATGCTTGCTGTGCTGCTCGAGTCCCGCGCCCTTGAGACGGCCGCCTACTGCAACCTGGTATTCGTAGTCCTGGCCTTGCCCCTGGTGCTATTTTCCGGGTATGTGGAGTGGCAGAAACGCTACATGGGGCTGCGCAGCCGGCAGTTTATGGTGAAGATTGGCTGCGCGGCGGCCGTTTTCGTATTATCGCTCATAGTGGTGATCTGGTGGACCGTAAACCCGACAGTCCTCCAGGTGCCTTCGTCCGGCCGGCCGATGTTCATGCTGGCTAATCTTTTGGCTCTCGGCGCTGCGGTTGTGGCAGGTTTGATCGGGGGCAAACTCGTCTTCAAAGACTAAAAGCAGTTCCGAAATAGACCATCAGCCTCAAACCAGCAAATGGATCGAAGCGTTCAAACTTGGATATAGCGGACATACTCTCCCGATTGAACGCTTCGAGCTGTCTTGCTTGGCGGGCAAAGCTCAAAGAACAAAGCTTGAGCCTTGGACACGATTGAATACCCTGGTCTTTTATTTATCTTTTCTCTTAGCTTCCTGCAAAACTATCCCGACGATTTGGAACTGATTAGTTTACAGGTCTTGCTTTCCGGTGCAAAAAGTAGAAACCCGACGAAAATAATAAACGGCAGGGCGAAAAATGCACCGATAATGGGGATCATGATTGCGCCAATAAATGCCAGCAGCAGGCTGAATACCAGAAAGACCACGCCCAGTACCCGGCTGGATACCTTTATAGAAAAGCATTCTATTTTATTCATGGATAAACTCCTTATGTCATCAGAAAACCTGTCCGGTTTCCTGCAATAAGTCCTTATGTCATGCCCGGCGGCATATATATAAATTAGGCACGAAACAGTGCCTGGCAATATGTTTCCATGTAAATCCGGCTACACTGCCGGTAAAGTCTCAACCGTTTGGTGCTTGACTTTGCAGCACCATGTTTCTATGTTTTTTGCAGATACTGCCGTAAACAATACGCTCTCGAAACTACAGTTCACTGTTACCCGCCTGATATCGCCTTAGTGTTTAAGCCGCACCCCTGAACACAAATTCATCCGCGGTGTATCAGCACCTAAAATATCGCGGGTGCCGAATCTGCCAGCGCCCCGGCAAGAAGGAGCGCATAATGAAGCTGACCACAAGAAGAGACATTCTTAAATCCGCATTGTGCACGGCGGCTGGTCTGGTACATTTCTTTACTAAAAGTAGTTTTGCCGCCGGGTCAGGGCCAAACGAGCGCCGGTCCAAACCGGGATATCTGCATCTGCACCCTAGTGGTGAATTGAAGCGGCGCGGGGAAGCTCTCTGGGCGCTCATGGAGAGCTGCGAACTCTGTCCCCGGATGTGCGGAGTAAATAAACTCAAAGGCGAGAAGGGCTTTTGCGGGGCTGATGCCCATCTGGAGATCTCATCTTTTTATCCCCATTTCGGCGAAGAAAGGCCCCTGGTGGGAACCGGTGGGTCCGGGGCCATTTTTTTGACCAATTGCGGCCTGCGGTGTGTGTTTTGTATAAACTGGCAAGTCAGCCAGGGCGGTGCAGGGCATCAACGCAGCATCGATGCGTTTGCGGACATGATGCTGCAACTGCAGGCGGCCGGTTGTCCCAACATCAATTTTGTGACGCCGACGCATTATTCGCCACACATTCTGCTCGCAGTTGACAGGGCGGCTGCCCGGGGCCTGAGAATCCCGCTTGTCTACAATACCTGCGGCTGGGAACGGCTGTCCATTCTGAAAATTTTGGACGGGGTCGTCGATATCTACCTGCCCGATTTTAAGTATGCAGACGGCCGCATGGCTGCCAAATATTCCTCGGGTGCGCAAACCTACGCACAGGACACCCGGCAGGCCTTACTGGAAATGCACCGCCAGGTTGGTGTCGCCCGGCCTCAAGCGGATGGTCTCATCTACAGGGGCTTGATGATTCGCCACCTGGTGATGCCCGGCAATGTGGGCGGGACTCGGAAGGTTATCGCCTGGATTGCCCGTAATTTACCACCGGATACCTATCTGAACATCATGTCACAGTACACACCGGTTTTTCGTGCATCTGAATTTCCGGAAATCGATCGCCGGATTACCCGGGAAGAATATATACAGGCGGTAGCCTGGGCCCGGACCGCAGGCTTGACCAACCTGGACATTCAGGGGTATCGTTTTTAACGATATCCAGCCTGGCGCCGGCCTAGCATATTGACAGCATCATAAACAGGAGGTCCCGAACAATGCCTGCAGTACGCAAACCACATAAGATCCTGCGCAGTCAGCCGACCATCGAAGGTGCCGGGGTGCACTTAAGCCGCGTCTTCGGTTTCAACGAAGTGCCCCTGTTCGATCCCTTTTTGCTGCTCGATGATTTCAGGTCGGACTATCCGGACCATTATCTGAAGGGTTTTCCCTGGCATCCCCATCGCGGAATCGAGACAATCACCTATGTGTTGACCGGAGATGTTGAGCACGGGGACAGTCTCGGCAACCAGGGCACCATCGGTTCGGAGATGTCCAGTGGATGACGGCCGGCAGCGGGATTATTCACCAGGAAATGCCCAAGGGGGACGTCAATGGCCGCATGCACGGATTCCAGCTCTGGGCCAATTTGCCCGCCCGGGATAAGATGATGACGCCGCGTTACCGCGACCTGACCAGCGAGCAGATTCCGGTTGTAAATTTGTCCGCAGGCATAGCTGTAAAAGTGATTTCAGGTGAGGTCGCTGGGATAAAGGGACCGGTTGCGGATATCGTCAGTGAACCGGAATACCTGGACGTGACCATACCGGCCGGGGCAGTTCTACGACAGGCCACGAAACCCACGCACACGCTTTTTATATATGTCATCGACGGCCAGGGAATATTTGGGGAAGGGGCGGACCATACCGTCGAAGCGGACAACGGCACCCTGGTACTCTTCGAAAATGGCGACGAACTGGTGGCGGCCGCCGGGAATCACGGTGTGCGATTCCTGCTGATAGCCGGGAAACCATTGGGGGAACCGGTGGCCTGGCAGGGCCCGATCGTGATGAACACACAAGCCGAACTGCAAGTGGCGTTCGAGGAATACCGCCAGGGCACCTTCATTAAACATTCAGGTTAGAAGCTTTTTCAAAAAAGTCTTTTGGCCCAATTTCGGCGCTGGGCGCTAAATTGGCGGGTAAATCGCCCCGTAAGGAATGCTGCTAACTACAGGGCAGACCAAATCCTCGAAATACTATATTATTAGCCACGCAAGGCATTGGCTTCGCCAGCACCGCCGGTTTGAATGTAACGCCCGCCGCACCTTGCCCAAAACCCGATTTTTGTTAGAGCTTATACGAATTAAATTCGGCGACTGCCCATGACATCCAATGAAAAAGGCCGCCCGCCGGTCCGGTTCGACCCGTTTGCCAACCGCGCCTGTCGAAAGGTCCGCAATGACCTGGCTCACAACCTGGTGACCGCCATCTCGACGCGGAGCTTCGAACCTGTCTCCGTGCTGATTCACAATTACCTGTCAGGGAAAGTTACCGCCCCCATCCACCAATACCTGATCGATCGCCGGGAACGCTACCGCAAGGTTTTCACGTTCATCCGGGAAACGGGTGTTCCCAACGAGGATATCTGGCGCATTGCAATTACCTTGTGGGATGCGCGGCTGTTTTTTGAGGTTCATGAATGGCTGGAACAAGCCTGGCATCAAAGCGCAGGGGACGCAAAGGAAAGCTATCAGGCGGTAATCCGCGCTGCCGGTGTCTACATTCACCTGGAGGCCGGCCGCAGCGCATCGGCTTTCCAACTGGCCGCCAAGGCGACTGACGGCTTGTCACGCCATCGCAACCTGCTTCCCGCTTATTTTGATGTGACCCGGTTGCTGTCCAAACTCGATTCCCTTGATCCGGTGCCGCCCAAATTAACCCGCTCACTTCCGGCTGGCACCTGAAAAGGCGCTGGTTGGTCGATCAACACGATGGAAGAGATCTTATGCTGATCCGAACTGGGCAGACTGGGGTTATAGCCGCCTTTGACGTGTATTATCAAGAAGATGGGTATTCCTCCGCTGCTGCCGTATGTATGGATGGATATGCGGATGCCCAGCCGGCCGGCGTGTACAGCGCCCAGCGACCCAACGTGGAGCGGTATGTCCCCGGCGAGTTCTATCGGCGCGAGTTGCCGTGTATCCTCGGGCTTTTGAACATGATACCGATCGCTGTGCGGGCAATCATCGTGGACGGGTATGTCAGGCTGGGGGGCCGGCCGGGTCTGGGGCAACATCTTTTCTCGGTTCTCGGCAGCTGTATTCCGGTGGTCGGTGTGGCCAAATCGGAATTCAGGGGCGCCGGGGGCGTCCCTGTCCTGCGCGGTCGCAGCCGCCGTCCGCTCTACATCACGGCGGCGGGCATGGATGCAGATGCAGCTGCCGGAAATATCCGCAGGATGCATGGACCCTACCGCATTCCAACCCTATTGAAGCGGGCGGATCAGCTGGCACGGGAACAGGCTGGGAGAAATGGGGTTTAGACGGTGTTATTCAGCAGCCATCTGTCCTTTGGCAATCTCTTTGTACAACTCACCGGCCCAGCGGTAGACAGGCGCGGTTTTGTCCGTTTCCAGGTGGAGGACCTTCATCACGGTGCTGCGGGCAGCCGGTCCGTCCGCGAAGCCCTCCCAAAGAATCTGGGCTTTTAGCAGCAGGGCGTCGGGGAAATCAGGATCTGCGGCCAGGACACTTTCCACGCTGGCCAGGGCATCCTCAAAACGTTTTTCGGTTTTACTGACCCGCGCCTTGGTCAGATCACCCTCCAACTGCTCCCGCAACGTAAAACGGGCGCGGCCGCCGCTGTAGAGCATCCCGGCCGATCCGCCCACAAATCCGGTGATGATCATCACAACGATGGTGGCCGCCGGGGTGCCCAGTAAGATGATTGCGAGTTTGGTTCCAAAGCTTGTGGGCAGGAAGTACGTTAGAAACAGAAACGGGAATAGGACCCAGCAGTAGACCCTGATAATGTAAGTGCGGGTAGCGCTGTCAATGTCCTTCAGGCGTTTCAGGTCGGCCTCCCCGGTTTGCGGTGCCCCAATATAACGGCCCGGCTTACCGGGGCGAATCTTAATCCATGCCGGGGCACTTGTCAAAAATGGAGGCCGACCGGATTACCGCCTACTTTTCCGCCACGTCAATGCCGGCCAGGAACTGTCCGTATCCGGAGGCTGCCATTTCAGAGCGCGGGATGAAACGAAGCGAGGCCGAATTGATGCAATAACGCAGTCCGGTTGGCCGGGGGCCATCGTTGAAAACGTGCCCCAGGTGTGAATCACCGTATTTGCTGCGGACCTCGGTGCGGATCATGAAATGGCTGGTATCCCGCAGTTCGACCACGTTTTCCGGTACCAGCGGACGCGTGAAACTCGGCCAGCCGGTTCCCGATTTGAACTTATCCACCGAACTGAAGAGCGGTTCGCCGGAGACAATGTCCACATAAATACCGGCCTCTTTATTATCCCAGTAGCGATTGTTGAAAGGCGGTTCCGTACCATCTTCCTGGGTTACCCGGTATTGCAGCGGGGTAAGGGTTTTGCGCAGCGCGGCTTTGTCAGGGACCGTATATTGGCCGCCGGCCGAAGGTGGTGTTGGTGACATGATCCGGGCGGTTTTCATGTTTTTCTCCTCATCGCCCCAGGCCTTGGCCAGGAAGCGGTCGCGACCGGAATTGGAGCGGTAAAGCTTATAACGGATGGGACTTTTCTTGTAGTAATCCTGGTGGTACTCTTCCGCCACGAAAAACGGTCCCAGGGGCAGCAGTTCGGTCACGACGGGCGTGTCGAAGTGTCCGGAATCCATCAGCTGCTTCTTCGAGGCCTCCGCCTGGCGGCGCTGGGTTTCGTCGGCGTAGAAAATGGCACTGCGATATTGTGGACCGCGGTCTACGAACTGCCCGCCGCCGTCCGTGGGGTTTATGTGCCGCCAGAAAACATCGAGCAATTCGGGATAAGAAATACGAGCCGGGTCATACACTATCTTGACCGCCTCGATGTGCCCGGTACTGCCTGTGGTAACCTGTTGATAGGTCGGGTTTTCCACGTGCCCGCCGGTGTATCCGGATATGGCCTCGAGGACCCCGTCCACTTTTTCGAAATCCGATTCCGTGCACCAGAAACAGCCGCCGGCAAAAACCGCCTCGCGGGTTGCCTTACTCGTTATGGTTTGATTTTCCATATTTTTATCCATGCTGGTGACGTTGTGGGCCACCACGAGGATGGCGCCAATGACGATCAGGCCTGCAATGATGGTTTTCATGATGACCCTCCCGGTTGTGGTGCGTATACACACCGGAAAATAGTCATTAATCTGAGAATAAGCATTTGGTCTGGAATTACAACTGCATCGGCCGTTGTCCGGAGCCGATTTTGCCGTCCTGGATACATAGTAAGTCCTAACAACCGCGCAATTGTCACCGGAATGTAAAATACAGGTAAAAAAGCATACCGAGGGTTTAATAATGATAGCGGAATATCACTTTGGAACCTGACACAGGCACAAAACCGCCGGCTTCAACCGGCAGGCGTTCATGGGCCCCGATAACCAAAATGCCGCCCTGCTCAAGGGTTGCGATTACCCGTTCAAAGGCGGTGCTTTTCTGGGGATCCCGGTAGTAGGTGAGCAGGTTGTTGCGTAAAAAAATGATGTCAAACGGACCCGGCGGGGCCTGCCCGGTGACCAGGTCCAGGCAGGCCCAGGTAACATGGGTCGCCAGTTCCCGGCGAATTTGTAACCGGCCGCCGCCGGGCCTGCTTTCAAAATGCCGCCCCAGTTGTTCCGCGCTTA
>Ga0126327_10000137_pt1 | contig 19323 bp, 20 predicted proteins | sample InaspJWI30metaG_FD_101392 | JGI IMG/M metagenome (GOLD analysis project Ga0126327, IMG submission 101392) | Marine gutless worms symbiont microbial communities from Oahu, Hawaii - Inanidrilus sp. 1 OAHU.JWI-30 metaG | ecosystem: Host-associated > Annelida > Digestive system > Unclassified... | reverse complement strand
CGGGGTGGGCTTCCCAGATTCCAGCGAGCGTCAGGGGCTGGTTAAAATGATTCATCTTTTACAAAATCGGCAATTTCCCTGCGATCAGGCGCCCGCCCGATCTTGGCCGGATACCCCATGGGGATCAAGGCCACCAGGTCGACATCTTCCGGGAGGTTGAGGATCCGGCCGGCGCGGTCGTGGTCGAAAAGTCCGACGATAACCGTACCCAGACCGGCATTGTGCGCGGCCAGGCACAATGTCTGAGTGGCGATGCCCAGGTCGAACATATACCAATCCCCGAATTTGGTGGTGACCGCCTCTTTATAATAACCGGAACGTTTCAGGCGGCCGCAAAGAGCAATCAGTACCGGTGCGGCGGTGATGGCCTTTGTGGCGGGATTTTTGGGACCGATGGTTTCCTGTAGCGCTTTACGGGTGACCGGATCGCGAACGGCCACGATTTCCCAGCACTGGGTGTTGGCCCAGGAAGGCGACCAGCGGACAGCCTCGAAGATTTCGGCGAGGGTCGCATCGCTAACGTCGCGTTCTTCATATTTGCGAATACTGCGTCGGGTTTTTACAAAATCCAGAAATCCTTCCATGGCGCCTCCTTAGCCGATATTGAATTGGCCGGATTCAATGTAGGGGGGGGCTTCTGAATCGATGGCTTTGATAATCGGCTGATTCAAGCGCAATTTCATCTCCTGCACGATGGCCCGTTTCTTGTTTAAGGACTTGGCGAAGGCCAGGGCTTCATTGAGCAGGTCTTCCTGGTGACAGGCCTTGGTGATGATGTGGTGCTCTGCGCATTGAGCGGCCGTCAGCCGGCAGCCGGTGTATTCCATTTCCTCCATTTTGTACTGGGGGATGGCTTTGGCCAGCAGGGCATTCATGCCTGGCAGAAACGGTATCCCCAGGTCCACCTCCGGGAAACAGAAGTAGCCGCGATCACTGCGCATGAACCGAAAATCAAATGCACAGTTCATGATGGCCCCGCCGGCAAAAGCATGCCCGGATATGGCTGCCACAGTCAGCAAAGGATAGGTGACGATTCGTCTAAACAGCGCATTCAACTGATAGAAGAAGGCCTTGGCGGTTTCGATGTCGTTTTTCTGGATGACCGGGATGACCCATTCCAGGTCGATACCGTTGGAAAAAATTTTCTCATGGGCCGACGTTACTACCAGGGTGCTGGCCTCGGTATCATTTTCGACTTCATCAAGAATACCCAAAAAGGCGTTCAGGAAATTAGGGTTGAACCGGTTCTCGCCATCGTTAAGGGTTACAATGGCCACTGTTTCATCAACTTTGTACTCAGCCTGAGACATAAATTCCCTCCCCGCTATTGCTTTTTAACTTGTTGTCAGGTGATTTCCGGGTAACATGAATTATCTGATCCTGAGTGTCAATTAAAATTGAACACATCCGCCTCCAGCGGCCGGGATTGGGTTCTCTGTTCGGATCAGGCTATCGCCCGACAAATATTTTTACATAAAAAAGGGCACCCTGCAAAACAGGGTACCCTTTGATTCCTAAAGCGTTAATTCCGGCTTAACCGCAGCAGGAAGATCCTTCTTGTTGATCTTCGGAGGCTGACCCGCAACCGCCGCAACCGCCGGGGCCGAAATCGATCGAGCAGTCCAGGCGGAAACCGTACATGGAAAAGTCCACTTTGATGGGGGTGGCTTTTTCAAGCAGATTCTTGTTCACAATGTAAGAGAAACCATCGATATCGAAAACCTCATCGTTTTCATTAGACTCATCCAGAGCCATAGCAAGCGACGGGCCGCCTCACCCGCCTTCATTCAGGAAAATTCTAATCGGCGCCACTTCCTTACCATTAAAGTATTCTGCGATCTGTTGGGTCGCCGCAGGGGTTACCTCAACCATAATATCCTCCTTATTAATTACAATGGCCTGAAAGAGCTTTGCAGGCCGTTCCATTCTTCAAAGCCAAACCAATGTAAGTATGTCCTCTGGATTTGTCAATAAGGAACTTTTTCCAAGGCTTTTCTAATATGATCGGAGCGTTGGACCCATGATCGAGAGAGGCAAATAGCCAATGGCCTACCAATATTTTGCGTTTCGCCGGCCGCTTGGAAAGGGGCGCCGCCGGGTGTCCCGCAGAACATCCAGCGACCCGTTAAACGCCCATTTCCGACAGGCGGCCTCTGTAAACGGCCGCATCTTTTTCGGAAAAAAGAACGAACATAACCTTCTCTGGGGATGGGCTGTCCTTTAGAAAAGACAGGGTTGTCTCGATGGCAATCCGGGCGGCTTTTTCAATGGGATAACCGTAGACGCCGCAACTGATGGCCGGAAAGGCCACGGTCCGGACTTTTTTCTGCGCGGCCAGTTCCAGGCTGTTGCGATAGCAGGCAGTCAGCATCTGGCTGTCCGCCGGAACACCGCGATAGACCGGCCCCACGGTATGGATGATCCAGTCCGCAGCAAGCCGGTAACCGGCCGTCATCCGGGCTTCACCGGTGGGGCACCCGCCGATTTTGCGACAGGCTTCGAGCAGATCCGGCCCGGCTGCCCTGTGGATGGCGCCGTCAACACCGCCGCCGCCCAACAGCCGGGTATTGGCTGCATTGACAATGGCGCCTACTTCCAGGCGGGTGATGTCGCCTTGGTAAACCTCGATTCTTTCAATAAGGGTGGCCATGATCTGTCTCCGAATTTTTTTTGGTCAGGCTGGTGATTTCAATAGTATGCTGATAGCAGTCATGCCGAGGAGCGCAACGGCGTGCAAAATTTGCTATAGTAGCGTAGCTGCGTCGGCTGAATGAATCCCTAATATTTGGAGCACCGCCTTACCTGCGGGGGGCCCTCCCGGCCGTTGTGGCTGAGCTACTATGGCGGAGTCGGCTCGCTGCCCTCGGGGTGGCAGTCTAGTAGACAATAATGTAGATCGGAAAAAACAATTAGCGCAAATTTATAGATCATAGAGGGTTTCATCCCGGTTCGGGGCCGGTTTTTTAGTGCCGCCAGTACGCCCTTTTTTAGCGGCCAGGGTGAAGGGGTCTTCTTCTTCGAGCAGGTCACCCATTTCGGCCTCGATTTTGTCCGGGTCTTCGCCGCTTTCCATGCGGTTGAGGGCCTCCTGCATACCGGGTCCAAGCTGCATGCCGGTCATGTCGGTCAGCTTACGAACCAGGTCGGCTGCCTGGCGGGGATCGTTTTCATCCACCGTTTCGGCCTGTGAGGCGAGCATGCCCATGGCCTTTTCCATGGTGCGTTCGTCAAAAGGCAGATCGGCCATAGACTCGTCTTCCGATGCCCGGCCGGTGGTCGCAAAGGCCGACATCTGGCGGGTCAGCTTGACCTCTTTGCAGCGCGGGCAGGCCGGCCGCTTGCGGGTGTTGATGGTCTTGGAGAAAAAATTGAAAATGGTATTGCACTCGGGGCAATAGAATTCATAAATCGGCATTTTCAGCTTTTTTTCCGGGGTGGTGGGTTTTGGACGCCTTTGTATTCGCCGCCGGCGCGGGCGCTTTTATCACGCAGATTTGAAGACCTCGTTTTCGGCTTTCGGCGATTCATCCGGAGGTGACTCTTTCACGACGGTATGCAGCCGGGGACGCGAATCCTGGTTTTCATCTCTTTTTTTCCCGGCCTGGCATTGGCCTTGAAACACGGCACCCGTGTGAATGGTGACCGTAGGCGCGACCAGGTTCCCGTAGACTTTTCCGGAGGCATGCACTTCTATGTTGGTATTAGCTTTCATATTGCCGGTGACCTCACCGCTGATTACCATGTTGGAAGCGCTGATGTCGGCATTCAAGCGGCCGGAGGGGCCCACGATCAGTGTTCCGTCCACTGATATGTTCCCTTTGTAGCGCCCATCGATCCGGATGGTGCCCTGGAAAGAAAGTCGGCCCTCGAATTCGGAATCGGAGCCAAGAAAGGCGCCTATTGTTTCTGCCACTTTTTTCTTTCGCATGTGTTTTATACCTCTCTGTTAAATAGACCTTTCTAGTTAAGCTAAAAACCAAATTCTGTCAATTCCGGCCGGCGCAAGCCAAACGCCGGGTGCAAGCTCGCTAACGTATGTGAATAAGGGCGGATATTGGTTCGTTCCATATTAAAGATTGAGACAGGGCGTGCCATCGAGATAGAAACACTAAGTATATAATATCGGACAGTTAAGGGGTGATCCAGTACCAGCCTGGGCAGGATTTGGAAAAAGTCGTTCTTTTTTTGATTTGCAGTAATCCCCGATACCTTCTAAGAGTCCTGACTATGTTGACTTGCCATATCGGGTCTGGTATGCACCCCACACTCATTGAAACGATAATCACAATTAAGTTAACCTAATATTTAGAAACCGAAAGGATAAAACCATGGAAAGAACACTTTCAATCATCAAGCCGGATGGGGTTGGCCGCGGTCTTATCGGTGAAGTCGTCAAACGCCTGGAAGCCAGCAGTTTCAAAATCGCCGCCATGAAGATGATCCATATGACCCAAGCCCAGGCCCAGGGCTTTTATGCCGTGCACCGTGAACGGCCATTTTTCGAGAGCCTGACTGATTTTATGTGCTCGGGCCCGGCGGTGGTCATGGTGCTTGAAGGTGATGATGTCATAGCCAAATACCGTGAACTTATGGGCGCCACCAACTACAAGGAAGCAGCGCCGGGAACCATTCGGGCCGATTTTGCCACCGACATCGAGAAAAATGTGGTCCACGGCTCCGACGCCCCTGAAACGGCGGCTTTTGAAATCGGCTACTTTTTCAACGCATTTGAAATCGCAGGCTGATGACGGACCAACTGAATCTGGACAATATTACCATTGTCCTGCAGCGGCCCCGCTATCCGGAGAACATCGGGTCCGCTGCCAGGGCGGTAAGCAACATGGGAATCGACCGGCTCTGGGTAGTGGATCCGGAGAACTACGATCTAGCCCAGGTCAACAAGCTGGCCACGCATGCAGCAGCGGCGGTAGTCGAACGGATCCGGGTTTTCCCGGATCTGAAAACCGCACTGGCGGATTTCAATTACGTGGTCGGTACGACCGCCCGCCTGGGGGGACAACGTCCTGTTCTGAATTCGCCGGAGGTCATGGCGGAAAAACTGATTCCCTTGTCACGCGAGAATCGGATTGCGGTCCTATTCGGTCCCGAGGACAGGGGGCTGACCAACGAAGACTTGCGGCTGTGCCATCAGCTGGTGCATATCCCCACCGCAAAGTTTTCATCCATCAACCTCGCCCAGTCAGTGATGATTCTATGCTATGAACTCTTCAAGGCCTCGCTTAAAGAGGTTGATACGTTTGCGCCGCGCCTGGCCAACCGGCACGAATTAGACGGCATGTATGAACAGGTGAAGGACGTCCTGGTCCGGATCAACTATATCAATCCTGAAAATCCTGACTATTGGATGAACAAAATTCGTCGCTTTTTAAATCGTCTGCAGCTGCGCGCCCGTGAGATCAGCATCATCAGGGGCATCTGCCGGCAAATCGACTGGTACGCCGGCCAGAATTACCGTGACGGGGTCTCGGCGGGGCAGAGCGAAAACCAGGAAACGGAGAAATCACCATGCGACTCGTAATGTTCGGTGAAAAGGGACGTGAGAAACCCGGACTGCTGCGCGATGACCGTATCGTGGATCTGGAGAATGCCTATCCCGGCATACCCGCTATCGGCGAAGCTTTTTTTGAAGATGGGTGGCTGGCCAAGGTGGCCGGGTGTGATCTGCCGGGTGATGATATGGATGTCCGTCTGGGCAGTCCGGTACCGGCCCCCTCCAAGATCATCTGCCTGGGGAAGAATTATGCCGAACATGCCAGAGAAGGGGGGTTCGACAATCCCGCGTCGCCCCTGATTTTCTGTAAGACCCCCAACACGGTCAGCGGGCCTTACGACGATATTCAATTACCGCAAAGCAGCGGCCAGATCGACTGGGAAGTTGAACTGGCCCTGGTCATTGGTCGCCGCGGCAAGGCCATCGCCGCCGGGCAAGCTCTTGATTACGTGGCCGGGCTCGTGGTGATGAATGATGTATCCGGACGCGAAGCCCAGTTCGCGGATTCCCAGTGGTTCCGGGGCAAAGCCTTTGACACCTTTGCGCCCATGGGCCCGGCGCTCGTCACGATCGATGAGATAGAAGACCTGCATAACCTGACCCTGACCGCGCGTGTAAACGGGGAAGTCATGCAATCCGGCAATACCCGTGACATGATTTTCGATATCCCGACCATCGTGGAGAATATCAGCCAGGATATCACCCTGGTACCCGGCGACGTGATATCCACAGGGACACCCTCAGGGGTAGGTATCTTCAGGGATCCGCCGATTACCCTGCAGCCCGGAGATGTAGTGGAATGCAGCGTCAGTGAAGTGGGTACGCTTCGCAACCGCGTTGTTTGATGCACCAAAGTATCTAAAGCGAATTGGATTTGGAAATGATCTGATGGCAGGGATGCTGATTAGATAGAGTGGCGATTTAAACACTGGAAGTTACTCGTCGTCATCCAAATCGACCGCCTGCCGGGCGGCTTCCAGGGAGGCACCCTCCGTAACGACAGTGTCGGCATTGGCCTCCCGGCGGATGAAGGTGCGAATCTCCTGCTTGATCACAAAAGCCGGAATCCGGGTGACAAACATGCCGATTTCCAGTCCGCCTTCCCAGCGTATCTTACCATTGATCTTGATGGATCCGCCGTTTCGAAAGGCTATCTTTCCGAAGACCTGCTTGGGGAAGGGCTTTTCCATGTGGTTTAGGAATTTGATCCCGGTTTCGCAAATATTCAATACTTCAAAGGAATTGTCGCCGACCGTAAGAACCGGTCGTTTGTCGGGCGGATAAACCAGCCGTACAAAATCCCGTTTTTCAGGACCGTAGGCTTTTTTTGAGTTTTTACCAAACAGTTTTCTCAGAACCATGGTATCCGCCGCCTTTCCGGCTGGAAGTCTGCAGGCCGAAGATGTCCGGCTAACGAAGTGCAACTGTGCGGAGCAGCATTGCCCCTAAAGTATAGGGAGTTTGCACCACCGGGGCAAGGATTTAAAATTTGCTTCGAAAGTTAAGCGGTGCAATCGCATCTAATAGTTCTGGTCGGCGTAATCCACCCATCCCCCGGCTTCGACCAGGGAACGGTCAAAGGGCGAGATCGAGAACGGGACCGTTTCGGCAGCAGCGCCGGCGGTGATTGTAAGGGTGGCCGCTGCAAAGTCCGTTTCTATGGTCGCTGTCTGGCCGGCGAATTGTGCAAAGAGCTGGTCGATCGTTTCCACGGGCAGTTCGATCGCCATCATGCCGCAGTTGAACATGTTCTGCCGGAATATCCGGGCAAAATTGGGTGCGATGACCAGGTTGATATCGTTGACTTCCAGCGCCCAGGGAGCATGTTCGCGCGACGATCCGCAGCCAAAATTTTCCCGGGTCACGATAACGGATACACCCCGGGTACTTTCTCCCGGTGTGAATCCATCAGTTTCAAATCTTCCAGCAGGAACGGCGCCAGGGCTTCCTTGCTGTTTTCGGTAAGGTACTTGGCCGGTATGATTTCGTCGGTATTGATATCCGCGCGGTCCAGGAACAGGGCCTTACCGCTGAAAGTTTTCATTGTTTCCCTCCGGGATTCTGCTAGTTCAAAAGTTCAGGGGTTCAGGGTTCAAAGGTTTCAACACGGAACCATGAACCTTGAACGGGCAACCTTTCCTCCAGTGCAACTGGAGAGGTTAGTTTTTAAATAGGGGCGAATTGGTAATCTTACCGGCAATGGCTGTGGCTGCGGCCGTGGCCGGACTCATCAAGTGAACCATGCCCCCTTTGCCCATGCGGCCGTTGAAATTGCGATTGGTGGTCGCAGCGCACACTTCGCCCTCCGCCAGGACGCCGTTGCTCATACCCAGGCAGGCCCCGCAGGTCGGATTCGTGACGCAGAAGCCAGCCTCCATAAAGGTTTGGATTATCCCGCCGGCCAATGCTTCGCGATAGATTTTCGGCGTGGCCGGGGAGACGATACCCCGTACCCGGTCGTCGATACGTTTGCCGGCCAGCACAGCAGCGGCCACTTGCAGATCCTCCAGGCGGCCATTGGTACAGGAGCCGATATAGACCTGGTCAACCGGAGCCTCCTCTATTTCCGACACCGGTTTTACCTGATCGGGCTTGAAACCGAAAGTAGCCACCGGTTCCAGGTCGTCTATGTTGAAATCGATGACCTCCGCGTAGTCGGCATCTTCATCCGGGGAAAAGCGCTGGAAGTCCTGCAAGGCGGCGTCTTTGTCCGTGTACTTGTCGCTGATAAACGGCCACAGGTAGTCTACCGTGGTCTGGTCCGGCCGGCAGATGCCGCAGGTGCCGCCGGCTTCGATAGCCATGTTGCACAGGGTCATCCGGGCCTCCATGGACATGGCTTCAACCACTGGTCCGGTAAATTCGATCACCCGGTTGGTCGCCCCATTCACCCCAATCTGCCCGATGACCGCCAGAATGACGTCTTTGGCATAGACACCCTGGGTCAGTGTCCCCGTGATGTCGATGCGCATGGTCTGCGGGGTTTTGAACGCGCAAACCCCCTTGAGAATGCCGACTTCGAGGTCCGTGGTTCCGACCCCGGCGGCAAACGCTCCGAAGGCGCCGTGGGTGCAGGTGTGGGAATCGCCCATAATTATCGTGTAGCCGGGACGGACAAAACCCTTTTCCGGGAAGATCGCATGGCACACGCCGTTGCGGCCGATATCGAAAAAGTCGCCGATGCCCTGGCGCCGGGCCCAGTCCCTGAGGATTTTGCCCTGCAGGGCCGTTTTGGAGTCCTTGGCCGGAGTCACTTGATCGATTACGACCTTAATTTTTTCCGGATCAAACACGCGGTCTTTGCCCCGCGCTACCAGGTCGTTTATGGCAATCGGGGGGGTGATCTCATGGCAGAAGACCGCATCGAGGGCAATGACCTCGATCCCCTCCGCCGGTCGGTTCACCCGGTGAGCGTCAAATATCTTTTCAGCAATGGTTTGGCCCATTTTTAATCACCTTTATTTGAACAGTTTGCCGGTAGTCGTATTTTTATTGTTCTAACCACCATTTAGGGTCCAGTGGTTCGAGGGGCCCAGGGTTCAAGTGAAGATTAACTGCAAACAACCTAATCCTTTCATTTTACTTTTCAAGGAGAGTGGAGATTGATAGGTGGCGTGGGTTTCACTCGGCCCCTGGGCCCTTTGAATCCTGGAACCCTTATTATTTGTCTGTATCCGTTTTCAACACGGATAGAAAGGCTGCCTGGGGAATCATCACCTGTCCGACCATTTTCATGCGCTTTTTGCCCTTTTTCTGTTTTTCCAGTAGTTTGCGTTTTCGGGAGATATCGCCGCCATAGCATTTGGCGGTGACATCCTTGCGGAAGGCGGATATGGTTTTGCGGGCAATAATAGTCCCCCCGATTGCGCCCTGGATCGGAATTTTAAATTGCTGCCGGGGTATCTCGTCCCTGAGTTTGTCGCAGGCGTGCCGGGCCCTTTAAACCGCCCGATCCTTGTGGACCAGCTGGCTGAGCGCGTCCACCCGCTCGCTATTGATCAGAATGTCCAGTTTAACCAGGTCTGTTTCGCGAAACTCGATAATGTCATAGTCAAACGAACCATACCCCTGGGTGACGGATTTAAGCTTGTCATAAAAATCGTAGATCACCTCCGGCAGGGGCATTTCAAAAATCATCTCCAGCCGGTCGTTGGTCAGGTACTGGTAATTTTTATTGATGCCGCGCCGGTCCAGGCAGAGCTTCATGACCGCTCCCATGTAACGATCCGGCACAATGATGGCCGCCCGGATAAACGGTTCCAGGGTGTACTCGATGCTGGTGGGATCGGGGTAAAGGGCCGGGTTGTCGATGATCACTTCCTCGCCGTCATTGAGCCCGATGCGATATTGCACCGAGGGCGCTGTCAGGATCAGCGAGAGCCCGTATTCCCGTTCCAGTCGTTCCTGGACCACTTCTAGGTGCAGGAGTCCCAAGAAGCCGCATCGAAAGCCAAATCCCAGGGCCGCGGACGTATCCTTTTCATAGATGAGGGCGGCATCATTGAGCTTGAGCTTTTCCAGACCTACGGCCAGGTCTTCGTAACCGTCGGAGGCGACCGGATAAATGGATGAAAAAACGACCGGCTTGGCTTCTTTGAAACCAGGCATGGGGGCTTCACATCCGTTTTTACTGTGGGTGATGGTGTCCCCGCAGCGGGTATCGCTAACGGTCTTGATGCCGGCAATCAAATAGCCCACCTGGCCGGCGGAAAGCTGCTTTTGGGGCATGCGGGTAATCTGGAAAACGCCGACTTCCTCAACCTTGTACTCGGCCTGATTGGACATGAACATGATTTTGTCGCCGGGCCGGATAACCCCGTGAAAAACTCGAAAGTGGACGATCGTGCCCCGAAACGGATCGTAATGGCTGTCAAAGATGAGGGCCTTCAAAGGGCCGTCCGCATCACCTTCCGGCGGAGGCAGGTTGGCCACGGCACCTTCCAGTACCTCTGCAATGCCAATCCCTTCCTTGGCTGAGGTCAGGATGGCGGTCTCGGCATCGAGCCCAAGGTCATCTTCAATCTGGGATTTCACCCGGTCCACATCTGCGGCCGGCAGATCAATTTTATTGATCACCGGTATGATTTCCAGGTCGTGTTCCAGGGCCAGGTAAAGGTTGGCCAGGGTTTGGGCCTCCACCCCCTGGCTGGCGTCGATCAGCAAAAACGCACCCTCACAGGAAGCGAGAGCCCGGCTGACCTCGTAGGTAAAATCCACATGTCCAGGGGTGTCGATCAGGTTGAGTTCGTAGGTTCGATCATCCCGGGCGGTGTAGGGCAGGGACACTGTCTGGCTTTTAATGGTGATGCCCCGCTCGCGTTCGATATCCATGGTATCCAGGATCTGGTCCTTGAAATCCCTTTCCGATACGATGTCGGTCGCCTGGATCAGGCGATCCGAGAGAGTGGATTTACCGTGGTCGATGTGTGCGATTATGCTGAAATTTCGAATTTGTTCCATATCTGATAAAGCAGCCGTTCATCCGGCGCGGTCAATTAATGTCCGGTTGACACATTTTGTGAATATAGGTATATTCGCCTAAATATTATATAAAAATCGCCCTTTTAACAGATTACATCATTTCCTGCAACTGCGACTTGTAATGACGATGCCTACAGCTTTAGTCCAAGATAATGGATCGAACAACCAAAATCTGGATGATCGCATCCTGATAGTGGACGATGACGATGCCATCCGGGATTCCATGCAGGAGTTCATCGAGCGGTCCGGTTTTACCGCTTTCTCGGCCGGCAGTGCCGAGGAAGCCATGGAACTGCTCACCAAGGAAGAGGTCCATGTCACCATCACCGATATCATTCTTCCTGGTCGCGATGGATTGGAGCTGACCGACTACATCAAATCCGGTTACGACATCGATGTGATCGTTATGACCGGCTACAGCGGCGACTACTCCTATGAAGAGGCTATCAACAAGGGTGCCAGTGATTTTGTTTTCAAGCCGGTTCGGTTCGAGGAACTGCTCCTGCGCCTCAAGCGGGTGCTGAAAGAAAGGCGCCTGACCAAAGAACGCGCCAAGATGCTCGGCAAGCTGCAGAACCTGGCCATTACGGATGGTCTGACAAAGCTCTTCAACTCGCGCCATTTCTACAACCAGCTGGATGTGGAGGTCGGGCGCTGCCGGCGGTATAACCACCCCCTGGCCCTGCTGCTGCTCGATATCGACCATTTCAAAGACTACAATGACACCTACGGCCATTTGGAAGGCGACAAGGTCCTGGTGTCCATCGGTTTGAACATTCAAGACTGCCTGCGGGCCATGGACTCGGCCTATCGCTACGGAGGCGAGGAGTTCACGGTCATCCTTCCGGAGACCAACGGCGAGGAGGCCCGTACCGTGGCGGAACGTATTCGGCGCAAGATCGGGTCCGAACCCCACAACCCAGATGAAGACAACAATGTGTCCGTGACCATCAGTATCGGGGTTACCGAATATGTGAACGGAGAAGATGTCGCCACATTCGTGCAGCGGGCCGATCAGGCGATGTATGCGTCCAAGACAAAAGGCCGCAATGTAGTGACGATTCAGTATTGATGGGCCCGGCCGCAGCCGCCCGAAGTGTTCCCCAATCCTACCCGGCTGGTTGCATCACTATATTCACCCTTAAAAAGAGATCTCCTACCTGGCCGTCCGGCGCTGTTTTTCCCAGACCTTTCAGGCGCAGTTTCTGGTCTTGATTGACCCCGGGCGGGACGGTGACCCGGATCATTTTTTTTGTGTACCCCAGGGGGATGCTGACCAGTTTGCGGGTGCCGGTGAAGGACTCGAATGGTGTGATCGCTATAGTACCGTACAAATTCAGTTCTGCCGGCGGCGCCTCGGGTTTGACCACCTGCAGCCGGGTGGTGCGTTTTTTGCCGGTAGCCTGCCGCAGGCGGGCAGTCATGCCGGCTGCCGGCAGCCGTGCAAAAGCCTTCAAAAGCACCATGCCGCCCACAAATCCGCCGATGTGGGCCCACCAGGCCACGCCGCCGTTACCGGCCTGGCTGCCGGCAGCATTGATGAACTGCAGCACAAACCAGAAACCGAGAAAGAAAAAGGCCGGAATCTCAATAAACCAGGGAATGAAAAAGATCGGGAAGACGGTCAGGATTTTGGCGTTCGGGTGGAGCAGAAAGTAGGCCCCCATTATCCCGGCGATTGCACCGCTGGCCCCGATGACGGCCACAGGTGACTGCAGGTTCAAGACCATGTGGCTAATGCCCGACACCAGGCCGCACGACAGGTAGAACACCAGGTAGCGCAGGTGTCCCAGATGGTCTTCGACATTGTCGCCGAAGATATACAGGGTCCACATATTGCCCAGCAGGTGCCAGAAACCGCCGTGCAGAAACATAAAGGACAGCCAGGCGAATGCCTGCTGGGGCAGGGTGTAATAGGCGGCAATGCGATCAACCGTGTAGCGCGCCGGTACCAGGCCGTATAGATGGATAAAACGGTTCAGATCTGGTCCCTGGGCCATCTCAATGAGGTATACCGCGACATTGATGCCGATCAGCGCCATGGTAACGATCGGGTAGTTCTTTGAAGGAGCGGTGTCGCGTAAGGGTATCATGGGCTAGCTCGTTACTGGTTCTACATTGCCTGTATGGCTCATGCGTCTTTTATTGATACAGCAGCGCAATCACCAAATACAGCCTCAATCTTATCTGGTTAAGCCCGCAATTTCAATGCACCATTTTGCTCATTTTGTTTCGCGTGAAAGAAAACGAACCAAAAGAAAACGCCCGTGTTACGCGGCCCTGCGGGCGCCCCTGCGCTTCTCGAAGCGGGCGGACGCTCTGAAACTCGCTACGCTCAAACAGTCAGCGCGTCACCAGATCAGATTATGGGCGCCCTCTATTGCGATGCTCGGCGCCCTGCGTTGCTGGACTTCCCGCCTTTTTGACTATTCAAAGGTGGGTCGCGTCACAAAGGGTTGAAATCAAAACCAGTTGGATTGGTAGCAATTATTTTGAGGGACACAGAAACTTTCAAGAACTTTCAGTAGGTGATATCCGCATGCTTATATCGACGGACCGGGCCTGGTGGGTGAGGGCGCCGACGGAGATGATGTCCACGCCGGTGGCGGCCAGGGCCGGGAGTTTTTCCAGGCTGACATTACCGGAGATTTCCACGACGGCCAGCCGGTCGATTTTTTCCACAGCTGCGCGGATTTGATCCAAATCCATGTTGTCCAGCATGATGATGTCCGCGCCGGCCTGCAGGGCCTCGGCGACTTCTTCCAGAGTGCTGACTTCAATCTCAATTTTTACGAGATGGGAGATGTGGGCGCGCACACGCGTAACTGCTGTGGAGATGCTGCCGCAGGCGGCAATGTGGTTGTCTTTTATAAGCACCCCGTCATACAGGCCCATGCGATGGTTGGCCGCGCCGCCTACCCGCACGGCATATTTTTCAAGCACACGCCAGCCGGGTGTCGTCTTGCGGGTATCTACAAGCCTTACGGGGTGCGCCTGCACTGCCTCGACATAGGGGCGGACATGGGTGGCAATGCCGGACAGGCGCTGCAGGAAATTCAAGGCCGTCCGTTCGCCGTAAAGCAGCGATCTCAATTTTCCGGCCAGGCTTAATATGACCGCGCCCGTCCCAAGGGGGTCCCCATCCGCGCAGCGGGTGTTGATTTCCAGGTCCGGGTCCAGGCTCGTAAATACCTGCACGGCTACATCCAGGCCGGCCAGGATCAGGGGTTGTTTGGCGATGATCTCGGCCGTACCGGTCTTATCCTGGGGTACCAGGTTGTCGGTAGTAATATCGCCGGAGCCGATATCTTCCGCCAGGGCGGTTTCGATAAGCTGTTTATCAGAGCGCATTAGACCATGCCTTTCAGGCGTTCCTTGCTGGCCTGAAGTTTCTCCTGCTTTTCCGTCAACACCCTCTGTTTCGCACGTACTTTTTCGATGACCTCGGCCGGGGCCTTGCCCAGGAAGCCGTCATTGGACAACTTGTTGGAAACACCCTGCAGTTCTTTGTCAATCTTGGCAATTTCCTTGTCCAGCCGAGCAGCTTCCATGGCAAAATCGATAATACCTTCCAGGTTCACCAGAACGGTGGCGCCTTCCACGATAACCGCCGCCGAAGTTTTGGGCTTATCCGCCGGGGCGGATATTTCCAGGGACGCTGTCCGCGCGAGATTGCAGATCAGATCCGTATAAGCTGCCAGGGTTTCCCGCTGGGTATCATCCGGTGACTGGACCTGGACTGCCAGTTCCATGGATGGGGCAATATTCATCTCGCCCCGGATATTGCGGATGCCGGTAATAATTCCCATGACCAGGTGCATGTCGGCTTCGGCCCGGTCATCGCGGACAACACCCCCTATGTCACTGTCCGGGTAGGCCGCCTGCATGATTGAGCCTGCGGTGCCGGGCAGTTTATGCCAGATCTCTTCCGTAACAAAGGGCATCAGGGGATGTAAAATCACGATGGTGTCCTTGAGGACCCGGTAGAGAACATTCAAGGTGGCCTGCTTTTTATTTCATCTTCGCCATAAAGGGCTGGTTTGATAGCCTCCAGGTACCAGTCGCAGAACTCGTGCCAGATGAAGTTGTACAGCGCACCGGCCGCCTCGTTGAACTTGTAGTCATCCAGGGCGGCAGTGACTTTGCCGCCGAGACGGTTCAGGCGCGACAGAATCCAGCGATCGGCCAGAGTCAGTTTGCCGCGGTCGATTTCACCACCGGCCGCCTGAATGTGCATCAATGAAAACCGAGCGGCATTCCAGAGCTTGTTGACAAAATGGCGGTACCCTTCAACGCGCTTTTCGGACATTTTCACATCCCGGCCCTGGACTGCGAACGCTGCCAGGGTGAACCGGAAAGCATCGGTCCCATAAGACTCAATGACCGTCAGCGGATCGATAACGTTGCCTTTGGACTTGCTCATCTTCTTGCCCTTCTCGTCACGTACCAGGGCGTGGACATAGACATCCCTGAACGGGATGTCGCCCATGAAGTGGATGCCCATCATCATCATGCGGGCCACCCAGAAAAAGAGGATGTCAAACCCGGTCACCAGCACCGATGTGGGGTAGAATGTTTTCAGCAGATCGGTCTCTTCCGGCCAGCCCATGGTGGAAAAGGGCCACAAGGCGGACGAAAACCAGGTGTCGAGCACATCGGTATCCTGCACCATGTCCGGGCTCTGGCAGTCGGGGCAGCCTTCGGGCGCTTGTAAGGCAACCACCATCTTACCGCAGGCCGAGCAGGTCCAGGCCGGGATCTGATGACCCCACCAGATCTGGCGGGAGATGCACCAGTCCCGGATATTTTCGAGCCAGTCATAATAGGTTTTTTCCCAGGTCTTGGGTATGATGCGGGTCTGTCCGGTCTTGACGGCCGCGATGGCCTTGTCGGCCAGGGGTTTGGCTTTGACAAACCACTGCCGGGACAGGTTTGGCTCAACGATTTCCTTGCAGCGGTAGCAGTGGCCCACACTGTGTTGATAAGGCTCTATTTTTTCAAGCAGCCCTTCTGCTTCGAGAGCTTTGACCACCGCGTCGCGGCAGGCAACTCGATCCAGGCCTTCGAACTGACCGGCCTCCGCCGTCATGAAACCGTTGTCGTCGATGGCTTTAACGGCGGGCAGATCGTGTTTGCGTCCCAGCTCGAAATCGTTGGGGTCGTGGGCCGGGGTAATCTTCAATCCACCGGTGCCAAAACTCATGTCTACGTAGCTATCCCGTATGATGGGGATTTTTTTGTTCAGCAGCGGCAGGGTGACATGGGTGGCCGGGAGATCGGTATAGCGCTCATCTTCCGGATGAACGGCGACGGCCGTGTCTCCCAGCATGGTTTCCGGCCGGGTGGTGGCCACCACGATATAGCCGTCGCCTTCCGCGTAAGGGTACCGGATGTGGTAAAGGTGGCCGTCGCGCTCCTCGTGCTCCACTTCCAGGTCGGCCAGGGCCGTGTGGCAGCGGTGACACCAGTTGATGATATAGTCCCCCTGATAGATCAACCCCTCCTCGTAGAGCTGTACAAAAACTTTGCGTACCGCAGCAGACAGGCCTTCGTCCATGGTAAACCGTTCGCGCTGCCAATCACAGGAGGCTCCAAGACGCTTGAGCTGATTGATGATGGCGTTACCTGATTTGTGCTTCCACTCCCAAACTTTCTCGATAAATTTCTCCCGGCCGACCTCATGCCGGGTCAGGCCTTCTTCAGCCAGTTGCCGCTCGACCACGTTTTGGGTGGCGATACCCGCATGGTCGGTGCCCGGCATCCAGAGGACATTATCGCCTTTGAGGCGTCGGTACCGGCAGAGTACATCCTGCATGGTGTTGTTCAGGGCGTGGCCCATATGGAGAACACCGGTCACATTGGGCGGTGGTATAACGATCGAGTAACTTGGCTGGGGGCTGGTCGCCGCGGCTGCGAAAAGCTGCTCCTGCTCCCAAACAGCGTACCATTTTTTCTCTACATTTCCGGGCTCATACCCCTTGTCCAGCATGTCGGCGCACATCTTTTTTGCTCCTCGCTTCTGTAAATTGAACATTCCCTGCAGTACGCTGCGGGGAATCGTTCCCTGTAAGGAATTTTTCTGTTTTTGATTCGCACACCAACCCAGCAGTCCCTGTAAGCGGGATTTATGTTGCGTTCCAACAGGCTGCAGGGATTGCGCGCGCAGATCGGTTCAGTTCAGTAATCGTTCTCGAAACCACCAAAAGAAACCATTTTGAACCGTTTGTCAATCCGTATCAAAAGAAAGCGGGGATTATTCATCTAATCCCCGTCAATACATAAATCTACCGGTTTTTGGGTAATCTAAGTCAAGCGGTCTCAGAGGGCAATTTTTGAGATAGGTGCTAGTCTTGATCCATCAGCATATCCCTCAATCGGGAAATTTCACTTTTAACTGTTTTTTCGACAACGGACACCAGGATTTGTTCAATCTTGCCGGCAAAAGCTTTTTCAACCGCCTTTTCGAGAGCGGCCTCCAACTGGTCCGGATCTATGGCAAGTGTATCGGCAGCTGCCGGGGCCGCGGGTGCTACTTCTGCTGCAGCGTCCAACGGCGCGGGTTGCATCTCTTCGGCTTCCAGGCTCTCTTCCTCTTCTTCCGCTTCCCCAATAGCCATGCCCAGGTCGAAATCATCTTCGTCTTCATATTCTTCCTCGATCTCATCATCGAGGACTTCTTCATCCAGATCTACGATTTCGACCATGGATTCTTTTTCTTCGTCCACAGGCATGGCACTTTCCTCTTCTTCCGATGTCAGGCTGGCCAAAGGTGTCTCGGCGGCCTCATGTTCGACTTCGGCTGTTTCTTCATCCGGGGCTATTTCTTCGGTCGCGGCCGCGGGTTCCACACCAGCTTCCGGTGGCTGGTCTGCGAGCGGCGCCTCCGTAGCAAGCGCGTCGGCCAGGTCAATCACTTCTTCCGCCGGGCCCTCTGTTGCCGGGCTCGCGGCAGCGTCCGCTTCTTCCTCAGCGGCACCGCTATCAAGGCGATCATTGAGATCGATGACCTCGGGTTCTGCCTCCGTGGTTTCCGTTGTCGCGGTCAAATCAATGATCTCAGCCTCCTCCGGCTCCATCTCAATCGGTTCATCCAGCTCTACAATCCCTTCTTCCAAGACCTCGGGCTCCGCCTCCTCATCGGGCAGTTCGACAATATCGTCAGCCTCGATTTCAGGCTCTGCCGCCTCTTCGATCAGTTCGACGATTTCTGCGTCCGCCTCGGGAGTCTCCACCGACTCCGTCAGGTCGACGATCTCCTCGGAATCCGTGACGTCTACTTTCTCGGTCAGATCGATCACACCTTCATCGGCCGGTGCGTTTACCTGGGCAGTCAGATCAATAATTTCCTCATCTGCTGGGGCGGCGACCTTCTGGGTCAGGTCAACGACACCGTCGTCGGCTTCCGGTGGGGCAACCTTCTGGGTCAGGTCCACGACGCCATCATCGGTTTCCGGCCCCGCGACCTTGTTTGTCAGGTCGATGACACCCGCACCGTCATCCTGGTCGGGTACCTTCTGGGTAAGATCGATTATTTCTTCTTCACCCGCTGTGTCCTTTGGCACAACTTTCGTCAGTTCGATGGGTTCATCTTTGTCAGTCATGCGTCCCCCAAACTTGTCGGTGTGTGAATTGGCAACTTTCTTAAAGTGCTATAATTTGAGAAATATTAGCAACTTGCTTTGCTTATGTCAAGCCGGATTACCATCTGGAGCGGTTTTATACGCAGTATTTCTTCTAAGTGGCTGACTATGGATGTAAAAGGGCGACGGGAAACAGCCCCTTTACAGAATGAGACCCGAGCGTTAGAGTACTGCCCAAGTTGTTCTTCTATTTACCCGCGAGGCCGGAAATCCATGCGACGATTCAAAATAGACGCCGGGACGATCACAGACAGTACCTGTGATATTTCCGGTCCGGACGCCAGACACATGATCAGCGTGCTGCGGCTCAAAACCGGCGACCGGGTTGAGCTGTTCGACGGTGCCGGTTGGGAATACCCGTCGACTATCCAGAAGATTTCCAGCGGACAGGTACGGCTGGGCGTGCTGGATAAACGGCGGGGTCTGACTGAATCGCCGGCGCTGATCACGGTGGCTCAGGGGTTTTTAAAAGACAAGAAAATGGATGCGCTCATTCGCCAATTGACCGAACTGGGCATTAGTCGCTGGGTACCTTTTTGCAGCGCCCGGTCGGTGGCGCGTCCGGATGCCGCAAGGCTGGCCAAGCGTACCGAGCGGTGGTGCAAGATTGCAACCGAAGCGCTCAAGCAATGCCGCCGATCCCAGCCGCCCGAAATAGCGCCTGCTGCCGACTTCGCCGCAGTACTGCGG
>Ga0126327_10000136_pt1 | contig 19436 bp, 15 predicted proteins | sample InaspJWI30metaG_FD_101392 | JGI IMG/M metagenome (GOLD analysis project Ga0126327, IMG submission 101392) | Marine gutless worms symbiont microbial communities from Oahu, Hawaii - Inanidrilus sp. 1 OAHU.JWI-30 metaG | ecosystem: Host-associated > Annelida > Digestive system > Unclassified... | reverse complement strand
GCGGCCGGCCGCTCCTGAACAGCCAGCTCTGCAATGACCATGCGGCCGGCATCAAGGCCGACGGAGGTCTCCGCCTGGTTCAGGAAAACGATCTGCCTGGCCTGGGCCGGGCTGCCTTTGAAAATACCGTCCGGGTGGCTTAAACTGGCGGCCACCGCTCCGGGTGTTATCCGGTCTCCGGGAACCAGGCCGGTGAGGCGTGCAAACAGCGGCAGTCGGAAAACCCATTGTTCGGTCAGCGGTCTGTGCAGGGCGGTCAACCCGGCTATTCCAACCACATGGTGACAGCAGGCGGGTATGACCGGCTCGTGGACGTCCGGCACTTTCAACGGCAGTCGCGCGGCTCCATCCGCCTCGATAATGATCCAGTTAAATACCCCTGCGCCCCAGATGCGTTCGATCTCACCCGCGTCAAAGCCGAGCAGTTTCTTATCACGGCCGGAACGAGCAGCCGTGATAAATCCCGGTGGTTCGGCACTACCCGCCTCCTGCAACACGGCGGCCACTGGTCCGGTAATGATACGCGGGCAGCTTTCAACAGCTTCCTGTTCACTGATTTTGGTGGTCGTAGTCGCCAGAACCCGTTTACCGGGCAGGGCCAGTTCCCGGGCCAGTCGGAACATCAAGCTCGTTTTACCGCCGGCGCCAACCAGGCAGATAACGCCGCCCCGGTCAAGCATCAGCGCGGGTCGCAGGGCCGTGACATCGCGTTCAAGGCTGTCGTTGGGTATTCGTTTCATGAAATGGTTTTCACCCTTTCAAAGCCGGGGCACAATCCGGGTCGGACAACCCAGCGACCTGATAAGATTTGCATTTTCAACGGCCAACTGCTATTTAAAGGCATACTGGCGCTGGCAGGGGTCGCCTGGGAGCCTGATCAGGCTGCTGCTGGTAATGACGGCATAATCGATCTTCGAGGATTGAACATGAAAAATCTGCGCGTACTACTGGTAGACGACGACCGGGTGACCGGCCTTACCATGCAGCATTATTTCAACGAGAATGTGGCCCACTTTCAATCCGTCGGTAATGCGGAGACGGCCATCTCAATAATGGAGGACAACCCATCCTGGGATGTGGTCATCTCAGACTACGTCCTGCCCGAGATGGACGGCGGTACTTTCCTGAAAAAGGCCAAAGAAATTCAACCCAACCTGAAGACCATCCTGATCACTTCATATGATCCCAAGGATATTGATGCCGTGCTGCAGGAAAACAATATCGATCATTTCATACCCAAACCCGTTCCAACCGACTCGCTGCATTATGCCCTGGCATCGATCCATCCACGTTAGAAGCTATCTCAAAACCGGCTCTAGGCCCGATATCGGCGTTGGGCACTCGGCTCCGATCCTCAAAATACCAATATGTATTCCTGCGGTTCGATCCTCGTGGTCGCCTTGATCTCGAGCCTGTATCCAATTTTGGAATAGCTTCTGGACCTATGGTTTCGGCAGGCGCTGGTCCACGAGGCCGGCCAACGCGAAAATACCCTCGACAGTCTGTTTGTCCGTGTCGTATCCTGAAATGGTAACCTGATACGGCCCCTTATAAAAGTTCAGGTAGTAGTCCTCAAAAAAAGCCGCGGCCCCGAAGTCGGCCGGGCGGCCTCTATCACCTACCTTATGGGTGTAAACTTCATGAGCGAGCTGGGACGTATTCATCTGGTAGATTTCCAGGTTGATAGACTTGCCGGCCGGGTTCTGGTAGGAGGCAAACACGGCCCTGGAAAAACCGAGCCGGACGTACAGCTCTGCACCGCCATTGATTACCGTAAACAACTCATGCCCCTGTGCCGCCCGCGGCGGCTCCGCCACAGTCCATCCTGCGGGCGGGTCGACCAGGGCCATAAGATCTTCATTCGCTAAGGCCGGGATGATCATCCCCGGAGCACAAAATACTGCCGCAATGAGGCCGGTGGTAAATGTCTGCCGCAAACGTTTTAAGTCAAATTTAAACATAAGACTTTCCTGTTTTAAAGTTCCACTTCGCTGATAGCCAGCTGCGCGAGGTCCATATTTCCCAGGTTATGCCTGGCCGCTTTGGGTATTGCGAGGATATCGGCCGGCTGGTGGCCCAGCAGCCGGCAGCAATACGCATCCATACTCACGGCATTGGCCGCGGCCACAACCCGCTGCGGCTTCAATAGACTACCCGGGCCGTAGGGACCATTTTCGGTTATGAAGACAGTGGCGTCCGCGATACACAAATCAGGTTTCCGAACCAGATTCAGGTCGGCGATGCACTGGCTCAGGTGATCCACATCACCATAGAACCCAAACTCCAATTCACCGCCGAAGTGGAAATAGCTGTTCGTGGAAAAAGGGCACAGCCCCATCATGTTCTTCAGGGCCCCGGAAAAATGGACCCCTTTGTGGTGCTTGGCAATGGAGACATTGATGAAGGTGTCGCAGCCAAAAAGATCTTCGGTAACCTTGGCATCCTTGAGCTTTACGGCACCTGCAATTTCGACTTTTCGCCGGTCGCCGCTTTCATATTTAAGCAGCTTCATCGCCTGGGGATGTTTCGCAGCGGCCCCGCTTCTTTTCCAATAGCCCTTGTGCGGATCCTTTAAATAGCGAATCTCGCTGGCCCCGGCCTCGGCACATAGTTTTATTACCGCAACAGTGACATCGGGGTTGACGGACGCCCCAAAGTTTTTAAAGGGTGAATTGACCAGTAGCCCCACCCGGTCTCCCTTGTTGACAAAGGTGCTGATCCCACCGATCTTCTCTATTGCCGCAAGCGTACCGGTGAAATAGTCCTGGCTTTTTACGGAAACAAGATCCGGCTGCTCGGCGGCCTGCAGTGAAACCGGTTGTCCGGTTATCGTTTGAATCGCGTTTTCACCAACCAGGGCTACCGCTCCCGCAGCGGCAGTTTTCTTAAGGAACGATCTGCGGCTTATCTTTGCCATGGCGGCCTCCTCTACCTGTGTATGCATTCAAGTTTAATCCATCCTACCATTATTGGCGGTTAATCAAAATATCAAAATACACGCCGCAAAATGCCATCAGGACCAGTTTACCGGTGCAACCCAGCGTACGCATTAGGGCCGGCCCAGTCACGGATAGGTTCCAACAGGCTTATATACTTATATTTGTCATCGCAAGGAATTGAACTTATGGACGATTTATGCTGATGGGCGGGGAGAAAACGACTGGCATTGGGAGAGCGGTGAATCAATACACGCCTGCCGGCAGATACCGGAGGCGTCCGGGTGTCAGGATGCACGGCAGCGAGGCCTCCCCGGTATCTTCCGGCGGGGAGGCCCTTGCAGGAATTCTGGTGCGGTCGTTTCAACCGTTGCGGCCGTCAATGGCAGCGCGGCGGCCAGTTACCCGGTCTTATTGAGGTCGTTGAACTTAGCGGTTATACGGTTATACTCTCTCACAAGTTCATCCATGGCCTGCGGGGTAACCTCGTCATTCATCTCGTTTCGTTTTTCGACCCATTGAGAGATCATGGCGTTGATTTCGCCGGCCAGCTGCGACTTCTTCCGCTGGTCGGACGCATCATAGGCCACCTTGAAATCGTTAATCAACGTTTCATATTTCTGCAAAAAGGTGGTCAATTCGAGTTTTCCTGCAGAAGTTCCACAGGCAGTGACCAGGACACCGCAGAAAAACACAATTATAATGGGTAGATACCGGCTGTTTTGGAAACGACGCATTGCGCACCTCCGTGGCAGTTAATAAATGATGACAGGACAGATTTTGGGCAAAATTTAAATTCAATAGTAATCTGAAAATTGTTAATGTCAATAAAAAAATGAATTTTATTCAAAATTTTAACAGAGGCAATCTCTCTTTGGCTGGAAATTCTTTTTCGGGTGGATCATTGGCTGCCGGGAGGGCCGTCAATAGGTGTCGTGAATGTTGGGGTAATGCCTTCAGGCGGGTATCGTCATTCCCGGAATCCGGTCTTCCTTTTCACGGGCTCGCAGATTAAAATATTGCGTTCATCCATTTCAAGGTGACACTCTTCTTCCAGAATATCCTTGAGTTTGCGGCGAGCCCGGTGGAGCCGGGTCTTCACATTCCCGGGTCTGATTTCAAGTATGTCGGCGATCTCCTTGTGCTGAAATCCCATAACTACATACATGGTGAGAACGCTGCGCAAAGATTCCGGCAACAGCCTCACCTTGTCCTGTACGCACTGACTCATCTGGTGTACTTCAAGCTTCTTGTCAAGCGGCAGGACATCCTGGATCTGAACCTGCCCGGCCAGGGTCCGCCCATTTTTTATCTCTTTCCGGACCTTGCGAAAATGGTCCTGGCAGCGATTGTAGGCAATGCGAAATATCCAGGCGGACAGTTTGGCCGGATCTTTCAATTGATCGAGACGGGCCTGTACCTTCACGAAAGTGTCCTGGGTGATGTCATCGGCCGCCCAATCATCTTTTACAAAAGAGATCGCGAACTTGCGAACCCTGGGATGATATTCGTAGTAGATATCCCAAAAATTCATAGCGCCTGTACCGGGTGGGTTGCCATTATGGATTGCCAGTGCAATTGGAGGCGGGGCCGGGCGAAGAACATCCACAGGGCTGCCGGGGCTCCGCTGCATGGGTTTCATCCGGGGAACCCATTAACTCATCTATAGAAGATTTTAGGGCAAGATGCGCTCCTTTTTTTACAACCGAGGCCAGTTGGGCCGCTCCATGGATCTCCTTTTGCGTCAATCCGGCATTGTGGGCCCTTTCATAGAGGTGTTCAAAACACGGGATGCAATTGGCGGCGGTGGCCGCACCCAGGCAGATAAGGGTTACGACTTTCTCATCGCTGAAAATGTCTGCAGCGGCTGTGGTATCCATACGGCTTCCTCCTTGTAAAAATTAATAATTTACCATTAGACGGAGGAGATGCAGAAAAGGTTACAGGACGCCTTTCATAATAGGCGTCCTGCCACTGGCTACCGAAAGAAACCGGGGCGTCAACCCGGCCCACTGCACCAAATGGAGGGGGTCAAGCACTTGCCCTGACTCGACAGCAATCCTTAATATGTTGAAATTTTAGCACAAATTTGAGAGGTACGCATGCTCCTACCTCTATTCGTTTTGCTGGGAGACTTCCGCCTCGTCGAAGGAGGCCATTTCCCGCATGATGCGGCAGGCGGCGTCCACCACGTCGATGGTCATGGCGGCACCGGTACCCTCGCCCAGGCGCATACCGAAGTCGATGACCGGTTCCAGCTGCATATGTGCCAGGGCCGCGCTCTGGGAAACCTCCACGGACCTATGCCCGGCAATCAGATATCCGCGGATGTCCGGGTTGATCAGATAGGCAAGCAGCCCGGCTGCGGTCGAAATCACGCCATCGAGAACAACGGCCGTGCCCTGGGCGGCGGCCGCCAGGACGGCGCCGGCGATGCCGCCGATTTCGTACCCGCCCACGCGCTGTAGGATATCGAATCCGTCGGCCGGGTCCGGGCTATGAAAGTCCAACGCCTTTTGAATGACCTTTGCCTTGTGCTCCAATCCCTTGTCATCCACACCGGTGCCGCGGCCGGTGGCTTTAAATGGCGAGATCCCGGTCACCGCACAGATGATGGCCGTGGCGGAGGTTGTGTTGGCGATGCCCATTTCTCCCAGTCCGACAATATCGATAGCCTGGTCCTTGTTTGCCTCCTGAAATACGGCCACTCCGTTATCGAGTGCCCGGGCAGCCTCATCAGCAGTCATGGCATTCTGCACGGCAAAATTGCGGGTACCTTTACGCACCTTTTTATCCAGCAGGACGGGATGTGCCTCAAAATCGGCATTGACCCCCATGTCAACCACGCCGATGTCGATCCCGTGGTGACGGCAGATGACGTTGATGGCCGCGCCGCCCGCCAGAAAGTTATAAACCATCTGGCCGGTCACTTCAGCCGGAAATGCCGAAACCCCTTCTTCGGCAACCCCATGATCTCCGGCAAAAACAAACAGGGCTTTGCGTTTGAGCTGCGGATTCAGGTCGTTTTGAATAACACTCATCTGCACCGCCAGGTCTTCGATTTTTCCCAGGGCCCCCAGCGGCTTGGTTTTGTTGTCGATTTTGGTCTGCGCATCTGGGCGCAGTCCTTCTGCCGGCGGGTTTATGCCGGCAATTAAGTTATGCAACGCATCGGGTAGTACTGACATACTTGTATCTCCTTTCATACTGGATCCGGTTTTTTCTTTTGTATCCGGGTCGGCCGCCGGACTGCCGGCCATTTTGCCTGAACCCGCCCGTGATCGGTCCTGAAAATCAACTACGTACCTAAATTTATCACCTGCGAGCACAGCCGCCATGCAGTCGACCGCCTGGCCGGGAGCAATCACCGCTTCGATCAATTCGGAGGCCAGGTCAGCTTTTTGGGCAAGCATGGCGATGCCGGCGCGCATTGCGTTCCGGGTCAATCCATAGGCACCGTAAACCGCGGCCTCTTTGTAGTGCAGTTGATTGATCAGGTCTGTGGAAAGCTGCCTGTTCTTGACCAGCCCGCTGAAGAAAGCAAAGCGTCCGCCCCGGGCTAACTTCGAGATTCCCTGGCCGAAGGCAATGGGATCGGGGCAGGCATTGAGTACGGCCGCAAACTCGCTGCGCCGGGTCTCCTTGACGCATTCCAGACCGAGGCTGCCGAGAAAAGTCCGGGCCCGGTCTATTTTCCGGACACTCTTTTCTATTATCAAAGGCACGGCCCCCTTCTCCCGGCAGACCAGAGCGGCCAGCATTCCCACTGTTCCGCCGCCATAGATGGCAATGGATTCACCGGCCTGCAGGTTCAGTTTCTCAAGAGCGTGCAGGGCGCAGCCAAGCGGCTCTGCCAGGCAGGCGATTAGCGGTGACAGGCCGTCTGGCAGGGGCAGCAGGCTCTCTTCCGGCGGCAGGACCCATTGGGCGAATCCGCCATCAGCGTGAAAACCCAGAATCTCCATGTGCTCACAAAGATTTTCACGATTACTGCGGCAATACGGACACATGCCGCAGCTTTGCCCCGGCCAGACCGCATATTTTTTCCCGTCTGCATCGACACCGACCAGTTCGTGACCTAGCACACGCGGCAGCACGAGATCGCGATGCCCGGCCTGCCACATTTTGGCGTCGGTACGACAGATAGCGCAATATAAAACGCGCAACGGAACATAACCTTCGGCCGGTTCCGGCCGCTTGCAGGGAAACGCTTCCAGCCGGCCTATCTCTTTGAGAACCAGCTTCATGCCTCTTCCTCCAGCGGCATTTCGGTCAGGATCAGTTTCCGAATGGTAATGTCCTTGAAACCCTGTGGGCGCAGGGTACGGACAAGCTTTTTCACCTCGGTCAGGTGGTGCATGGGGGTACACACTGGCCTTTTCGATTTCGCATAGGTGGCCGGTCTGAGCTTTAACCCGTATATATCGTTCGCCGTTTTTCAGAATCAACAGCTCCATGGTTACATCCAGCTTGCCAGGGCCGCCATGCTTTTATCGGGATCCGAGGTCTGGGTTTGGACCCAGTTCTGCAGCACCGCAATTCCCTGCCCGGATTCAAAAGCGTCGGTTGCCTTCTTAACACCGTCTTCTATGGAGTCCGTGCGGCCGGCCACATAGTATACAAGTCCCGCATTCAAGATTGCGGCCCGCGACCGGGCACCGTTTTCCCGGGCGTTCATCAAGGCCACGAACCGGCGGGCCTCGGCCTCGAACCGGGGTTCCGGCCGGAGCTCACCGGCTGCATAAGTTTTAAGGCCAACATCTTCCGGACGAAAAGAAAAATTCTTGATTTCCCCGGATTGAGTCAGTTCAGCGCAATGGGTCAGGCCGCAAACCGATGCTTCGTCCATGCCCTTGTCCGAATCATCGATGGCCCCGTGCAGCACGACGGCCCGTTGGTAACCGATCGCCCGCATAACCTCGATCACGGGTCCAATCATCTCGGGTGCATACACCCCGCGCACCGCGATCTGCGGCAAGGCCGGATTGGCCAGTGAAGCGGCAATATTCAGGGTGGACCCAAAATAGATCTGGGAAAGGATACGGCCCAGGGCCAGGGGATGGGTCTGTGGACTCATGCCGTTGAAGAGGCCGATCCCCGCCCGACGGATGCTGCCGGCCACCACATCTACCGGGCATTCCACATCCACCCCCAGGGCTTCAGCCATGTCAACGGTACCGCATACCGAGGTAATCGCCCGGGCACCATGCCGGGCCATGGGAATACCGCCAGCAGCCGCCAAAAGCGACGCGGCCGTACTGATATTAAAGGTTTTGAAACTGTCCATGCCGGTGCCGCTGTTTTCAACCAGTACGCCCGTTGCGCCGGCCGACACCTTGACGGTATCCAGGTCATAGATGGCGTCCCAGCTGCCGGCCACTTCATCAGCGGTTTCACCCTTGGCTGCCAGTGCGGCCAGGAAAGCGCCCTGCTGCATGGCGGTGGTCCGGTCCTGCAGGACCTGGGAAAATGCATCCCGGGCCTCTTCACGGGAAAGATTCTCTTTTTGGATCAAACGGGTAATCAGGCTGCCAAACAGCCTGTCCGGGGTAGTCTGCATATACACCTCGTTGGTATGCATGAATTCGTATCGAGTCATGCGTTTTAAGTTTTAAGTATGCAGTGTCAAGGCCGAGAACATCTTTCCGGCAAAAACTGGCACCAGTAATAGAGATGGATGCAGGGTTGAAAATGGGGTTGCTGGCCTGCCAAAATCGGTACGCATCCTCTCAGACAGTATAAACCGCCGTTCAAAGACACGGACGAAATCCAGCAGGACGTCCGGTGGGCTCCCGCCCGCAGGGCGCGGGAGTATTATGTATTCAGTACAGCAGGCAGGCTTTCTGGCTTGCGGATCTCACTAATAGCCGCTCCTTCCCGGGATCTTCATCCCAGTGGACGCATGCGGCGTTCGTCCCCGCTTACAGCAATGGCTGGCTTGCGATGGAGTTGCACCATCTTTCCTTTTATCGTCACGAGGTGGCGCACCTGCTGATTACGAGCCCCCGCGAATCAGAAGCTCGAGCGGCTTTGATAGATCAATTCCGCGGTGATTGTCAACTCAAAAAGCATTGATCGAAAAAGTGTTGAAATTATAGATTTGTTCGCAAGCTTAGCGGTCAGGCGAGGTTTTTGGCCACGATTTCTATAGGATGAAATATCGGCTGGTCGCCGAACTGCTCCATCTGGATCCGGCAGGTGGGGCAATCGGTGATACCAGCTGCGGCCTGCGACCACTCCGGCAGCTGCATGAGGTGGCGGCCGAGGGTTTTGCTCGTCGGGAAATTTTCGGCAGCCATACCCCAGGTTCCGGCGATACCGCAGCAGTGGCTCTTGAGAGGAATGGTCCGCAGGCCCGGAATACATCCCAGCATCGCAAGGGAACTGCCGGAATCGGCCTGCACTTTTAAGTGGCAGGGGCTGTGGTAGGCCATGGTTGCCGGCATTGCAGTTAGTTCCAGCCGCTCGGCCAGACGGTTCACCAGGCTGCTCAAAAGGATGGTCTTCTCGGCCACCTTTGCAATCTGCGGGCCTTCGCCCAAGTCACGCCACTCGCTGGATAAAGCCAGGGCACAGGAGGAGCAGGTCACCACGATATGGTCCACCTGATCGATCAGGTTCCCCCACCTGCTCAGATTCCGTTTCATCTTTGCCTGGGCAGCCGGGACCATGCCTTTGGAATGCATGGGCAAACCGCAGCAATGCTGCTCCGGCACATAAACGTTCAGGTCCAGGGCCTGCATCACCCGCTGGGCAGCCCGCCCTATTTCGGGACGAATATAGGTTGCATAACACCCGGCAAAATAGAGCACTGTCGGCCCCTTCAGGCCAGGATGCGGCCTTGCGCCCCGAGACAACGGCCGGGCTGCAAACGGAACATAGTCCATCTCGGCCGCAATCCCAGTCAGCTTTTCGATACCCCGACGCAGGATTTTAAGGTCGCCTATCGGTTTGAACGATTGGGAAAGACCGCCAATCAGGCGGGCCGTCGTTTCGACACCGGTCAGCAATCGGTCTGCCGGACGGGGCCCGAATTTCTGCGTATAGGCCGCCCGGGCCTCGATGGCCATCTTGGGAATATTGACGCCGGAGGGACATTCGTGGAGGCAGCTGCCGCAGTTCGCGCATAACTTGATTACGGATTGGAAAGTCCGTTGAAACAGGGCGGCTTCGTCCACCGCACCGCTTATCAACGCGCGCAGGACATTGGCCTTGGCTTTGGGAGCGGCCGCCTCGCTGCGGTTGAATTTATACACGGGGCACATGCGTGTGGCCGTGGTCACCGTCGTACATTTGGAGCATCCGTGACATTTTTCGATTTCTGCGGCAAACCCGTCTTCCCATACCAGACGAGGGCGGATATGGCGTTTGCGGGTATAATCACCACCGAATCGCAGATAGCGTGTGACGAGATCAGGGTCACGGCTGTTTTTTATTTCCGGATTGAGGATGCCCTGCGGATCAAACAAATCTTTGACCCGGGTGAACAGATCATAAATATCCGGGTACTGCTTGCGAATGTAAGCGCTGCGCAGCCGTCCGTCGCCGTGTTCCCCGGAGACGACCCCGCCCAGACCGTGAACCAGGTCGAACATCTCATCCGCGATGGTCTTGAGCAGACCGACATCCCGGAGATCCATCAAGTCCAGCAGGGGCCGGGTGTGCATGAGCCCCTTGGCAATGTGCCCATACGTCACGTAACGCACCGCGTGCTTTTTGAAAAGCGCCTGAATGCCCTTGAAATACTCCACCAGGTGCTCGATGGGTACGACGGCGTCCTCGGTCAGGGCCAGGATCTTGCGGGCCCCCTTCAATCGGTACAGAATCGGCACGGCGGCCGTTCGCACCGCCCAGAAACGCTGCTTCTCATCCGGTGAAACCGCGGTATAGGCGCGCGCAGTGTGCGGATTTTCAGCCAAAAGGGCCCTGGCCTTTTGGGCTTGCCGGATACAGGCCGCCGGATCGGCGGCATCGAATTCAATCAGCAGGACATTGTCGACATCCGCCGGAATCTTCTCACGCAGCTGGCGGTCGCTCTCCCGGGCCAGCTGCAGCAGGGATCTGTCCATGATTTCGATGCCCGCGGGCCCCATGGGCAGCAATTTCTGAACCGCCCGGGCGGAATCTGCGATGCGATCGGAAAAACAGACCACCAGGCTGTCGTGCGGCGGTTTGTCGAGCAGCCTGAATTTCAACCGGGTGGCCACACCCAGGGTCCCCTCCGCGCCGGCAAATAGTTTTGCCAGCCGGAGCCGGTCATTTTTGACCAGGCCGCGCAGGTTGTAGCCGGCCACATTGTAGCGTACGGCCGGGTAAGCCTTCTCAATGCGTCCGGCATGTTCGGAATACAAGTGATGCAGCTGACCAAGGGCGTCCGGCAATTGATCCGGAGCAAGGTCGGCAACGTCGCTGAACTGCAGCACCTCCCCGCCCGCCGTGACAATGCGGGCATCTGCAACGTAATCAGATACGTTGCCGTATTTGACCGAGTGGGCGCCGCTGGCGTTGGTACCGAACATACCGCCGAAACTCGCGTACTCACCGCTGGATGGATCCGGGGGAAAGAAGAGTCCCTTTCCCGCCAAAGCGACGTTCAATTCTCCCAGGCGGTACCCGGGCTGGCACTCAAAGGTTTTGGCCGCAAGGTCCAACTTGATCAAACGATGCATGTAGCGGGTAAAATCGATGACCAGGCCCGGGCCCAGCGATGACCCGCAAAGACCGCTGCCGGCCCCGCGGGGATGGACCGGCAAAGAATGCGTCCGGGCAAAATTGACAGCCTGGACGACGTCCCCGGTGTGGGCCGGATAGACAACCGCCCGGGGAGCCCGCAGAAAGATACTGCCGTCCGTGGCCAGCATGTACCGGGCCAGGGAGCCGGTAACCACATCCCCGTCCATCGCCCTTTGAAGCTGTTTAAATTGTTCATTAGCCATACGCATATTGGTTGCAGTGATGCTCCTCCGCCAGAGCAAAAAGCATCAGAAAGCGCCCTCGAATGGGGCTGATGGTGACTTTAGGTTTGACCACACCCTTTAAGTCGCGCCGAGCATCGCAGGCAAAGGCGAAGGCGCGAAGTGCTTGTCTGAGCGCAGCGAGTTGTGCTGAGCGCGCCCTTTCCGAGAAGCGCAGGGCAGCCCGCAGGGCCGCGTCTTATGGGCGTTTTCTTTTGGTTACTTTTCTTGTACGCACAAGAAAAGTGACAGGGCCATTTAATATAATAACAACGTGATACACGATTTCCAACCCGAATATAGAATCCTCAACCCTCCCCGAACCGGTGGCTCCTCTCGGGGTCCGCCACTAGAGGCCAAGGGTTAAATCACAACTAAATCTTCACAAGCATACTCGCGTTGGGTATGATTGCTGTGCGCCCGTAAAAGCCCTGCAAGGCTTTCCCAAAAGCCTCTCCGCTCAACTTGGCAGCCCCCATCAATCTTACCGTGTCCTCCGGCAATTCCGTCACCAGGCTGATTTCGATACGCCGGGTTTTCTCCATCATGGACAAAGCGGTACCGCCGTTGCCGGCATAATTCGATGCGAGCCGGTCGAAAGCCTGGGAATAGCCCCCCAGTTCGAACCAGGGCAGGAAGGTTTCCGAGCCGATGCCGTCCGGACAGCGGGCCAGTGCAATCAGACGGCCGCCGTCTTTGACGAACTTGGCGGCATTGTGTACCGCTTTGTGACTTTGAATAAAGTTAATGTCCTTGGGGTAGCCGCCGCAGGAGGCCACCACAAGGTCGTACTGCTGGTCATGCTCGATTTCGCAATTGCGGCCCTGTTCCCGGCAGGCCTTCTCAAAACTATCACGACCGGGCCCGGTAATTAGACGACAAACCTGGCCCTGACTGTTCAGGATGCCGTGAATGGCCAGATCCGCCGGTTTGAAGGCTGTGATCTCATCGATGTCTTCGGCCAGAGGGTTGCCTTGCAGCCGTCCGGGTTCACAACCAACGGCCAGCCGGCCCGACTTCCGGTCCAGAAAGAGCCCGTGATTGCTATAGACCGCCTCGCGCGCACCCAGGCCGGGAAACAACAGTTTGCGGCCGCCGCCGTAGCCGGCAAAATAATGATGGGTTACGGCACCAAAGGTAATGACGAAACCGGCGGCCAGGATGTCCCGGCGTACCCGGACCGGCGTCCCCCGGGTCGTTTCACCCAGGTGCTCGAAAAGGGCCTCATCACGGCTGTCATGATGGACGAACTTGCAATCGTCATAGAGGCGGCCATAGGCAGCCCGGCACTCGGCATCGCTCTGGCGCGGGTGGGTTCCGTAGGCAATATAGAAAGTTATCTGGTCTTGCCCGATACCGGCGGCCTGCAGGACCTGGACCAGTACCGGTAAATAATCGCGATAGGCGCACAGCCGGGTCTTGTCGGCGATGACCACGGCCACATCCTTGAGTTCGGGCCGCATGCGTCCGATTTGAAAGGTCAAATCAACGCCAAAGGTTTCCGGATCGATCGCACCGGCCGGTTCCCGTATCGTCAGAACCCTGGTTTCATCAGCCAGGTCCAAAGGAATCGCTGCTTTGCCGTATTTCAACTCAACGGTATGCATGGCTTTCGTTATAGGGTATTTCGTTCCAGAATTAAACCTTTGTTGCATCCGGTCCATTTTTCTATTAAAAATTGGAGTTCCGGGTTCAGTGAGCGTGAATGTAAAAAAAGTTTGTGACCCTTGGCCCCTTGAACCCTCGACCCCTCGGAACCTGAGGATCCCATGATCATCCTAGTTATCAATACCGGCAGTTCTTCGCTTAAATACCAATTGCTGGATATGGCGGACGAAACAGTGCTGGCAGCCGGCGTGATGGAACGGATCGGCGAGCCCAATGCCTTGATCGCCCACAAAGGGCACCCCGGTCAGGCGCAGGAAACCACTTTTCAACAGGAACAGGCCGTTGCTGATCACCGGGCGGGTCTGCATCTGGCCCTCGGTTTGATTACGGACGCCGGACAAGGTGTTGTGCCCAGTACCGCAGATATCGACGCCGTCGGCCACCGGGTGGTTCAAGGTAGTGAAGCATTTCAACGGACAATGCTCATAAACGACCAGGTCATAGCTTCCATCCGGGAATGCAACCCCCTGGCGCCCCTGCACAATCCGGCCAACCTGGTCGGCATCGAAGTAGCCGCACAATTGCTGCCCGGTATACCGCAGGCGGCTGTTTTCGACACCGAGTTTCACCAGAGCATGCCGCCCGCGGCGTTTCTCTACCCCCTGCCCTACAACCATTATAAAGAAATGGCCGTGCGCCGTTACGGTTTTCACGGCACTTCCCATAAATATGTATTTGGCCAGGCAGCCGCTGAAATGGGCCTTTCCCCGGCCCAGACCAATGCCATCACCCTGCACCTGGGCAACGGCTGCTCCATGGCGGCTGTAAAAAACGGGAAATGCGCCGATACGTCCATGGGAATGACGCCGCTGGCCGGCCTGATGATGGGCACCCGCGCAGGGGACATCGATCCGGCCATCATTTTTCATCTGGCCGCCGAAAAAAACATGCGCCTCAGTCAAATTTCAGACCTGCTGAACAAAGAGAGCGGCCTGAAAGGAATTTGCGGCAGCAATGACATGCGCGACATTCGCCGGCAGGCAGACGCAGGCCAGGCCGACGCCGCCCTGGCTTTGGAGATGTTTACGTACCGGGTGAAGAAGTATATCGGGGCTTATTATGCAGTTTTAGGACGGGTGGACGTACTGGTCTTTACCGCCGGCATCGGTGAAAACGACTGGCAGGCCAGGGAAGATATCTGCATGGGCCTGGAAGGTCTCGGGATTGAACTTGATCCGGAACTGAACCGCAGCCTGGACAATCGCCACGGCCCCGTGCACCGTGAGACCAGCCGGGTCCAGATACGGGTGGTGCCCACCAACGAAGAACTTCAGATCGCCCGGGAAACTATGGCGTTCCTGACCCGTGTTTGAGGGCAGGCGCTAGCCCCCAGGGGAAAACCTCGGTCAGGGCCTTGCACGCAGCCCCTCCAAAAAGGCGGCGACATTCTCCCCGAGTACCGCGTGGTTGTACCCCCCTTCCAGGATACCGAAACACCCCCCCTCATTGCGCCGGGCCGTTTCTCTTACCCAGACCCCCATCCGGCGGTAGTCATCGGTGGCCAGCAGCCCGCCCCAATCCTCAAGGTGGTTGTCGAATCCTGCGGACACCGCGATCACATCGGCATCGGTCGCAGCCAGGGCCCGGGTGACCGTATCGAGGTAACTGCGCCGATTGTGGTCGTCCGGATTTAGAATGGTAACCCAGGGCTGCCCTTCGAGGATGTTCACGTTTCCGTCACCAAAATGCAGGTCGAAATCAAGAACAAAAGCATTTTGAATACGTTCCAGATTTTTTCAACCATGGAGCGCAATAGCCATGTGGTTGAAATAGCAAAAGCCCCAGGCATTGTCGCGGGAGGCATGATGCCCGGGCGGACGGATAAGCGCAAAGGCCGGTGCATGCATGCCGGCTTCAGCAGCTGCCACGGCACCGCCGGCGGCCAGGGCGGCAATGTCGTACAACCCCTGGCTGCGCACCCGCTCAATATGGCCCTCGCTATGAGCAGCCGCAATCTCCTCTCTTGAAGCCGGCCGGGGCCCGTGAAATGTGACCACTGGTTCTATGGCAGCGACCACGGCTTCCATTCGCCCGGCTTCCGCAGCCGGGTCACTGGTATAGACTTGATAAAAATCAGGGTGAAAAAAAACTCGCATGATCAGCTCAGGTATCCTGAAAACCGTAAATTTGTTTATAAATGCGCTCACTCGCAGGATAAGCGGATTACAGGCTGCTTAGCGCACCGCCGCAAGATATGTCTTTTAGTCGGGATTCAGATAGCGGTCCAACAGTGCCAGCAACTGGGCTCGGTCGATGGGCTTGGCAACGTAATCGTCCATGCCGGCGGCCAGGCATTTTTCCATGGCCCCCTCGGTCACCTCGGCCGTCATGGCGATGACCGGCAGGCTCTGTAAATCTTTACGCTGGCGAATCTGCCGGGTAGCCGCATACCCATCCAACCGCGGCATCTGCACATCCATGAGGATGACGTCGAAGGCTTCTTTCTCCAGCAGGGCCAGCGCTTCTTCACCGTCTAAAGCAGCGGTCACTTCGAACTGGACGGACTCCAGCAGAGCCGACGCGACCCGCTGGTTGATAGGATTGTCTTCGACCAGAAGCACCCGCTTCCCGGGAAATACCGGCTCAGGCCCGTCAAGTTGGTCTTGCTCCCGGATTCGCCGGTCGCCATTTTCGGCAAACAGGGACACGAGCTCCATCAGCAGTTGGGAACGCTTGATGGGTTTATCAAGGATCTTGCTGATACCGGCCTGATATGCGCCCGGTTTGTCAATAGATGCCGTATAACCTGATATCATTACCATTTCAGGAGGCTGGCGTCGCTCGTGGAGCTTCCGGATCTCGGCCGCCAGTTCTACGCCGTTCATGGCGTCCATATTGTGATCCAGTAAAATCAGGTCAAATTGGTTGTCGGTGCTTACTGCCCGGCGACTGGCCGCGAGGGCCTCATCCGCGGAAGCTGCCATCCTAACCTGGCAGCCGAAGGAAACGACCAGCATTCCAAGGGATTCTCGGGCCACGGAGTGATCATCGACAACCAGGACCCGGCGTCCCACCAACCCTTTATCGGCCTGGACCGCATCTTCCTGCGACTCGGATTGCCCCCCTAAACCGAAACGCCCGGTAAATGAGAAGGTACTGCCTTTGCCCAGGGTCGAGGCGGCTGTGATATGACCGCCCATCAACTCGGCCAGTTTTTTGGAAATGGCCAATCCCAAACCGGTACCCCGATGTATGCGCTCGGGGCGGTTGTCCGCCTGAACAAAAGCGTCGAACAGGTAGGGGATCTGCTCTGCGGCAATTCCGATACCCGTATCCGCTACCGAAAACAACAGTTCAAGTTCGGATCCATGCCGCCCCTGCAGTTCAATACGCAGCACAATTTCACCTTTTTCGGTAAATTTGAATGCATTGCCAAGCAGGTTTATCATCACCTGCCGCAGCCGGAGTGCATCACCAACAATGGTGTCCGGGATATCCGGGGAAATATCTACTGCAAATTCCAGGTCTTTTTCCTGGATCATTTCGTGGAAGACATCATAAATCCGTTCAACCGTGTCACATAGCGAAAATCGATTGGCTTCGAATTTAATGCGTCCCGATTCTATTGAGGAAAGATCCAGGATGTCGTTGACAAGGTCCATCAAGTTGATGGCCGAGCTGTGGATCATATCCAGATATTCCCGAATCTTGGGTGGCGACGCTTCCCGCATGGCAAGTTCACAGGCACCGATCACACCATTCATGGGTGTGCGAATTTCGTGGCTCATGCGCGCCACGAATTCACTTTTAAACCGGTTCGCTGCTTCCAGTTCGCGGGTTCGCTCACGAACTCGATTTTCGAGTTCGGTATTGAATTGCTTCAGGGCGTTCTCGGTACGTTTGATATCGGTAATGTCCCGTACGATAACGATGGCATTCGTCTCGGGTGCGCCCAGGGACAACACATCCAGCGTTAAATAGCGGGCCTGCAGTCGAATGATTTGATCTTTGGCCGGTCGCGGCTCATTCTCCAGCCCGGCAATCATATCCATGATCCGGGTGCGTTCATTTTCGGGGAACAGATCACCAAATGATGCGCCCAATATTTCATTCTCGGGAAGTCTGACGAGAGCCAAAAAAGCGGCACTGGCAAATACGATGCGCCCTTCGGCGTTTATTTCAACCACACCTTCCGACATGCGGTTGATGATGGTTTCAAAGTGTTTTTTTTCTGACAACAGTTCGCGGGTTATCCCGCGCGGGTAAACCTTTTCAACGCCGATTACCTCTTTGGGTCGGCAACGCGCCTGGTCCAGGTCCGGCTGATCGATCAGGGCCAGCACGTGTTGAGCTGTTTCCTCAAAGGCGGCTTTGGCTACGCAGGCATTGACATCCAGGGTATACAGGTCCTCCAGATCCTCGACCGAGGTGGCGGAAAGGATGATGATTGGGATCGTTTTTAATCTGTCAACACTGCGAATAATCCGGCAGAGGCTGCGACCATCGATGTTGGGCATCACCAGATCGGAAAGGATGACATCGGGCAGATGACTGCTCAAAAAGTCGACCGCCTGGAGACCATCCTCGGCCGTATCCACCTGATGCCCACTCTTTTCAAGCAGTCTCTTTATTCGTCTCAGGAAAATTCTGTCATTATCGACTACTAATACTTTTTTCATGCTGCCTGCCTTTGCCCGACTCATCTGATGTAACAAAAAAACCCGCTTCCGTACAGAAGCGGGTTGAAATTCCAGCATAGCAACCCCGCTATCTTATTCGCAGACCACGAACTTAGACCGGAAGCTTTGCGCCCCTTTCTTTCGAAAGGTTTGCCCTTCAGCAAATTCAGCTAATTTTCATCTACAATCTATATCGGCCATAATGTGACAAACTTTAGAGAATAATCCAGGCTGCCCCATGAAAATATAACCGCCCGCAGTCACAATGGGGTAAACAATAGATATTGTTTTATATCGAATAGTTACATAATCCGTATTGGCCATGATACAGTTGCCGGAGAGGCTGCAGCACAGATTGCACCGCTGCACGGTGCACAGCCGTCACCCGCTGCTAGCCGCTCCCTTTGGCGGCCTTTTTTGCATATTTGGCCGCCGCCAATCCAGCCACGCAGCCTTCCCCGACCGCCTTGGCCATCTGCCAGGGGGGGCCGCATATGTCGCCGGCCGCATATATCCCGAGAATGTTGGTCTGCTGCTGCTTGTCGGCCACAATGAATTCAAATTTCTCGGCATCCAGGGCCACCCCCAGGGTGGCGGCCAACTCAACGGCCCCTTTGGCTCCGGTTTCAATGAACACCCCATCCGCATCGATGCGGTCTTCGTTGTCCAGCACAACCGCCTGGACTTCATCGGCGCCGACAATCTCCTCTATTTTGCGGTTGTCATGCAAGTGTACATTTGATTGCCGGATCTGCGCTTCAAGCGCCTCAGCCACCTGCAGCCGGTCGCTTACCAGATGGACTTCAGAGGCATAGAAAAGCAATGTCAAGGCACCGGAAACGGCAGCCGACTCATTTCCGGTTACCACAACCCGGGCCCCTTTATAAAAGTTGGCATCGCAGTCGACACAATAGCTGACCCCTTTTCCGATCAGGGCCTTTTCACCGGGGACGCCAAGACGGTTGCGCGAGACCCCCATGGCCAAGATGAGGCTGTGCGTATGAATCTCCCGACCGCTTTCCGTTGCGATAATGAAGCCGGCAGCGGCCTGTTCAGTTTTGATAACGTCTTCGTGCAGGAATTCAGCGCCGGAATTGATCGCCTGGTCGATGCCCTGACGCAGCATCTCCTCACCGGTTACCCGTTCGATGCAGCAGTAATTTTCGATATGGGCCCGGTAGAGGCTGGATTTTTGTTCCCTTCCCATCACCAGCACGCGCACTTTCGTTCGGGCTGCATGGATCGCGGCCTGCAGGCCG
>Ga0126327_10000135_pt1 | contig 19463 bp, 16 predicted proteins | sample InaspJWI30metaG_FD_101392 | JGI IMG/M metagenome (GOLD analysis project Ga0126327, IMG submission 101392) | Marine gutless worms symbiont microbial communities from Oahu, Hawaii - Inanidrilus sp. 1 OAHU.JWI-30 metaG | ecosystem: Host-associated > Annelida > Digestive system > Unclassified... | reverse complement strand
TATCTTATTGCGCATTTGGCGCCGATCGACAATCATGTCCAGCGCGCCGTGATCCAACAGGAATTCGCTACGCTGAAATCCCTCGGGCAGCGCTTCACGCACCGTTTGCTCAATCACTCGCGGGCCGGCGAAACCGATCAATGCCCCGGGTTCGCCGATTTGAATATCACCCAGCATCGCAAAGCTGGCCGACACGCCGCCCATGGTCGGGTCGGTGAGCACGCAGATATAAGGCAGGCCACGTCGCGACAACCGGGTCAGCGCCGCGCTGGTTTTAGCCATTTGCAACAATGAAAACAGGGCTTCCTGCATGCGTGCTCCGCCGCTGGCGGTAAAACAGATCAATGGCAGGCCGTTTTCAATACAGACATTCACCGCACGGACGAATTTTTCCCCCACCACGGATCCCATCGAGCCGCCCATGAACTGGAATTCGAACGCGGCGGCAACCATATCAACCCCCATCACGGTGCCGCGCATAGCAACCAAGGCGTCTTTCTCGCCAGTTAGTCTCTGCGCCTGATTGAGACGATCTCGATAACGTTTGTCATCCTTGAACTTCAATACGTCTTCCGCTTCCAGATCGGAGGCGATTTCACTATAACTATCCTCATCGAAGAAGGACTCGAGGCGGCGGCGCGCACTAATCCGCATATGATGGTCACATTTGGTACAGACTTCCTGGTTGCGCTCCAGTTCGGCGCGATAGATGATCGCGTCACAGGAATCACATTTCGCCCACAAGCCCTCGGGAACGTTTTTCTTGTCGTTGCCGCCGGAAGTCCTGATCTTGGACGGCAACAGCATTTCAAACCAGTTCATGCTCTACCCCAGTGATAATGTCAGTCATCATATTTTTCATGGTGCTCATGATACTCGTCGCCGCGTCTAATCTCTCGAAATAAATGGTCCATCAAGCCGGGATCTTTTATCCCTTTGGCGGTTTCGACACCGCTACTGACGTCTACCCCCCAGGGCCGTATTCGGGCAATCGCCGCGGCTACATTTTCTGCATTGATGCCACCGGCCAGCAACAGCGGAAAATCAAAGTCAGCGGGGATTAGAGACCAGTCGAATGTATCACCTGAACCACCCAGGCGTCCAGCGACGTTGCTATCCAGCAAAAAGCCCTGTGCGGAACCAAATTTAGCGGCATATTCGACCGCATTTTGGGTGCTTCCCATCGGAATCGCTTTGATGTAGGGGATATCCCAGGCGGCGCAGATTTCGGGACTTTCGCGGCCGTGGAACTGAAGACAATCGGGTCTTAATCGATGCACGACCTGCGCGATCCAGTCTTCGTTTTCATCCAGAAACAGCGCCGTCACGCTAACGAATGGCGGCAGTATCCGGCGAATTTCGAGCGCCTGTTCGATTTCGATTATCCGCGGACTGGCTTGATGAAACACCAGACCGATAGAATCGGCACCTCTGGCGGCGGCGTGAGACGCGTCCTGCACGCGCGTGATGCCGCATATCTTTACTCGGGTTCGATTGTACATAGCTAGAATAATACGGGTTTTCTGGTTGTCGTGGGCAGCTTATACAGAGCTGGATAGCAGGCCTGTAAAAAGTACAATCCCGCGGCGGGCGCGGTCGCATCGGCCTGGTTTCGATCGCCCGCCGCGAATACCTTCGCAAACCAGTCAATATTGCACTCACCCTTACCGATGCTAATCAGGCTGCCGGCAATGTTGCGCACCATATGATACAGGAATGCATTAGCCTTGATATCCAGGTATATCAACTGGTCCTGGCGGGTTATCGAAATTTCCTGGACATCACGACTGGCGGATTTCGCTTGGCAGCCAGCTGCTCTGAAGGCGCTGAAATCGTGTTCTCCCAGCAGCAGTTGCGCAGCTTCATGCATCGCTTCATGATCCAGCGGGCGGAACTCCCAACTGCTGCGATCATGGAATAAGCCGCTCGCCACGTCGGCATTTAATATGATATAGCGATAGGCGCGAGCCAGGGCGCTGAAGCGCGCGTGGAAATCATCGGGCACCGGCCTGGCCCACAACAGGCGTATGTCGCGCGGTAATCGGCAGTTCGCACCCATCACCCAGGCGCGCTGACTACGTTCGGAAGAAGTCTCGAAATGGGCCACCTGTTCGATTGCATGCACACCCGCATCAGTGCGACCGGCACAGACCAGCTCGACCGGATGATTCGCGACAAATCCCAATGCGGCTTCGAGGTTTTGCTGTATCGAATCACAATGAGGCTGACGTTGCCAACCACAATAGGCGACGCCGCAATACTCGACCCCGATGGCATACTTCATCGGCCTAGTCCTGTGCGGTATCTCGACAATAGTAGCGCCGTATCGCTTGAAATATGATCACTATTAAACACGGGATATGAAATATCGGTGGTCACGGGCGCAGCGCTATCGAGGTCATAATCGGGCGAAGCGAGGAAGTTTAACAAAAACCGAACATGCGTTTCGAGCATAATCACTGCCCACCGGCGCTGCAATCATCTTGTCAAAAGAAAAGCCTGCTGCGGCCGCAACAGGCTTTGAGACTTCGCGCTGCGGCCGCCGGCTGCGCGATCAGATTTGATCAAGCAGCGACTGCGCTTCCGCCTTATGTTCTTCGTTACCTTCCGACATGACTTCTTCGAGGCTGCCGCGAGCGCCTTCGGTATCACCCATATCGATGAAAGCGCGCGCAAGATCGAGCTTAGTGGAAACTTCGTCGACGTCGTCCGGCAACATCAGGTCGCCGATATCATCGATATCCGCAAGGGAATCGGCAGCGGCGGTAGGCTCTTCGAAATCTCCGGGCGCAAAGGTACCGGTTTCATCTTCCAGGGCATCTTCGAGGCCGGTATCCATCGCGAAGGGATCGTCATCGACGGATTCGACAACATCGGTTGGTTCGACGAAATCTTCACCACCGAAATCAATTATCGAGATATCTTCGTCGTCGAATTCTTCTTCGTCGGTGGGCAGCTTCAGTTCGCTGGTATCCAGGTTAAGCTCGGCGGTCTCCAGCGACGTCTCGTCGGTGGCTTCCGACATTGCCGAGTCTTCCATACCGAGATCGATTTCAGGTAAATCATCGTCGAACTGCGGGGCCTCGTCTTCATCCAGCAGGCCGAGATCCAGGGCATCATCCGCCTCCGGCAGGTCGAGATCCAGGGCATCATCCTCATCCGGCAGGCCGAGATCCAGGGCGTCATCCTCATCCGGCAGGCCGAGATCCAGGGCGTCATCCTCATCCGGTAGCCCGAGATCCAGGGCGTCATCCTCATCCGGTAGCCCGAGATCCAGGGCGTCATCCTCATCCGGTAGCCCGAGATCCAGGGCGTCATCCTGATCCGGTAGCCCGAGATCCAGGGCGTCCTCATCGGCCTCCAGCAGACTAATGTCGTCCTCGCTCAGATCAAGCCCGTCGACATCGGCCAGATCCGCTTCGAGTGCTTCACTGCTATCGAGTTGCGCTAATTCGTCGGCCACCGCGGCATCGTCGTCGATATCGAAGTCCATCGAGATATCGCCCATATCGAGGTCGTCGGCCAGATCGGAGGTTTCCTCCTCTCCCAGGTCGAGTTCAGCTTCACTTAAAGCGAGTTCATCCGGCAAATCGAGTTCGTCCGGCAAATCTATTTCGGCAGTTGCCGCATCTTCACCTGCATCCATCGAAAACTCGAGCTCATCGCCGATATCATCCGGTAGATCCAGCTCGGCGCCCTGGTCAGCGTCGCTCTCCCCGCTCAAATCGGTAATATCCTCATCCGGGAGTTCGGGCAGTTCATCGAGTTGCGGAATTTGCTGAGTAGCGTCAATGCCGCCCAAACCGGAGGCCTCGTCTAAGTCAATGCCGGTATCTTCCGCGCCCAGATTAAAATCCGTGGTTGAGAAGTTAGTATCGTCGTTTTCCGAAGCGCCGAGATCGAAATCGGCTTCCTGTGGCTTGGTGATCTCCAGGTCGGCAGCACTCAGGCCGCTGTCTTTGGCATCGGAAAACAGCGCATTGTCGGGTGCCAGCTCGTAGCCCATTATCTGGACGCGATCCCAGTAACTGCCGGCGGCATCGCCCATCGATTTGAGGTTTTCGGCTTCCTTGACAAAGGAATCGGTATTTTTAGTGGCGAAATAGGTATCGAGCAGTTTCGAACGATAATCCGCCCGCTCCGGATTTTCCGCCAGATTACTGTTGAGTAACTCCTCGGCGTTGTCATACAAACCGTAAGCGAGATACACATCCACTTCGTTTAATACATCGTCCTGATCGGCGCTCGCGGCCGCAGGAGCCGGCGCTTCGGGTTCGGGCATATCGGTGGCTGAAATAACAGCGGTGGCGCCGAATTCGTCTTCGTCCGCTTCAGCCGGCAGCTCGTGTTCTTCAGGCTCGGCGCTACTCGCTGCGGGACTAGCCTCGATATCGGCCGCTTCGGGCGCTACTTCATCGGCCACGTGAATTGGCGTTAATTCGTCTTCATCTTCTGCGCCGAACAAATCATTGTCGTCACTGACGGTGATCCCTGATTCATCATCGGCACCGCTTTTCCTGCGCTTAAGTACGACCAGCACCAATAACAGTACAACCAGAATACCGACAGCGGCCAGAATCAGCGGGTCGCTTAACAAACCGCCCATCGACGGCATCGAGGGAATCATGGCGACTATGTCGGGCGGCAAAATTCCGTCGAAAATCGAAGGATCGCGGCTATCCGGTTCAGTCACGATAACCGGGGCGGGCGGTGGCGCCACCGCGGTTGAATCTTCCGCTACCGGAGCATCGCTCATTTCATCGGTAGCGGCGTCGGCCAAGATCTCATCTTTGAGCATTTCGTCGCTGGCCAGCTCATCGCTGAGCATTTCGTCGCTGGCCGGTTCATCGCTGAGCATTTCGTCGCTGCTGCCATCGATAACCGCCTGCTCCTGAGCTTGAGCCGCGGCTTCTTCGGCAAGCAATTCTTCCAGCAAAGCTTCTTCGTCGTCCTGAATCGCCTCGCTTACCGGCTCGGAAACTTCCGCTTCTGCGGCTTGCTCTACCAGTTCGGCAGCCGCTTCAGCGGCCTGTTCAGCCTGCAGTTGGGCGAGACTGTCATCTTCAATTTCGACCATCTTCTGCAGTTCTTCAACCTTGGAGAGGCGTGCTTGCAGTTCGGCGATACGCGATTCCAAATCCTGGTTTTCAATGCGCGACGCTTCCAGTTCTTCCTCGGCCAGCGCGAGCTTGGTGCGCAAATCCTCGACCTCGCCGGTATCACCGGTGCCGGTCGATTCACTGTCGCCATCGCCGGGCAGCAACAAGCTCAGCTCACCGCCTGCTTCGTCGGCCGCCGTTTTTCCGGCCACGGATTCCGCGCCAATCTGCTCGCTGGCCGTGGCCGGCGAGACGCCGGTTACGCGAACGACATATTCATCCCACAAACCGTTCTGCACCAGAACTTCTGCATAGGCTTCCTGTTGCCCCATGGCGTCGATCTCATCCATGGTGGGCGCGCGCAAAATCGCACCCTCTTTCATGTTATTGATGTTGCCGTCGTTAAAGGCGTCCGGATTGCTACGCTGAAAAGCGAGCATTACCTGCGCCATGGAGTGGGCATCGTCTTTATAGCGCGAGGCGATGCTCCACAAGGTATCTCCCTTAACGACCAAAACATCATCGTCGATGATGTTTTGCGGGGTTTCGGAGACATAGGTAGCATCGCCGCCGGGTTCGGGTTCCGCGCTGTCATCGACCGCGGTATCCTCGGATAATGCGATCGGTTCGGTAATCTCGTCGACGCTCTCGACAGCTTCCTCGACGGGGGCTTTTTCCATCGCGGTGACGCCTGCCTGTTCGGCAATCTCGCTGACGCTGGCGGTTTCGGAGACCGGTTGTTCAACCGGCTCCACGGCTTCGGTCGTTTCAGCGGGCGCCGGCTGATCCGCAAAAAACGGCGGATCGAGCAACACCGTAAACTCGCGCAGCACCCGCCCCTTGGACCAGTCGGCTTCGATCAGGAAATTCAGGAAAGGTTCTTTGACGCCGGCCTTGGTGGACACGGCAATAACGGCTTCATCGCCCGCTTCGTTTTTCTTGATCGAAAAACGCAAATCCAGTAAATTGCGTGGTCGCGACAATCCGGCACGGGCAAACGCTTCACGCGATGCAAGGCTGACAAGCAGATCATCGATTTCTCCGGGACGGGCGGAAATAACTTCAATCTCAGCATTGAGGGGCTGATTCAGGAATGAATTGACTTCGATCTCACCCAGGCCCAGGGCGAGACTGTTTGTCGGCATTATAACCGACAACCACAATGCAACAATTAGTCCCAGATTACGCACGTTTAGTCTTCCAGCTCCCGGCCCATTTCTTATAATAAGTGCATTAAATCCATGCACCTATGATTACGGTCAGAGAATTTACTTTAAAGAAAACACTTTCACAAGTAGATGTAACTATAGATTACAAAAAAGATTTTAGCAAAAACTCTGTAACATTCACGAAATTATTCGCTAATCCATATCTCATGGGGTCCGCCGTCAACCAGAATTGTAGGCTTGACGCCTGATTCGGGGCCTGTCCAAGGTGGCTTATAACACAGCTAAACGATTGATTACAATCGGAAATCGGGCCTGCCGAATCTTCCTGAATCAGCAGGTTATCGAGCGCCGTCAACTGCTTGCGACAGTCTTCGAGAACAATCTCCGAATCGAAACGCAACTGCACCGCAGCGGCGAATCCATGAAAAACGGGTACATTAAGCGTTTGTAGCATGAGGGAATACGAACTAGTTCCCAAAAATTGCAACAGATCGCCGATTACCCGGTTATCGACCGCTTCCGGAAAAATATTAAATGCAAGTTGTTGTGGGAACACGACAGCACGGGCTTCGCGCGCGTTTAAGAGGCTGATTGTCTGGCTGGCTAACTCGTCGACACCGGGTCGGCCGCGAAACTCGGCGCTACGCATCAGCGTGATATTGAGCTGCGCAATCGGGCGCAGGCGGTTGAGCTGCAGTAACACCGGCAGCAGGCAGCAAAGTTCGGCGCCGGCCAGGCGCAGGCTGGCTGCGGAATAGGCGAGCTGCGGTTGCATCGCAGCGTCCGCCATAAACACGGCCGGAGCGTCACACTCGATAGCTTGACTTAACAACAGGCAACCCTGGTCGAGCGCGATGGATTCGATTTGAGCGTCGGCTTCGGGCATCAACAGTAGCGCACACGAGGAGTAGTCGAATTTTTGCTGATCCTGCACTGCCAGGCGGCTACCGCCGAAAGCCAGTCGCTTGCCGGCATTCGCCTCGCGATCCAGCAAAAACAACGAATCTGGTTCGACCCCGGACTCGGGTAGCTTCTCGAGGATGGCCTCGGCCGCGATGCCGCCAGCATGGGATATCGCGATGCGATGATTCATGCTTAAGTCTCTTGCAAAATATTCAACATCCGGCGCAGGGGCTCGGCCGCACCCCAGAGTACCTGGTCGCCCACGGTGAAAGCTGCGAGGTATTCACCACCCATACTCAATTTGCGCAATCTGCCGACGGGAATATCAAGTTTGCCCGTGACCGCTGCCGGTGACAGGGATTCCATGGTTATCGATTTATCGTTTGGTAACGGCTTGACCCAGTCGTTCGAGGACGCAAGTATATGATGCACCTCGTCCAACGGCACATCTGCCTTTAACTTGACGGTCATTGCCTGGGAATGACAACGCATCGCGCCGACGCGTACGCATAATCCATCAATCGGAATCAGATCGTCGCTGCGACCGAGTATTTTATTAGCCTCGACGCCGCCTTTCCATTCTTCGCGGCTCTGACCATTCTCGAGTTGTGCGTCGATCCATGGTATCAGGCTGCCGGCCAGCGGCACCCCAAACTGCTCGCTCGGAAATTCTTTCGAGTTCAGGCGTTCGGTCACCAGCCGATCGATTTCCAGAATCGCCGACGCAGGATCGTCGAGCAGTTCGGCCACGCTACGATACAAGCTGCCCATCCCGGCGATCAACTCGCGCATATGCCGCGCCCCGCCACCCGATGCCGCCTGGTAAGTCATCACGCTCATCCATTCGACCAGGTCGTTTTCGAACAACCCGCCCATCGCCATCATCATCAGGCTGACGGTACAGTTACCCCCGATGAAATCACGTTTGCCCGCGTCGACGGCTTGATCGATAACGCTGCGATTGACGGGGTCGAGAATGATGACACTGTCGTTTTCCATGCGCAACTCAGAAGCCGCGTCGATCCAGTAACCCTGCCAGCCGACTCCGCGCAGGTCGGCATGCACCCGCCGGGTGTAAGCACCACCCTGACAGGAGACGATCACGTCCATTGCGCTTAACTGTTCGAAGTCGGCGGCATCCTGCAATGGCGGTACCGGCTTCCCGATATCCGGCCCGGGTCGACCCAGTTGAGAGGTCGTAAAAAACACCGGTTCTGCGATACGATCAAAATCCTGCTGTTCGAGCATTCGTTGCATCAGCACCGATCCAACCATGCCGCGCCAGCCTACAAAACCAACTTTTTTCATCGCATAATCTCCATCAAAATTGTTAGGCCCGGTTAACGCTAAGCGGATGCCCAGCTTTGGTCCTCAATAGTGTTAACAGGCCCTAGCCCGATTTGCGTAAGGCAAGCGCGACCGCATCTCCCATCTCACGGGTGCCGACGCTGGCCGCGCGCCCAGCGATGTCGGCGGTACGCAAGCCCTGGTCGAGCACCTTGCCAACCGCGGTTTCGACCAGCCCGGCCAATTCCGGTTGGGCGAGGCTATAGCGCAACATCATCGCCAGCGACAGGATGGTCGCCAGCGGATTGGCAATATTCCTGCCAGCGATATCCGGGGCCGAACCATGTACCGGTTCATACAGGCCCTTACCGTCTTGATCGAGTGAAGCCGAGGGTAACATTCCGATCGAACCGGTTAACATCGCGGCCGTGTCGGACAGGATATCGCCAAACAGGTTTGTCGTGACGATAACATCAAATTGCTTGGGCGCCCGCACCAGTTGCATCGAGGCATTGTCGACATACATATGGCTAAGCTCGACCTCGGGGTAATCGGCGCCTACCCGCATCACCACCTCGCGCCATAATTCGGAAACCTCAAGCACATTCGCCTTATCGACCGAGCACAATTTGCGCCCGCGCAGCAGCGCGATTTCGAAGGCCGACCTGGCAATGCGCTCCACTTCATGCTCGGCATACACCAGGGTGTTATAACCCTGGCGTTCGCCGTTATCGAGTTCGCGAATGCCGCGCGGTTGCCCGAAATAAATACCGCCGGTTAGTTCGCGCACGATCATGAGGTCGAGCCCGGCCACCAACTCAGCCTTCAGGCTGGAAGCGTCGGCGAGCTGCGGATAGAGAATTGCCGGACGCAGGTTTGAAAACAGGGCGAGCGACGACCGCAGATTCAGCAACCCCTTTTCCGGGCGCAACTCGCGTTCGAGGCTGTCGTACTGCGGTCCGCCAATCGCACCGAAGAGCATCGCGTCGGACCGTTCGCATAGGGCCAGGGTTTCCTCCGGCAGGGGCTGGCCGCACTGATCGTATCCCGCACCGCCAATTGCCGCCGGTTCGCACTCCGCGTTCAGCCCGAAATCCTGCCGCAGACAGTCCAATATCTTAACGGCTTCCGCCATTATCTCCCAACCGATACCGTCACCGGCAAGCAGCGCAATTTTATTAGTCATTCGTCAATCCTATTTCAACCAGGGCAAACGTTCGTAGTACTGCCGCTCGAAGGCCTCGATGGTCTCAGCATGCCGCATCGTCAGCCCGATATCGTCGAGACCGTTAAGCAGGCAATACTTGCGGAACTCATCGATTTCGAAAGCCATTTCTAAGCCGCCAGCGTGGCTGACTACCTGATTTTCGAGATCGACACTGAGTTGGTAGTCCGTGTTGGTTTCGAGTTCGCTGAACAGCTGGTCGACGAGCCCGCCGTCGAACACAATCGGAAGCAGGCCGTTTTTGAACGAGTTATTGTAAAAGATATCGGCGTAACTCGGTGCGATTACCACTTTAATGCCAAAATCCATTAACGCCCAGACCGCATGTTCGCGCGACGAGCCGCAGGCAAAGTTTTTGCGCGCCAGCAGGATTTGCGCATGTTTAAACGGTTTCCGATTAAGCACGAAATCGGGATTGACGTGGCGCTTCGAATGATCCTGCCCGGGTTCGCCCGGATCCAGATAACGCCAGTCATCGAACAGGTTGATCCCGAAACCGGAACGTTTAATGGATTTCAAATACTGCTTCGGGATGATTGCGTCGGTATCGATATTGGCCCGGTCGATGCCGGCGACGATCCCGGTAAACTTTTTAAACTGTTGCATGCCTGTCTCTCATAGGTAGCGCACGTCGACAAAGTGGCCGGCAATGGCGGCCGCGGCCGCCATTGCCGGCGATACCAGGTGGGTGCGACCGCCCTGCCCCTGGCGTCCCTCGAAATTTCGGTTCGAGGTCGAAGCGCAACGCTCGCCCGGCTCGAGGCGATCGGCATTCATGCCGAGACACATGGAACATCCGGGCTCGCGCCATTCAAATCCGGCTGCGACAAAAATACGATCCAGCCCTTCATCCTCGGCCTGCTGCTTGATCAGGCCGGAGCCGGGCACCACCAGCGCCAATTTGACGTTGGCGGCCAGGCGGCGGCCCTCGACTACGCCGGCGGCGGCGCGCAAGTCCTCGATGCGTGAATTGGTGCATGAGCCGATGAAAATCTTGTCGACAGGCACCTGCTCGAACGACATATTAGCTTTAAGACCCATGTAGTCGAGCGCGTGTTGCATCCCGTCGGCCTTGATCGGATCCAGTTCCTGAGCCGGATCGGGAATATTACTGGTAACGCTGCAAACCATTTCGGGGGAAGTGCCCCAGGTCACCTGCGGGGCGATGTCGGCGGCGTCGATAATCACTTCCCGATCAAATACCGCATCCGCATCCGAATGCAGATCAGACCAGAATTCGACCGCCTGCCGCCAGATAGCGCCGCGCGGCGAGAACGGGCGGCCTTTGACATAATCGAGCGTGGTTTGATCGCAGGCTATCAGGCCGGCGCGCGCGCCCGCCTCGATGGTCATATTGCAAACCGTCATGCGTCCTTCCATGGACAGATCGGTAATCGCCTGGCCGGCAAATTCGATAGTACAGCCAGTACCGCCGGCGGTACCGATTTTCCCAATAATATGCAATACCATATCCTTGGCGGTAATACCGTCGGCCACCGAGCCGTTAACGGTTACCCGCATATTGCGAGCTTTCTTCTGAATCAGGCATTGCGTAGCCATAACATGTTCGACTTCCGAAGTACCTATACCGAAAGCCAGCGCCGCGAAGGCGCCATGAGTCGAAGTATGCGAATCCCCGCAAACCACCGTCATACCCGGCAGGGTCGCCCCCTGCTCCGGTCCGATAACATGCACGATTCCCTGCCGCGGGTCACCCATTTTGAATTCCGTCAAAGCGTACTTGTCGCAGTTCTGGTCAAGCGTATCGACCTGGAGCCGCGCGACCGGATCGGTGATTCCATTTTCGAGCCCGCTGGTCGGGACATTGTGATCGGGCACCGCCAGGATGGAGCGCTTGCGCCACAGCGGGCGCCGGGCGATTTCGAGACCCTCGAAAGCCTGCGGTGAAGTAACTTCGTGCACCAAATGACGGTCGATGTATAGTAACGCAGTCCCATCGTCGTCTTGACGCACCCGGTGCAATTCCCAGATCTTGTCGTATAAGGTTTTCCCAGCCATATTCTAATCCGCGTAATAACTTGTGTGATTCTACGCGCCAATCTAGAATAACTCTAATTCATAATTTTCATTATTTTCATTCCTATTTGGAATAGTTATGCAAATTAATCAAATCGACGCATTTCTCGCGGTTGCCGAACTCGAATCATTTTCACTGGCCGCCGAAAGCTTACATATTACCCAACCGGCAGTTAGCAAGCGTATCCAGCAACTCGAAAATAGCATCCGGGTCGAGTTATTCGACCGCATCGGCAGGCGTAGCATCCTGACGCCGAACGGCAAAGCCTTCAAACCCCACGTCGAGCGTATCCTGCAGGAATTGCAAAGCTATCGCTCCAGGCTAAGCCAACAGCAGCTGACCCCTTCGGGTAATCTCAGCTTCGCCACCAGCCACCACGTGGGGCTGCATCGCTTGCCGCAGGTATTGCGCGATTTTAAAATTCGCTACCCACAGGTCGACCTCGATCTGCACTTCATGGACTCCGAAGATGCCTGCGCTGCGATCGCCAATAACGAACTGGAGCTGGCCATAGTCACGCTGCCGGAAGCGGCCGACGACCGGCTTGAGTTCGAGCCGGTTTGGATCGATGAACTGGTCGTCGTCATGGCCGCCGATCACGAACTCGCCACGCGGCAAGAAATCGAACCGGCCCGCTTACTCGCACATGCGGCTATCATGCCGTCGCGCGGTACCTTTACCCGCAAGATCATTGATAATCTGTTTGCCGGCAGCCAGGACCGGCTCGACATCATTCTCGAAACCAATTACCTGGAGACGATTAAAGTCATGGTATCCGCCAATCTGGGATGGAGTATATTGCCGCAGAGTATGGTTGACTCGAGCTTGACCAGTCACTATCTCGGCGGCTTTGACCTGCACCGGCCGCTGGGCATCGTCACGCGCAAGAAACGCACACTGTCACTCAGCTCTAGCGCCATGATAGAACTGCTGCGCGACGACCGTGACGCTGGCCGCCGGACCTGATCGCGACCCCTGTCTTGCGCCGCTGCAGAAACCCGGGTTTGTTGCTATAGTCATATCAACTAAATGCAAGGAGACCTCAATGCGTCCGATTATCAAATCCCTTATTCTCATTGCCGCAACCGTCTTCAGTGGCAGCTCTTTTGCCGGAGAAGTGAGCCGCGCGATGTTTACCATCGGTATCGACAATCGCGAACCCGTCATCATGGTGGACAGCATCGATAGCAGTTCCTATACATCGATTTCGTTTTTTACCGAGTTAACCGAATTAACCAGTCACAACGTGACCCACCAATGGACCTTCAACGACCAAGTCATGTTCGAAAAGACATTTGAAGTCAAGGGCCCCCGCTGGCGTGTATGGACCAGCAAAACCCTGATTCCCTCCTGGACCGGATCCTGGACGGTAAACGTACTCGACGACGACCGTTCGGTGCTCGCCAGTAAATCCTTCGACTACCAGTAATACAGCAATATTTAGATCAAAACCTCGCGCCCCGGCGCGGGTTTTTTTTTTTGCAGCTGCGATCCGCCAAGCGTATTACCGGCTTTATCCGACAGCAACCGCCGGGACCGCTAGACAGGTTGACGGCGGTGTTTTAGAGTCGGCTTTTGTCGCTCGGCTATTCAAATGAACTGCTTAAGACGAATTTTTTTCTCTCTGGTAGCACTCGCGCTAATCCAGGTGGTTTACTATTACCCGCAAATGCCCGACATCGTGGCTTCTCATTTTGACGGGCTCGGTGCTGCCAACGACTGGGCCGGCAAAAACGGATTCTTCGGGCTTTACCTGGTCATCATTTTAATGCTGGTAATAATATTCGAATTCGTCCCCAGGTGGTCGCAGTCGCGCAGCAACTTCGGCATGAAGTTGCCCCATCGAGACTATTGGCTGGCGCCGGAAAGAGTGCGGCAGACCCGGGCTTTTTTTCGTCGCCAAATGTGCATCATGGGCATAGTGCATATGCTGTTGGCAATTTATGCAATTCAACTCGTGATCCTGGCCAACTTCGATCCGGAACCCCGCCTGCATCCGAGTATCGGCTGGGCTCTGATGTTGTATTTCGTTTGCCTCGGCGCTTGGCTGATTCGTTTTTATCTGCGTTTCAGAAAACCATGAGAAGTCGTAAAGTCATACATGTGATTTCCTGTCATGCGGAAGGCGAGGTTGGCGATGTCATCGTCGGCGGACTCAATCCTCCACCCGGTAAAACCTTGTGGCAACTGGCCAAATGGATTGCGCAGGACCAGGGTTTGAGAAACTTCGTACTCAACGAGCCCCGGGGCGGCGTATTCAAACATATCAATCTGTTGCTGCCGGCAAAGCATCCCGACGCGTCCTTTGGTTTCATCGTTATGGAACCCGAGCATACACCGCCGATGTCTGCTTCGAATTCGATCTGTGTAGCCACCGTGCTGCTCGACAGCGGTTTGATAAGCATGCAGGAGCCGCTAACGGAGTTCGTTCTGGAAGCGCCGGGCGGGTTGGTGCCAGTCAGGGCTTATTGCGCCGACGGCAAAGCCCGGAGCATTGAAATCCATAACCTTGCTTCCTTTGCCGACCAGCTCGGAGTGGCGCTGGAGGTGCCGGGAATCGGCAGTTTGACGGTGGATACCGCCTTTGGCGGGGACAGCTTCGTATTGGTCGACGCCGCTGCGCTGGGATTTTCATTAAGCCCCGATGAAGCCGGCGACCTGGCGCGTCTGGGCGTAAAAATCACCCGGGCCGCTAACGAACAACTCGGCTTCGCTCATCCGGAAATCTCGGATTGGCAACATATTTCGTTTTGCCAGCTTGCGCTGCCGCCGGTTGAAAAAAACGGAATCAAAATCGGTAAAAGCGCCGTTGCGATAGACCCGGGGAAACTCGATCGCTCGCCCACCGGCACCGGCTGTTCGGCGCGCATGGCGGTATTGCATGCGAAAGGTGAAATGCGGGTCGGCGACAGTTTTATCGGCAAATCGATTATTGACTCGTGTTTCGACTGCGGCATCGTCAGGCAAACAACCCTCGGCGATAAAATCGCGATCATTCCATCGATACGAGGCCGCGCATGGATAACCGGCACCCACCAGATCATGCTTGACCCGGATGACCCCTGGCCCAACGGCTACCGCCTCAGCGACACCTGGCCACTAATGGGAAAAACCAAGCCGAAACAGACCTCCGCTTGATCTACTATTAATATTTTGTCGCGTTTGCCGATATGAATTTCAGCAAATGGCAAGTGCATCATAAACAGATATAATTCCCTTAAATCCTCGCGGGTATCCCAGACCGCGACCTTTTCAATCTTCAGAGGCAGGCGCGAAAAAGTGAATAAAAACATCAGCAGCCGCAGTACGATCGACAAAGCACTGAGAATCAATCTCGATGAAAAGAAATACGGCACCATAGTCGAGATCGGCGCCGGCCAGGAAGTCGCGCGACAGTTTTTCAAGGCCGGCGCGGCGGCGGGCTCCATCGCCAAAACCATGTCCGCCTACGACATGAAATTTTCCGATGCAATTTATGGCGTGCAGGAGGACGGCCGCTATGTCAGTCGGGCCCGGGTGCAGGCGATGCTGGAAAAAGAATTTGATCTGGTGGTCGACCGGGTCGGCACTTCGCGCTCGGTCGCCTCCCGTTACTTTGCCTATGGCGCAACCGTGGCGGCGAAAAGATTTCAAACCGACAACGAGTGTCACGCCTGGTGCGGCGTGCGCGTGCAAATGTACCCGGCCGCCGAGCCCTCCGATATTATCGTGCATGTGCGCTTGCGTGACGAAAACGCTGAGCGGCAACAACAGGCCATGGGTACCTTTGGCGTCAATCTGATTTACGCCGCCTACTATTATTTCGAAAATGCCAATACCATTATCGATTCGCTGACCGACAATCTCGAACAGGATCGTATCGAAGTCGATTCGATCGAATTTTACGGTCCTTATTTCGAAGAAGTCGACAACCGCGCGATCAACCTGCATTTGATCCGTAGCTGGAAAACGCGCGCCATCATGTTCAAGCCCGACGGCTCGGTCGTGATCCCGGCCGAAATGCTATACAAGAAAAATGTGCTCACCATTCGCGGTACCTTCAGGCCGGTAACCCGCCTCAATGTCGACATGATCGAACAAGGCCTGAAATTCTTTTGCCAACTGCAAGGGGTAACGAAGAAAAACAGCGTCGCGCTGGCGGAAATCTCGCTCAACGATATCCACGGCAATGACCTGGGGGTCGCGGAGAAAGACTTGATCGAAAGCGTGCGCCTGCTGAACTCGCTGGGTTATAGCGTCATGATTACCGACTACACGCGCTATTTTTCGCTGCGCGCCTATTTCCGCCAATTCACCAAACTACAGATCGGAATCGTGGTCGGCATCATGAACATCAGGCAGATTTTCGACGAAAGCAGCTACCGCGGCGTTGAGGGAGGAATTCTGGAAGGATTCGGCAAGCTGTTTCCCGATCATACGCGGCTGCTGGTGTATCCTGAGATCGACAAATCGGGCGAATTTCGGGATTACACCAACGTCGATTTGCCGGAAAACCTGCAATATCTATATCGCCACCTGCTGGAGAATAACTTCATCTTCGGAATCGAATCCAGCGACCACGAATTGTTTAACATCTTTTCCAGAAACGTACTCAAGCAACTACAAAACGGCAGGGGCGCCTGGGAGGAATGCGTACCGCCCGGGGTTGTCGACGAAATTGTCGAAAACAAACTGTTTGGTTATCGCGACTGACATCTGCCGCGTAGCGGTCCGATAGCTTTCCTGCAGATCGGTTTAAACTATCTATCAGGCGATGGCCTGTTTGCTGCGCAGCCCCGCAATTTCCGCCTCGTCCAGTTGCAGAACCCGTTGCAGCACTTCGGCGGTATCCTGCCCCAACTGCGGTGGTGCGCGCTCATGGTCGATCGCGCTCTCCGATAGTCTGATCGGATTGGCGACGCTCGCAACCTTGCCCGCAAGCGGATGCGCAAGCTCCAGCTGCAGCCCGCGGGAGCGCACCTGGGGATCGTCGAACACCGCTGCAATGTCATTTATCGGCCCACAGGGAATACCCCTTGCGTTCAGCGCTGCGAGCCAATCCGAACTCGTTTTCTCGCGCATAACCGCGGCCACCTGCGGTACCAATTCGGCGCGAAATTTGACGCGCTGGCTGTTTTTGCGGAAGCGTTCGTCGGCGGCTAGCTCCCGCCTGCCGGCTAGTTCGCAAAAACGCTCGAACTGGGTGTCGTTTCCAATCGCGAGAATGATGTAACCGTCGCTGGTCTGAAACGCCTGGTAGGGCACGATATTGGGATGCGCGTTACCGAGCCGTTGCGGATTGACGCCGCTGGCCAGGTAATTCATCGCTTGATTCGCCAGCGTCGCGACCTGCACATCGAGCAAAGCCAGGTCGATTTACTGCCCCTGCCCCGTCGCGCGCTGGTGAATTAGCGTCGCCTGAATCGCATTGGCGGCATACATCCCGGTCAACAGGTCAGCCAAGGCCACGCCGATTTTCATCGGCTGGCCGTCGGGCTCGCCGGTCACACTCATCATGCCGCCCATCGCTTGAATCATGAAATCGTAACCGGCGCGGGCGGCGTAGGGTCCGGTTTGGCCGAACCCGGTAATCGAGCAGTAAACCAGCCGTGGATTGACCGCTTGCAAACTCGCGTAATCCAGATCATACCTGCGCAGGCCGCCGACCTTGAAGTTTTCGATCAACACGTCGCTATGCGCGGCCAGGTCCCGAATCAAGCCTTGTCCTGCGGCGACTGAGATATCGATACAAACCGAACGCTTGCCGCGATTGGCAGCGTGGAAATACGCCGATTCGGTGGTTGGATTGCCGTCCGCGTCCGGCATATAAGGCGGGCCCCAGCCGCGGGTATCGTCCCCACTGCCCGGACGCTCTACCTTGATGACTTCGGCACCAAAATCGGCCAACATCTGGCTCGCCCAGGGCCCGGCCAGGATGCGGCTAAGGTCCAGCACGCGGATACCAGTCAACGGTCCCGCCATTTAAGGCAACCACATAGTGTTGGCAGGCCTTAGAAAAATGCCTGGAGTCCGGTTTGCGCGCGCCCCAGTATCAGGGCATGTATGTCGTGGGTGCCTTCGTAGGTATTTACCGCCTCGAGGTTCATCATGTGCCGAATCACGTGGTATTCGTCGGACACCCCGTTGCCGCCATGCATATCGCGCGCCACCCGGGCAATGTCGAGCGACTTGCCACAGTTGTTGCGCTTCATCAACGACACCAGCTCCACCGGGCATTGATCGGCATCCATCAAGCGTCCCATTTGCAGGCAACCTTGTAAGCCGAGCGCGATTTCTGTCTGCATATCGGCGAGTTTCTTTTGCACCAGTTGGGTGGCCGCCAGCGGCCGGCCAAATTGGCTGCGCTCAAGGGTGTACTGCCGCGCCGCCAGCCAGCAGAATTCGGCGGCCCCGAGCGAACCCCATGCAATGCCGTAACGCGCCCGGTTCAGACAACCGAAAGGCCCTTTCAAACCCGCCACCTCGGGCAACAGGTTTTCCGCGGGGACGAACACGTCCTGCATCACGATCTCGCCGGTAACCGAGGCGCGCAGCGAAAACTTGCCTTCTATCTTGGGCGTCGACAATCCCTCCATACCGCGTTCCAGAATAAACCCGCGAATCACGCCGTCGAGCTTGGCCCAAACTAGCATCACGTCGGCGATCGGTGAATTCGTGATCCACATTTTCGCGCCCTTGAGACGGTAGCCGCCAGCGACTGCTGTCGCGCTAGCCTTCATGCTCGCGGGATCGGATCCGGCGTCCGGTTCGGTCAGGCCGAAACAGCCCACCAGTTCCCCCGTCGCCAGCCGCGGCAGGTATTTTTGGCGCTGGTCTTCACTGCCGTAAGCATATATCGGATGCATCACCAACGACGATTGAACACTCATCGCCGAGCGATAGCCGCTGTCGACGCGTTCGACTTCGCGCGCCACCAGCCCATAGCAAACGTAGTTGACGCCGGCGCAACCGTATTCTGACGGAAGCGTCGCGCCGAGCAATCCGAGCTCGCCGAATTCATGCATGATTTCGCGTTCGAAATTTTCTTCGCGATTGGCCATCTGCACCCGCGTCAACAGCCGGTCTTGACAATAATCGCGCGCGGCGTCCCGCACCATGCGTTCGTCTGCACTCAATTGTTGCTCGAGAAACATCGGGTCTTGCCAGTCGAAAGCGACTCGTTTTGCCTGCGTCATAATTTCATGCCTGTTGATTGTGATCACATTTTATCGACATCGATCGATATTGCCAGCCTATTTAAGCGGTGGCCGAGCAGTTAAACCCGTTTGTCGGCTGTGGCTAGCGCCGCTGGCCGAACTGCAGCGCCAGGGTTCCGTAGCTGTAACAGGCGGCCCACAAGCGGCGCCATTTTTCACGGTACAGCGCCTCGATCGGAAACGGGAAATCTTCACGGTTACCGCTTGCGATGGTCTCCGCCAAATGTTTTCCGATAACGCTGCCCGTGCCTATACCCCGTCCATTGTATCCGGCCGGCGCAAATATCCCGGGCGCCAGTAACTGCACGCGCAGTATCTTATTGCTGGTGATTCCGATCCGCCCACTCCAACGATAATCCCATTTGAGGCCTCGGGTTTGCGGATACAGCCAGTCGCGGCTGCGCGTCATCCAGTTTTCGCGAATCGCACGCTGCCAGCCTCGTAACTGGCTGACGCTGCTCATCACCAAGCGGCCGCTGGCATCGATGCGCGAAGAAGTCAGCAGGGTTTGCGTATCCCAGAGACCGTGACGCTTGGGAATGATTC
>Ga0126327_10000134_pt1 | contig 19654 bp, 19 predicted proteins | sample InaspJWI30metaG_FD_101392 | JGI IMG/M metagenome (GOLD analysis project Ga0126327, IMG submission 101392) | Marine gutless worms symbiont microbial communities from Oahu, Hawaii - Inanidrilus sp. 1 OAHU.JWI-30 metaG | ecosystem: Host-associated > Annelida > Digestive system > Unclassified... | reverse complement strand
GCATAGGGCATAGGGCATAGGGCATAGGGCATAGGGCATAGGGCAAAAAACCAGCTTACCCATCAAAGTCAAGGGTAAACTGGTTTTGGTTTTTTTGCTTTTTGAGCTTGGCTTAAACGCTATGCACTAGGCCCAATGCCCTATGCGGTGTTTTAGTGCTCGCACTAAAACACCATCCCCACATATCCCACGAAGGAACTCCCCGGACTCTTATCCGCGCTGGTCGCGTAGGTCAGGCACTCGCCCTTCTGGGCGCCGGCCTTGACACCGGCTGCGATGGCAGCGGCAGCCGCACCGCTGCAGCAGGCATTGCGGCTGCCCAGCCCCTGCTTGATCACTTCTTCCGGCTGCATGGCAGCCATGGCATCTATCACGGCCCGGTCGTTTTCCTCCCGGACCCAGTCCAGGGCTGCAGGCCCGGTCCCCTTGTCCAAAAAGCCGTAGTTGGGACCGTAGTGGGTCAGATCGGTAGACCCGAGTACCATAAGGTTAAGACCTAATTCAGCGGCTATCTCCACCGCAGCCTCGCCGACCTGCAGGGCAAAAGGCGACGGCGGTACCCCGATGGGGATGAACCCCGCCGAATCGAAGAAATATTTCACGAACGGGCATTGCAGTTCGATGGTGTTGTCCCGGAAAAAATCCGCGTCCCGGTTGACGCTGAAAGAAAACTGCTCAGCCAATTGGCCGGCCATCTCAGAGGCAATGGGCAATTCACCGAAAGGGGTCTGCCAGCTGCCGGCCGTGTAGATGCAGGGGGTCGAACCCGGGTGCATGTGCATCCCGAAGACCACTACCACATCCGGCTGACCAGTTTGGCTTAAGGCGTGGATGACGTTGCAGGCGATGCTCCCCGAGAAAAACCATCCGGCATGGGGCACGATTCCGCCCACCAGGCCGGTTGTCGTACCGACCTCGGGTCCCTCTGTCAGGAATTCTTTTATCTGCTGCTCACATTCGCCGGCACTCTGAGGATACCAGCTGCCGGAAAATACCGATTCTCGTAACATGAATGCGATCCTCCTTCTAACAGGTCACCCGGGCGTAAATACTGGCTCCCGAAATGCAAGCAAATTGAAAAATGAGGCGCCTCGAAACAGGTCTGATAGCGGGTGTGTGTGGTTTTGTGTTAAATGACACTTCTATAAGTACACTGTAATGCTCAAAACTGCAAAAAAAATCTCTCTGCTTAACTACGGGAGATGATAAATCAAAACCAGTTCATCGCGCAGAGACGCAAAGGCGCAGAGAAAACCTCGCATTTAAACCGGCTTCGCCGGAGGACCTTAAAACCAAACAAGCTAATTAGCTTTACGGGTTTTACGCGCGCTAGCGCGCCCAATCCTGTTTTTTTGTTTTCTCTGCGCCTTTGCGTCTCTGCGCGATGATTAGCTATCTGGGGTTTCTTTGAGAAATTACCTATTGGTGCGGAATAATCTGTTGATCTTACCTTTTGGTATCCTCCGCGAAGCACACTGCCTTTAAGAGTGCCGCTTGGAAGCAACCTTTTCCTTCAGCCACTGGATCCAGGCGTCGAACCCTTCCTCGGTTTTGGCTGAGATTTCGAACACCGGGATGCCCGGGTGCACCTGATGGATGTTGTCCACGGCGGCCTGGGCGTCGCAATCGAGATAGGGCAGCAGGTCGATCTTGTTGAGCAGGGCGGCATTGCACTCGCGGAACATCAGGGGGTACTTGAGCGGTTTGTCCTCACCCTCGGTTACAGACAGCATCACCACCCGCTCATCCTCGCCGATATCGAACTCGGCCGGGCAGACCAGGTTGCCGATATTCTCCACGATAAGCAGGTCGATGGCGTCCAGGTCGATCCCGTTGACAGCGGCCTCGATAACGTGGGCAGCCAGATGGCAGTCGCCCCCGAATTCGTCAGTGTTGATCTGCACCACCGGCGCCCCGCTGGCCGCCAGCCGGTCGGCATCGTTGGTCGTGCAGATGTCGCCCACAACCACGGCGCACCTGATGTCGGGCATCAGCAAGGCCAGTGATTTGACCAGGGTTTCGGTTTTTCCTGAGCCCGGGCTGCTCATCACGTTCAGGACAAATACGTTCTTTTCGGCGAACAGCTTACGGTTCTGGTCGGCCATTATGTTGTTGGCGTCCAGCACGCTGCGTACCACCTTGATTTCGCGGGTTCCGGAACGTTTGCTGCCCACGACGGTGCCATGGTGATGATCATGCCCGTGATGGCTGTGTTTGGTATGATCGTGGTGATAGTATTTCCTGGTGGTAAAAAATTCGATGCTCATGCGGGTTGGTCCTCATCCATTATTTCGATTGAAACGATGTCGAGCTCCTTGCCGGAGATCAACTCGATGGAGCCGCTCTCGCATTTGGGACAGGCAAAAGCGGGCTCGTCGATGGTCCAGCGATGGTCGCAATCTTTGCATGTGGCTACTACCGGGACCTGTTCGATGTTCAGCCGGGCGCCCTCCAGCCGGGTGTCCTTTATGGCCACCGAAAAACAGAACGTCAAACTTTCCGGGACGATGGCCGAGAGTTTACCGATCTTCAGGTTGACGCTTTCAACCTGCACATGCTTCATCTCAGCCGGAATAGAGGCTTCGGCAATGTCGATGATCTCGAGGGCTATGCCCATTTCATGCATAATGACTCTTCTATCTATAAGAAATCTGAACCAAAAATTAGATCTCGTGAAAGACGCCAAGGCGCCAAGAAAACCAATGGGCACCGGTGTTTCCGGTTCAGACCATTATCCATTAGAATAGGACCTGATTGGCACGCGACAGTGCAGCAATCAGATTCCCGGTTTTCTTTGCGCCTTTGCGTCTTTGCGCGAGTTTATAGTTGTTTTTCGCGCTTTTTACCAGCGTATTTTTAGCTCTGCATGTTAGTATTCGATATTACTAGAAAACCTTCTCGCAGATATCACCCAATTGCCCCAGATTCTCACACACGTGAATCCCGCCGGCCTTCATGGCTTCGATCTTGCCCTGGGCGGTGCCGCTGCCGCCGCTCACGATGGCCCCGGCATGTCCCATGCGGCGCCCGGGAGGTGCGGTCAGCCCGGCGATAAAACCAACCACGGGCTTGTTCACATTGGCGGAAATGAATTCAGCCGCTTCTTCCTCGGCCGTACCGCCTATTTCACCGACCATGACGATGCCCTTGGTGTTCGGGTCGTCCTGGAAAGCACTGAGGCAGTCGATAAAATTGGTCCCGTTGACCGGGTCGCCGCCGATGCCGATGCAGGTGGTCTGGCCGATACCCTTGCCGGTCAACTGGTGCACGACCTCATAGGTCAGGGTGCCGGAGCGCGACACCACCCCGATAGGGCCGCCGGGCTGGTGAATGGGGCCCGGCATGATGCCGATTTTACATTCGCCGGGGGTGATGATGCCGGGGCAGTTGGGACCGATCAGGCGGCTGTTCTTGCCGGCCATGAAATTCTTGACCTTCATCATGTCCATCACCGGGATCCCCTCGGTAATGGCCACGATCATTTCGATCTCGGCATCCACCGCTTCCATGATGGCGTCGGCCGCAAAAGGCGGCGGAACGAAAATCATGCTGCAGTTGGCACCGGTGGCACTGACGGCGTCTTTGACCGTGTTGAACACCGGCACAGCATCCATTTTCTGTCCGGCCTTACCCGGCGTCACCCCGGCAACAACCTGGGTGCCGTACTCAACGCACTGACGGGTATGGAACTGTCCTTCACGGCCGGTAATGCCCTGGACCAGAAGCTTTGTTTCCTTGTTTACGAATATGCTCACTTTTTAATCCTCACTATTTTAAGTGTCACCGCATCCGCGGGATTGCCCATGCCTGATGTGATACATCTATCAGGCAACGATCTCGGCCACCTTTTCGGCGGCATCCTTGAGGTCCACGGCCGTTATGAGGTTCAACCCGGAATCCGCCAGAATCCGCCGGCCCTCTTCGACATTGGTGCCTTCCATGCGGACCACCACGGGAACTGCAATGTTGGTCTTTTTGGCGGCCTCGACCACTCCGGTGGCCAGCACGTCGCAGCGCAGGATGCCGCCGAAGATATTGATCAGGATGCCCTTCACGTTCGGGTCACTGAGGATGATGCGAAAACCGTTTTCGACCATTTCGGCGCTGGCTCCGCCGCCGACATCCAGAAAATTCGCCGGATCGGCTCCGGCCATCTTGATGATGTCCATGGTCGCCATGGCCAGCCCGGCACCATTGACCATGTTGCCGACATTGCCGTCGAGATTGATGTAGTTCAGGTTGTACTTGGATGCCTCGACCTCCAGCGGGTCCTCTTCATCCAGATCGCGGTATTCGAGGATGTCCTTGTGGCGGAAAAGGGCATTGCTGTCGACGTCTACCTTGGCGTCCAGAGCGATCACGTCGTTTTCCGCCGTCAGGACCAGCGGGTTGATCTCGACCAGGCTGCAGTCGTAATCACAGAACATGCGGTACAGGCTCGAAAGCAGTTTGAAAAACGGCTTGCGGGCTTCAGCCGGCAGGTTCAGTCCGAACGCTACTTCCCGGCAATGGTAGGCCTGCAATCCAGTCAGCGGGTCCACCAGAACCTTGATGATCTTTTCCGGTGTTTCCTCCGCCACTGCCTCGATGTCCATGCCGCCGGCCTCGCTGGCCATGATGATGTTCTTGGCCGTGGCCCGGTCCGGCAGGATGCTCAGGTAGAGCTCGCTGGCTATGTTCAACCCCTGCTCCACCAGGATTTTTTTGACCAGCCGCCCTTCGGGGCCGGTCTGGTGGGTCACCAGGGTCATGCCCAGAATATCATCGGCATAGGTCTTGACTTCGTCGGCGCTGCCGGCCAGTTTAACGCCGCCGCCCTTGCCGCGGCCGCCGGCGTGGATCTGGGCCTTGACGACCACCGGATAGCCGCCCAGGGTCTCAGCCACAGAGCAGGCCTCTTCGGTGGAAAAGGCAACCCCGCCGCTGGGAATCGGTACGCCGTATTTTTTGAACAGTTCTTTTGCCTGGTACTCATGAATCTTCATGGTCCCAAACCTCCTTCATGGTTATCTAGTGCCTGGGCACTATCTATAAAACCGGGGTATGACGCAGGGGATGTCAACCAAGCCCGTTGCGCCGATACCCCGAGTATAGGTTCAACAGTGTTACTTCCGCTTGCTATCCGATAACTGCCAGGACATCGCCCTTCGCAACTGAATCGCCCGAGGAGAAGTTGATGGCCTTGATGGTCCCGCTGCACGGGGCTGCCAGGGCATTTTCCATCTTCATGGCTTCGAGGATCAGTACGGTGTCGCCTTCGGCCACTTCGTCACCCACGTTCTTTTCGTAGCTGACGATCATGCCGGGCATGGGTGCGTTCATCGGCGTACCGTCCGCTGCGGCAGCCGGGGCCGGGGCCGCTTCTTCCTTGGCCGGGGCCGGAGCTGCGCCGGGCTGCACGTAGCTGATTACCGGGCCGCCACCCACTTCGTCCACGCCGACTTCGAAGTAATCCTTGTCCACGTACACGTTGAAGGTCCGCAGGTTCTCGCTTTTTTCCGGGGCCTCCGGTTTTTCGTAGAGCTGGCCGGCCTTGGCCTTCTTGATCAGGTCCAGCTCGGCCTGGGCCTCTTCTAGGCTGCGCGGCAGCACTTCCGCCGGCGGCTCTTCCTTGCCGTATTTCCACTTGAGAAACTTTTTGCCCGTCACCGGGTAGATGGCGTAGAGCACTTCGTCGTCGAGATCCACGGCCAGGTCCTTGATTTCTTCCTGGGCCTTGGCCAGTTCCGGCTCCAATACTTCGGCCGGACTGCAGGTAATCGGCTCCTCGCCGCGATCGTAGCCCTTGAGGGCCTTTTTCTGTACTTCCGGATTGATCGGCACGGCGGTCTTGCCGTACAGGCCGTAGCACAGGTCCTTCACCTGACCGGTGATCATCTTGTAGCGCTCGTTCTCGTCGTCGAAGAGCACGTTGTTCACCGTCTGGATACCCACGATCTGGCTGGTGGGTGTCACCAGCGGAATCTGGCCCAGGTCCTTTCTCACCCGCGGCAGTTCCTTGTACACCTCGTCGATCTTGTCCAGAGCGTCCATCTCGCGCAGCTGGTTGACCAGGTTGGAGAGCATCCCGCCCGGGGTCTGGTGCAGCAGCACGTTGATGTCGATGATCGACAGCTTGGTGTCGTCCAGAAGATGCCGGTACTTGGGCATGATCTCTTTTTCCAGCACTTCGTTGATGGCCGCCAGGTCGCGGATGTCGAAACCCGTGTCGCGGTCGGTGCCCAGAAGGGTCATCACCAGGGGCTCCAGGGCCGCATGCGAGGTGCGGTAGGCGTACGGCGACATGCAGGTGTCAATGATGTCCACACCGGCCTCGATGGCCTTGAGGTGGCTCATGGGCGACATGCCCGAGGTGAAATGGCTGTGCAGGTGGATCGGCGGTTTAACCTCCGCCTTGAGCGCTTTGACGATGGCGTAGGCATCGTACGGGGCGATCAGGCCGGCCATATCCTTGATGCAGATACTGTCGGCGCCCATCTCTTCCAGGTCCTTGGCCTTGTTCACATAGTAGTCCAGGTTGTAGACCTCGCCGCCCAGACGCGGTTCGGTCATCGTGTAGCAGATGCAGCCCTGGAAGTGTTTGCCGTACTCCTTGATCTTGGGTACCACCGTCTGGAAGTTACGGTAGTCGTTGAGGGCATCGAAGGTCCGAAAGATGTCCATGCCGTTCTCGCAGGCCCGGTCCATGAAGGCTTCGGCCACGTCGTCGGCGTAGTTACGGTAGCCCACCAGGTTCTGGGCCCGCAAGAGCATGGAAAAGGGGGTCTTCTTGAAGTAGCGCTTCAACGTCCGGATCCGTTCCCACGGATCTTCGTTGAGAAATCGGTGCATGGTGTCGAAGGTGGCCCCGCCCCAGGTCTCTGTGGCCCAGAAGCCTACTTCATCCATCATCTCCGCCACTGGGATCATGTCCTCGGTCCGACCCCGCGTGGCGAACAACGACTGGTGACCGTCGCGCAGGGTCAAATCCATTACTTTGACCGGGTTGGCGGCCGCCGGACGGTCTTTGTCATAATTCATTTCGGTGATGTTAAGCTGACTATGATCGCTCATTACCCCTTCTCCTCTTTATATAAGTTTACTTTACAGTTTACATTCAGTTTATTTGATGCCGTGAAATGCCTTGAGCTGCATCATGTTGCGCATCTGCATCATATCCTGACGCCCGCTGATACCCCACAGGCCCGCCGGCGGCGCTGCCGGAGCGGCGGCCGGCTCGGCCGGCACTCCCGCGGCCTGCATCATGATGGCCTCTTCCTCGGTTTTGATGTATTTGATCACAGCTGCTATGGCCGCTGCTTTTTTCTTCTCATTCATGGTCTCTCCCTGGCTGGTTGTCAAAAGAGCGCGTACCTTACATGGGAATATTGCCGTGTTTTTTCGGCGGCCGCAGCTCGCGCTTGTTGCACATCACTTCCAGAGCGTCGATCAGGCGCGGACGCGTCTCACTGGGCACGATGACAGCATCAACATAGCCGCGGGTTGCCGCGCAGTACGGGTTGGAAAACAGATCCTGGTACTCGGCGATCTTTTCCTTGCGTTTGGCGACCGGATCGTCGGCACTTTTGATCTCTTTGCGGTGGATGATGTTGGCGGCGCCCTCGGCGCCCATCACGGCGATCTCGGCTGTGGGCCAGGCAAAGGTCATATCCGCACCAAGATCCTGGGAACACATGGCCAGATAAGACCCGCCGTAATCCTTGCGGGTGACCAGCAGCATTTTAGGCACCGTGGCCTCCGAGTAGCACCACAACAATTTGGCCCCGTGGCGGATGATGCCGCCCCACTCCTGCTGGCTGCCGGGCAGGTACCCGGGCACATCGGCGATGGTCAGCATGGGAATGTTGAAGGCGTCGCAAAAGCGAATGAAGCGGGTGGCCTTGTCCGAAGCGTTGATGTCCAGACAGCCGGCCAGGAACTTGGGCTGGTTGGCGATGATCCCGATAGCGCGGCCGTTGAGCCGGGCAAAGCCGATGATGATATTCTGGGCGAAATACATGTGCGGTTCGAAAAACTCACCGTTGTCCACGATGGACGTAATCACCGCCTTCATATCATAAGAAGCGGCCGGGCTGTCCGGGATGATGCTGTCCAGAGCCGGATCGGTCCGCCGGGGATCGTCGCCGGTCGCCACGATGGGCGGATCTTCCATGTTGTTGGACGGCAGGTAGGAGAGCAGCCTCTTGATCTGGGCAATGGCATCCTGGTCGTTTTCGCAGGCAAACTGGGCCACGCCGCTCTTTTCGTTGTGGGTCATGGCGCCGCCGAGTTCCTCGAAGGTGATCTCCTCGCCCGTGAGACTTGATGACCTCCGGCCCGGTGATGAACATGTAGCTGGTATCCTTGACCATAAATATCCAGTCGGTCATGGCCGGCGAATAGACGGCCCCGCCGGCAGTGGGCCCCATAATGGCGGAAATCTGCGGAATCACGCCGGACGCCACGGAATTGCGATAGAAAATCTGGCCGTAACCGGAAAGGGCATCGACCCCTTCCTGGATCCGGGCGCCGCCGGAATCGTTGAGTCCGACAAACGGGGTCCCGGCTTTCAGGGCCAGGTCCATGACCTTGCAGATCTTCTTGGAATGCATCTCGCCCAGGCTGCCGGCCCGGGAGGTGAAATCCTGGGCATAGGCAAACACCGGCCGGCCGTCGACCAGGCCGTGCCCCGTGATGACACCATCGGAGGTGATTTCCACGTCTTCCATGCCGAAGTTCACGCAGCGGTGGGTCACGAACGCGTCAATCTCCCGGAAGGTACCGGCGTCGAACAGTTCATCCAGCCTTTCCCGGGCGGTCAGCTTGCCCTTCTCCTTGTGTTTGGCAACCGCCTTCTCGCCCCCCATCTGCTTGACCTTGGCTTCGCGGGCTTTCAGTTCCTTGATTTTGTCTTCCACTATACCCATTGTGGCCTTCCTTTCTTTGGAACCCTTATCCAGATAAATTGTTTATATTTAATAGTGAACCTTAAAATCCCATCCTGTAACGGCATTTGTTTGTGAAACTTTTGACAAACTAAACCGGCACCTGCTTGTCAAGAAAAAAAAGCAGTTCATCTGCAGCGGCAGCCGGGGCAACCGAACCGTTGATGACGGCCCGCTTCAAATCAGGCAAGGCCGCCACTATTTCCGGATTCTTATAAAACCGATCCTTCAAGCCGTCTTCAATCAGCGCCCACATCCAGTCAAGGGCCTGCTGCTGGCGTTTTTGCGCAAACTCGCCGGAGCCTTCAAAGGCGTGTTTGTGGGCCAGCACCGTCTGCCAGACGGCATCGATACCCAGGTGTTCTCTGGCGCTGCAGGTCAACACCGGGGGTGACCAGGACGGTGAGGCCGGTGTCAAAAGGTGCAGGGCCGTTTCGTAAGCCTTCTTGGCCTGCGCGGCCTTTTCCACGTTGTCGCCGTCGGCTTTGTTCACGGCCAGGGCATCGGCAATCTCCAGCACCCCTTTCTTAATGCCCTGCAGCTCATCGCCCGCCCCGGCCAGCATCAGCACCAGGAAAAAGTCCACCATGGACGCGACCGCGGTTTCGGACTGGCCCACGCCAACAGTTTCGACGATTATGACATCGAACCCGGCCGCCTCGCACAGCAGCATGGTCTCGCGGGTCTTGCGGGCGACGCCACCCAGGCTGCCCCCGGAAGGGGAGGGCCGGATAAATGCCCGGGGCTCGACACAAAGCTGCTCCATGCGGGTCTTGTCGGCCATAATGCTCCCGCGGCTGCGGGTACTGCTCGGGTCCACGGCCAGGACAGCCAAGCGGTGCCCCTGGCCGGTCAGGTACATGCCGAAGGTCTCGATGAAAGTGCTCTTGCCCACCCCGGGAACACCGGTAATACCCAGGCGAACTGCTTTGCCCGTGTGGGGCAGCAGGCCGTCGATGATCTCGGCCGCCGCCTGCCGGTGCTCGGGCAGACTGCTCTCGACCAGGGTGATCGTCCGGGCCAACACCAGGCGGTCGCCGGCGAGAACGCCGTCTATGTGGGCTTGAGGATTCATCATAGAAAGTTTTAAGTGCCTAAAGTTATAGTGTCGCTTTGCTCCACTGCTTTTATATGAATGGCAGAATACCTTAACTTAGCTCACTTTTAATTGCCGTTAAGCCCCCATCGAACTCAGTACTTTGGCCGCCGAATCAGTGATCGGGGTTCCGGGACCAAATACACCGCTGACGCCGGCGTCGTAAAGAAACTGATAGTCGCCCGGCGGAATCACACCACCGGCCACGACCAGGATTTCACCGCCGCCCAGCTTCTTGAGCTCTTCAATTAGCTGCGGCACCAGTGTTTTGTGCCCGGCCGCAAGGGAAGAGGCGCCTACCACGTGAACGTCGTTTTCAACCGCCATCTTGGCAGCCTCTTCGGGCGTCTGGAACATGGGGCTGATGTCTACGTCGAAACCAAGATCGGCAAAAGCGGTGGCTACGACCTTGACACCGCGGTCGTGCCCGTCCTGCCCCATCTTGGTGAGCAGGATCCGGGGCCGGCGGCCCTGCTTGGCCTCGAACTCATCGGCCCGCTTGCGCAGGGTATCAATGGCATCGCTGCCGGAATATTCGGAGGCGTAGATGCCGGAGATGCACTGGGTGGTGGCTACGAAACGGCCGAAAGCCTTTTCCATGGCGTCGGAGATTTCGCCTACCGTGGCCCGGGCCCGGACAGCCGGGATACAGGCTTCCAGCAGGTTGGCGCCGGATTCGGCGGCCGCGGTTACATCGGCTAGGGCTTTTTCCACGGCTGCGTTGTCCCGGGCATCTTTAAGCTCTTTCAGGCGCTGGATCTGTTCGTCGCGCACCGCTTCGGAAACCTCCAGCACGTCCTCCAGCGGTGCTTCCTCGACCTGGTATTTGTTGACGCCTACGATGACGTCCAGACCCTGGTCAATCCGGGCCTGCTTGCGGGCGGCGGACTCTTCAATACGCATCTTCGGCATACCGGTTTCAATGGCCTTGGCCATGCCGCCGAGCTTTTCCACTTCCTGGATAATCTTGCGCGCTTCAGTGATGATGCCGTTGGTCAGGGCCTCTATGTAATAGGAGCCGCCCAGGGGGTCGACTACTTTGCATACCTGGGACTCTTCCTGGATAACGATCTGGGTGTTACGGGCAATCCGCGCTGAAAAATCGGTCGGCAGTCCCACGGCTTCATCGAAGGAATTGGTGTGCAGGGACTGAGTGCCGCCCAGGGCCGCGGCCAGGGCTTCCAGGGTTGTCCGTATGATGTTGTTGTAAGGATCCTGCTCGGTCAGGCTCCATCCGGAGGTCTGTACGTGCGTCCGCAGCATGGTGGACTTGGGATTCTTGGGGTTGAATGGACTGATCAGTTCGTGCCACAGAAAACGGGCCGCCCGCAGCATGGCGATCTCCATGAAGAAATTCATGCCCACCCCGAAGAAGAAAGAGAGGCGGGGTGCAAAATCATCGATATCCAGCCCGGCATCCAGGGCGGCCCGCACATATTGCAAGCCGTCCGCCAGGGTGAACGCCGTCTGCAGTACGGAATTGGCGCCGGCTTCCATCATGTGGTACCCGCTGATGCTGACCGTGTTGTAGCGGGGCATGTTCTGCGAACAGAAACCGATGATGTCCGACACGATGCGCATGGACGGTTCCGGCGGATATATGTAGGTATTGCGGGTGAGATACTCCTTCAATATGTCGTTCTGGATGGTGCCGGAAAGCTGCTCAGTTTTAACGCCCTGCTCTTCGGCGGCGACGATATAGCCGGCCAGGATCGGGAGGACGGCACCGTTCATGGTCATGGAGACACTCATCTGGTCCAGGGGTATCTGGTCGAAAAGGACCTTCATGTCTTCAACCGAGTCAATGGCCACACCGGCTTTGCCGATATCGCCGACCACCCGGCTGTGATCGGAATCGTAGCCGCGATGCGTGGCCAGGTCGAACGCTACGGAGAGGCCTTTCTGGCCGGCCGCCAGGTTGCGCCGATAGAATGCGTTGGATTCCTTGGCAGTCGAAAATCCCGCGTACTGGCGAATGGTCCAGGGCCGACCGGCATACATAGTTGCCATGGGCCCGCGGGTGTAGGGTGCAAACCCGGGCAGGGTATCAGTGTGTTCCAGACCTTCAAGATCTTCAGCAGTATAGAGCGGTTTTACCTTGATCCCCTCGGGTGTGTCCCAGTCCAGATCATCCAGCGGCTTGCCCCGCAGCTGTTTTTCCGCGAGCGCCTTCCAATCGTTTACATTTTGCTTGTCGGCCATTTTGTCTCCTTTTACACGTTGAATAAGTATTTATTATCGTGTCGATATTGTTTATCGCCGTCATCCTGGAACCGGATCGAAGCCTGGGCAATGTGCCGCCCCATATGGAGCATCAGCTTTCAGCCGCGGGATTGGCAATGGCCCGCCAGATCATATCAAAAAGAAAACTGGTTTGATCGGCCAGGCTCCCCTGCTGGCCCCGGGACACCCACATCACAAAGGCCCGCTGGACAGTGCCCAGCATAAAATCCAGCAGGATGCCGGCCCGAACATCAGGATTGAGCTGGCCCCGGGACTGCCCCTCCTTGAGAACATCAAGATACAGGTTGATCATTTTTTTCTGCCGAAAGGATTCATCCGCCATCCAGGTTTTCATCGGGACCGTCATGAACAGGATGCGTCCCAGCTCCGGATAGCACTCGTAGTAGTCCAGCTGCAGCCAGAGCACCTTGCGCATCTTTTCCTTGAGATCCTGCATTCCCTTGAGATGATCAAATATCCGTTCGGTCAGTGTTTCGAGCCCCTTGTCGACGAAGGCAAACAGGAGCCGCTCCTTGGAGCCGAAATGATTGTAGATGGTGCTGAAACTGATACCGGCCCGTTTAGCCACATCGCGCATATTGGCTTTGTGAAAATCGCTGCTGCTGAAGATGTCCATTACAGCTGTCTCGAGACGCTGCAGAACTTCCGGATTGATGCCATTGAGTGCAGTCATGAGCTTGGCCTAATAACGATGTTACCTTTGATAATAAAGGGTTTGACGGGTTTTTGTGTTCAACTGGAGACGCGAACAGTAACATTGTTACAGAATCAGTAGATGATAAAATCCGGCGTGTCAACAAAAGTTTTAAAATCTGTGTTTAAAAATAAACCGGCTTCAGGAGATTTCCAGCCGAACATTACAGGGAGGGCATATCAAACACTGTATCAGGTGTGGCTGATTCCGGTGCGGGCCCTCGCCGCCGCCAACTGGCCGGCGGCGAGCCCCCGAAAAATAATGTGATGAACAAATCAGTCTCTTTCACACAATTCAACCAGTACGCCGTTGGTCGCTTTGGGATGCAGGAAGGCAATCTTGGCCCCACCGGCGCCGATACGCGGTTTCTGGTCGATGAGCTGGATGCCCTTGGCCTTGAGTTCCTCCAGGGCCTCTTCGACATTTTCGACCCGGAAAGCCACGTGCTGGATCCCCTGGCCTCTTTTTTCGATGTATTTGGCCACCGGTCCATCCGGTGACGTAGACTCGAGCAGTTCCACCTCACTCTCGCCTACCGGGAAGAAGGCCGTGGTAACTTTCTGCTCCGCCACGGTTTCATCGCCCTCGAACGGCAGCCCCAGGGCGTCCGTCCAAAAGCTTTTACCTTCCTCTATACTGTTGACTGCAATGCCGAGATGATCGATCTTCAAAATTTTCATGTTGACCCCTTCTGCTCCTGTTTATCGTTTATTCGTTACCCGTAACATGCAAGGCGGTAAAACGCCCGCACCCACACTTCGCACGGTGCTGTGGTTCCCTTGTAACGGAAAAGAATTGCCCCAGGCCAATTTGCCAGGGAAAAAAGTTGAAATCGGGCATATAAAGCCAATAGAATAACGATGTTACCTTTAATGTATTCAACGCCTCCCGAGGTTTTGGATGCATTCGAAGCCACGAGCTGTAACATTGTTACAAAATCTTTAAAAGATTAACGGAAGTGTGTCAATAGAAGTTTTTAGTACCAGATCAAAAAACAGATCCGGTTCAGGATGAGAAAGGCCGCCGGCTGCCGATGATGACCGGCGGCTTTGAGATGGCTTCCAGAAGGGGCTTCTACCTGAATTTTTCAATCGCCCGCTTGAACCCCGGCATCGCGTTGGTGATGGTTTCGTCCGCGCAGCAGAAAGCAATTCTGAAATGCCCGGGACCGGCAAAGCCGCTGCCCGGTACGACCAGGATCAGTTCTTCCTGCAGGGCTTTTACGAACTCGACATCGTCTTCTATCGGTGTGCGGGGGAACAGGTAGAATGCACCTGTGGGCTTGGTAAATTCATACCCGCAGTCAGCCAGGCCATCGCACAGCATATCGCGTTTGCGCTTGTACTCGCCGATATCGACACTCAAACCCTACATGCAGGCAACCACCCGCTGCATCAGCGCCGGTGCATTAACATACCCGAGGATGCGGTTGGTCAGCGTCATGCCGGCCATCAGGCTGTCTTTATGGGTTGCCGCCGGGTTGACGGCCGCAAATCCGATGCGTTCGCCCGGTATCGATATATCTTTTGAATACGAGGTCCCAATTACGCTATCTGCATAACATTTGAAAATGCTGGGAACTTTGGCGTCATCATAGATGATTTTACGGTAAGGTTCATCGGACAGCAGGTAGATGGTACGCCCTAACTCCCGGCCCTTGCTGGTCAGCAGGTCCACCAGTGCTTTCAGGCTTTCCTCGGAATAGATCTGTCCGGTGGGGTTGTTGGGCGAATTGATAATCAACGCCTTGGTTTTGGGTGTAATGGCGGCTTCAAGCGCATCCAGATCCAGTGTAAAATCCGGGTGGGTGGGCACCATTTTTAAAACACCGCCATGATTGTCGACATAAAACATATATTCAACAAAGCAGGGCGTGGGCGTAATCACTTCATCGCCCGGATTCAAAAGCGCTTTGAGCATGACATTCAAGGCCCCCGCGGCACCGCAGGTCATGATGACATCCTGGTTGGAAACGGCCACTTCCTGTTCCTCGGTCAGGTATTCGGCCACACTGTGGCATACCTGCGGGTAGCCGGTCTGGGGCATGTAGCAGTGATCTCCCAGGCCGCAGGAATCGACTGTGTCGCGCAGCACTTCATTAAACTTGTCCGGCGGCGGCAGGTTGGGGTTTCCCAGGCTGAAATCAAATACATTCTCCGCACCGTGCTCTGCCTTCAGGCGCGCACCCTCTTCAAACATTTTTCTTATCCAGGACGATTTGCTCATGAACGCTTCGATCTTTTTCGCAACTGTCATACGGTCCGCTCCTTCACTCGATATAGTTCACACTGGGACCTGGGGCGTATTTCCCCAGGCAAAGATATAGGATACGGCGGCAGGGGCATGCGCCGCTATGGAAAGGATATAAAAATCGGCTCACCGCTACGGGCCTCCGGGCACGATAACCGGAGGATTATCCGTCGGCTGGTTCGACCGCTTTGATTTCTGGTATGGCCTGCTTCAGGGTGCGTTCAATCCCATTGCGCAGGGTCATCTGGGACATGGGGCATCCGGCGCAAGCGCCCTGGAGCCGGACTTTGACAATGCCGTCCTGGACATCCACCAACTCAACATCGCCGCCGTCAGCTTGCAGCATGGGCCGGACTCTATTTAATACGTCTTGTACTTTTTCTTTCATTTTTTTCTCCCGGGTTCACTGGAATGATCAATCTGAACAGGAAGATAAGGGTTAAATGCACAAAAGTCAAAAGGAACTCGATCAAGGGTGACCGGCACCTATAGAAATATTTCTCCGGCTATAAAATGCGCGGCGAAAATCCGCAAACGCATCATGGTCGATAGCAGACCGGATAGCGGCCATCAGGTTCAGGTAATAATGGATATTGTGCAGGGTGTTCAGCCGATAGGCGAGCAGTTCCCGTGTTTTGTATAAATGCCGTAAATAGGCCCGCGAATAGTGTCGGCACGTATAGCAGGTGCAATCCGCTTCGATCGGGCCGGTATCCGTGCGGAACCTGGCATTGGCAATGTTCAGGGTCCCGGAGGCGGTAAACAGCTGGCCGTTGCGAGCGTTCCGGGTAGGCATCACGCAGTCGAACATGTCCGCGCCCAGGGCCACCAGTTCCACCAGGTCTTCCGGGGTCCCCACACCCATAACGTATGTGGGTTTCCCGTCAGGCAGCAGGGGCAGGGTAAAATCCGCCATCTCCCGCATCAGGTCGATGGGCTCGCCGACACTCAAGCCGCCGATGGCAAAACCCGGGAAGTCTAAGGCGGTCAGCTGTTGGGCGGAGCGCTCACGCAGGTCGGGAAACATGCCGCCTTGCACAATGCCGAACAGATTGTTTTGGGGGCGTCGATTCCCTTTCCAGAAATCAAAACAGCGCTCGGCCCAGCGCGTGGTCAGTTCCAGCGCCGCCTCCGCCTCTTCACGGGAAGCCGGATACTGGATGCACTGGTCCAGGCACATCATGATGTCTGAATCAAGGCTCAACTGAACCTCGATCGATTTCTCCGGCGTCAGGGTGTGCCGGGAACCATCCACATGGGATTGAAATGTATAGCCCGTTTCCGTTATTTTGGAAAGTTTGGCCAGCGAAAAAACCTGGAAGCCACCGCTGTCCGTCAGGATCGGCCCGTCCCAATGCATGAACCGATGCAGACCGCCAAAAAGATCGATCACTTCACAGCCCGGCCGTAGATAAAGATGATAGGTATTCCCCAGAATAATTCGCGCCCCGCAAGCGGTCAGTTCCTCTGGTGACAGGGCCTTGACCGTACCCAGAGTGCCCACCGGCATAAATATCGGTGTTTCGATGACGCCGCGGGCAGTTTTGATTTGCCCCGTTCTAGCCCGGCTGTCGGTCGATTTCTTTGAAACCCTAAATTCATTTTTAAACCTTAAAACAACAAGATACTTGCGCAAACACGCAGAGAAGTTCAAGGGCTGTTTCATTTCGCGCTAGCGCGCATGAAAACATAACAATCTTTTACCGGATCATCATTGCATCGCCATAAGAGAAAAACCGGTATTTCTGCCTCACAGCCTCCCTGTAGGCATTCAAGATCCGCTCCCGCCCGGCAAAAGCTGAAACCAGCATGAGCAGGGTGGACTCCGGCAAATGGAAATTGGTGATCATGGCGCCGATAATCCTGAACCGGAAACCGGGGTATATAAAAAGGTCACAGGCACCACTGCCCGGTTGAATGCAATCGGTTCCATGGGAAGCATATTCCAGTGTGCGTACACTGGTGGTACCAACCGCAATTACCCGGTGCCCCGTGCTGCGGGCCTGGTTGATGCAATCGGCTGCTGTTTTCGAAATATGGTACATTTCCGCGTGCATCTTGTGCTCGCGAATATCCTTCACCCGAACCGGCAAAAAGGTACCGTAGCCAACATGCAACGTGATTTCAACAATTTCAACACCTTGACCAGAAATAGCATCTAATAGTCCGCGGGTAAAATGAAGACCGGCAGTGGGTGCTGCAATCGCACCTTTTTCAGAGGCATATACTGTCTGGTATACCTTGCGGTCATCACAGGGCGGCTGCTTGTCTGGAGATCGTTTGATGTAAGGCGGCAACGGCATGAATCCAGCCTGATCAATAGCCGATTCCAGGCCCTCAGGGCTGGTAAAAATCACCGTGTAGATGCCATCTTCGAAGGATTGGACTTCTGCCTGTAACCCTTTATCAAAATTAAGAATTGTACCTGGCCGGCATTGCTTGGAGGCCTTTATCAGGCACCTGGCCGGCTGTCTGTTCTGGACCAGCTGGGTGTCGGCCAGGTCGGAATATTCCAACACCAGCAGCTCAACTCTGCCGCCGGTTGATTTCTTACCAAACAGCCGCACCGGCGTCACTTTTGTATTGTTCACCACCAGGACGTCACCGGGCTGTAACTCGCCGCTGATGTCGTGAAAACGCCGATGTGTCCAACTACCCGACTGCCGGTCCAACAGCATGAGCCGGGAGCGATCCCTCTTCTTTTCCGGTGATTGCGCGATCAGTTTCTCGGGCAATTCAAAATGATAGTCATCTATCGAAAACATTTTTTATCGAGTTATAAGTGATTTAAATTGTAGGTATAATGCCTGATTTTACTTATTTTTACCAATCAAACTGAATATGGCTAACAATTCATCGCATTCTTTCCGGACGTTTTGTAGCTTACCGGCTGCCAACCAATCCATATCTGAGATGATAGATAGCCAATATTGTGTTTCACTTGCTTCGCATTCGCAAATCTTAATTCTATTCGTAAAATCCGCTCTGCTTCTGGCTCTGTTGGCCTCGCGGTAGTTTGCTCCAATCGAAGTCCCCGATTTTGTTACCTGATTTCTAACTACCAAGCTTTCAGGAGAACCAGATAAAGCTGTAGACAATCGGATTACATTGATCGCGAACGTTTGGGTTCTCTTTTCAAGCTGCCTTGCAAAGTCTCTATTTTCCATGCTTTTTCACAATAGAAGCACCGCAGGTGCACATTAACTTTAGATCACTTTAGTTCACTTGGAACTTTAGATCACTCTCTTACCTTTTTCCCAAATAGACCAAAAACAACCCCGTCAGCATCATGACAAATCCGAAACCCCGCAGGGATCTGTCGGGCATTTCAAACAATTTCTGCACCAATATCCGCATCTTGTCTGGTATGGCGAAGTAGGGCACACCCTCGAATATCAACACCATTCCGATCACACACAAAAAAAAGTCCATTTCCACACTCCCGGCTGTTTTCGACGGCAAATGTACTGACAGGGTTTCAGGTGGGAGGTATAACCGCAGGCCCTGCCAATGTCAAAATAAACGTTGACTAATAGGCTAATATTGTACAGATATATATGGCTAAAATCGATGAATTCGAGTTCATCGATTTTAGGTTTTGGGACATCTGTGGTATGTGTTAGAACAGCTTTTCAACGGATATCCCGACCCGGCAAATGCTTCTAACTCAAGTGGACGGTAGTTTGACGAAAATCTTAAAACTTAACACTTAAAACGTAACAGCTGTCTCTATGCAATTCGAACCTGTCATCGGGCTGGAGGTTCACGCCCAGCTTAAAACCCGGACCAAAATCTTCTGCGGCTGTTCCACCGAATTCGGCGCGCCCCCCAACACCCATGTCTGCCCGGTGTGCCTCGGTATGCCTGGCATACTCCCCGTATTGAATAAAAAAGTGGTTGAATTTGCCATGCGCATGGCCCTGGCCACCGACTGTTCTATTGAGGGGACCAGCCGATTCGCCCGCAAGAACTATTTTTATCCGGATCTGCCCAAAGGCTACCAGATTTCACAATATGAACTGCCTATCGCGTTGAACGGCCATATTGATATAGACATCGACGACCGCACCCGGTGCATCGGAATCACCCGGATCCACATGGAGGAAGATGCCGGCAAATTGAATCACGACCCGGACCGGCCCATCAGCCATGTCGACCTCAACCGCACCGGGGTCCCCTTGATCGAAATCGTGAGTGAACCCGATATCCGCAGCCCCGAAGAGGCCGGTGCGTATTTGCGCCAGCTGCGCTCTATTATAAGGTATGTGGATATCTGTGACGGCAATATGGAGGAAGGCAGTTTCCGCTGCGACGCGAACATCTCTTTGCGGCCCAAGGGAATGGAAGCTTTTGGCACCCGCACGGAATTGAAAAACCTTAACTCTTTCAAACACGTCGAGAAGGCCCTACAGTACGAAATACTGCGCCAGCAGGATATCCTGCTGG
>Ga0126327_10000132_pt1 | contig 19938 bp, 25 predicted proteins | sample InaspJWI30metaG_FD_101392 | JGI IMG/M metagenome (GOLD analysis project Ga0126327, IMG submission 101392) | Marine gutless worms symbiont microbial communities from Oahu, Hawaii - Inanidrilus sp. 1 OAHU.JWI-30 metaG | ecosystem: Host-associated > Annelida > Digestive system > Unclassified... | reverse complement strand
TGTTGTTACTACGTAGACCCGTGTGGTTGTTATTACGTGGATCCTTGCGGCTGTCGAGTCGACCCCTGCTGCTGCTGATTTGAGATAACCAATTGAGAAGGGTTGGGCCCCGGCCCAACCCTTTTTTTGTGGAATGGATTTGCCATGCCCATCGCGTTTTTCTTCGTATCGGGCAGTCCGGGCATGTGGGTCATTTGGTCTGGATTGTGCCGATCCGGATAAGTTTGCCGGCCCGGATTGTCAGCACGCCGTACCAGCCGTTCTTCATGGGATAAAACCATTCGGTCGTAATTTGCCCGCCTTTGCCGTACCCCGTGTTGATAACTTCCTTGTGCATGGGTTTGCCGCATTTCAAAGCCACGAGAAAGGCTGAATCGCCCACGTGAACCAACTCGGAGTTCTGGCACCGAAACGTGCTGCCTTCACCCCGCTGGGCATGGACCGGCGTTGCCAGGGCCAGGATGATGAAAACTGTCATGATTGGTTTCATGGGATTGCCTTTCATTATTTGTCGGTGTATCGCGCCCATTCACATGCGGTTGATAGCAGAATATAAGACACAGGCGGCCCGTGATCAACCATCCCGCCACTACCCTACCCGGCATAGAAAAGATTGCCCCATAATACCGCAGCCAGAATTCCCGCCAGGTCTGCCAGTAGAGCGGCCGTCACAGCGTAGCGTACACGAGTGATCCGGACCGCACCAAAATAGACCGCCAGAACGTAGAAGGTCGTTTCGGTTGAGCCTTGCATGATGCCGGCAATAAAGGCCGATTTCGAATTGGGATCAGCGCTGACGATATCACTCATGACTCCGAAGGCGCCCGAGCCCGACAGGGGCCGGACCAGCGCCATGGGCAAGGTGTCGGCCGGCATGCCAATCAGGGCAGTCAGAGGCTGCACGGCCTGGATGCATACTTCCAGAGAGCACCGGATGACCGGAACACGGCAATGGCCACCAGGATGGCCACTAAAAAAGGAATGATGCGCAGGGCTACCTCGAACCCTTCGCGGGCACCCTCGCACACCGACTCGTAGACCGGCACCTTGCGGCTGTAGCCATACACGATAAAAAGCCCCATTAAAAAAGGGATCAGCCAGGTGGTCAGATCTTTGAGGAAAAAATCGCCCAGACCGGCGCCGGCGGACAGGTGCCGGTTCAGGTATATGCCCAGGGCGACCAAGAAGGCGAGGAAATAGGCGGGGAGACACAAGCGCCTTAGACCTTCAACTTTCGGGAGCTGGTCGGGCGTGTCTTCCGGTAACGCCCCGGATTCCGTAGCGGCGTCCACCTGCTCGATACCGGATGCGCCGGCCGACGAGCGGGGAGATCTTGACTGCCGAGCCAGGATCTTGGCCGCGGTGATGGCCACCAGGGTCGAACAGACCGTGGAGAGGATGGACGGCAGCAGGATACCGGCCGGGTCCAGGGCATTGGCACCGGCCCTTACTGCAATCACCCCCAGGGGAAGCAAAGTGACGCTGCTGGTGTTAATGGCCAGGAAAAGGCACATGGCGTTGGTGGCGGTGCCCTTATGGGGATTGAGCCGGTTGAGCTCTTCCATGGCCTTGATCCCGAACGGGGTGGCCGCGTTGCCCAAACCCATGATGTTGGCAGCCATGTTCATGATCATGGCGCTCATGGCCGGATGCTCCCCCCGGCACTTCAGGGAAGAGCCATTTCATCAGCGGTTTCAAGCGGCGGGCGATTACAAGCAGCAATCCCGCCCGGGATACCACTTTCATCAGGCCGAGCCAGAGTGCCATGGCACCGACCAGGCCGATGGCAAGTTCTACCGCTGTCCGTGCGGCATCAAAGGACGCCCTGGTGACGCTTTCCATAGTGCCCATAGCCAACGCGGACAGAATTCCGGATAGTACCAGGAAAATGAAGATTCCGTTGATTGCAGATCCCTTGACCGGTTTAGCCATACTCTCACTGGGGGGTTGGGCTGACATTGATTGAAACGTACTGCCGGTCAGGGTAGCGAATTGCGCCTGAGCTTGTCAACCGCCAGCCGGGTCATGCCGACATGCCGGGGACAACCGGTAGGCTCGATCTTTGCCCGCCGCCGGCTGGGAGCAGGCGGTGTCCCGGCCGTTTTTGGGTGCGGTCTTGATAAAGACTGCACCGTAGGGGAGCATTGCCATTTTTGCCGGCCCTGTGGTACAAACAGCGGTAGTTTAACCACTTGCAGAAACAGACGAACACCTTGTACTCACTAAAAAGTCGGTTGCCACCATGCTGAAGAAAATCATATCCGGCGGGCAGACGGGAGCCGATCGGGCAGCCCTGGATGCCGCCCTCAGACTCGGTATTGACCATGGCGGATGGGTGCCTCGGGGCCGGCTGGCTGAAGACGGCTGCGTACCGGAACATTACCTGGTAGAGGAGATGCCGACAGACAGCTACCAGGAGCGAACCCGACAAAATGTCCTCGACTCGGACGGCACGCTGATCATTTCCCGCGGGGCGCCCACGGGGGGAACGGATTATACACGCGTACAGGTTTTGCGGTATGGCAAGCAACTTTTGGGCATCGATCTGAACAACCAGAGCAACCTCAAGGATGCCGCTTCCCTGATTGCAGCCTGGATAGAACTGCAGCGTATCGAGGTGCTCAATGTGGCTGGTCCGCGGGCCAGCAAAGATCCCTGTATCTATCAGGATACCCTGAATCTATTGGTTTTTGCTCTCGGGTGAAGACCCTGCGCCTTATCGTGTACACTCTCCGGAAGCGCGGTCTGGGATTGCTAAATAAGGGTGAACATAGTACATACTACATGGTACATACTCTGGATGTATAATGGATCTTCTGATCGAGCACTGCCACAGCCCAGGAGGGTAATATGAAAACCATCATCACTGGTTTGATTTGCGTGTCATTGTCGGTGGCACTCATTGCCTGCGGTCACGGCTGGCAACATGCCCAGGTACCCGAGTCCAAATGGGATAAGGATTATGCCGACTGTGTTTACCAGGCCGAAAGCGCGGCCCGGAACCCCCTTATGACCAAAGATTCCGCCCAGGATTGGGGAACCTATGGAGAGGTTCGCTACCTGACGGATAAGTGCATGGAAGATAAAGGGTACATGCAGAAATAACCCTTAACATGGGTGGCATCGCTAAAGGCTATCTCAAAAATAAGATGTTGGTTCAAGGTCAAGGCGGCCGCGAAGTTACAGTCGGAGGTATACTCAAGTATTTCGAGAACTGGAACTGAGCGCCCAACGCAGAGATTGGGCCAAAATATGTTGTTGAGTTAGCCTTTAAAATGTTTACCGGAGCGGACCACATCAAAAGCGTCCTGCAATTATAAATCCCACCACTGCCTGAATCTGGTCCGGCTGTTTACGAGATCAGCCGGATTACCGGTGAAAACCTCGAATGTCACGGTGGCGTCGAAACCCGTTGATTTCAGGCTTCCCACCACCCACTGGAAATCTATGCTGCCCATGCCCGGCGGCAGATGCTCATCGGCGTGACCGGAATTATCACTGATATGCAGGTGCGCCACCCGGTGCCCGCACCGCTCCGCAAAACGCTTGAGGCGACTGCCGTCTGGCGCACCGATATGGGCGTGTCCGGTGTCCAGGGTCATTCGCAGGTCCGGATAGCGATCAAACAGGATAGCATACTCATCGGCCTCAAAATAGGCCCCATAGCCGGGAAACATATTCTCAATACAGAGCGGCATAGCCAGATCGGCTGCCAGGCGGGTGATTGTGTCCAGGCTTTCCAGGCCGTATCCGCGGGCGACATCGGGGACGAAATGGCCCATCCCGCGTACAGCCCCGGGATGAAACGTTATTTTTTCAGCACCAAGGGCATGGGCGGTCTGCAGAGAGTGACACATCTCCGCGACCGAAGCCTGGCGGATGCTGGAGGTCAGGTCGGCAATGGAAACGAACGTCGGTAGATGGCAGACCAGGCCCAACCCCCTTTCCTGGAGCTTGCTGCGAAGCTCGGCGCACAGAGGCTCCAGTATTGTCCAATGAGCCTCGGGCGGATCCATGGCCAGTTCCAAATAGTCAAATCCCAGGTCCGCAATCCGGTCAATTTCAGCGAAGACCGGATAGATAGGAAAGTTCATAGCGCCGAATTGCATAGTTCCTCGCTTCAGGTTTCAGGCAGTTTGCCTCCATTTCTGACAAGATACCCGATCGTTCCGAGAAATTCAATTTCAGCCTGTCCATTAGCAGTCCAGTAGACAAAAAGAGTTGCTATCAGGCGACGGAGCATGAACCCTGGGTTGAAAAAAACGTTCAGTTTCAGGATGATATCTATGGCAAATGGAATGCGGTCGCGGTCCCGGTATCTTGACAAGGCTGACAGCCTCTTATATTTTATAAATATCTGCACGCTACAGCTTTTGATCGGAGGATCTGGATGCGTACTGCCATTACCAGCTGTAAGACCGGTTATCCTGGCCTCGATTTTCTCTGCGCACCTTACGATTCAATTGCTGGCGTTAAGTGCGAAAAAGGCACTGGAACATATCTCAAAAAAGGTATTTGGTCCCAAAATCGGCGTTGGCGCTCGATTCAAGCCCTCGAAATACGCTAGTGTTCCTGCGGGCTGCGACCCACAGTTGAGGATTGAATGGAGGCGGCCCCGCAACGCGGGAACCTCACGGCCGCCTTGATTTTGAACCAAAATCCGCTTTTTCAGATAAGTTCCGCTCAACCTTACACCCGTATCGGCCAACGGCCGATTTTAAATTAGATAACTTTACCAGCTGATTCGGATATAGCCAGTTCTCATCGTGACGCAGCACATGCGGCCGCATCGGATGGCCGCGCTGCCGCGACCTCTTGCATCAAACTTTACACCTGAGCAGCGATCTGTAACCTGAGCAAGGATGAGGCATGCCTAACGCTCCAAACATTGCGTCTTCCCCGCAACAGACGTCAAGCAGGGAATGCACGCTCGAACCTTTCGTTCCGCCTCCCAGCCGTTTTGGCCCCGGCACTGCGCTTACCTTTGTCGTCATGTTCGGCATGTGGCTGCTGTTTTCCGGTCGTTTCGATGCTTTTCATCTGATCATGGGGGTTTTGGCAAGCGCCTTGGTGGCCTTCTTGTCGGGCGACCTGCTTTTTCCGATCTCCCCCGACCGCAAACTCCCGCTGCAGTGGCTGCGCTTTGTGGGGTATATCCCCTGGCTGCTGTACCAGATATTCCTGGCCAACCTGCATGTCCTGTACCTCGTGTTTCATCCACGCATGCGGGAGCTGATCGACCCTCAAATCATTGAATTCGACAGCAAACTTTCCGGTGATGTGGCCCGCACGACGTTCGCCAATTCCATTACCCTTACCCCCGGAACCATTACCGTCGATGTGACGGCTATCGGCAAATACTCGGTTCACTGCATCGATTCAGAGTCCGGCAAGCACTTGCCCGGTGAGATGGAAACCAGAATAGCAAAGGTATTCGACGAGTGATGGAATTGTTTTTTCTCATAGCTGCTGTTTATTTGTGTCTGATCATGTTCCTGACCCTTTACCGGGCGGTGGTCGGCCCCACGATCCTGGATCGCCTGGTGGGAGTGAATGCCATCGGAAGTAAAACAACCGTCCTATTGATTATGATCGGGCTCTTGTACCAACGCGTCGACATGTTTGTTGACATAGCCCTGGCATACGCCATGTTGAATTTTATCGCTGTCCTGGCGGCTTCGCGTTATTTCCAAAAGCGCAAAGGACTCTTTGATGAGACGCCAGCAGGCGAAAGGTAGATTCTATGGATATCGTGATTGCCATCCTGATGATCAGTGGACTTGTCTTTTTTACCGGTGGATCCATGGGCATCATCCGACTGCCTGATTTCTATACCCGCCTGCATCCGGCCGGTAAACTGGATACAGCCGGGCATGTCCTGACAATGGCGGCCATGGCCCTGTACACCCTGCACCCGTTTTCCGCAGATCGCCTGCTGACCGCGGTAAAGATTATGCTGATTGTCGTTTTTGTCTTTTTTACCAGCCCGACGGCTACGCACGCCATCATTGACGCCGGTGTGCGGGCCGGGCTGCGCCCCTGGACCAAGGAGAAGTCTGAGAAATGATCTGGACGGTCGAAATGCTGGTATTGATCATGGTGGTGATAATTGCGCTAGCTGCGATTACAGTCAAAGATCTCCTGGGTGCGGCCATCCTGTTCGGGGCCTACAGCTTTATGATGTGCCTTTTGTGGGCCATCATGGGTGCGGTCGACGTAGCTTTCACCGAGGCATCCGTGGGAGCCGGCATAAGTACGGTTCTTTTCGTTTCAGCTGTTTTCCGAACATCACGGAGATCAAAAGATTGAAGACAAGCGCTAAATTGATTGTGCTGCTCTTCGGCAGCTTTCTCATCTTCTGTACGCTGGATTTTCCGGATTGGGGCGATCCCGGCTCACCGGCCAGTACGCATGTGTCGCCCTACTACATCGAGCAAACGCTAAAGGATACCTCCGTACCCAATATCGTAACCGCCATATTGGCCGACTACCGTGGCTTTGATACCCTCTTCGAGACAATAGTTATCTTCACGGCGGTTGTGGCCTGCTTCCTGCTGCTGCGACAGGTTGCCGTCCGCGAGCCGGCCACGCGGATGTACCGGCATATCCCCACCGGGACCACCTTTCGGATTAAAAGCGGCGAGTGCTACCCGCGCGAATCTGCAGATTTTGAACGCATCGACCTGCAGTGGGTGCCGTATGGGGTGATCATCAAAACCACCTGCCGTCTGATTATCCCCTTTGTGCAGCTCTTCGCTTTGTATGTGATCGCCCATGGCCATTACAGTCCCGGTGGGGGCTTCCAGGGCGGTGTAATCCTCGGAGCGGCGGTAATCGTCTTTGCCATCTCGCATACGCTGCGGTCATCAGTACACCGGATCGGAGAGAAGTTTGCTGTTCTGCTTTGTACATTGGGCGTGTTTCTTTACACGGCAACCGGGGGGCTCTGCATGGTCCTGGGCGCAAACTTTCTGGACTATGGCGCCCTGGCACCCATTCTTGGCGTCGATCCGGTAACGGCGCGTTCCCATGGTATCCTCCTGGTGGAAATCGGTGTGGGCCTGGCGGTTATGGCTGCCATGGTCAGTCTTTATTACAACATTTCTTCGGCCGGGAAGCTTGACGAGGGGTTATAATCATGCCGGAAGCCATCGACTTCATTGCCGCCAAACTGAACTACTGGGTATACGTCGTGCTCATGATGGTGGGACTGTATGCCATGATCGCCAAGCATAACCTGGTGAAAAAGGTGATCGGCTTGAACATCCTGCAGACGGCCATCATTCTCTTCTTCATTTCGACCGGCGCCAAGCACGCGGCCACTATCCCCATTATTGAAGACGGGCACGGACCCGGCTTCCAGGTGGCGCAGGCGGTCCAATACACCAACCCCTTGCCCCACGTGCTGATGCTGACCGCCATCGTAGTGGCGGTGGCGACTTTCGGTGTTGCCCTGGCATTGATTGTCCGTATTCATCGCCGGTACCACACCCTGGAGGAGGACGAGATTCTGGCCCAATTGGATGATGACTGAGACACAGACCGGCCGGGTTTCGGTCGGCCGATAATAAGACGATAATAAGAGAGGAGGTCGCGTGGTTTCCGTGGAAGAGCTGAAAGAGATTGTGATGATGACCCATCTCGAAAACGATATGCTGGAACGCATAAGAATGATCGTCGACGTGCTGACCTTCAACGACCAGGAAGTCATTTTCAGGCAGGGCGATGCAGCCGACCGTTTCTATATGGTCAAGCACGGCAAGGTTTTGCTTGAACAGCAGATGACTGATCTTGTCACAGTTTCGGTCGGCTCCATCAAACCCGGTTTTTCCTTCGGGTGGTCAACCATGATCTCAGACGGGATGTACACCACCGACGCTGTATGCGCTGAACCTTCCGAGGTTTACTCCATGCTGGGTCACAAATTGCGCGCCCTTTGCCTTGAGGATGCGCGCATGGGTTTTTTACTCTGTCAGCGTCTGCTGGTCATTTTGAAAAAACGTTATGACCGCCGTACGGAGCAGTTTCTCAAAGTCATCCAACATCATCCGGACATGCAAGATCTCTTTTAACGGCTATGGACCTGCAATTTCCAACACTTTTCATCATCTGCCCGCTGGTGACATCATTTTTGATTTTTCTGTCCGGATGGTGGTACCGCCAGAGTGCCTTCCCACTGGCCGTCGCCGCCCTCGCGGTGTGCCTGGCCATTGCTGCCGGCTTACTGAAAGTCGTTTTAGGGCAGGGCCCCCTTGCCTACTGGCTGGGCGGCTGGCAGCCCCCCTATGGTATTGAATACCGGATTGACCATTTGAATGCTATCATGCTGGTGCTGGTTGCACTGCTCGGTCTGCTGGCGGCTATCCATGCCCGCCGAAGCATCTTACAGGAACTGCCGGAAAAAGAAGCGTTTTTCTGGGGGCTCTATATCCTCATGGTTACCGGTCTGCTGGGCATCTGCATCACCGGCGATCTGTTCAATCTCTTCGTTATGCTTGAGGTTGCCTCGCTGGCTGGCTATGCTTTGATTGCCATCGGCTCCAGGGGTGCTCTGTTTGCCAGTTTTCGCTACCTCATCATGGGCACCCTGGGCGCCTGTTTTTATCTTCTGGGGGCGGGACATCTTTACCTCGCCACCGGTTCTTTGAATATGGCGGATCTGGCCGGGATCCTGCCCCAGGTATACCACTCGCGGGCGGTCCTGGCCGGCTTTACCTTCATCATGATCGGATTGGGCATCAAAATGGCCCTGTTCCCGCTGCATGCCTGGCTCCCGGATGCCTACAGCCGGGCACCCGCCGCGGTCAGTGCCGCGGTAGCACCCCTGATGACCAAAGTGATGGCCTATGCGGCCATTCGGATTATGTTTACCGTCTTCAAACCGGAGTTCGCCATTTCACTGCTGCAGATATCCGGCCCCCTGGTCTGGCTTGGCAGCGCGGCCATTATCTTCGGTGCGGTCATGGCCCTATCGCAAAGCGATTTCAGGCGTATGCTATCTTATGTGCTCATCGCTGAAATGGGGTATATCGTTGGCGGAATCGGTGTGGCCAGCGCCATTGCTTTACAGGGGGTGATTTTCCATATCTTGAATGACGCCTTGATGGTGGCCTCCCTTTTTATGGTGGCCGGCCAGGTCCGGCACCAGACCGGCGGTAATGGGATAAACGATTTTAGAGGGTTTTTCAGGACAATGCCGATGACCGCGTTTACGTTTACGGTAGGTGCCCTGGCGGTTATCGGCGTGCCTCCGGCGTGCGGGTTTTTCAGCAAGTGGTACCTGCTGCTGGGCGGTATTCAAGCGAATCACTGGGTCTTCGTGGCGGCCCTGCTGATCTGCACGCTGATTAACGTGGCCCTTTTTTTCCGGATTTTCGACAAAGGCCTTTATTCGCGTTCTCCCGGCAACCACCTGAAGGACAATACCGCGGTTCCTAAGCAAGATAGCGGGAAGGTCCCGCTCAGCATGTTGATACCCGCATCGGTTCTGGCCGTTTTGATCCTTCTGGTCGGCGTGTTTAACCAGGTGATTATGGACACGGTGATCCGTTTTGCAGTACCGCCGGGATTATAGACCGGTGCGCACAGCACACTATTTTGGCATATAAATGACGAATATGTTTCTCATAATCCATCGTCCGGCCTGGGCGGTCCTCTTACCTTTGATCGCGGCCGGCCTGATACTGTTTTCAGGCAAGCGGCCGAATGTCAGGGAATGCTGGACCTTGCTGGGGGGTGCGGGCCTCTTTTTAACAGTTCTCTCGATGATTCCGGTGGTGTTGCACCAGGGCCCCATTCTGTTCAGTGTAATAACCCTTTTGCCCGGCATTCATTTCGCCTTTAAAGTCGATGCCCTGGGGCTCATTTTTGCACTGACGTCATCTTGTTTATGGATTCTGGTGTCCCTTTATTCCATTGGCTACATGCGTGCCTTGAAGGAGCATGCCCAGACCCGCTTTTATTTTTGCTTTGCCCTTGCTTTGGCGGGTGCTATCGGCATTGCCCTTTCCGCCCATCTGGTCACGCTGTTCATCTTTTATGAAATTCTGACAATTTCCACCTATCCTCTGGTAGCCCATGAAGAATCGTCCGAAGCCATCTCAGCCGGCCACAAGTACCTTGCGTATCTGCTGACGGGCGGGGTTTTCTTCCTGATCGCAATCTTGATGACGTATAATCTGGTCGGGACCACGGAGTTCCATCCCCACGGTATCTTAAAACCCGCTTTCGATACCGCCGCGCCTATCGCATTGCAGGTCATGTTTTTCTTTTTCCTGGTCGGTTTTGCCAAGGCAGCCTGGATGCCGTTGCATGCGTGGCTGCCCACAGCGATGGTTGCCCCGACACCGGTCAGTGCGCTGCTCCACGCAGTTGCGGTGGTCAAGGCAGGCGTATTCGGAATTACGAGGGTTGTCTGCCATATCTACGGCATCGAAATGATGCAGCTGCTTGGACTGGGGCTGGTCCTGGCTGCTATCGCCGCCTTTACCATACTGGCGGCCAATATATACGCCATCGGTCAGAACAGCCTGAAGCGGATGCTGGCCTATTCCACCATCAACCAGTTGTCCTTTATAATCCTGGGGGTGGCTCTTTTGAGCCCCCTGTCCATTACCGGGGCAATCCTGCATATTCCCTTCCACGGGTTTATGAAAATTACGCTATTCTTGTGTGCCGGGGCGATTGCCGTCATTACGGGGATCAAGACGATCGACGGGTTGGCCGGTATCGGCCGGGCGTTGCCGATCACCCTGGGAGCCTTTCTGATCGGTGCTTTCGGCATGTGCGGGGCGCCACCCCTGGCGGGGTTTATCAGCAAATGGCATATTGCCGCCGGTGCGGTCGAATCGGGTCAGATTTTTTTCCTGGGTGTCATCCTGGCCGGTTCATTGCTGGATGTCGTGTACTTCTTCCCGGTTTTGCGCACCGCTTTTTTCATGAAAATACCGCAAACCGAAATTCTTGAAAATGACTTGGAAGTGAAAGTGGGCCTCTATACCAGGCATAAGGGTTCGCGGGAAAATGAACAGCCGTTGTACCTGCTGATGATCTTGCCCCTGGCAGTTACGGCCAGTATTGCCGTTGTCTTCTGCTTTTATCCTAATTTGATGAATGTCTATGATCTGGCTCGTATGGCGGTCCAGGAACTCTTTGGAGGAATGTGAGTATGTATAAATTAAGAATCTATCCCAAGAAGCTTTTCTGGCGCCTGTACATTGTTTGTATGGTACTGAGTCTGGGGCTTGGGTTTTACCTGTTGTACCGGGAAGTCTTTCACTTCCATTTTGCGTTTCAGCAAATTCCGCAATTTTTCGCCCTGTTCGGATTGCTGGGCTGCATGCTGCTGATATTCATCGCCAAGGGCATGGGTATCTTCATAGTTGTTGATGAAGACTATTATCAGAAAAAGGAAGGGGCAAAGCAGTGAATATCTGGATACACCCCGGCTGGTAATCTCTGTCTGCGGGTTTTTGATACCCTTTATTCCCTGGCCGCGCATTCGGCAGGTCTATTTCCTGTCATTGCCGCTGGCCGGTCTGGACATATTGATTGCAACCTCCCTGGGAACTTTCGGTGATGTGCCCGCCTGGCCGGCCGCGCTGCATAAGTGGCAGGTCCCCTTTCTGCACTATAGCTTGGATATTTTCCGCATCAACAAACTGAGCCTGCTGTTCGGGTATGTTTACCTGATTGCCGCGTTTTGCATGAACATCTACGCCCTCGGGGTCAAAAACGACTGGGAGCGGGTTGCCGCCATGGTCTATGTGGGCAGTGCCCTGGGAGCCGTTTTTGCCGGTGATTTTTTCACGCTCTTTTTCTGCGTCGAAATCATGTCCTGGGCACCATTTTTCCTTGTGATGTTTCGCGGTACAAAAAAGTCCATGGGAGCCGCCTTGCGCTATATCCTATGGCACCATTTCAGCGGCGCCTGTATCGTTGTCGGTGTTTTGATCCACGTCCATCATACCGGGTCCATCGAGTTTACCCGCATGCCCTGGGGGTGGGGCGGCGTGTACCTGGGTTCCAACCTCGTGCTCTTAGGCTTCATTATCAATGCGGCCACTGTGCCGTTTCATTCCTGGCTCGCGGATACATACTCAGAGGCTTCATACAGCGGTTCGGTCTATATGACTGCGTTTACAACCAAGACTGCCGTGTTCTGTTTGATCATCACCTTCGCGGGCGTACCTCTCCTGTTATGGCTGGGGGTGATCTCCGCCATGTTTGCCGTCTTTATGGCCGTACTCGAGAATGACGGACGCAGATTGCTCTCCTACCATATCGTATCTCAGGTTGGCTATATGGTAGCCGGTGTCGGCCTTGGATCCGAATTGGCTATCAATGGTGCCGCAGCGCACGCTTTTTGCCATATTATTTATAAAGCCCTGCTGTACATGGGCGTTGGTTGTGTTCTCTTGCGTGCCGGCACAGCCAGGTTCGACCAGTTGGGGGGGCTTTACAAATACATGCCCCTATCCTTCTGGATGACGATGATCGGCGCCTTTTCCATCTCGGGATTTCCGCTTTTCAGTGGATTTGTGAGCAAGACCATGACGATTGAAGCTTCGGAAGTGGCCCATCTCCCTTTCGTGTACCTTCTGCTGGAAGGGGCTTCTATCGGCACCTTCCTCCACACCGGACTCAAGTTGCCGTGGAACATTTGGCTCCAGGGGATGAATGAACCGCAACCAGGAGTGCGTGCGAACTTAAACGACTCTGCATTCAACACGCCCTGGCACATGCTGACTGCAATGGCAATTTTATCTCTTCTGTGCCTCTTTCTCGGTCTTTTTCCGCGTGTTCTGTATGCGTTGCTGCCCTATCCAGTTGAGTTCGTGCCTTACACCGTCACCCGTATTTTTTCCATGACGCAGTTGTTCTTATTTTCCTTTTTAGGGTTTTTGCTGTTACGAAAATGGCTGGGCGGGCATCCAAGTTATGTTTTGGATACGGACTGGCTGGTAAGGATACCGGGGAACCTGTTTATTCAATTTTGCAAAGGCCCGCTTGTAACATTTGGGGACTATCTGGACAAGCAGGTTTACCGACTGGCAGGTGCCTTTATACTGAACATACGCAATCCAGGTATCGCAGGACGCTTGACACCGATGAGCATCGGTATCGGGATTATGGTGTCTTTGTCGCTCTTCGCGGTCGTATTGGGTATAATAATCTGATTTTGTGATTAGATTATAGATATCACAGGATGAAAATTGCTATGTCAGGAGGGTGTTTGGGGAGGACTTGGCCCGGATGGTGGGCTGGTAGGCGGAACAGGGCCTGGTCGTGTAGACTCGATCAGGCCGCCCATAGTGGGAATACACGGTCGATCCCCGATTCCCTGAGTATGTCGGGGAACCGACCGATGACAGTGCTATGCTTCTCCCAATAGATGATAACTGGCGGACTTGTATCCTTTGACTTTGTGGATGTGGAAGGTCAGGATCCGGCTACGATAATTGTTGACGAGGCGCTTCAATTTGCGCCGGGAAACCCGAAACTCTTTGCTTTTAAGTGTATTGAGCAGCATGCAGCTGTCGCGGACCCGACCTTCGCAGATGATATGCGGGCCATCCCCGATCAGGACCTCCCACTCGCCGGCCACGGAGATCTCCGATTTTTCCATGAAAGGATAGTATTCATTGACGACGAAGTCCTCATACTCCGATTTGGACTCGCTGACAATGTCCCAGACCTGGTTGAATTTGAAAACATCCTCCTCGATGTCGATCGAATAGGAGTCCTTTTTGCCGGTCGGGATGAGGATTTTAGTTTTATACGCCTTCACGTAATTTAGCAGCTCGCCTTTGAGTTTGTCGAACTTCTGATTGCGTAGCGCCTTCTCGATGATCTCTAGGTCGCTGGCCATGCCCTCTACGAAGATCTCGCTGTAAGCACCCACTAGAACCGTCCAGCCGGCCACCACATGGATCCCCAGAGAATTCATGCCGGGGATAAACGTTTTGATCATGAACTTGCCGTACGCATCTCGCATTTCAGTTTTGATTGTCCAGTATTGATTGAATTTTACCGGCATTGGCACCCCCTTGGCAATCGTCCCGTGTTACCGTATCACGCCTGAATTTTAGCCGTTTGTTGAAACTGTCCCAGATTCTGTTGGACCTGACCGGAATGCTACTTTCGTTCGGTGATTGGTGTAACGTTGGCGTGCAGGAAATTGGGAGTTTTTCGTCCGTTGGTTGTCGGATTCAGTCTCCGTAAAATTATGGGAACACCAAATAAACCGAACGATAACTAAAAATTAGCGCAGGTCGCTTGGATTGTCAAAGGAATTTGTCGGTTGACGGAAGGGCCTGAATTTATAGAAGCCCTCCGGCAGAGGAAGTCGCACGGCAGCCCAGGTTGCGGCCTGACCGCAACCCCTGCCCCAGGAAGCCCACGGGAAGCAAGCTGTTTTTTAAAGGGCGGTCTTATCAACAGCAGCCGCTGCCCGGACCGCAGGCCGCGTTCTCTTTGCCCTTGATCCAGGACTGGATGATATAGGCGGCGCAGCCGACCCCCGGGGTTACCGTGATGGCGGCAGACGGGCAGTTGAGGGCGCAGGCCCCGCACTCCATGCAGCCGTTGCGGTCGACCAGCCGGGCCAGTTTGCCGCTCATTTCAAATACACCGTGGGGGCATACGACCGTGCAAAGGCTGCACCCCACGCATTTTTCACTATCGAATGTCAAGGTGGTAACATCCTGCAGGTGTCTGAATTCTTTCATTGCATACCTCTTTCGTTCATAGGCGGGACAGGGCACCACGCCTGTCCTGATACCATGTAGTCTAGCTTAAAATGCGGATCCGATCCATAGTACCACCCCGCAAACAGCCATACCGGCCTGAATGGGAATGTAGCGGCGCATCTCTTTTTCAACCCCCGATGGGGAGGTGAACGGGCTGGTGCCGGTAAAGTTCATTGCCAGATAGGAGCTTAACGCCGCGGCCATGAATAACAAGGCCAGGAACCCGGCCACACCTTCAGTGAGTCCGGCTGCGACGGCCGCAGGTAGGGCCAGGGCCAGGCCGGTCAGGATGCCTTTGGATGCAAACGTGGTCCCCGGTATCCAGGGCAGGAGCAGGGGAGCCAGGCCTGCGCCGGCCAGGATGCCTAAAAGTACCGCGCCGGCTGCCCACAGGCCCCTTTCCCAGGCACCCGTGAAGGAGAAGATGCCCGGACCGATACCGGACAGGACAAAGAGCGCCAGCAGTACCCACAGGGCTGGTTTCAATACCAGAGAAACTTCAACCGGGACCAGGACGAGTCTTTCTGCCAGCTTAAAGGTGACCAGGCGCATTTCCCGGTCGGCCTTAAGATCATTATCCAGGAATTTCACGATATCACTGGCCCGCACCGGGCCCCAGACCACCTTGAACCCGCTGAGTTTCCGGACTTTTTTGGATGCGACGCCGGTCGCCCCCAGCTGCGGTACAATAACCCGGCGGTGGGAAACCAGTTTTTCAAGACCGGTTTCGATGATTCTTTTGACAAGTTCCCCGGTGGCGAAGGTCCCCTTGCCGGCCGCGCACCAGACATTGATTCCGCGGGTGTCCAGAACCAGCAGCCAGGCTGCCTGGCCTGCCAGTTCCCGGCGGACATGATCGAACGTAAGCTTGTAATTGGCAGTCACCAGGACCGGCGCTTCCCGGCCCGGGCGGCCGACGGCGTAGATACCCGGTGCGATCTTGTAGTCATTGCGGCCAATGCCAATCCGGGTCAGGACCGTACCGAGGATATCCGCCGGCCCCAGACGGGTTCTGACGCGTGGTATCTTGCCGACCGGGGTTGCCAGAAATTCATCCACAAAACCGTGGATGGCATACCCGGGACGCTCATCCGGGCTGGAAGGCGGTCCGGCGGGCGGTCCGCAACAGGGTTCATCGTCGGCAGCCGCGTCGGCGGCCGGCATTTTACTCATCAATGTTACCTGGGCAGGTGATTCATTGGGTTGCGGCGTGCAGTCGCAGCCCGGGGATTTTTCGGTTTCCATGTTTTCTCCATATCTATTTCCGAATTACAGGCCGGCCACCGCGACTTTAAAGCGGTTGAGGACCTCATGATCGACACAGTAACAGGTCCGTGGACCTTCAATTTCACCCTTGACCAGCCCGGCTTCCTTCAAGAGTTTCAAATGCTGACTGACCGTTGACTGCGACAGGGGCAGGATTTCAACAATTTCACCACAGATGCAGCAGTTTACCCTCTTCAGGTGCTCGATGATTTTCAGGCGCACCGGATGGGCCAGGGCTTTGCACAGGCCGGCCAGCTCTTCCCTTTCCGGGCCGTTGCTGATTGCGTCCAACAAGGGGCCTCCTCCTTTACAATGATCCGATCATGGCCATGATTAATCGTTCATCTACGATAAGCGATCAAAGGGGCCTTGTCAAGCAGGGGCGCTGCAAAAAGTGGTGGGGTGGCGGGGGCTATTCGGAGACATGCTTTGCTGCTTCGGTTTTGATTTTTTCAACAATCTCGCTGTAGGGATTATCCACCGGGATGACCCCCTCCAGGAACTCGACATAGTCCTTTATTTTCTTGAGGGACTGGGACTGCATGCGGATGATGGTTTCGTATTCTTTTTGCATGCCGAATACGCTGTCGATGCGGCCGCCGATAATTTTCAGCAGGTGCTGCACCTGGTCTTCAGGCAGGTCAGCATTATTTTTAAGCTGATCCAGGAGTTGGTTGTGCAGGGTCCGATAGATTTGCAGATTGTTTTCCGAATTGATAAATTCCTTATATGCAAGGATCCTTTCGATTTTGCGACGCAGCTCGTCCATGGGCACCGGTTTCATTATGTAATCGAAAGCACCCATTTTCATGGCCTCAATCGCGGTCTCGATGGTCGCAAATCCGGTAATCATAATAACCTCGGTCGCCGGTGCATGCTCTTTTACATGCTGGAGTACCAGCATTCCGGCCTCTACGTTCACGGACCCGTCGGGCATATTCTTGTCGGTAAGAACAATATCGAACTCGCCGCTTTCCATGGCCGTTATGGCACTGCGGGCGGAGTCGGTGGTTTCGATTTCATATCCATCGCGCTCGAGAAAAGTGGTGAGCAGATCGCGAATCTGGGGATCATCATCAACGACAAGAATTCTTGCTTTCATTTTTCCTCTCGCAATCAGTTCTCTACAGGTCGGTGTGGACCGGTAGATGTTTTGGGGATCACCCGTTTGAGCGGGCGTCCGACCGGGTAATGTCGTATCGCTTGATCTTTTCAACCAACGTCGTGCGGTTTAGATGGAGAAGCTTGGCGGCCCTGTTTTTTACCCAGTGGGCCTTTTCCAGGCACTGCAATATCAGCGCTTTTTCATATTCGGTGACAGCCGTGGCCAGGGGAATACCTTCCTCGGATATTTCTTCAGCCGGAGAGGTTACGACAATCTTCTGGGAGCCCCTGATTTTTGTCGGCAGATCGGCCGGCGTCAGCCAGCCTTCCTGCTTGAGGACCACCAGTCTTTCCACCAGGTTCTTGAGTTCGCGAATATTTCCCGGCCAGGAATAGCCGTAAAGCAGGTCCAGCGCCTCCGGTGTAAATCCTTTGATGTCCAGATTGTTCCTCGTGTTGAACTCTGCATGGAAATGTTTGGCCAGTACCCGGATATCACTACTTCTCTCCCGCAAGGGCGGGAGATGCAGAGGGATGACAAAGAGCCGGTAAAAAAGGTCCTCCCGGAACAGCCCCTGTTCCACGCGCTCTTCCAGGTCCCGATGGGTGGCGGCAATCACCCGGATATTTACGGAAATGGTTCGGTTGCCGCCGACTTTCTCGAACTCATTTTCTTCAAGTACGCGCAGGATCTTTACCTGCAGATCCGGGCTCATATCTCCGATTTCATCCAGGAAGATAGTGCCGGAGTTGGCCTGTTCGAATTTGCCGTCTTTGGCCGTGAACGCCCCGGTAAAGGCGCCTTTGGTGTGACCGAACAGCTCGCTCTCCAAAAGATTTTCCGGCAGGGCCCCGCAGTTGATGGCCACAAACGGTCGGTCAGATCGGGTGGAGTTCTGGTGGATAGCCCGGGCGATAAGCCCTTTCCCGGTTCCGGTTTCACCGGTAATCAAGATGGTGCTGTCGGTGCCGGAAACCTTCGCGATGGTGCTGAAGATCTGCTTTATTTCTTCGCTCTGCCCGATTATCCCATTTAGCTGGAGAGGGGACATGCCCGCTTCCTTTCACAGCACTTGGAGTCTTATCAGGGCGCTCCGCCGCTGGTACTGTGTTAACCGGCTGTATCTTATCGTGAATCTGGACCGAGGAACGTTTTAGAAAAAACTATATATATCTCACCCTGTCCGAATGTCAACATACAAAGAAGTGGATGGAATGTTCGCAGGATTAAAGTGGCGCAGGGGGCCGGAGGGGCGGCGGCCGACTGGCACGGCCGGCCGGGGGGCTACCCGACCATCCCGGCCAGCTCGGCGGAGGGCGGCTGAATCAGACCCTTGGCTGTTTCTTGCAGCCGGCTGCCGAGTTCGGTTGCAAGGGCCAGGGCTTCTTCATCCGTAAAATCGATATCCCCAGGATCGCCGGAAGTGATATAGCCGCCGCCGGTAACGATTCGTTGGGCTTTTGAAATGGACTCCGGCGAGAGTTCAACGTCATGAGCCGTTTCCTGGACGGCGTCGCTGGATTCGGATTGATCCGAATGTTTCTGCTGATTTGCCGCGGTGGTCCTGGCTTTGCCGTCTCGGACCAGGCCCGGTGTGGGGGTTACCCCCTGAATATGGTTGGCCATGCTTACCTCCCGGCTGGCGTAGCAGGGGGTTATGCGCAGTTGTCCCGCAACGCCGGCCTGTTTGATTTAAGGAAAGTATAATGTCTATTTAAAAAAAATAAAGCGCTAAAAGGATGCGGTCGCCGGTAAGGCGGCCCGGGGGTGTCGAAGTGAAGTAACCTTTAGATATTAAAAGGAATATATTTTAGTTAAGGTGGTTTGCGGTTTCCGGCTTTTTGTTGTAATATTTGCTTGAAAACTACATTTTTAGACAAAATCTGCCTGCTGTCGCGGAAAAGCAGAAAAAAATTGTGCAGCCGCGCTGCCTGAAAGGCCGGATGCGATCTTGGAGGGCCTGATGAAAAGTGTTTACGTAATGATTCTCTGTGCGGTTCTGGTTACAGGCTGTGCCGCCCCCAGCATCAAACTCATATCCGATGCTGCTGATCCGCTGCGTGAGTTCACCCTGGAGGGAACCGCTTCCCAGAAAATCCTCATTGTTCCCATTCGGGGGGTGATTAGCGAAAACCCCCGCAAGGGCTTTATCCGGGTGTTGCCGAGTACGGTTCAGAAAGTGGTTGCCCACCTCAAAAAAGCAAAGCAGGACCCGAACATCAAAGCCGTTCTATTGAAAATAAACAGCCCGGGCGGTTCGGCCACAGCCAGTGATATCCTTTACCGCGAGATTATGGCCTATAAAGAGAACAATGGCGTGAAGGTCGTTGCAGCCATGATGGGCCTGGCAACTTCCGGCGGATACTATGTTGCGCTGCCTGCGGATAAAATTGTGGCCCATCCCACGACGGTTACGGGCAGTGTCGGGGCGGTATTTCTTCGGCCGGAAGTATCCGGCCTGATGGAAAAAATCGGTGTGGATGTCAGCGTGCACAAGTCCGGTCGCAACAAAGACATGGGCTCTCCATTCCGAACACCTTCGCCGGAAGAGGAGCGCATACTTCAATCGGTTATCGATCAACTGGGTGGGCGGTTTACCGGCCTGTTGGCCGAACGCCGCCGACTGGCTCCCAAGGCCCTGGCGGAAGTGGCGACGGCCAGGATCTATATTGCCGACGATGCCCGCCAAATCGGCCTGATCGATCAGGTCGGCTATATCGACGATGCCCTGCAGCAGGCCCGCCAGCTGGCTGGTTTGCCGGAGGATGCCAAAATCGTGATTTATCGGCGGACGGATTTTCCCGACGACAATATATA
>Ga0126327_10000129_pt1 | contig 20002 bp, 16 predicted proteins | sample InaspJWI30metaG_FD_101392 | JGI IMG/M metagenome (GOLD analysis project Ga0126327, IMG submission 101392) | Marine gutless worms symbiont microbial communities from Oahu, Hawaii - Inanidrilus sp. 1 OAHU.JWI-30 metaG | ecosystem: Host-associated > Annelida > Digestive system > Unclassified... | reverse complement strand
TTGCGGTAAGCGACACCGGAATCGGCATACCAGCAGGGGACTTGGAACTTATTTTCAAGCCCTTCGAGCAAGTTGGCCAAAACGGTACCCAGCGCCAGACAGGCACCGGATTGGGGTTAACCCTGACCCGCCGCTTCGTGGAACTGCACGGTGGACAAATAGCAGCCAATAGCGATGGGCCCAACAAGGGCGCCACCTTTACCTTGCCGCCAGCAGCGGCACCGACCAACTAAGGGGTAACCATGACTGCACCTACCATTCTGGTCATAGAAGATAACCAAAAGAACCTCAAACTGGTGAAAGCCATCTTAACCATGGGCGACTTTCAGGTTCTGGACACCGAGTCTGCTGAAGAGGGCCTGGACCTTGCCCGGGAACACCTGCCGGATCTGATCCTCATGGATATTCAACTGCCTGGTATGGACGGCCTGGAGGCCACCCGCCTGATACGGGCCGATGCCGATTTACAGGATATCCCGGTGATAGCCCTTACCTCCTATGCCATGTAGGGTGATGAAGAAAAAGCCTTGGAGGCCGGGTGCGTCGGGTATCTGACCAAGCCGATCGATACCCGCAATTTCCTGGAGGTGGTATCCGGCTATATCGGCTTCAAGGAAACTGTACCGATGCCGGAAACCAACCGGCCGACCGATCATCGGGGCGCCAAGATTCTCATTGTGGATGATGACCCCAAAAACGTCAAGCTGATGCGGCTCATTCTGGGTTCCAGCGGCTATGAGTTGCTCTCCGCTGACAACGGCACCGCTGCTATAGAAATGGTTGACCAACACCAGCCGGATGTTCTGCTGTTGGATGTCATGATGCCCGGGCTGAACGGTTATGAAGTTACCCGGCATATCAAGGGCAACCCGGAAACCGAGAGCATCCCCATCATCCTGGTAACTGCCCTGGACGGCCGGGAAGATAAGCTGCGCGGCATGGACGCCGGTGCTGAAGAGTTTCTGACCAAACCGGTCAATCCGGTTGAGATCGAAACGCGGGTTGCATCGATGCTGAAACTCAAGCGCTACCGTGACCAGCTGGATATCCGTTCCCGGTCGTCAAGCCACGTGTGCGCAGTAGACACCAGGGCAGGTTCACGATCCGGTTCGGAAGGGCCCGGCAGAATTCTGGTAGTGGAAGACAATGAAAAAGACCTCAAACTGCTGCTGTCCCATCTGCCGGAATATGCCGATCAGGTTGATATTGCCAGTGATGGTAAAGAAGCCCTGCGCATGCTCAGTCAGGGACAATACAAGCTGGCCCTGGTAGACATCATGCTCCCGGAAAAGGACGGTTTCCAGATATGCAAAAAGATAAAAGCCGAAGATGAAACCCGGGACATACAGGTTATCCTGATCACCTGCCTGAATGATTTGGAGAACAAAATCCGCGGAGTTGAACTGGTCGCTGATGATTATTTGATCAAACCATTCGACCCGCGGGAACTCAAGGCCCGTGTCAAAGCCCTGCTGAAGAAAAATGACTACCTGGAAGGGTTGCACGCCCTGTATGAGAAAGCCTTGAACTCGGCTTTGATGGACGGTTTGACCAGCCTTTACAACCATATTTACTTCAAGCGCTTTTTGGATCTGGAAATCAAGCGCTCCCACCGGCAGGGGCATACGACCTCGCTGCTGATGATCGATCTGGACGACTTTAAGCAGATCAATGATGCCTTAGGGCATACGGCCGGGGATGAGATCCTGAAAAGCTTCGGGAGCCTGCTCAAAAGTACCATCCGTGAAATTGATGTGGCGGCCCGGTACGGCGGTGAGGAGTTCGTCGTGGTCCTTCCCTACGGTGATCGTTCGGCCCTGTCGGAGGTGGGGGGGCGTATCTGTGAGGCCGCCAGCCGCATGTCCATCCCGGAGCGCTGGCGGGAAGCCATTACCGGTTGTACGGTGAGTATCGGAGGGGCCGTTTATCCCGATGACGCCGGTTCACTGGAAGACCCGATCGAAAAGGCGGATTACATGCTTTACAAAGCCAAGAAGGGGGGCAAAAACCGCGTTTGTATTGTTCCTGAACACCCTGCCAATTGATTGGATAGAGCGGGCAAGTACACGGGCAATGAGTTTGAGCGAGTCGAACCGAAACCAATATGCTGCGGTCCACCGGCTGGAGAAAAAGCAGCCAAATCAGTATCGCGGCAAAGTGGGAAAAGGACTGCTATGGATGTCTTGAAGATCATCGTCTGTCTACTGGTTGCGGCCGGGGCTGTCATTATGGCAGCGAACATCCGCCGCTACCCGGTCGTTATGCGCGAACGGGCGATCTGCGATTCGAAGGAGACACACGGACTGCTGGTTTTTTTCAGGGCCCATTATATCCTGATGTTGTTTTTCCTGATCGGTTACCTGGTGGTACTGGTCTCCCTGGTCACCGGCGTCAACCTGATCAGTGAGCTGCTCCTGGGGATTATTTTTTTAAGTGGCGCCCTGTTCGTTATGCTGGGCATCGTGCTCCAGGATAGGATGCTGCAGACGCTACGCAAGCGTTATATCCAGGCGATCAAGATGCTGGTGAGCGCGGTTGAGATTCGCGACCCTTACACCATTGGTCATTCGGAACATGTAGCCAACCTCGCGATGCTGATAGTCGATGCCCTTTCGCCTGGCATGAAGAATGATGTCAACCAAAACTTGGTGGGAAATGCCGGGCTGCTGCATGACATCGGTAAGATAGGCGTGCCCGAGGAAGTTTTGAACAAAACTGGTAAGCTCAACGAGGACGAATTCCGGATTATCCGTCAGCACGCGGCGATCGGTCGATCGCTCGTCGGCAACATGGAGTGCATGGACGATATTGCCAAGTGGATCGAATACCACCATGAACGTGTGGACGGAAAGGGCTACTATGAGGTTGCGGCCGTCGACATCCCCCTGGTCTCAAAAGTGCTGGCGATTGCCGACACTTATTCTGCCCTGGTCACCGATCGACCTTACCGGGAAGGCAAGACTCACCAGGAAGCCCTGGGCATTATCAGGGCGAACGCGGGCACCCAACTCGATCCACGTATCGTTACGGTTTTTACGGGTCTGAATCGGCAGTTGATCGAACAATGCCGACCCGATTCACTGGTGATCGAGTATCTCGATGAATTGCGCAAGGTGGAAACATATGCGCGGAATCCCCAACTGGGGCACGGGCTCGATATGGTGCTGCATGAAGATTTAGGGGTTCTCTGTTTGCAAAAAATATTTGACTATTGTGCCAAGCAGGATGCCCGACTAAGCCTGGCGACCCTGAAAATCAACGGGTTGAACCGGATCGAAAAACTACAAGGATATCATGAAGTCGACGAGTTATCCTCCAAACTCAGCGACACCCTGTTTGCCAATATCCGCCGCACCGACTTTATTATTAGGTCGCGGCGGGATTACTTCGTTCTCGCCTTTCCCGAGTGCCCGCTCATTCAGTCCATGAAGCTCCTCAAGCGTATCCAGCATGAAATCGAGAACGCGCCCTGGATTCCAAAAAACCAGGGTATCAGCATTGAAAAGGAGTTTGTCGAATTCCAACCCGCAGATTTTAAGTCGGAATACAAAATTGAGGCCTTTTTGGGCAAACTGTCCCCCAAACAATCCGGCAGCCGCAACTTTCAAAATTTTACCAGGACGCCACCACGCAAATCTGCTTCCGATGCCATTACTACACCCGCTGTTGATATATAGCTCTTGCTGCTGGTGAAAAACGCGTAGTCAATCTTAACTGGAAACAGCCTCATGTTGGTGCGGTATATCGAAGGGTAAGATGGTGCCCCCGGCAGGATTCGAACCTGCGGCACACGGATTAGGAATCCGATGCTCTATCCCCTGAGCTACGGGGGCAGCGCGGTTTTGCGACCGGAGACCCGGCTGCTAAGGTGCATCAGCCTTACACCAATTCCCAGGTGTTGACAAGCCATTTCAAACGACATCTGAGCAGGCGCATTAGAGTTTATAGCGCGCGATCTTCTCGTAAAGTGTTTTACGCGAGATGCCCAGCCTGGCAGCTGTCCGGCTCTTGTTCCCGTCGCAGGCCGCCAGGGTTGCCCGGATCATTTTCTTCTCCATTTCACGTAAAGTCAGATTGCCGGGCTGGCTGGAAAGTCCAGTTGGCGCCTCATCCAGGGTATCGGCTGTTTTGGCGGAGGAGGCGTTGAAATCGGGCAGGTCGGCCAGGCTCAACTTTTTTTTCTTCGACAGGATAACGCCGCGCGCCAGGTAGTTTTTCAATTCGCGGATATTGCCCGGCCATTGGTGGTCTACCAGGGCTTGCATAGTGGCCGGCTCGACGCCTTGAATATCTTTACCGAACCGGGCGGCGTATCGCCGGATATAATGATCGACCAGCAGGTAGATATCCTCCCGGCGTTCGCGCAGGGGAGGCAGCTCGATGTTGATGACATCAATGCGGTAGAGCAAGTCCCGCAGGAACCGGCCTTTCTCGATCTCCACGGGGAGGTTGAGATTCGTAGCCGCCAGGACCCGGACATCGACCCGGCGGGCAGCTGTGCTGCCGACCGGCTCGAAGGTCATCTCCTCTAAAAAGCGCAACAGTTTGGATTGCAGCCGCAGACTCATCTGGCCGATTTCATCCAGGAACAGGGTGCCGTGGTTGGCCGCTTCCAGGCGGCCCTTGCGATCGCTGACCGCGCCGGTAAATGCGCCTTTTATGTAACCAAACAGTTCCGCTTCCAGCAGGTTATCCGCCAGGGCGGCGGAATTGATGCACACCATCTCAGAGTCGCGTCGTTCGCTTTCCAGATGCAGGGCCCGGGCCAGCAGTTCCTTACCGGTGCCGGTTTCGCCTCGGATCAATACGGGTACATCGGTGGGGCCGGCTGTGCGCACGATCTCAAAGATGTCCAGCATCTGCCGGGTGCCCCCGATTATGCCGTGAAAGACCTCTTCGTCACGTACCTGCTCCTTCAGCGTATCCAGTTCCCGGGCCATTTCCCGCTCCCGGATTGCCTTGGCCAGTACAATCGACAGTTCATCGTAGTCCAGCGGTTTGATGAGGTAGTGCGTAACGCCCTCTTTCAGGGCCTGCACCGCTGATTTTACGGTGCCATAGGCCGACATGATGATAAAAGGCGGGGCTTTACGCTGGCTGTTCATCTGCTTGAAAAGTTCCAATCCGTTCATGCCCGGCATTTTAAAATCAGACAGCACAGCTTCGATGCGCGTTCCGTCGGCATGTATCTCGAGCGCCTGTCTGGCGCTGGTGGCCTGGATGACACGGTATCCTTCGTCTTCCAGGATGGCAGCCAGCACTTTCAGGCTGTTTTTCTGGTCGTCAACGGCCAATATGGTCTTCATGCTTCTCTTCCTGGGCTTGGGCGGTCAATTCGGTGTGTTCCGGCCATTCAATATAGACTGTGGTGCCGACGCCTTCCTGACTGGTTAGCCGAATCCGTCCGCCGTGATTTTCAATGATGCCGAGACTGAGGGGCAGACCCAACCCGGTCCCGTCTTCTTTGGTGCTGAAGAAGGGATCAAACACGTTGTTTATATGCTCGGCGGGCATACCGGCCCCGCTGTCCTGGACCGTCAGGCGAAATCGGCGCGAATTGCCGAATCCTGCCGGCTGTCCGAGAATCCGGGTTGAAAAGGTAATGTTCCCCCCTTCCGGGAGAGCGTCCATGGCATTGATAACGAGGTTGACGATAACTTGTTCAATCTGGTGCGGGTCGACGGCCTGCAAAGGCAGATTTTCAGCCAGTTAATTGTGAAACCGGATGTCACTTTGCCGGGCGCGTTCCTCGAACAGCTGCTGTATAGAGAGGACCAGCTGGTTGATGTCCGTCATCACCGGCTTGGGTTTGGACTGTCGGGCAAAATAGAGAAACTCGCTTACGAAAAGGCTCAGGCGGTCGATCTCTTCCGACACCAGCCGGGTGTATTCTTCCACCAGGGGATCTTCCGGACGTCTGCGCTGCAGGTATACGATGGCCCCTTTCATGGCATTGAGGGGGTTGCGAATTTCATGGGCCACACCCGCGGAAAGGCGGCCCAGCGAGATAAGTTTTTCGGAATGCACCAGTTCGTCCTGGATACGGGCCAGGTTTTTTACCATCCGGTTAAAAGAGCGGGTAAGATCCCCCAGTTCATCGGAAGACTGAATGGGGATTTCGTGGCTCAAATCACCGCCGGCAATACGTTTGGTGGCATTGACCAGCGTGCGCACCGGTTTCAGCAGATAGTAAGCCAGAAGGGAGACACCGGCCACGGCAAAGAGCAGGGTGAGTCCGACAGCTTCCAACACACGGGTGCGGATGGCCAGGGCTTCTTTTCTGAAATCAACCCGGAGGATCGTAACTGCCAGAGACCAGTCCATAATGGGAATCGGGGCAAAGGCGGCCACCTTTTCTTCATCCTGGTAGGTGTAGCTGCGCCATGCGCTGGCTCCGGTCATCATTTCGCGCAGCATCATCCGCAGGTCCGGATCGGGCGTATTGCCGAGGTGGAGACTGAAAGGCTCCCGGTGAGGATGGGCGATCAAACGGCCGGTTTCATCGATGAGAAACGCATACCCCCGCTGCTCCACCTTTATTTGCTTTACCATCTCGGCGATCTTGTCGTAATTAAGGTCGATCACCACAACGCCGGTGAATTCGCGCAGCCCGGTGAAAATGGCCTTGGCCCAGTGAATTACCAGGCCGTTTTCCTGCGGGGGGCGGACAATATCTGATTTGAGAATCTCATTTTTACTGATGTTGCGCGCCCGTTGGAAAAAGTTGTCGGCGCTCAGATCGGTCTGGCTTGCGGCTGCCCCGTTGCGGGTCACATTGATCAGTTCGCAGCCGTTGAGATCGATATAACGAATCTGATGATAATACGCCGTCCGGGCGATAAAGTCCCGGAAAAGGCGGATGATATTGTCCCGGTTGAATTGAGCCTCGGCAGAAAGACGAAACGCCCGGGCATGGTGAAAATCCTCCAGCACGGGCAGGCTGGCAATGGTTTCCAGGTCGATCCGGCAGTTGTGAAATATATCGCTTATCTCGTTGGCGGTGGCCTTGACCTGGACCATCTGTTCGTGGCGGACCAGGCGGTCCACCCGGTTGACGGAAGCCTGGAACGAAAAATAGCCGACCAGGGCGATGGGCAGGCAGATAAGGGGCAGGATGAGCACCAGCAGCTTGAGGGATATCGAGAATCTGAATTTCATATAAGCAGTTCATATGTAAGCAACGTGGCCACTGTCAATGGTAAAGATGCGCTGCCGGCGCAGCCGCCCCCGTTCTTGAAATTCGGTCGTTTGCCTGATAGGTGTGGGTCCGACCTGCACAATAATGGGCGAATTCTTAAGTGACAAGGAATGATGCAGATGAACTTTCATAGATGGGCGCGCAGTTGGAGAATCGCAGCCTGCTGGCTGATTTTGATGCTGCCGGCAGCACCTGCAGTTGGCGAAACCGCCCGAGAAATCGTGCTGGGCGCGGCGACCTCCCTGCAATTTCTGGAGGGTCGCGAAAGCTTGAATGCCGTCGAACTCGCTGCGGACCAGATCAATACCGCCGGTGGCGTGCAAGTGGGCGACCGCCGGCTTCCTATCCGCATCGTGCCCATGGATTTGCAGGGTGCCCAGCCGGGCGTTCCGGCTACGGCGGCCCTTGAACGGCTGGAGCACGTGATCGTAGACCACCAGGTGCATGCCATTGTAATCGGTCCCTTTCGATCGGAAGTGCTGCTGGCCGGGATGGATATCATCGCGCGCCACAAAATACCTTTGCTGGGTTCGGTTGCCATGTCGCCGGCCTCGGATGCCAAGATTCTGAGAAACCCCGCGTACAAGTATATCTTCAGAACCTGCCTCAACAGCAAATACCTGGTTGATTACCTGATCAACACCATGAAGTTTCTCAAGCACCAATACGGATTCGACAAGGTTTACATCCTTAGCCAGGACGTGGCCTGGGCGCGCACAACCGCCTCGCTGCTGGTCCGGCTCTATTTTGACCGTTCGGACTGGACCATTCTCGGACTGGACAACTACTCTTCGGGGATGACCGACTTTACCGCCAGTTTGACCAAGGCGGAAGAGACCGGGGCCCAGATCATCCTGCCCATTTTCGACATGCCGGAAAGCGGACAGTTGGTCGAGCAGTGGCATCTCATGCGCGGCCGGGCGCTGTTGTGCGGGTTCATTTCTCACATGGTTGGCCCCGGTGCCTGGAATGCCTTCCAGGGCCAGATCGAGGGGGCTTTGAATGTGATCTTTGAACTGGGCAACATTCCCAGTCCCCGCTGGCAGCCCTCCCAGGATTTTCATGCAGCCTATCGGGCCCGTTTCGGCCGGGATATCCAGGCCGACCATGGACCGGCACCGGCTTATGAATCGGTTTACGTACTAGCCGAGGCCATCGAAAAAGCCGGCCGCCTGGACCCGGATGCCATCGTCACCGCCCTGGAATCCACGGACCGGATCGGAACCATGGGGCGCCTGCGGTTTCATAAGGGACACCAGGCGGTATTCGGAAACGATCCGCGCCAGGAAGCCCTGGCCTGCATTTTCCAATGGCAAAAGGACGGCAAACGCAAGATTGTGTATCCCCTATCCATTGCAGAGGGTGAAATCGTGCTTCCTTCCCAGCGCTAAACCGGCCTCACCCGGCGCGTCCATATATCCACACTGAATCCACGCTGCCGCAACGTCATGCAACGCTTACCTGAAATGGATTACAGGCCCGTTTCCATCCTGCTGCCGGTAGTAACCGGCCAGGCAAGGGTACAGCTGTTACTTTTTGTAACAATGCTCTTCAATAGCACCATATAGCCATATATTTTTCATTAATACAGATTGTTAGTGTTCAAATCCAATCCTGTTGTGTTACAAAAGGTTATACTTTGATTTCGCCCATATCTTGGACTTTATCGAATATATTACATAATAACAGATGGTTATCGATTTATTTGGTTTTGGCACGGTCGTTGCTGTAGTTACTGTATTTCATTCATTTTGTGTTACTGATTCAATCACTTTAAGTGTCATCCGAACCCGCTCCGCGCGGGGCATGATTTTAACCGTGTACGCTTTTAAACAGAAGGAGGGATTTATGCTGCGCACATTAGGGGTGTTACTGGCTGTACTGGCAGTGGTGGGTTTTGGCCTGGTGCCTGTTCAAGGTGTGATGGCTGCCGAGCCCATAGTTATCGGAATTCCCACGTCGACCGGATTTCTGGAAGGCAAGGAAGCGCTCAAGGCCGTGAATCTGGCTGTGGACGAAATCAATGCCAAAGGCGGTGTGAGTGTCGGCGGTATGAAACGGCCGTTCAAGGTTGAATCCGTAGATATCCGCGATGCGGCGCCGGGGGTGCCGGTACCGGAAGCCCTATTGGGCCTGGAGAAGATTATTCTCGAGAAAAAGCCGGCCGCTCTCCTGGTGGGTCCTTTTCGGTCCGAAGCCTTGATGGCGGGCATGGACATCATCGCCAAATACAAGGTGCCGCTTTTGGAACCATTGCCATGTCACCGGCTTCCGAGGCCAAAATCAAAAAAGAGCCGGAAAAGTATAAGTATATTTTCAGGACCTGTTTGAACGCCAAGTACCTGGTGAAATATCTGGCCGGAACCATGGCCTTCATCAACAAGCAATACGGTTTCAACAAGGTTTACATCATGAACCAGGACGTCGCCTGGGCCCGCAAGACAGCCGAAATCATCACCAAGGTCTATTTTGACAAGGCCGGCTGGGAGGTCGTCGGGCATGAGGCTTACCCCACCGGAACCTCCGATTTTTCCTCCGGCTTGATGAAAGTCCGGGGCAAGGGTGCCCAGGTAATTCTGCCGATCTTCGATATGCCCCAGAGCGGTACCCTCGTAAAACAATGGAATGCCATGCGTGTCCCGGCCTTGATGGCCGGCTTCATTTCGCCGCTGGCCGGTCCGGGGGCCTGGAAGACCTTTGATAAAAAAATAGGCGGGGCCATCAACTGCAACTTTGAGATGGGCAGCGCCATAGCATCGGCCAAAGTGCCGCGCTCTGTTGCGTTTGCAAAGGCCTATGAGCAGAAATGGGGTGCGCCCATTGAAGCGGGCCACGGCATCAGCCCCTCTTACGAATCGGTTTACCTGCTGGCAGAGGCCATTGAACGTGCCGGTTCGACCGACGCCGATGCGATTGTGACCGAACTTCAGAAAACTGATCGCGAGGGTGTCATGGGCCGCATCAAATTCGACGCGGGGCAACAGGTTGTCTATGGTATGGATCCCGCGACAGCTGCGCTGGCAGCCGTGATCCAGTGGAATAATGACGGGTCGCGCACCATTGTTTTTCCTGCCTCCGTGGCGGGCGGTAAAATCAAACTGCCGGCGGGATTGAAATCGGCTAAATAACCGGCGAAGTATACCTGCACCTGACACCGCCGGCCTTTAGAACAGCTAAAGGCCGGCGGTCACCATCGCTGCATCGTCAGGTGTCCCGTGCAGCTCTATCCCGGTGACCCGTCTTGGAGACAACTGATCAATGCTAATCGGAACCACCATATACGCCCTGATCAATACGGCTGTCCTCGCCTTGATGGCCATTGGCTTTAATCTCACCTTCGGCATCAGCGGGGTGGCCAACTTTGCCTACGGCGCTTTCTATGTCCTGGCGGCCTATGGTATCTGGGGCATGTTGAACCTGCTGCAGATACCCTACCTTCTGGCCGTGGTCATCGCGGTATGCGTCAATATCCTGCTTGGGGCGCTTATCTACCGCTTTGTTCTGCTGCGGGTGCGCGGGCAGGCCCTTTCCGAGGTGATCGCAACCTTCGGCATTGGCCTGGCCATATTGGAACTGTTCAGTTATTTCGGGTGGGTGGGGTTTGAGTACAACCTCCCGGTATTCCTGGATCGCAGTTTTATCATTGCCGGCACCTATGTCGATTTCCAGCGCCTGGCCATCCTGGGCTTCAGCGGGGTACTGATACTGGGCCTCTACCTGTTTACCCACCACACTGCCGTCGGTCTTGCGTTCAGGGGCATTGCCCAGGACGAACGTACGGCCCTGACCTTCGGTATCGATTCCGACTGGATTGCCACGCTGAGCGTCTCGTTTGGGGCCGGCCTGGCAGCAGTCGCGGCGCTGTTCATCATTCCGCTGGGCAGCATCGCTCCCGGCGAAGGGTACGATGTGCTGATCAAAGCCCTGGCAGTCTGTATCATCGGGGGATTGGGCAGTACGGGCGGTGTGATCGCGGCCAGTTTCATTGTGGGGTTTGCCGAGCGGTTCACCGATACCTACATCGGCTCGCACTGGACCATGATCGTGAGTCTGGTTGCGATTCTGCTGGTCTTGACGATTAAACCGTCCGGCCCTTTTGGGAAACAGAAAGAATTGGAAGAAAGGATATAGGGTCCGGTGAAAAAAAGAAAAGAACGAATCGACCGTGGTATCAAGGTGCGTTCTGCGGACATCTTTGCGCTGCTGTCCTGGCGCGAGATGCTCTACCTATCGGCTCCCCGGCTGCTGCCGGTTGTCGGCTGCCTGCTGCTGCCCCTGTTGCTGGGTGTTTACTGGCAGAAGGTCCTGCTGTCGGTGGCTGTCTTCGCTCTGCTGGTCATCAGCTGGGATATCCTCGCCCAGACCGGCATGGTGTCGCTGGGCCAGGCCCTGTTTTTCGGAGTGGGCGCCTACTGCTCCGGCACCATGAACCACTACTGGGGGTGGAGTCCGCTCATCACCATTCCGCTGGCCGCAATCTTGGGGGGACTGATCTGTATGCTCCTGCTGCTGCCCGTCCTGCGGCTGCGCGGGATCTATTTTTCCATGGTCACGCTGATTATTCCCCTGGTGCTGGTCCGGGTCATCGAAGCCACCCGTATTTTCGGCGGAACCGAGGGGCTTAGCGGCATGACGCCCCTGCCTTCCAAATGGGTGGAGCTCTACCTGATCCTGGCCATTTTGCTGGCGGCCCTTTTCGGGTTTCGCCGGATGATGGATTCCGATTATGGCCTGGTGCTCAAGGGAATCTGCGACAATGACCGCTCCGTCATCAATGCCGGCATCAACATCTACTGGTTTAAAGCCCAGGCCCTTTTTATCGCCGGCGCCATCGGGGCATTCTGCGGGGCGTTCATGACCCACGTCTACATGTTTGTAGGGATGCCGGTCTTTGCCCTGGACTACTCCATCCTGCCGATAGCCGCAGCGGTGGTCGGCGGGCCCGGGACGCTGGCGGGCGCAACCCTGGGGGCCTTTATCCTGGTGCCCCTGTCCGAGGCCCTGCGTGGTTTCGGCGGGCTGCGCATTGTTCTGTACGGGGCGTTTCTGGTGGTATTTATCGTGGCGCTTCCAGAGGGCATTTTTCACTATATCCAAAGAAAGTATCACCAGTTTGAACGCTGGGTTGAGGTGGAGAAATGACGGCGGCACCCATTCTCAAAGTAGACGGCCTGAGCAAGCAGTTCGGCGGGGTCCGGGCCTTGAACCGGGTCAGTTTCGAACTCAAGCCGGGTGAACTCATGGGGGTGATCGGGCCCAATGGATCCGGAAAAACCACCCTGGTAAACCTGATTACCCGGTTCGTGAAACCCACTACCGGCACCGTGTCCTTCAAAGGGCGCAAAATCAGCCACCTGCCGCCCCACAAAATCGTGCGGCTGGGGATTGCCCGGACCTTCCAGATGGTAAAACCTTTCTACCACCTGCCGGCCTACAAAAATATGATCATTCCCCTCTATTCGCCGCGCATGAAGCAGCTTGCCGGCGGGCGCTACGGCGACCGGGATGCAGTGGCGCTCGATTTGCTGGAAGAAGTCGGCTTTGAACGGGACGCGTTTGTAGCCTACAAAGTGGCGGGGGCTTTGCCCCAGGGATACCTCAAACGGTTGGAACTGGCCAAAGCGATCGCCCTGCAGCCGGATCTGTTTATCCTGGACGAACTCTTTTCCGGGTTGAGCCTGGCTGAAGTGGCCAGCATTGTGCCGATCATCGAAAAAATTCGCATGGCCGGCAAAACCATCATTATGATCGAACACCGGTTAAAAGAACTTTTCCGGATTGCCGACCGGGTGATCGTAATGAATTACGGGGAGAAAATTGCCGACGGCCAGGCCGAGGAAGTCATGGAAAATGAGGCGGTGAAAAGTGCCTATCTGGGCACGGAGGCCGACTAACGCCAATGCATGCGAGCGCGTATTCAGCAAAAGCCACCTTTTACTTGCGCAGATTGAGATGCAGATGGATGCCCGCTGCGCCAATGCGGATAATTTTATGTTAGAAGTCAGCAACTTATTGGTTTTTTTCGAAAACGCCCTGGCCCTGAACGGCTTGAATCTGGAAGTCAGCGACGGAGAAATCGTCGGGCTAATCGGTTCCAACAGCGCCGGTAAAACGACCTTCATGAACACGGTTTCCGGATTGATCGTAGATATGCGCATCAAGGAAAAACGCCGGGGCGGTGAACGCATCAGTGTCTTTGGCAGCGTCACCTATGCCGGTGAAGATATCACCGAGATGCCGCCCAACGAACGGGTCCGCAAGGGGATTGTTCTATCCCGCGAGCGGCACCCGGTCTTTCCGGAAAGCAGTGTGGTGGAGAATTTCAAAATTGCCGGATATCTCCGTTCGCGGGCTGAGATCCAGGAGACCATGGCATTTGTTTTCAACCTGTTTCCCCCGCTGGCCAAACTGAAAACCCGCAAGGCCGGATTTTTAAGCGGCGGGGAGCAGCAGATGCTGGCTATCGGCATGGCTTTGGTGGTGCGCCCGCGCCTGCTGCTGCTGGACGAGCCGCTATTGGGCTTGAGCCCCATGATGCAAAAGGCCGTGGTGGATGCCATCGTGGCCCTCAACCGGGAGTCGGGTATCACTGTGCTGCTCAGCGAGCAGTTTGCCCGGCCGGTGCTGCCCATGGTGGACCGGGCCTATGTCGTTGAAAACGGCATGCTCACCCTGTCGGGGACCGGTGCCGAATTGATGGATAATCCGGAAATCAAAGCCGCTTATTTTGGGGTCTGATAAATGACTGTACACCGTACCATACATGAGACATTCGCTGCTACCGCCGAAAGACGCAGCGAGCATACCGCAATAGTCTACCTGGGAACCCGCTACAGCTACCGGAAGGTAAACGCGCTGGCGGCCAGCTTTGCCGCCGCCCTGGTTGACAACGGATTGCAGCCGGGCCAGCGGGTCATTATCTATGTGCCCAACAGCATACAGTGGGTCGTTGCCTGGCTCGGCATTCAGATGGCCGGGGGCGTCTGCGTTCCCATTACCCCCATTTATACCCCCGCTGACCTTGAGAATATTGCCAACGACAGCGAGGCTGAAGCCATCGTCTGTGCCGATACGAATTTCGGTTACGTCAAAAAAGTGCTGCCGGATACCCGGATCAAACAGGTCGTCATTACCAGAATGGCGGAACTCCTGCCGGCCTGGAAGCGGTTTTTCGGCTATCTTTTTGACATTATCCCCACCGGGAAAACCGTTCTCGACGACCAGACGTTTGCGCTGGGAGCGCTGCTGCGAACCTATGCCGGCCGTACCCCGGACCTGTCGGAGCGACCGCGTGAAGCTGGTGACCTGGCTCAAATTCTCTACACCGGCGGTACCACCAAACACCCCAAGGGTGTTCCCATTACCCACGACCTGTTTTTAAAGTCCGCCGACGAGCAGATCCGGGTGAGCGAACCGCTGTTTGCCGCTGAAGACAATGTGATCCTGGGCAATGCCCCCCTGTTTCACATTCTGGGCCAGACCTGCAGCCTGGCGACATTGCTGGTGGGAGGAACGTTGATCCTGCAGCCCAAAGTCAACCTGGATGCCACTTTTGAATCGATAGCCCGTTTTCAGGCGCGTACCATGATAGGCGTGCCGACGCTTTACCGCATGATCCTCGAACACGATCGCCTGGCGCAATACAACCTGGGATCCGTAGATTTCTGGTTCAGTGCCGGTGATGTATTGCCGGTGGAGGTCGGCAAGCGCTGGCAGGATAAGTTCGGTAAGACCATCTACCAGGGGTATGGGGCAACCGAAACTTGCGGCGGCGTGGCCATGTGCCCCACGGACATTGAGAACCCGCCCAAAAGCATCGGTCGCATAGTGGCCAGTAAAGCGGTCAGAATCGTAGACCCGATCATGCTGTCACCGGTCGAGCCCGGCAAACCCGGAGAGTTGATGGTCGCTTCGGATCCCATGGTTACACGTTATATTAAAAAACCGGAAGAGACCGCCGCGGCCTTTATCGAGATGGAAGGCCGTACTTGGTATCGCACGGCGGATGTGGTGTCCATGGATGAAGACGGCAACCTCTATTTTGTGGACCGTACCGTCGATACAATCAAACACAAGGGTTACCGGGTTTCGGCATCGGAGATCGAAGCCGTCCTGCAGGAGCACACCGCTGTCGTGGCTTCCTGCGTGGTCGGCATTCCCGACGAGCGGGTAGGTGAGCGCATAAAAGCCTATGTGGTGCTCAAGGAAGATATCAAGGGGATTACCGGATACGAGCTGATCAAGTGGTGTCGGCAGTCGCTGGTATCTTACAAGGTGCCCCAGTATATAGAATTCAGGGACATGCTGCCCAAATCAAAAGTCGGGAAGCTGCTGCGCCGGGAGATCCGGGACGAAGAAAAACGGATGGCGGAGCAATAGATCCCGCAGATTGGACTTTACCGGGGCGGTTAACCATCAGCGTACAGTGAGGAAGGCAGGTTGGCAGATGGACTTTAATCTGAACAAGGAACAGCAGGATATCGTCAAGGCGGCGCGCAAATTTGCCAAAGGGGAGTTTCCGGAACGGGCCCTGGAATTTGACCGCGAGGAGACCTTTGACCTGAAGCTATGGAAAAAGGCGTGTGATCTCGGTTTTGTAGGCGTGTTTATCGATGAGGCTTACGAAGGGGCCGGGTATGGTTTTATGGAACACTGCCTGATCAACGAGGAATTCTGGGCCGTGGAACCGGGCATGGCCATGCAGATCCTGTCCGCGACGTTTGGCTCCGAACTGCTTTTGCTGTACGCCAGTGAAGCGCAGAAACAGGCGCTGCTGCCCCGTTTGGTGACGGGAGAGGCCATCATGGGAACCGCCATTACCGAGCCGGATGCCGGCTGTGATGTCACCGGGGCGGTCACCACCGCAGTCAAAGACGGCGATGCGTGGCTAATCAACGGTACCAAAATGTTTGCCACCAACGGCAATGTGGCCGAATTTCTCCTGGTCTTCTGCCGGACGAATCCGGAAAGCACGTCCCGGCATGGGCAGCACAGTTTCATCATTGTGCCTACCGACACGCCGGGCTACACCGCAACCAAGATTCACGGGAAAATGGGTATCCGCGCATCCGACACAGCCGAGGTATCCCTCCAGAACGTCCGGGTCCCCCTGGAAAACCTGGTTGGCAAGGAAGGGGCCGGGTTTTATGAATTGATGGAGTTTTTCAACCGCACCCGTCTGCATATCTGCGCCCAGGGGGTGGGGCTGGCCCGGGCCGCCCTGGAAGAGTCCGTCCGGCATGTGAAAGGGCGCCAACAATTCGGCACTTCCATTGCCTCATTCCAGGCCACCCAGTTTAAAATCGCAGAAATGGCGACCAAAATCCGGGCGGCCCGCAATCTGTATTACGAGGCGGCCTGGCTGGCCGACCAGGGGACTATCGATCATGCCCTGGTAGCTATGGCCAAATGGTATTCGGCCAAGATAGCGGTCGAATGTGCTGATGAAGCGGTGCAGATGCATGGCGGTTACGGCTACATCGATGAGTACAAAGTGCAGCGGCTTTACCGGGACGCGAAGATTCTCGAGATATACGAGGGGACCAAGGAGATCGAGAAAACGATCATTGCCAGGACAGTATTAGGCAAGTAGCAAAAGAACTGCCCCCAAAATGTGATTCAGTTGCAAGGTGTGGCGGGCTGTTGAATGTTACCGCAGGAATAGGGGTTGTATTCCGGGGATTGCATTCAGCGGCCCAGCACCGAGATTGCAGCTCAGGCACACTTTGGGGGCAGCTTTTTTGAGATAGGCTCTATTCTACATAGAGGGTTTGCCCCTGATAAATATGGGTGCGGGGCGTCAGCTGGTTGATCTTCAGAAAATGCTTCAGATCCATGTTGTGCAGCTGGGCGATTTTGAAGGGGCTGTCCCCGCGTTTAACCTTATATGTCTTGAGTCCTACCTTGGAAGCCGGCTGAGTCGACTTGCCGGGAATCTTCAGGACCTGACCGATGGACAGGTAGGGGCCTTGCAGGCCGTTGAGCTGCTGAATTTCGCGGGTGGTGGTGCCGTAACGCTTGGCAATAATCCAGAGCGAATCCCCACTTTTGACCACGTGCCGGGAGGGCACCGGGCCGGTTGTTTTGGCCTTGGATTTGACCGGCGTACGGGTTACGACGACACCTCTGGTCGGTATTTTCAGCTTTTTGCCGGCCCGGATAAAATGGCTGCGCCGAATGTTGTTGGCCCGCATGATCTTACCGACACTGGTGCGGTAGCGGCGCGCGATCACCGACAGGCTTTCACCTGGGCGGACCCGATGATACACGTACGCCGGCTGTGGTCGCGAGGTGATGGGCAGCGTATCGATTTTGGTGAGCAGGGTGTTCCCCTTACCGGTCGGGACCCGGAGTGTATAGGGTTCATCCGGAGTTATCTTATAGCGCAACTCCGGGTTTAGAACTTTCAACTGCTTGTAATTACTTCCAATAGCGCTGGCTACATCTTTGAGATGGACCCGTCGCGTGAACTGGACTGTATCATATTCCAAGGGCGGATCGGCAACCAGGCCGGTCATGCCGTACTTTTCCGGATCTTGCAGGATATGGAGCGTTGCCAGAAAACGCGGCACATAGCGCGCGGTTTCCAGGGGCAGACGAATGTAAAGATCCCAGAAATTGTCCAGGTAATTAACGTTCTGAGTGCGAATCACCCGCAGGACGCGGCCTTCCCCACAGTTGTAGGCGGCCAGGACCGTAGTCCAGTCGCCGAAAATTTGATGCAGTTCCTTCAGGTAGGCCACCGCGGCGCGGGTGGATTTGACCGGATCAAGGCGCTCATCCAGATAGGTGGTGCGCTTGAGCCCAAACTTGTATCCGGTTGAGGGGATAAACTGCCATAGCCCCAGGGCCCTTGCTTTGGACAGGGCGTGGGACTTGAAGCCGCTCTCGATCAGGGGCAGCCAGGAGAGCTCGGTGGGCAGCCCGGCTTCCTGCAAGGCCGCCACTATAGCTGGCCGGTACAGTCCCGAGCGTCGGTAGGATTCAATAAAAAATTTTCTTTCCCCATTGGTGAAACGTTTGATTTCGGCCTGGATATGGCGGTTCATATCCATGGGGATGGCTTTGTGATGGCCGTTGACCACAATGTGCCGTGAGGCATATATCTCCAGGATCCGTTTGGAGATGAGAAACCGCAGGTCCTCCTTCTGCTGGATGAGCTTGGGATTGCCGGCCGTATCCACATCCAAAATCAATGAGTACGCTTTATCCAGTGCTTCCAAGGCGTTATCGAGTTCGCCCGCCTGCCAGAATTCATGGGAAGCCCGAATGAAGTCCAGCGCCTCATCCAGGGCGATTTCAATTTTTTTACCTTCGTCGGGCACCTTGTCATTGGCGGGTGCGGTGTTCTCAGCCAGGGCGGCGTCCGTGTCGACTGTTACCGGTACTTCCGTCGACTGGGCAGGTTCGGCTGCAAGCGTGACAGGTTCATCTTTCGGGTCAGCTTCAGCCGGGGGGACAGGCGCTGCGGCTGTCTCAGCCTGGATCGGGGGCTGGGCGTTGTCGGGGAGGTCGCTTTTAATAACTGTCTGATTACAACCGTAAAACCAAGGGAGTACAATCAGGAGCAAGATCAATCTGAACAGGTTGGGCACGTAAGGTTCCTTATGTCAGCTGGTTTCTATCAGGGTTTGCATCAAGAGCATCAATTTTGTTCTTCGAATTACACAACCCCCCTTGCGATTGTCAAGAGATATATATTCTCCTATCGGCGAGCTTGCCATAACCTTTAAGGATGCTTATTTAAAGATGCTTGCAGGATACGATGCAGCGGCAGCGGCGGCCTCCAGGCGGCTGTTGCAGCGTCCATGCCTGCTGCCGGTCACCCAAACCCAAGAACCTGCGGTTACCTTATATATAAGGACATCCGTGGCACCCGTCATAAAAGTTGATATGCATGCGAAAAACATCTTGACAGGTACGGCGGGTTTTGGCATATATACGCTTTTTAGGGCGCAGTGCGCCCGGACGTTATTCTGCAGCCGCGCTTCTTGTGTAGCCGCGGTTGTTTTGGGCCAGAGTAGCTCAGTTGGTAGAGCAGCTGATTTGTAATCAGCGGGTCGCGGGTTCGACTCCTGTCTCTGGCTCCATGGATGTTAAAAAGGTGGGGTTCCCGAGTGGTCAAAGGGAACAGACTGTAAATCTGTCGGCGACGCCTTCGGAGGTTCAAATCCTCCCCCCACCACCAGCCTCAATGAGAGTCGTATGTAGGAAGTTCCGATAAGCCGGGGCCGCTGATTAACTACGTGGCTTCCTCTGTAAGTCTGCGCTTCTTGAGGATCTTTTGGGTCTCACCGGGTTACCCGGGCCTTTTGGTTTACCCAGCATTGAGCGGGAGTAGCTCAGTTGGAAGAGCTCCAGCCTTCCAAGCTGGAGGTCGCGAGTTCGAACCTCGTCTCCCGCTCCATTCTTAAAATGGGTGGTCCGGAGGCATTACAATCTGGAGAATACGGCAGCTAAAAAGCCCACGTAGCTCAGTCGGTAGAGCGCATCCTTGGTAAGGATGAGGTTCATCGGTTCAATTCCGATCGTGGGCTCCAGCTTATGTATGTACAGACCTGAAAACGAAACAGAATTACAAGACACCAACAGTTTTACGCGCCAGGCCGGATAACATGAAATGCGTTATTGCATTTATGTGACCTTGTGAGCCGTGCGGATAGACAACGCCAAATACTCTATGGGAGGACGGGAAGATGGCCAAGGAAAAATTTGAAAGGACCAAGCCCCACGTGAACGTGGGAACGATTGGGCATATCGATCACGGTAAGACGACCCTGACGGCAGCGATCACCAAGCACAGTG
>Ga0126327_10000128_pt1 | contig 20025 bp, 18 predicted proteins | sample InaspJWI30metaG_FD_101392 | JGI IMG/M metagenome (GOLD analysis project Ga0126327, IMG submission 101392) | Marine gutless worms symbiont microbial communities from Oahu, Hawaii - Inanidrilus sp. 1 OAHU.JWI-30 metaG | ecosystem: Host-associated > Annelida > Digestive system > Unclassified... | reverse complement strand
CTGGTCAATCTGGGCTGTGCCACGGGCCATCCGAGTTTTGTCATGAGCAACAGTTTTACGAACCAGAGCCTGGCCCAGATCAAACTGGCGACGGAAAAACTGGAACCCAGGGTGTACACCCTGCCCAAGGAACTGGATGAAGAAGTTGCCCGGCTGCATCTGGGCCGCCTGGGCGCGAAACTGACGACGTTGACCCAGGAGCAGGCCGATTATTTAGGTGTTGCGGTCAACGGCCCATTCAAACCCGATCATTACCGGTACTAGATTACCGATCGCTAAAAAGCCGGTTGGGCTGCTCATAAGCCCGACCGGCTTTTCCATTGGCAAGGTTCAGGCGCCGATTGAGCACCCCTGCAGTGGTGGGTGCAAAGATTGGCTGTCCAGCGGCAAAAAGACGAAGGAAGGCTTGGCCGCCATAGTCTCTAATCTATGACGACTGCAACCCGCCCCTGCCGTAACAAGATAAGATTCTCCACGGCACCTTTAAGTTTAGCTGCATCCGCATTGCTGATCACGATATCAGTGCGCGCAGCCCCTACTGCGCGCAAGCCCTTGATGACCAACGGTCTGGGGGTCACGCGCGGATAGGCCTTCCCGGCCGGAATCTGCGTAACATAAACCGCCATCCCCCACTGCACGGCATATTCACGGCTCACATAGGCTGAACCATAGACAGGTTTACCGTTCTCGTCCAGCACCGCAAACATCATGGCCGGCTTTACATCCAGCCCCCGGGCGTCGATAACCAGGCCGCCGAAAGGTGCCCCCCCGGCATTCACCTTTGTACCGGTGTTTGGCTTCTCCTGATCGGCCTGCACCGATTGAATCGCCTCGAAATGGCGGATATCTTCGGGTAAGATGAGTTGGGCAAAACCACCGTAAAGGCTCAATTCAATAACGATATCGGTGGCGCCGTCGGACCGGAAATTTTGTTGGACCGCCGGGGCGGAACGTACCATCTCATCTACCTTCTCGGCAATCGAGGGGGTCTCGGCCATCTTGTCGGCGATGGTCTGCCCCCCGGATAGCAGCACGCCGCCGGTCAGCCCGGCCAGGGCTTCAACTGCTTTCTTGCGCGCAACTGAAAGGGCCTCGGCGGCTGCAGCCTGCCCACCGGTTGTCTTTTTGGGGGGCAAACTGAAGCCGGTGGCTGCTATCTTGCCGCCCCCCCCAATTTATTTTACCGTTGGGAAAAGTCTGGGTATAGTCCAGGGAGAGATCATCTCCCCCGGCCGTGCCAGGCAGCAGCACAAGAGCGAGGGCAACTATAAACAAGCAGCCATTACGCATTGGTAGGGTATCCGCTTAAAAAACAATAATAACGTTACAATTGGCCAGAAATCCTTCGCTGTCGGCAGACATGGCGACCAGCGTCTTGTAATCGGCGGCGCTGATGGAAAGGCTCCGCTTACCGTTTACAGTCCCCGTGGCCTTTATGGTAAGCGGCAGGGTGCCGGCGCGGGTGCTTCTCTGCGCCCTGGCAAGGTTGCGGTAATACCGAACGTAGCCTGAACGCACAGCCCGATCCCGATTGATGTAATCACCCGGATAGAGAATATTCTGCCGATCGGCAATTTGCGGTTTTAGGCAGGGACGAAAACCAGTGTTACGAGCATCAATAACCAACCCGGTATATTTTACAGACGCCCGGGCCAACTTGGTCTCACGGGGCGCCTTGCCGGATTCGAGGGCCTTGAGCCGCGCGGCCATATCATCCAGGCGGGCGGTAATCTGCCCCAACGCCGCCGCCTGCTTTGCATACTGGGATTTTAATTCGGCCACGGATGAATTCGATCCCAGGCCGGCCGGCACCACGGCCGGGTACGTCTGGGTATAGTCCAGCCAGGCCTCTGCGAAACTACGAAACATCTGCAGCATCTGCTCTTGACTGACACTGGCTTTCTTCAAACTGCCAATCTTTTCTTCCAGGGCCCGGACCCGGTTTTCCAAAACACGAATCCGAGAATCCAGCTCCTGCAGCGGCAGGGACTCGCCCGTGCTTTCAGGCGGGGCCACAACCATGCGCATCAGCATGGCTTCCAACTGCCCGGTGAGGGGCATACTAACCGTGGCTGTGGCGGTCCCATTGCTGTGGTAGACCACTTTTTCTACCGCGGAACCGGCCAGCACCCCTTTGACCCGGGATTCAATGGTGTCGCTTTTTACCATAAAGCTCTGCACCCGGGTGGTCGAATCGATATGGACCCCTTTTACCACTTCCAACAGGTTTCTACGGGCTACCACTATGGCCGCCCGACGCACCATGACCCGCATCTGTGCCTGTCCTACCGATTTTTTAGTAGGCACTCCCATACCGGTTGCGGTCAGTTTCCGGCTGACCCAGTTAATGGTTCCGGCGTCGCCGATTCTCTCGACAGCCTTTTCCTGGGCGCTGCACGGTAGTCCCGGCAGCAGTATTACCGCCAAACAAATCATTAGCCCAAAACCCAGAAATTGCCGCATCTTCATGTCATCCCTCCTAGACGTATCGGCACGCTCATAGATCAATCCGAAATGCCGTCCGGCCCTGCCCTGTAGTATGGGGCGGGCGGGTGGTATCAGTCTGCCGTGCAGGCTTCCGGCCTGCCCTGCAGGGCTGGCTTCCAGAGAATGTCTCCCAGAAACAGCTCCGCGGACGGATTGGCTGCCCCCCAGAAATTCCCGGTCAGATCCACCTGTAACGGTGCATAGCTTTGAACATTAAACGGTTCGTTTTTTACAAACACATTGTTACGCATAATTGGGCCAAGGCCGGCGCCTTCCATTACCAGTGCACCCTGTCCCTGGTTTCCGGTGAACACCGTACAATTGACGTCCGGCCGGGCATTATCCATCAAGACCATCCCGGCCTGCGCACTTTGTGATATGTTGCTGGCCTGAATTTCAGGGGCACAGTCGGAAACCGTCAAGCCGGTATCTGCCTTGGTAATGGTTGTAAATTTCAAGCGGACCCGTCCGGCGCCTTCCAGAACGACCCCCTGCCAGGCCCCGGGCTGGGCTCCGGTCGCTTTGGGCCCTAGAGTAATCGGCCTGTCCTTGCGGCCATAGGCCAGCAGATCCCCGCCGGCAACAGTCAAAGCCGCCCCGGGGGAAAACAAGATTTCAACACCGGGTTCGATATAGAGTACGGCCCCCGGACCCACCTTGATCTCTGATCCGGCGGTATAGGGATTTTTTTCCGCCACCAGGAGTACTGCGCCCGTAATGGCGCCTCCCAGCAGCGGTCCGGGCTGGGGCAGTTGGTAGAGCCCGGCCACCGGCAGGGCCACGGCAGCCGCGGCTTTGGGAAAAGCGCCGGTATTGCCGGCCCGGTCAACAGCCCGCACTTTCACAAAGAACCGGTTGAAATTCGCCTGGTCCGTCAGGATGCCCGCATGCTTTTCCACCTGGGCTGCCCGGCTAAATCCACTCAAAGGTTTGGGGCTGGAAAAGATCTCATAGCCGGCCAGATCGTCTTCGCTGTTGGGTGTCCACTGGACTTTTACCTTGCCATCCAGTGACTCGGTTGCCAGGCCGGTGACCACACCCGGCGGCAGGCTGTCAATGTCCAGCTGGTGGGCCGGATCGATGGCCTGGCGCTGTCCGCTGTCGGCGTTCACCAAAAATGCCATGGCGGTCAAACCATAGGCCTGTTCATCGGGCCTCACCATGTAGGTGCCTTCGTAAATCTCCCGGGAATCGAATTCCTTTTCAATGGCCGCAAAGAGTTCGTCGGTCAGATTATGACCTGTTTCGCTGTAAGTTTTGCGAATTGCATCGAGAACTTCGAGCTGCAGAGCCTGTTTCACCGCCGGGGAAACCGGCGCCAGTTCAATGCCCGCTTTGAAATCTCCCAGGTCGACATATGCTCGGCAGTCCGGGTCGCCGATCAGCCGAAAAGCCACCTTCTGTCCTTTAACAAAAGGCTTACCGGGATTCATAACGGTGAAAAGGTCAATACGGGGTATCCGGACCTGGGCGTGCAGGGCCGATTCGGGCAGCTCGATCGTGGAAACGATCTCCCGAAACAGATCATCCGTCTGGCTCATCATTTCCGTATGCCGCAAATTCCAGACGGAAGCGACCGTGGCCGTTACCAGCCCGATCGGATTGAGTGAAAAACCACCGCCATGGGCGCGTTGAATGTGTTTGGCCCGCCAGAGCAGATTGCCGGTTTTCAGGTCCCATAGTTTCACTTCGCAGCCAACTGCAATCTGTGAATAGATGCCGGCATAGATACGGTCGAAATGGGTTATTTTCCCGGTAAAGGCGGCATCGACCCCGAGAATACTTTTGAGTTTCTTCGGGTTTTCCGCCAGCAGCTCCTCGACCTTGCCGGTGTCGGTAAGTCCGGCATTTTTCAATCGTTTGTCCGTGTTGTAGATCTCGAGGTCCTTGAAAGGCAGGGAAGCGATATGGTTGTACATGCCCCGGCGTACTATATCACCCGGGTTCTCTTTACTATAGGCGATGGAGTAGGATTTGTCTTCCACACCCACAAAGGGAAGCACCGCCACGGAGGCCGGCTTGCGGCGTTTGAAATAGGTCGTGTTTTCGTACTCGCCTTTAAATCGGGAGAAAGCTTCGGAAGTCGCGATGATGAATTCGGCGCCCTCTTCAGTACCGACATGAGCACAGCCAGAGAAAAACGTTGCAACCAGCAGTAATAAGGCAAGGGCCAATCCAGATGGTAACCGTTTCATAAGTCAAACCCCCGATTTAGCTAGTATATAGTCAAAGCATCCACGCAAAAGGCTATTATAAAGCCGGTGTTTTGTCAACGCGGGGTTATACTTGTGGATTTTTATAGAAAAATCGACTAAAAGTCAGATTGAGTCTTCATCCAGATGACAATAATTCCGCAATTCAACCGGTTGGCCGCAGGTAGAAACAATGGGTAATCGCCGACGGTTTCCGGCAGCTGCCATGCAGGTCCAAAACCCAACCCGGGCGGGGTAGAACGCTCCGGGGGACGCCTGCCGGTTATGCTTTTGCGGATCGGGAATTGATCGGAACCCGGGCTTTGCAGATATGAAACAGTTCGTCGGACGCATAGGCCGCAAAACGATTCAGGCTGCCAATCATCTTTTTAATCTCCTGGCCTTGACGGACCGATTGATTCGCCTGGCGGTTACCAGCCCCCCGCAGGGGCGGGCACTGATACGTAAGGTCATTTTCGAACAGGTCTATTTCACCGCACTTCAAGCCCTGCCCCTGATCATCCCGATCGCCCTGATTGCAGGCAGCACGCTCATTGCCCAATTCACCAAGCTGTCAGGCCAATATGATACCGGCAAACTGATGGTCCTGCTGGTGATCCGGGAACAGGGTCCGATGATTACCGCTCTGCTGGTGATATTGCGCTCGGCAACATCGGTTACCATTGAACTGGGCTATATGCGCGTGCTGCACGAAGTTGAAGCGCTTGAAATGGCCGGGATCGATCCAATTAGGGTAATCTGCGTCCCGCGCCTGATCGGAATTACTTCGGCCATTGTAAGTCTGTTTATTGTTTTTGTCCTGTGCGCCATCCTGGGCGGCTATGCAATTGTCTGGATCTTTACCTACGCTCCCGTCGGCAGCTTCTTCAACCAGCTGCTCAAGGCGATTACGGCGACCGATATAATTGTGGGCCTGGTGAAAGCCCTTTTTTTCGGAATAGCCATTACCGTTACGAGCCTTTACCATGGATTCCAGACCCGGCGCAGCATTACCGATATACCGCCGGCCACGTCACGGGCGGCTATTGAGTGTTTTTTCTATTGCATCATGATCAACATATTCATTTCCATCTTGTTCTATATGTAGGTAGGCTATTGAATATTGTCACTTTGGAAAATTACGAGCTGCATAATCATCAGACCGGCCGCCGGCTGCAGAACTTGAATTTCAGCCTGGCGCCTGGAGACACCTGTGCAATTGACGCAGATTACGGGGATGATGCCCGCTTGCTGGCAGGTGCTCTGGCAACCCTGGTTTACCCGCTTTCCGGAGCTTACTTTTTCCAGGATACGAAATTGGACTTCGGAAATTATGTAAACCTGCTGGATGTAAAGCGGCAGATCGGGTACTTCGGCCCCCGGGCCGCCATGATCAGCAATATGACCGTTCGCCAGAATTTACTTCTCTCACGGGCCTACTTTGAGAACAGGCTTGATCTATATCTGCAGGACGATGTAAAAGATCTATGCAGCAAATTCAATTTAAACGCAAAACTCGATTTACGGCCGACGGCTTTAAGCCCCCTGGATGTCAGGGCGGCAATCATGATCAGGGAAATAACCAAGCCCGTGAAGCTGTTTATAATGGACAGTCCCGAGGCCTTGATCGGCCATCCCGGCTTCAACTTACTGATCACCAGGCTTATGCGGATGACTACTGAAGGTCTGCCGCTTGTCCTGCTTTGTGAAAACAATGAACTTACGGCACGACTGACCAAACGCACCGTAAGGGTACCAAAGAGCAGTGCCGTCGTTTAAACCGGCGGCCATCAATACATAAACTGACAGGAAGCCTTATGGATCTCGATTTCTCCAGCAAGGAAAAAATTGTAGGGACGTTTGCCGTCTGTATTACGATTCTCATACTGGCGACCGTAATCATCATTGGACGCGGCAAGGATTGGTTCCGGGCTTCCGTAGTATATTACGCAACTTTCAACGAAAGCTACAACTTGAAGGAAAATGCCGCTGTAAAGATGTATAACGCCGATATCGGCCTGATTAAAGACATTTCCATTACCGGGGAAAAGGTCAAACTAACCCTGAAGATATATGAAGACTTTGCCAAGCGGATCAAAACCAACGCCGTCGCAACCGTAGAAAGCCCCACACTGATCGGAGATGAATACGTTGTGATCAAACCCGGCAGCGCGAAATTCCTCCCGCTGCCGGAAAACAGTGAAATCCGGACTGTCGCGAAGAAATCAATTGCGGACATTTTGGAAGAATTTGAAGTCGAAAAAACAGCCAAGATGGTCGTCGCGGCCATTCAGGGTATTTCGGAAACCGCCCAGGAACTGCGGGCCCCTAAAGGCCCCTTGATGACGTCCCTGGCCAATATTGAGAAGATGACTACCCACCTTGAAAAAATGACGGCCGGTCTTGAAGCTGGAAAAGGGACGGCCGGCAGTATTTTGCAGTCACGGGAATTGATTGAAGCTTTACTGGCCAGAATAGACGAACTGGGGGGCATCCTGGAAAATCTGGCCGCAGCCACGGAGAAAACACCCCAGACGGTGGAATTGGTCAACACCAACCTTGAAACCCTGAAGGCCTTCAGTACAAAAGCCTCGGGCAGTTTTGTCCGGCTCGAGAGTATATTGCGCGAGGTAGATACCAGCATCCAGGCAATTAAATCGATCCTGGCCAATGTTGAGGAAGGCAGCCATGATATCCCGGCCATCATAAGCTCGGCGCTCCAGGGCATTGATGATATCCGCGACAGTGTAGACGACGCCGACAAGATCATCCAGTCTATTCAGAAAAACCCCCTGATCCGTGGTAACCTGCCGCCGGAACCGGAGGCCGTGCCCACCGACAGCGGACTGCGACCATAGAAGCAGTCTTAAGCTTCACCAAAGGCTCAATCTCGGCGTTGGGCAGCGGTGTTCAACCGGGGGAATATATGCAATATTTCGAGGATTGAGCGCCGCTGACCAACGCAGAGATTGGGCCAGTCAGCGGCTTTGAAACTACTTCTACACCCTGCCCCCGCTCCAGCGCATCTTGGCCTTCAGAACATCGTAGTAGTTCTGTCCCGGAACGGCAATCATCTGCACCGGATGTTCGCTTTTAACCACCTCGATGGTATCCCCATCTCTCAACGCCTGCCCGGCCTGACCGTCGAAGGTCAGCATCAGATCGGATACCTTTTCCGCTACGCGCAGGGATATTACAGCGGAATCCGGAACAATCAGGGGACGATTGGTAAGGGTGAACGGACAAATGGGGGTCATGATGATTCCGGGCACGGCCGGCTGCAAGACCGGTCCGCCCGCAGCCAGGGAATAGGCGGTCGATCCGGTAGGCGTGGCGATGATCAGGCCGTCCGCACGGTAGGTGGTAAGGTAATGGCCGTCTATCCTGGTTTCAATGTCGGCCAGCCGGGCCAGGGTGCCCTTGTTGATAACGACGTCGTTGAGAACCGTCTCACGGGTAATCTCCTGCCCCCCTCTCAAGACCCTGACCTGGAGCCGCATCCTTTCGCAGGTGCTGAAATCGTTGTCCAATATGGACTGGGCCAGTGTGAAAAGGTCTTCCTCGACAGCCTCGGCTAAAAATCCAACCTCCCCGAATTTAACGCCCAGAACCGGCACCTGTTGATCGCCAATCCACCTAATGGCCCCCAGGAAGGTCCCGTCACCGCCCAGGACAAACACGCAGGCCAGATCCGTGGGCAGCGGCAGCGGATTGGTTTTTTGGGCAGCTTTAAGGGGTGCTTGATACGGCTGCCTTACGATTGTGATGTCCCTTTCGCTGAGCCACTGCTCGAAAGCCTTTGCTTTCTGCTCGGCTTCGCGATCATTTTTTACCACCAGCCCTACTTTCACCATGTCATGCTCCGGTATGTTCCTGCGAGAACGCAAGCTTGCCGCAGCCGGTCGGACCGACTGATCAATTAGAATAAAACCAATGAAACCGACGACTTAATTGCCATAGCATGCTTAAACAGGTTACGGCAAGACCTTTTTATTTCGATCAAACTAAAAAAAGTTTGACAATATCAATCAGGGCGCCTATAGAGCGTAGGGTGCATTGCGTTGAATTAAAAAAACCGGATTCATTTTCTGTATAATATATGGCAACAGAAACAGATACCAGGCACCCGGCCGACAACGAAATAGCCGGTGAAGTCGAAGCCCTGAACCTGGGCAACAAGATCAGGCAGTTGCGGCGCAAAAGAGCTTTGACCCTTCAAAACGTTTCTGATCTCTCCGGGCTCTCAAAATCGCTGCTTTCACAAATCGAAAACAGTTTCACCGCTCCACCGATTGCGACCTTATTAAAAATCTCCAAAGCGCTGGATGTAAAAATAGGCCATTTCTTCCAGGATCCGCCGGTTTCCAGCCGTATTTCAGTGGTTAGACACAAAGAGCGCAAGGAGACCGTCCCCCTGCACAAGCGTGCCAATGGAACCAAGGTCGGCTATCAATACGAATCCCTGGCGCACCCCATGTCGGATAAGAACATGGAGCCCTTTATGATTGAAATCCTGCCGCGCGAAGCGTCCGACATGATTTTCTATCACCATAAAGGTGAAGAGTTCCTGTTTGTGCTGGAGGGCCGTATGGAATTCAGGGGTGCGGACAGGGTAATCGAGTTGGACAGTATGGACTGTCTATATTTTGATTCGAACATTCCCCATGCGCTGCGCGGGCTGGACGGAAAACCAGCCCGGGCACTCGGGGTAATCTACGCCTCCGAGTAGCGGGTTTACAAGGCCGGGAATCCCCTGGAAAGCCAGCCGGTTAAACCTTGACGGGGCAGGTTAAAACGATTATAGAGGGTCACTTTCAGGGGTTGACGCCTGCCGGTTACGACGGGCCGGTCTATAGACCTAACACCTTGAAAATAAAAACTTAGTGTGGGTTTAACTCCAAATTCAACCCGGCCCGCAGGCCACCTCGTGCCACCGGGCCGGTAATTGGCAAAAGGCTGTTTGATCAAGGAACCCAAACCCTAATTCGTTTGGCTGGCTGCTCAATTTTTCACTATCAAAGCAGGAGAGAACTACAATGAAGAAGCGTACAGTTAGGTTGTTGGTTGCAACTGTTACCGCCATGTTTATGGTCTTTACTATGTCTGGCGCCGGATTCGCCGATACGATCAAGCTCGGCGTGGCCGGCCCCCACAGCGGTGACCTTGCCTCTTACGGTATTCCTACCATCAAGGCTGCTGAACTTGTCGTCAAGGACATCAACGCCAAAGGCGGCGTTCTTGGCAAAAAAGTGGAACTGGTTGTGGAAGACGACGTCTGCAAACCTGAAGTTGCCACGAACACGGCTACCAAGCTGGCTTCTGCCGGTGTGAAGATTGTCCTTGGCCATATTTGCTCCGGTGCCACAAAAGCGGCCCTGGGTATCTATAAGGACTCCAAAATGGTGGCCATGTCTCCGTCCGCCACCAACCCGGCTCTGACCCAGAGCGGCGACTACCCCAACTTTTTCCGGACCATCGCCTCCGACGATGCCCAGGCCAAACTGGAAGTAGATTTCGCCCTGGATAAACTCGGTCTGAAAAAAATTGCCGTCCTGCACGACAAGGGTGACTACGGTAAAGGCCTGGCTGAATTCGCCAAAGCCTTCCTGGAAGCCGATCCCCGGGCCACGGTTGTTCTGTATGAAGGCATCACCCCGGGTGCCGTGGATTACTCTGCCGTTGTCCAGAAGATCAAACGCTCCCGGGCGGAAGCCGTCATTTTCGGCGGGTACCATCCCGAAGCCTCCAAGATTGTAACCCAGATGAAGAAGAAAAGAATGAAAACCATCTTCATCTCCGATGACGGCGTAAAAGACGATACTTTTATTAAAGTCGCCGGTAAATATGCCGAAGGTGTTTATGCGACCGGTCCCATGGATGTCTCCAAGAACGCCATGGCCAAAGCCACCAACAAGGCGCATCAGAAAGCTTACGGCGCTGATCCGGGTGCTTTTTACCTGAACGCTTACGCAGCAGCGCTTGCTCTGCTGAACGCTGTCGAGCAGGCCGGTTCCACCGACTATGACGCGGTCACCAAGGCCCTGCGGACCAAAAACGTGGGTACGCCCCTGGGCAGCATCAAATTTGACGATCGCGGCGACGCGATCGGCGTTGGTTTCTCTATGTACCAGGTTCAAAATGGTCAGTACGTAGAGCTTAAATAGTAAACCGTCGGTTTGACACAACAGGGGGCCAGGCGCAAGTTGCCTGCCCCCTGTTTTTTAAATCGCCCTATCAATCGGGCTGTTGAGAAACATCCAATTTTGTTTAGTTCGGCCGGAAGCATCCGAGCTGGACAAAAGCGGTTGTTTTTCAAAAGCCTAAACAGGAAACACCTTTACGATGGATTATTTCCTTGAACTATTTCTCGGCGGATTGACCCGCGGCAGTATCTACGCCCTCATCGCCCTGGGCTATACAATGGTGTACGGTATCGTCCAGCTGATTAATTTCGCCCACGGCGAAATTTACATGATCGGGGCCTTTACCGCCCTTATCATTGCTTCGATCCTTTCCCTTTTAGGGCTGCCCACTTTCGCGATCCTGGTTCTAGCCTCTCTGGCCGCAGTGGTTTATTCTTCCTGCTACGGCTGGACCCTGGAGAAGATCGCCTACAAGCCGCTGCGTAAAGCCCCGCATCTGTCCGCGCTGATCAGTGCCATCGGCATGAGCCTTTTTCTGCAGAACTATGTGCTGCTGGCCCAAACCTCCGATTTTTTACCCTTTCCCAGCCTGATCCCCGACTGGGAATGGTGGGAACCCTGGGCCCATATCATCACAACCCCGGAAATCGTGATCATCCTGGTCACTGCCACGGTCATGCTTTGCCTGACCTTCCTGATCAAAAAAACCCGGATCGGCAAAGCCATGCGGGCCACTGCCCAGGACAAGGACATGGCCATGCTGGTCGGCATCAACGTCAACCAGGTTATTTCCTTCACATTCGTTGTCGGATCGGCCACGGCCGCCATCGGCGGGGTCCTGATCGCGTCCCACATCGGACAGATCAACTTCTATATCGGCTTTATTGCCGGCATTAAAGCCTTTGTCGCAGCGGTATTGGGCGGCATCGGCAGCATACCCGGCGCAGTCCTGGGCAGCCTGGTACTGGGCTGGACCGAAAGCTTTTTCACGGGGTATATCTCCAGTGACTACGAAGACGTATTCGCTTTTGTCTTCCTGGTCCTGATTCTGATATTCCGGCCGGCCGGCATCCTGGGCCGCTCGGAAACACAAAAAGTATAAATTGAATGTATCCGGTCCGGGGCTGCTCCCGGTAGACCGGAGTTGCATATAACACCCTAACGCCTAACAAGAGACAAGAAATTGGTAACTTTTAATGAAATAAAAAAATCGGCGCTCGCTTCGCTCTGGTTCATGTTTCTCACCTTTCCCATCATGGTAATCCGGGTCAACACGGTTGAGAACGAAATCGAATGGCGCTGGACCAATCTGCTGCTCATCGGCATCGGCACTTTCATTCTCTCATTTGTCTGGCGCTACATGATGAAACGCAAGGAAATGGGGGCCAAAGCAGCGGATGAGGGTACAATCACCAAGGTTTCGCTGGGTCAGCGCATGATGGAAGACCGACGGATCTACCTGCCGGCCCTGGTCGCCATATCCATTTTCGCGGTAGCGTTTCCCTTCCTCTTCTCCATGTACCAGACCAATATTATGATTACGGCGCTATTGTATGTGGTTCTGGGGCTGGGGTTGAACATCGTGGTCGGCCTGGCCGGTCTGCTCGACCTTGGGTATGTGGCCTTTTATGCCGTGGGCGCCTACACTTATGCCCTGCTGAATTATCACTGGGGTTTGGGGTTCTGGGCGGTGTTGCCAATCGGTGCTGCCCTCGGCGCGTTGACCGGTATCATCCTGGGTTTCCCGGTCCTGCGCCTGCGCGGCGACTACCTGGCCATCGTGACCCTGGGATTCGGTGAAATCATCCGGCTCATTCTCGAAAACTGGAACGAGTTTTCGTTCGGCCCCAGCGGGATTGCCAATATTCCCAAGCCCGGCTTCTTCGGCATGGAATTGAGCCTCCATCAAAATATCATCTATTTATATTATCTGATGATCGCCTTGACCATTTTCACCATATTTGTGGTCAACCGGCTGCAGGCTTCACGCATCGGCCGTGCCTGGATCGCTTTGCGGGAAGATGAAATCGCCTGCCAGGCTATGGGCGTCGATAAAACCAAGACCAAGCTCACCGCTTTTGCCCTGGGCGCCACCTGGGCAGGCATGGGGGGTGTTGTCTTCGCTGCCAAAACGACCTTTATCAACCCGGCCAGCTTTACCATCTGGGAATCGATTATCATCCTCTGCGTGGTCGTCCTCGGCGGAATGGGTTCCATCATCGGCGTCATTTTCGGGGCCGGCTTTCTAATTCTGCTGCCAGAATACCTGCGGGCAGTGTCCGAATACCGAATGCTGGTGTTCGGCGCCATCCTGGTGATTATGATGGTCTTCCGGCCCGGCGGGCTGATCAGTGAGACCCGCAGCCCCTATAAATATGAAAAAGCCAACAACAGCAAGGGGAACGCTTAGTGCTATGCAGCCAATATTAGAAGTAAACGCGTTGACGATGGATTTCGGCGGCCTGCGGGCCCTGGACCATCTCGACCTCGATATAAACGAAGGCGAAATCGTGGCCCTCATCGGGCCCAACGGTGCCGGAAAAACCACCGTCTTCAATTGCATTACCGGTATCTACGATCCGACTGAAGGTGACGTGGTGATCACGCCGCCCGGCAAGGAAACCGAGCGCATCAACGGCATCAAGCCCAATCATGTCACCGAACGCGGTATGGCCCGGCCGTTTCAGAACATCCGTCTCTTCCAGAACATGTCGGTCCTGGAAAACGTCATGATCGGTCGGCACTGCCGCATCCACGCCGGTATCGCCGGCGCCATCTTCCGCAACCCGGCCACAGTGGCCGAAGAAAAGCAGGTGGTCGAAGACAGTTACCGGGTCCTTGAAAAAATCGGTCTGGAGCAATACGTAAATGAGATGGCCAAGAATCTGCCCTACGGTGCCCAGCGGCGTCTGGAGATCGCGCGGGCCATGGGGACCGATCCGTTTTTACTGCTCCTCGATGAACCGGCCGCCGGCATGAACCCGCAGGAGACCAAGGACCTGGACGATCTGATCGTTCAGATCCGGGACGAAGAAGGCATTTCGATTCTGCTGATCGAACACGACATGAAACTGGTGATGAGCCTGTCCGACCGCATATTTGTCATGGATTACGGCAAGAAAATCGCCCAGGGCAGCCCGGAAGAAATCAAGAATGATCCACTTGTCATCAAAGCCTACCTGGGAGAGGATATAGATGCTTAAGCTCAACAATATCAAGACCTACTACGGCAACATCCAGGCCCTGAAAGGGGTGAGCATCGAGGTCTCCGAGGGCGAGATCATCACCCTGATTGGCGCCAACGGGGCCGGCAAAACCACCACACTTATGTCCGTATCCGGCATTGTCCCGCCCCGCAGCGGAGAAATTCTCTTCGAGGGCAAACCGATCCATCACCTGCCCGGCAACGACATCGTGGCCATGGGCTTGAGCCAGGTTCCGGAAGGACGTCGAATATTTCCCTACCTGACCGTCTCGGAAAACCTGGACATGGGCGCCTTTTTGCGCACCGACAGTGACGGCATCAAAGAGGATATGGAGTATATCTTCGACCTGTTTCCCATTCTGGCGGAACGGCGCAACCAGGCAGGCGGTACCCTCAGTGGCGGCGAACAGCAAATGCTGGCTATCTCCAGGGCCCTGATGGCCAAACCCCGGCTGCTGCTGCTCGATGAGCCATCCCTCGGCCTGGCGCCCCTGGTCGTCAAACAGATTTTCGACATCATCCGCAAGATCAACACCGAGCACAATACAACCATCTTCCTGGTTGAGCAGAATGCCAATATGGCCCTGAAAATTGCGGACCGGGGCTATGTAATGGAAAATGGAAAGATTCTCCTGACCGACACCGCAGCCAACCTGCTGGCCAACGATGAAGTCCGGAAGGCCTATCTGGGGATATAGTGTTATCCCCGGATACTGTCCCGGCAATCCAATAGCCCGCCCAATCAACGCAACAACATTCTACAGGCTGTCTTTTAAAATTTTGCTTAAAGTGAACGGGACGCCTGGGTCGTCTCCAATGATCCAGCGGGCAGGTTTACGCGGAGAGAACAGCTGCTCACCTATCCTGAGAAAGCCTTCCTGCTCGGCGCAGCCTGGAAAGCAAAGACGGAAGCTCACAAAGCTAAGACTGAATGATGAACCAAAACCCGTTTCTTGAGACAGGTTCTATACTTTCGGTTCGCGCATAAAAGCGGGATTCTGCAATTCCTGGAGGGCCTGACCGGGATTGTCATCATGACGGATGGTCGCAAGTTCGTTCAAGGCTTCCCGGATCTCCTTCGAGCCCTTAGCAAAAACAGCCCGAGCCGCCTTGAACTCCTGCTTTATCTGACCCAGAGAAAAATTTCCGCCGGTTTTACGCATATAATTGAACACGTAATCTTTGACGGCATACCAGCTGTCACGCCGGGTCTGATTCTCGATGGTGGTAAGACTGTCTACTTCCGCCAGGCGCTTGCGGTTAAAGCGTTTGGTAAACATTCTTCTAAGCGCGGTCGCCCAGAAGAGAAAAACCAGCAGGGCGATGCCGGCCCCACCGCCGATAAGATAATTCTGGTCGAAATCGGAGAGCACCGGGTTTGAAAAAGCAAAGAGGGTTGCCCCCGCTCCGGCCGCCAAACTCAGCAGAAAACCGGTTGAGAAAAACTTAAAGCGAAACCGGCGCAGCTGGCGTCGGTAATGGACCAGGGCTTCGAGCAGGTGGCATAATCTTTCACTGTGAATTTCTACAAAAGCAGCCAGGTTGTCCAGGCGATGCCGCGGCGCCTGCAGGATGGCAGCCTTTAATTCTTCGCGTTGATTTTCCAGAAAGTGCAGATAGCCGGATTCCCCTTGAATAACATCATTGCCGGCTGCCCGCTGCGAATAGGTCAGGTGGATCATCGGGATATCTTTCCGGCCGGTCATCTGGGACAAATTCCAGCAGAGCGTGCCGTACACCCGTAAAAGATCGGTCAAGGAGGCACATTCATCAATGCGGTTTAGAACAAACAGAACCCGGTCTTCAAATGTTTTCGCCGGCAGGGTATCCCGCAGGCTGGTATGGGCTTCTCTAACCGTCCCGGCTTTATGGGGATCGAACAACACCAGGACCAGGTCGGCTATCTGGGCCAGGTCACCGATGACGTCCTGGTAACTGTAACCCCGATCACGTTCCGTAATGCTGTCCAGCATACCCGGGGTATCGATAATGCTCAATGTACGCAGAAAGGGGGCGTTTACTTTTTTGAGCTTGAAGTGCGAAATAAAGCGTTGACCGTGCTTTTTCAAAGATTCGAAAGGGTATTCGGGATCGTTCAGCAGGAATTTGCCGTCGCGTTCTTCGGTGACCCTGATCCGGCTGCCGTTGTCCTGCTCGCTGTCATAGGTAATGATGGTAAAAGAATCATCGGTGGGGGCCTGCCCGGTACCCTGTATATCGGCGTCCAGGAATTCATTGATCAGGGTTGATTTACCGGAAGAATAGTTTCCCAGAAGAAGCACCAGGGGACGCCATTTAATGTTGGTTTCCAGTGGTGTTTCACTGTACCCGTAACGCAGGGCTATTGGCGTCAGGTAGTCTTCAACCATGGAAAGCAGCTCAGCCCTGAGGGATCTTATGTAATTTTCGCGGTACATATATCGAACACTCCTGTGACGAACGTGGTGCCCTGGCAAGACGCAAATGACCGGCCGCGTCGGGTGACCGACTATAAATAAGCCAGATGACTATATGAAATAAGGTTCACAAGTGTCAAGCAGTACTGCCTCGCGCTGCATGAAAAGCTAAATTGCGGTTACCCGGATGGGGCATTGATATTGACAAATGGAAAGCCGTTGCTTAGGTTTCACTCTACCTTTACAATCCATAATGCAAATGATGGGAGCCTGTCATGAATGTGCTGGTATTGTATTACTCCAAGGGCGGCAACACGCGCCGGCTGGCGGAAGCCATTGCCGCAGGTGCCCGCAGTGTGGAAGACACCGAAGTCGTCTTGAAGCGCACGGATGAAGTGACCAAAGATGATTTTCTGGCAGCGGACGGCATTATCGCCGGGTCGCCAGTCTATTTTGGATCCATGGCGGCCCCCTTGAAAGCGGTCTTTGATGAATTTGTAAGTGTCCGCAAAAAAATGGAAGACAAAGTCGGTGCGGCCTTTACTACCTCGGGTGACCCCACCGGTGGAAAAGAGACTACCATGCTGGCCATCATCCAGGCCTTTATGATCTACGGTATGGTAATAGTCGGCGACCCCCTGTCAGCCACAGGGCATTATGGTACGGCGTGTGTCGGCGCCCCGGATGCCAAGGCCCTGGACAACGGCGCCAAGCTCGGGCAGCGCGTAGCCTTGATGACAAAACGGATGGCGGGCTAAGCAATGGCCGCCAACTCGCCGGAAATCTATCGCTCCCGGTCTGAAATCACCCGCTTCTTCAAAGATAATGGACTGGTCTACCTGAAAAGATCCCGGGTCGCCTGGCACCCGCTGCTGGCCATGGACCTGAGCCAGAGAGATTACTATTGCGAAAACAAGGATTATTTCGAGGAGACATTCCGTCGCTACGCCCGGTTCATCAAAGACAGCTATATGGCATCGATCTATATCCGCCGGGTCGATGATAAAGTCGGTTATGGTGTCTTTGCCCGGTCCGACCTGGCAAAGGATGCTTTCATCGGTGAATATACAGGCGTGATCCAGATTGCCGAAGAAAAAGCAGGCCATGAACTGGACGAAGGTGGTTTTGAAAGCGACTACTCCTGGTACTACCTGGAAGAAATCGAAGAGGCCCCCAACCTTGAGATAAATGGCCGTTTTGAAGGCAATGAACTTCGTTTTGTGAACCACGGCGATGAACCCAACGTAGATGTAGAACATGTCCTGATTGACGGACATTGGATTCTCTTTTTCAAGGCCGCCCGCAACATACAGGCAGAGGAGCAGCTGCTGATCAGCTATGGAAAAGCCTACTGGGAGGATGGCTGGCGGGATCAAAAATTATTGTGACTGCCGGTTTGGGGCCCTAGCGCTTGATCAGGTTCAAACCGTCGGGGCCGTAGCCCTGGCCGGTGTAGACAAGGTTGCCGGAAGCCTTATCCTGTTGGCATTGCATGACCCGGCGGGCGCCGCCGGTACTTTTCAGGCGCAGCGTGATGCCTTCTGAAAAATCACTGTGGTCCCAACGGCCGGTGCTGATAAGGAGCCCCCCGGCAGGTCCGCCGATTATCTTCTCGGAGAAAAGGCAGGATCCGTCCGGATACAGGCGCAGGGTGACAATCGCTTCATCGCCGTTGGCCGGCTGAAAGACGGCTTCGTAAATACCGGCCAGGCTGTTCAGGTAATCCGTTTCTTCTATGGTCCCGCTGGCCTTATCCATCTCTTCAAGCGCCACGCAACTGTACAGCAGCAATATCCCGCAGATTGCGATGATAGTCTTCACAGTAGTCAAACTTCTGGTCAAAGCGACTCCTTTGTCATAGCCGCGGCGGCACCGGAGGCGGTTGTATTGTCATGGCGTATTGACTCTTTATATTCAATATAATCGGTTAAATCAATGAAAACCTTCCCGCCGGGCGGCGCATGACGGCCTGCTCCGCTCAATCGTTCTTACTGCGTCGTTAGGTTTGATTATGTTGGAGAGTAGATAAGCGGCTGCTGATCTTTATGGGGTAGTCCACCGGACTTTCCAGGGCCTTGAATTCATCTCCCAGAGCGTCCAGATTCCGGGTGCAGAATCGGCGGATATCCGCCAGTGTTGGAGCGGGGCCCAGGAGGCGTCCGGACCGCATCCGCGGTTCCATCAATGCTGCGGCGTCCGCGATTTTCTCCTGGCGGATACCGATGATGTCTTCAAGCGGACGGCCGGTGGCACTCAGTTTGCGGAACACCTGTTTACGGCCGGCCAGGGAGATTTTCCCGGGGCTCAACTTTCTCACATCCCGATCATCATAGCGGGCCAGTTTATACACGATGTCCAGATACGGTGCGTCAGCGGAAACCCCCACCCTGGTCCCCAGGCCAAAAGCATCAATCCGGGCACCGGCCTGTAACAGTTCCACGATGCTGAATTCGTCAAATCCGCTGCTGGCATAGATCTTTACGTCTGGAAAGCCGGCCTGGTCCAGAATCGTGCGTACCTGGCGGCTGCCAGGCACCATATCGCCACTGTCCAGACGCACGCCCTGCAGTTGATGTCCCTTATTCTGCAGGTAGCGGGCAGTGCGAACCGCATTTTCGGCCCCCTGGGTAAGGTCATAAGTGTCAATCAGCAAAACCGTTTGATCCGGAAACAGCCGGGCGTAGGCCATGAACGCCTCAAGTTCGCTTGGAAAAGCGGTGACAAAACTATGGGCCATGGTACCGGTAATGGGGATGCCCAAAGTTTTACCGGCCAAAACGTTGCTGGTCCCCATAAATCCGGCCAGCCAGGTGCTGCGCGCCGCCTTCATGCCCGCATCCCGGGCCTGGGTCCGACGCAATGAGAAGTCCACGAGCGGGTGGCCCTGGGCGGCATGAACACAGCGGGCGGCCTTGGTGGCGATCATGGTTTGGAAACCGATCGTATTGAGCACAACGGTTTCCAGTAGTTGTGCTTCGATAATGGGCGCGGTAATCTCCAGAAATGGTTCGCCCGGGAAAAAGAGAGAGCCCTCGGGCATGGCGACGACCTCGCCGGTGAAACGCAGGTCAGCCAGAAATGATAGAAAATCAGGTGAGAAGTTGCCTGTACTGTGCAGAAATTCAAGATCAGCCGCAGTGAAGGCATAGTTGGCCAGAATATCAAGGACATCCTCCAGGCCGGCAGCCACGTAGAAGCCCCTTTTGTGCTGACCGGGGCGCACCGATACCGAGAAGGTCGCCTCGGCGGTTAGATCGTTGGCAAAATAGCCGGCCGCCATGGTCAGCTCATAGAAATCGATGAACAGGGGACTGACGGATTGGCTGTCGGGCACTATCGGCTCCATTTTCCAGAGGCTATCTCGATGTCAAACGATCTCGGCCCCGTATAGATCGCGCAGGCGGCGCAGGGCCATCCGGTGCATGTCGGGGTCGAAATCGGCCACTCCCGCTTCGGGCACAAAGGTTCGATAGTCCCGATTGGCAAGACCGCCAACCGTGTCCATCACACAGATAGAAGTACAAACCCCGACCACCGTGACTTCCTCTATCCCGGCCTCTCCCAAGACACGTTCCAGGTCAGTCCCGAAAAAACCGCTGTAG
>Ga0126327_10000127_pt1 | contig 20182 bp, 13 predicted proteins | sample InaspJWI30metaG_FD_101392 | JGI IMG/M metagenome (GOLD analysis project Ga0126327, IMG submission 101392) | Marine gutless worms symbiont microbial communities from Oahu, Hawaii - Inanidrilus sp. 1 OAHU.JWI-30 metaG | ecosystem: Host-associated > Annelida > Digestive system > Unclassified... | reverse complement strand
TGTTAAGTTTAATAAAGCTTATATGACAAACGATAACAGTCTGTGCAACTGTGATCCCGTCTGCAGTAAGTCACTTTTTCATGACTGCACAACATACGAAACGTTTACTCTATTTGTTCAAATGCTACACAAGTATAGAGAAAATATTTTAAGGAGAAGTTTTGTAAATAGCCGATATGATATGCAAACGCTACTCAAGGTGCCAATAAACTGAAAGATACTGTAGCACAAAATAAACAGCACTAAAGCCAGGTTTGGTCACTTTGTATGATGTCTGGTCCAGGTATGACATACTCTTACAACCCGAGGGCCCACGTGGCTTAGCTGTATTTTTTCTACTCTCGTCCCATATAAACCCTGCCAGTACAATGCTAATGCTGTGATTACCTTCCCACCTTCACAGCGTCACCACCCATCGTTTAATTGGTACCAAATTATACATCCTGGACAGAGGGTCACTACCCGTAAACAAACCCGAAACCACCACTGTGGTGATAGTTGCAAGATGGCCGAAGGTTTTGCATACCGCCTTTAGCTATTCTGTGTACAGCATTGGCTATCACCAGTGATTGGTTAGGCAGGATTATAGTAAAAATAACCCGGGAAGTCCGCCATCTTGCAATTGCAACTTTGGGAATGATCGGTGGCAACGCCTTCTGAGCTGTTCGGCAAGTAAGGTTTCTAGATATTTATCTACTCTATGTCTACGGTCCTGGACATATTGTGAACAGCTTGCCATGCTCCATAGTTCGGTTTACCACGTACTGCCATTATGTTGATCAGATAATCAGGCAGCTGAAGAATCATGGTGTAATGTAATGTAATGTGCATATTTATATAGTGCGGCTTCAAAAGTTCTCAGACGCGCTGACAGCCGAAAATAAAAATGTCTTTAGTTTCGCAGCAAAAGTGCTGCAGACAGTTCAGTGATATATCTCGCTGTATGTTTAGGCTGCATCTCTGCATAGCAATAGATGTTGCATGTTGTTACCGTTGTAGCATGGTCTGTCTGTCTGGTCATGAGCGTGAGCTGTGCTAAAATGGCTGAACCGATTGAGTTATTGTTTGAGATGTGGACTCGAATGGGCCAAAGCCAAGAAACCATGTATTAGGTGGGAGCCAGGATCCCCCCATGGGACAGTGCACTTTTGGGGGATCATATTTTGGCATAACCAGATGTACCTGCTGCCAACATTCTCAACCTTATTCATTAGTGGGCAGCATCAGTGCGGCTTCTAGCTGTCAGTCTACTTTATCAACTTGTTATTGTTGTCAGGAGGTGACAGTGATTCGTTTGCAAGCCGCAGAAGGCGACGGTCCGTATTCCCAGCTCTTCTCCTATCTCAGCGTGCGCAATCGCTGCGGTGTTGTAAGCAGCTGGGGCTCTCAGGTCAAAGACCTCTACATTGTACCGCTGCCTGCCAACAGTGCCGTTCCTTCTGCTCTTCTGCCGTTCTCCGGACCTGGTAAGCACAATGTTCATATGTGTAGGGAATCTGACTGGGAGAGATAGGGGTGTGCTTTTCATTGTATTACTGGAGAAATAGGAAAATTCCTTGTCTTTAGTCTCTTTCATATGGCTAAGATACACAAGAATGGTGGTTTTTTAGGCTTAATAGTGCACCAGATTCATTTGCTGAGCTAAGCCTGAGCCATCTGAGAGAATTTGCATGGTTTGAATGTTTTCTGATGTTATTTACATGTTGGTCTTTATATACGCAGTAGTTTCATTCTTTATATATTGCCTTCAGTGCTATTGCCTTCAGTGCTTTCACGCTGTTGGTTGGGCGGCAGGAAGGGCATCCGGCCTGTAAAAAACATGAGTGGTGGGGCGCTGGTGTGGTTGTCTGTCTGGAGCAAGGTGCAGACTTGCATATAGCCCAGCTGATGCCTCTGCCACTCACTGTCTCTTGCTTCAGTAAAATCCAGATTGGTTTTACCTTTCTGGTACCGGCTCACCTGGGTAGTCCCGGCCAAAGGGCCTTTAAATGGGTGTGTGTGTGTGTTTCATTCTTTATACCTGTTCGCAGTTTTTTCATTAATTTCTGTTCGTTCATTGTTTTTTGGCATTTGATCTGCACTTACATTTTGCTTATGCTGTGTTGTCCATCATTTGTTACTTCGTTACTGTTGATTTGTGACGTGGAAATGTCTTGTCTTCGGAATTGCAGTCTCCAATTTCTACTCAGTCTGTTTATGCCCTTTCAGTTAGTGGCTGGAAAATGTCTGTTACAACAGTTGTGTGAAACTGAGTCAGCTGGATCCCCTTGGGTCCTTTTCTTCCATTCTTTTCGAGAAGAGAACCTCTGTGGAAAGGGTTTTCTATCGGCCAGATGTCTTTCCTGTCTCCCAACCATTAACATCAAAGCACTGAAGAAAACGTGAACCAGTCAGTGGCTTGGCCTCATCTTTTCTTTATCCGTTAGAAAATGGACTTCTGATAGAAGGTCAGTGCTGTGTATTTGCTGGCTCTTTGACGCCAGTTTCAGCTCGGTTATTATTACTCTTATTGCGGTGGGGTGCTGGTGTGGTTATCTGTCTGGAGCGATGTGCAGACTTGCATATGGCCCAGCTGATGCCACTGCCACTCACTGTCTCTTGCTTCAGTGAAATCCAGATTGGTTTTACCTTTCTGGTACCGGCTCACCCGGATAAAGGGCCGTTAAATGGGGGTGTGTGTGTGTGTGCTATATTTTTCAAATGTGATATTTTAGGGTTGATGGATGAACGGCCGGACTTGCTTCTGGGCATCATTGTCACCCACGTTGCCAAGCAGCAGCAGCCAGTACATCAGCCGGTGGCAGGCAAAGTGGCGTCCAAGACGTGGACGTACAGTGAATATCAGGAGCGTTCCAGTATCAGTGAGTCACCCATCAGTCTTCACAGCAGCATGCCAACCATGACTACCGCATCAAGCACCGTCGTCATTCATGAGACCGAGACGATAGCTTCACCTGCCAGTCAGGTTAACGAGCTGTGTTTTTAAAAAATTATCTATCAAACAGACAACGTAAAACAACAACAACAACCACCGTTTTATGGCCGTTATACAGGTCAACCTGCGTTAGCCGGCACCTCAGTTAAGAACTGGGGATTTTGTTGGTGCAAAGTTTTACTGCCCGCATGCCCTTGCTGACGGCAGCGTACAGTTTAGACAACATAAAAGCACTGAGAAAGTTAGATCACTGATCCAGTAAATGAAAATCACCCATTGGCCTCTTCCCTCGTTATCCATCCCCATACTCATAAGGAAAAGGACACTGCTCCCTTCACACCCATTCACTAGCATCACTAGCAGTCTAACTCCAGTACCAAACACACTAATCGCAAAATATTTATCATAAAGTAGTTACTAGTGGGTGGCTCAGTAGGCGAATAGTTAGTGTCCTGGACTCAGGTGCAGAAGGGCCTGGGTTCAAATCGCAGCCATGAAGCTGTCGGGTAACTCTTAGGCAAACTGTTCACACCCAACGTGCCTCTGTTCACTAAGCAGCAAAATTGGTAGCAGCCTCTTAAGGGTTGCAAGGGTAACTGCAGACCTGGTGGAAAATAATGACAGCCTACTGCCGTGTTTATGCTTCACGTCACCTGCAGGCTGACTGCCAAGAACTGGGATCAGCTCCGGAACCCTACCGTTTTTAGTTACTTACTTACAGTTGCCAATAGCCCTGTTTTTGTGCAGCTTTGTGTGTCCATGATATTTGTGCAGGACACGGACGACAACTTGGCCAGTGAAAGTCAGGCTTCGTTTCACACAGTTCAGGTCAATGACGGTGATTCCAGCGGCCAATCAGACACCGAGGAAATGTCAGACGTCTTGAAGAAAGATCCGATCATTTCGAAATACGCCAAGTACCATGTCACGAAAAAGACCACGCAGCAAAAGAGCAAACGTAAGTATGATTTTCTGTACATCTGTAGTCGATACATTATCAGATGAAATGGTGACTATGTCTGCAGTTCAGTTGTCGCTTCTGCAGCTATTACTATTATGTACCATACGGAATTGCTGAAAATTGTGTTAATTATCGTGGTTAATGCATTGGTGATTGTACCCTGTTGCCATCAATGTTTTGAGTTTTGTTCAGAATTTTGACACTATACAGTAGGTTGTCGATGGAAAGGCGTATAAGAACCTGCTCTGATTTTCTCCATAGGTTTTCTTTTGGGGGTCCTAGTATAACTCGTAGTAACTCTGGTAATGAAAGCCAGCTGATCAGGAATAGACTGTACTGTTACTATGAAGCCGAATTGCATGCATCGTATAGATGCTGCCCATTCCTACTGAAATAGCACGTTGTATGGTCCGTATGTGTGCTGGGCACACTGGTGAGCCTCACAAAAACGGATAAACTGATCAAGATGCCATTTAAGGGCAGACTGGACCACGAAACCATGTATTGGATGGGGGTGTAGTGTGTACATTGGCGCCACCTAGCGAGTATGATTGAACAGTTCGTGTGCATTGGTGATGCAGCCTTATGTCAAATTCCTTTGACCACTTGTAGTTGTAATTGTTAATCATAATTAGTAGAAATATTCTGTGTGTGGTGCAGTGCTGCTTGCGGACGAGAACGATCAGCGTCCGTATGACCCATTCGGAGATGATGACATAACGACATTGTCAGCTCCTGTCGTATCAACCACTACAACTGTCACCACTGCAATGTCCGTGCCGGTCTCAGCGAGAAACAAAATAAGCCTGGTTAGTATTTGCTACTTCTTTCAGTTGTATCATTTTTCAACAGGGTGGCCACACTTCTTTGACAGTCTTTGAAAAAAGTGCCGGTATCCATGTTGCAGGACCTTGAACACACACCCGTTTAACGGCCCTTTTTCCGGACTGCCCAGGTGAGCCAGTACCAGAAAGGCAAAACCAATCTGGATTTTACTGAAGCAAGAGACAGTGAGTGGCAGTGGCATCAGCTGGGCCACATGCAAGTCTGCATCTTGCTCCAGACAGATAACCATGCCAGCACCCCACCACTCATTTTTACAGGCCGGATGCACTTCCTGCCGCCCAACCAACAGTGTCAAAGCACGGAAGGCTAAGGCTTGCAGGACCTTGAAAGAGCTTGAAAACAGAATAGGGCCTTGAAAGTGTTGCAATTTGTTGTAAAACATCCCTGACAGTCACGAGTTTCAGTACTTCATAATCATTGTTACCACGATGTGAAAATTTTACAGTCAGTACTTTGTACTGGACAATGTACAACAGTTTACAAAATACCAAAGATCCTGTGCTGTGTTAAAGAATAAAGATGCTATGTAAATGTGGTTAGTAATACTGCATTTATGCCATTAATGGTTTTACATATGATGCCATAAACACTCACTCATGTGGTAAAACATTGCTGGAATAGGTCTGTAATAGGTAACTGGAAATCTTTGAAAAGTCCTAAACATTTTCCCCCCAAAATTGGGGCCACCCTGTTTTGAAATACAAGATGGCACTGGTCATCTTAATAGCTGCTGTTAAGATGTCGGTGTCTGTACAATATTCCTGTGGCATTGGAATGCCTTAGGCATGGCTTTTGACTTCAATTTAGTGTTTGGGACTTGTTTCTGTTACTGTGACTACAAGTCAGTTGACTTATCAGGGTTCGTGTTGCAAATACATATGTTTTGATGCATTCGTTTGAACTGGACATTCAACAGTGTGACACAGTGCAATGGCAGAAATGTATTGCTGCAGTGTAATAGATGCTAAAAACCGAGAGCTTAATCTGCTGCCTGGAACCATAAACAGAAAGTCAGTGGGCAAAAATGAAATAAAAACTGACTGGCAGAGAAGTCCTTGGTGTGTTGTTAGCTGCGTCACAGCACTGGGCAGTAGGCACTAGTGCTAGATGTGGCCTATTGTTACCAGTGTTCCACGGTTGGTCTTTCTGTGTGTTGACCACATTGGTGAGTCTCACAAAAACGACTGAACTGATCAGAGTATCGTTTGGGCAGTTGACTCAGGTGGGTGACCGTGGGTCCACAAAACTGTTATTAGATGGGTCCCTGCATGCTGCACGGAAAGGGGGCACTTTTTGGAGGGACATCGACTGTGCCTTCCACTACATGTGTGGATGTTTAGGTGGTCGTCATGCTCAACGTTATTCACAAGGTGGCAGCAGTGATACGACCTCTGGCTACTGGTACTGTAGCAGGTTGCTGTGTTTTGTAGACGACTGCTGTCAATGCCGTGTCAAGTGATGTTCCTACCACGTCAGCGTCAACCAACATTGCCGGCGTTGACCTGGCTCTACTGGTCGACCAGCTGACTCGGACCGGCAGCTCGCCGGAAATGACGGCCACCGTTCTCTCAACGCTCGTGGCCACGTCGCCAGACGCCGGGCCGGACGAGCAGAAACAGATACTGCACAAGCTGACGGAGGCACTGCGCGAGAGACAGCGGCAGATCGAGCTGCAAAAAGTTGCAGCAGTCAAGCCCAGCAGCGTGGCGGTGACCATGACTACATCCCAGGCTCCCGTGTCAGTCTCCGCATCAACCGTGCCTTCCACTGCAGCCAGTGTTGTTGTGAAACCGGCCAACCATAAACCTGCGGTCATAGCGACCAAAGAATCAGTGACCAGGCCCAGCGAGGCTGTGCTTCCTAAAACTACCAGTACGGTAACAGCTCCTGCTCCTTCAGTAGCAACTGCCAGCACTGTTACAGCAGTTTCAGTAGCAAGTACGTCTTTCAACAGTTCATTAGTATCCAGCTTTTCCGTGGTTCCCAGCAGTCAGCAGTGGGTTCCTGACTCTGTATCTTCGTCAGTTAACGTCTCGATTTTGTCGTCTTTGCCAGTTTCCGTGGCAGCAACCTCTGCAGCCGTAGGTAATCCACCTGCCACTTCAGCTTTGCCGCTTGCAGTTCAGCAGATGCTCAGCGGACAGTCTTTCGAAAATCTTAAGAACATTCTTGCAAATGTTACGAGCCGCAAAACTGGTGGCATTGGCATTCCAGATCTGAGCAGCATTGCCAGTACCAGTTCCGCAGTACGGTCTCATGAAATGCTGGACAGCTATACGACCAGCAAAGGCTCAAGATCCGACCTGCTCAGAATGGTGCCGGAGTCTGACTTGCAGCCAAAGAAATCATCGGAACCGGACGAGTTGTTTGTTGCCAATGTCCACGGCGATGTTGACTATCGCATGCAGCCGCCAGCACCCAGCAATGTGCCAAAAAGTGTTCCGCCGTTTTCTGTGGCTCAGTCCAGATGGACTGAATCTGGAGGGTCATCGTTGCTTGGAAGTCTACCTATGCCGCCACTGCCTCCAGGTCTCCCAGTGCCACTGTCAGAGGAATTGTTTGTGGGTGGTTCAAGATCATTACTTCCGGGTCCATTCCCGCCGAATTCGAGCTTTGAGGCAAATAGTTCTAGTGCTGGCCCACTGCTGCCCAATCCACTGCACACCAGTAAACCTCAGGCACTGCTGCCAACACCAGAGAAGCCGTCTGGAGAGCAAGAAGAGAGAGGCCGAGAGAGTCGAGAAGGTCATAAGCCGAGGTCAGAGGATGACAAAAACAACAGAGATCAGCCTGGGTACAAGGATCGTCGGCCCGCTGATGACAGACCATCACGGGCCGATGATCGATTGTCGAGCAGAGATAACTATGGACGTAGACAAGGCTCAAGAGAACGGCCAGACGCCGATCGCAGACCTGAGCAGCGAGATGGAGACCGGTCCATGGACCAGTCAGTTAGTCGGAAGCCGGCATCCTCATATGGAGGAAGCGAGGAACATGGTGGTACAAAATTGCCGCTTGAGGAGGGACCAATCATAATAGATGATGACTGTGCGGACATTCCGTTACCTCCATTACCTCCGCCCACGGCAGCTTCAAAGCCTGCTGAACTGCCGGCCGAAGGTTCCATTGGTAAAAGCCATCAGCACCTTGACACAGACCGAAAGGCCTTACTACCAACACCGGCCAAGCAAGATTCGGCTGGAGAAAAGAGGAAATCAGATGATCTGCAAAGAGAGCGGAAATTTTCACGATGGGATCATCGGCGTTCTCTGAAAACGCCTCCCTCTGGTAGCAAAGGCAGGCCAGAGACAAAACATAAGAAGGCCTTGTTAGCAACACCAGTGGCATCTGGCAGTTCGGAGTCTGTACGCTCGAAGGATTCAGCCGGAGATGGCTATGGTAGGGATGCGAAAGACTCGCGAACTGCTAAGTATGATTCGGACTCAAAGTCACACGAGAGGCGTCGAAGTCGGTCGAGGTCAGCAACCAGGCATGTTGCGTCGAACTTGGTTGATCGCAGCCGGCGAAGGTTTGGGTTGGTGCGGCGTCAGCGGTCATCCTCGCGGGACCGAAGACATTCCAGCCGGTCCGGCTCTCGGGCTGGACCATCACATGACGCCCGCCGAAGATCTCGTTCCAGAGAGCGACCGGCCCCACGATCGACCTCCCGGGATCGCTTGGAGGAAGAAGAAAAGAGATTGAGAAAACAGCTTGATGAGCTGGTGGCGCGGAAGAACGAGGGCAGCAGAGGTGGCGATCGCCAGCATAGCCCGGCATATGGACAAGACAGGCCGCATGAGAAGCTGCCGGCACTGTTTGATGTGATTGGCCCAGATGCTCGTCCAAATCCCGACCAGCCACTTCCCCGGCGACATCTTTTACCCGCGCCCCATATGGTTTCCGCTAACCTCAAAGGAAAACCACTGTTGGATCTCCCCGATGTTCTAAGACCAGCCGATACAGAGATATTGAGACCGGATGTTGTTGACAGAGAGAGAGGCATGCACTTCAGTGGACCCAATCCGCCATTGCTACCTCTGGTTGGACAGCCTCCTAACCAGCCTCTGCTTCCTCCCACCGGACAATCACCGAATCAGCCCTTGCTGCCGCCAGCCGCCGTCCTGCCTGGCCGACCGTTTGTACAGGAGTACAGTCACAAGCCTGCCGAAACGCCCGCAGCCGACCCGCTCAGGTTCCGAGAAGTGATCGACTATACCCACAGCGGTAAAGACGCAGAACCCAACAGACCAAGATTCCGCGAAGAGCCTGGCCAGCGCCGTCGATTTCGACCTTATCTGGTGCCGGAAGATCGACGCCGAATGCCACCAGAGTCCACAGAACGAGCTCGCATGTGGCATGCCAGAGAACAGAGGCAGAAAGAACAGAGGGATGCACCCGCAAAGCCGCCGGATTTTAATCCTGCGATGGTGATGGATAGAACGGAAGTGGATAAGGTTCGGCTGTCCGAGGCGAGCATTCTTGAGCATTCCGCGCCGGCTTTTTCTGCTCCTGACCGGAACCAAATCGTGTGGCAGTCCCCTGCAGCCTCCCAGCCAATCACAAGTTCTTCTGTTAAGCAGGAACTGCCCGTAGTTAGTGGAGAGTCAGTTTCGTCGGCTCCCGATACTTTACCAACTGGAGAAAGCTCGGTAGATAATACACCAGGCATGCAAGCACCGGCAGCCACGTCGACAGCTGAAGCTGCAGCCGGTGTTTCTGCACCAGCTGACAGTTCTGTGCCCCCTCTTCCATGCCCACCACTTCCGCCACATTTTCCCGCATTCGTGAACACTGTCCGAAACATGATGTTTGCTCGAGGTATTCGACCGAGAGTCCCGTTCAACCCAGCAGGAAACCTGCAGCCTCCTCCCATGCCCAGCATGTTTCGACTGCCGCCGAATTTATTTCCTCCGGCAGCCAGTGCGCCGCCCTGCGTTCGCCCAATCTTCCCTTCCCTGATAACGTCGCCAGTCGCAGCATCCGAGCCTTCCGCAGGACAGAGCGCCGAAGCTTCTGCCGCCGGTAAGAAGCAGCCACTGCTGGGCGACTGTCCCGCAGGCGTGAAGGTCGCGCCTTTGATGGCAGAAATACCGGGCAACGTGGACCCCAGATCGGAAAGCGTGCAGCGGCAAAGAAGAGAGATGCCAGGCAACGAACAACCGGCACATGCTGTCGAAGGCATCTTAGGAGCCCCTCCGAGATTACTGGAGGCCGACCTGATCCGTAACACGCCCATTTCACAGCTGCCTCTGGATAGCGGCGCACCTGCTGTGGAAACCAGCGAGGGTCAGTTTGAGGTGGACGAGTCCGCAGATCAGGGTGAGTCCGGTGCGATCCGACCACTGATGGACTTCAGCGTTTATGGATTCGGTCCGTCCGATCCCCGACCACCCAGAGCGATGGGTCTGCAGCTAGCGAGAGAAGCAGCTCCACCAAGAGGCAGAATGCCGGCACACTCGCGCGGACGCAGACCACCGGCGAAGCGTGGCGATCCGGGACCTTTTCCGCGCCGCGGTGGTCCGCCGTTTCCACCGCGCGGTGGGCCGCGGTATCCACAACACCACCCTGTACCTCCCAAGATGCCTGATGATAGAACAGAGTAGCCTATCATACTATGGCTTGTTGTATGTAGTATTTGCAGCTGCTCAGTTCAGTTTACGGTAGTTCACAGAACTGTGATGAAAATATGGTATGTGACAGTAAGACATTACTATACGAACTGTCCTAGATTGAGGATCGATTTCAGACCGACCGCTTTACCGTCTTTTCCAGCCCTAATCATAAACCTTGACCTCAGCCCGTGACCTTGATTTTCAGTCTCCAGCGAGCTATGATCATAACCAAAACGCTTGCAAAAAACCAAGGTCAAACGTTAAACGGTTCAAAAATGAAAGTTGAAAACAGACAGACGGACACGACCGAATTTATTACCTACCTCACTAACACTAAGGGTGGCTCGGTAGCCGAGTGGTTACGTGCTGGACTCAAGCGCAGAAAGGCCCGGGTTCAAATCGCAGTCGCGACGCTGTCAGGTAACAGTCTTAGGCAAACTGTTCACGCCCGTCGTGCCTCTGTTCACCAAGCAGCAAAATTGGTAGCAGCCCTCTTAAGGGTTGCGGGGGTAACTGCAGGCCTGGCAGAAAGTAATGACAGCTTACCGCCGGGTTTATGACTCACATCACCACATCACCTGCAGGCTGACTGCCGAGAACCGGGATCAGATCCAGAACCCTACGCTCGGTAATCGAGTATGGGCTACCTTTACCTTTTTTTCACTAACACGGTCGGTAATCATGCACTGACTCTGTGCAGTATTAGCAGCTGTTCAATTCCGTTTAGTTTCTGTTACTGTGGTGAAACCGAATATATTAAACGTTGACGTGAAGTAAAACAGTAAAATACTATTATTGTTTCAGCTGTCACAAAATGGTGCGGCTAGTTACTGCATCGGCGTTTAATGCGTAAGAAATCAATGAATCCTTAAATCTTTTGGCTGATATGCTACTGCGACAACAATTATTAACCTTTGACCTAACACTAGCCCTAACCGCAGGACATTTTTGCACCAACAATGCACCGTTCGCAACCGGAAATAAACATACAGCAAATGACGTGTTATATTTAACAATGCCATTGGTTTCCTGTGTTTTGAACGCAGATAGCGGCCGATAGGCCGATGCAGTAATTAGCTACAAGCCACTGCTAGCAGAACGCTGCCACAGACATTTAACTTGTAGCTGGAGCCTGGAGGTGTGGCCAAACCACATTTTACAGTCGGACACGTGCCTACCAAGTATATAACTTGTAACGAGTGCTAAGAATTTTAGAAAGAGACCTCACCCCTCCTCTACAATTCATGCCTTCGTTCTCTGTGTTTGTTCACTGAACGTTATTTTTGAATATGAATTTGTCAGTTTTTGAGTTTTTTGGAACTTTTAAAGTGGGGAACCCAGGTGCATGGTCCCCTGTGAAATATAAACGTGCTACTGACTTGAACAGTTTTTTTTATTTGAATCAGTGACAGTGACCATTGTCGAAGCTGCCTTGAATCTTTGCGCGGTTTCAGTAACAGATGTGTTGTATATTTCTTTGTTGAATATTGACTAAGTTATAGTTAGACCACTGTCTACAGTGGAATACACGAGCGTAGCGAGTTTATTCCACTGTAGACATTGGTCTGACTAACTTAATTCATGACCGTGAATAGGCCTAGTCTGCCGCAGTGGGTTGTTCACGCTTGGTTGGATGTGTGCACTCAAGCGTGAACAAGCCAGGCGCTAATGGGAATAGTGAGTTACAACACGTTAACTCACCCCAGACTCTGTTGTAGAGATAGGGAGAAAAAGTAGGTCATGAATTAATATTCGTTAAATGTCGTTGAAAACTCTGGTCCTTTCGTGTAAAAGTTGACGAATGTTCGTTCTGTAAAACCAGTGACATCATGGTTAGGTGGCGTTTTTGTTGCATCAAACTACTTTTATTTAAAGCAGGACCAGAGTGCACCGGCATTTTGATGAACAGAACAGTGGCATTCTACTGAAATGTACCTACTTCGTTATATAATAATAATGTGATGTTGCTGGTACAGTGTTTGTCACTGTTCGTAAATGTGGCAGTAAACAGCAAAGTTCTGTTGCTCCAGACTGATGTCTGCATTAGAAGTCATTTCAAGCTAGCAGCAGATTTGGGGCAACAAATTTGGGGCAGGGACTATGGCCTGTAGGCCCTACTTTCTTTTTCATTCACTTTTTGCTGTTTAATGATGAGATTAGAACAGCAACAAGATATACTTTCTCTCCTGCACAGATTTACATAGCATCCAAAAAATTTTACAGACTTCACAGACATAATAAACAACTATTGATTATTTTACGGACTGTCCATAAAATTATGGATGACTAGCATCTCTGCAGGTCACTCTTGATTCAGTGTAATACGACGTGTATTCATGTGGCAGTATTCAGATGATGCTACTTTCACTACACAGTGTACATATACAGGATACAGGAACAGAGACATTCTTATAGCACCTTAGCAAGACATAACAACTTGTAAACATCTGACAGTTATGACAGTGTTAATACAAATACATGTACATCTGTTGGTACAAACTACTGTGAAAAAATGCAGATTTATAAAAGTCAGCAGCAGGCCAGTCAGAGAATGCCACACATACACACGCACACACGGACAACCCAAAAACATAATGCCTCCAGCTTCATCTATAGGATGGAGACATAACAAGTAGCAAAAGTGATACTGTAGCAACTGGCACCATCCGACAAGTACAGATGTGGGATGGTTCAGACAATGTCAGCTATAGCAAACGAGTGACCAGTAAGCAAACTTCATGATGGTGGCTTGCAAATACTGCACTCTGCTGATGATGTTGAAATTAACTGGTTGGAAGGAACGATGATGAATGCACTTGCGGAATAATAATAACTGCAGCAACATGGAGATGACAACAAATTCCGATATCTATTTCGTGGACCCAGCAGCATCGTTCATCTGTGCCACATTCAAGTGCCGACAGATCGCAGACTGGATGTCGACAATGTCGGCAGGCCTAACAGCACAGCAGCCACCGATCCATGTTGCTCCTGCATCCATCCATTCAACGACGTATTCACTCAGTCGTTTTGTCACCAGCCGCACGTGCGGCCATCTAGCAGCAATTCACACACCATTTTAAGTAAGTAAGCAAGCATAATTTATAAGTGCACACAATGATCAGCAATAGCCGAGTCCGAGACACATTAAGTGGGTTGGAAAGCCTGCTGGAAATAGTGGGCTTGAAGCGACGATAGACACCCATTCAGAGAGCAGGAGGGATAGAATTTGTTTTGAGTAACATAACAGTTTTTCAGTTTTTTTATTGCCTTCAGTGCTTTGACGCTGTTGGTTGGGCGGCAGGAAGGGCATCCGGCCTGTAAAAAACAGAGTGGTGGGGTACTGGCATGGTTATCTGTCCGAAGCGAGGTGCAGCCTTGCATATGGCCCAGCTGATGCCGCTGCCACTCACTGTCTCTTGCTCCAGTAAAATCCAGATTGGTTTACCTTTCTGGTACCGGCTTACCCAGGTTATCCTGGAAAAGAGGCCATCAAATGGTTGTTGGTTGTAGTAACAGTTTTTCAGAAGTAGTTATGACCTGCCTGATAGCAATGAAAACTAGGCAACACTTGGTTAAGTGCTTACCTCCAAAATACTGTGCTAACCTCCAGAAATTTACTCAACTTGAGGCCAACATTTCGAGGCTGAAGCACACACACCCGTTTAATGGCCCTTTTTCCGGGACTACCCGGGTGAGCCAGTACCAGAAAGGTAAAACCAATCTCGATTTTACTGAAGCAAGAGACAGTGAGTGGCAGTGGCATCAGCTGGCGGGCCATATACAAGTCTGACAGATAACCACACCAGCACCCCACCACTCAGTTTTTTACAGGTCGGATGCGCTTCCTGCCGCCCAACCAACAGCGTCAAAGCACTGAAAGCATCAATGCTGAGGCCAAAATGCCTTACGTCTCCGTATCATCTCTGCATTTAACCTGTTCTTCATTATCAGTCGAAGTTCATTTGGTTAACTTGTTTAGTGTGCATTATGAACGTTTTTCATCAGCAGCATAAGACTCCATTTTTCACAGTGCAGTTTGGTCGTCTCTAACGTCTCAGCAACCAATCAAGAAAAGCACATCTGTTGGTTGTTCAGGAACACACACACACACGTTTAACGGCCCTTTTTCCGGGACTACTCAGGTGAGCCGCTACCAGAAGGGTAAAACCAATCTGGATTTTACTAAAGCAAGAGACAGTGCGTGGCAGTGGCTTCAGCTGGGCCATATACAAGTCTGCACCTAGCTCCAGACAGATAACCATGCCAGCAACCCACCACTCAGGTAGTTGGTTGTTCAGGAAATATGCAACTAATGCAGGCAGAGTCCAGTTAACCAAACAGAATCTGACTGACAATGAATAATACAGCTTTAGATTCTGTGGAAATCACACAAGAATCGTCAGGTATAATAACATAGCTGTTACCAATAAAAATAAAATGCCAACAAATTTACAGTTTTCAAAAAAGTATGCAAATTAAAGCAAATTAAATTACTTCAAATACAACATAAATTAATGGACTATGAACCTAGGGTCAGAGAGGTCATCTCCACTGTTTGGATAGACAGCGACTTCTTTCTTAGACTTGACTTCATCGGGAATATGTCGCAGCAGTGATGCAATATCAGCTGGTGGAGTACAGTTGATGCTAATGGCAGATACCTGATCACTCTGCAGAGATACTCTAGTTGCATCTGATATATGCTCACCATGATTTGTTTCGCTTCCATTCTGCAACACAAAATAACAGCCTTAAAAGCATTCAGCATTATCAGATTTCACCAGAAAACGTGCCAAGTGACTCCACACTGTTGGGTAGGCAGCAGGAAGGGTAATGACAAGCAAAAAATGCTCCTCAAAGTTTCTCTTTGGGGGAATACCATCCAGCATGGTGTAGCTCTGGAAAGAAACCTAAATGCACAACTGTTTAACAGCTCTTTGTCCAGGACTACCCGGGTGAGCCGGTACAAGAAGAAACCTTCATCAACTCAGTCATGAGGAAGAAGAAGGATTCACACAGACAACAAGAAAATAAAACTAGCCAAAGAAAAACTGACAGTAGCAGCCGAATCAGCAATCGACAGTTTGGACTTAATAAATAAAATAAATATCAGCAATGGTGTGCACTGGGTCAACCTACAGCACTCAGCAATAAGTAGTCCTTAAAGGGGCAGCTCAGCCCGAAGGTAAAGTAAGGTATTGACAATGACTGAGAAGATTCTCTCAAATAAGGCTCACATTGGGCAAATTCTGTGGCAGCTAGTTGACACTTGAAGCCAGGAATAAACCTAAGAACTCTGGGACTAACCTTACAAGAGAAAGATATCCATGCTTTACAGGATGGCAATTCTCTCAGTAGCTGAACAACTGCCTCGGCTTCTTTTAGTGCAGGGAATGTCTCAAATGCAAGCATCTCCACTCCAGCATCGACAAGGATGGTTGCCTGTGTCCGATGCCAGTTCACCAATTCCTATGGATCACGTTCATGCATGCAGCAAATGACAACTGTTCACTTATCAAGACAGACAAACACACACACACCCATTTAACGGCCCTTTTTCCGGGACTACCCAGGTGAGCCAGTACCAGAAAGGTAAAACCAATCTGGATTTTACTGAAGTGACAGTGAGTGGCAGTGGCATCAGCTGGGCCATATGCAAGTCTGCACCTTGCTCCAGACAGACAACCACACCAGCACCCCACCACTCAAATTTTTACAGGCCGGATGCCCTTCCTACCGCCCAGCCAACAGCATCAAAGCACTGAAGGCAATATCAAGACAGACAAACACGCAAGCATTTTACTGCTATCAACATGTGTTAGCTGGTACCACCAGTTAACAACTGTATGGTTTTGTTGGAACAAAACTTTATTGCCCACATACAAATTAGCTAACATGCATAATTATACTTCACTTTCCTTTAACTGGTCAATAGTCCAAGCTCACTGAAAGTTAAAACTAGTCGCTCACTACTGTATCTACAGAACTGTTGGGATTTATGTGGCGAAATATCTGAGCTTGCTGATACTGCTGCAACAGCAGTCAACCCATAAATAGGTCTACATAAGTAACTGTTAACTACACCATGTCCCCCCCAAAAATGTCCACCTTTTATTTTTGAATAACTCTGTCAAAAATTAACCAATTTTAATGATTTTTGGCACGTTAAATCTTGAGAAAATTTGACATGAACACATTATAGAACTGCCCACCTCACCTGTGAGATGTAGCCACTTTACCCTGGGAAATCCAAAAAAGTCATTTTCAACAGTACCAGTATTATTCATACATACTTATGATAATTTATGTTATCTCACAAGAAAACAAACTGTAATCCACTTGCCCACCCCACGTGAAAATGTAACCGCACTAACTTGTGAATTGCAAAACTTTTTCATCTGACTGAAGGTTTGTTGCATTCTTTCAAACGTTAGAGACTCTGAAAAGAGCCAGTTGTGGGTTGTCATCAGTGGCTCTGAAAAGAACCGGTTGTGGTATGTGTGGCAACTGGAATGTCAGGCAAGCAACGTCACAGCAAGTGTTCAGAGTGACCACCTTCTACATTAATACATGCTTCCAGTCTTTTTCAACACTGATCAGTTGTATAGTACACAACGCTGTGCTGAAATTCAGCCAATGCCGCAACATGTCCATATCAATACATGTGCTCCTGTAGCATGCCCCAGACGCAGTACTAGGGCTATGCAGATAATAGGAAGCATTAAACAACAGAAAGTAAACAGCTGAAGCTGCAATACAACTATTTGTTTTCTTCTGAGGTAATGTAAATAATCTTACTCTTTTGGGAATTTCCCAAGGTAAAGTGGCTACATCTGACAGGTGTGGTGGACAAATCTGTAAGGTGTTCATGTCAAATTTTATCTGGATTTAACATACCAAAAATTACTAAAATCGGTTAATTATTGGCAGAGTTATTCAAAAAATAAAAAGGTGGATGTTTTGGGGGGGACAGTGTATATCTATAAATGAAATGACGGACAGTCCACGGGATTATTAGGACTAAAACTCTGTTAAATTCTTGAACCATTGCATACAGTATCACATAACAGTCAGCCAGCAAACTGTCCCGTGTAATATTTTTATTGAATATAGTTTGGTGCACAAAATATCACAGAAAAAGCATATGAGCATTTACAGAAATTACAGAACATCCAAAAATGAGGTGCAACTTTCATATTACAACAACAACCATAATATGGCCAATGGCCATTACACAGGTCAACCTGCGTTAGCCAGCATCCCCAGTTAAGAACTGGAGGATTTCGCCGGACCAAAAAGTTTACGGAATGCATGTCCTTACGGATGAGAGCTAGAACACTTGGATTAGGGTGAAGACATGAGTTCTCCCCAACAGTGTTAATTCCATACTGTAGTAACTTTAACATTCACATAACTGACAGACAATTAACTAATCACCTCTACAGACATATTATCCACATAGTGTCCAGTGTATTCAGAACAGTCTGCTTGGCAGGCGCCATATGGACCTATAGAACCTATAATCATTGGCTTCACTCGACCTGCACACCACACACAAAGCAACACATTTCTAAGTAAACCTAGATTATCCCGTTGAAGCTAAGGTTTGAAAAAAGTAAATACAATACCTATAGTATGGAGCTAGGGAGTTAGCACAATACCAGACTTTAATTTTGGGCGATTGACTAATTGTGAACTACAACGGTAGAGACTAGGAAATTCAAATCATTAACTTACAGTTTCTATGACTATGTCCATTTAACAGCATTTTCTAGGTGAAACTGAGTCGGCCAGTTTCACTTCAGGTCATCCGCACAATTTGCAGTCAATACTCGGTTTAATTCCCAACAATGTCAATCCCTATAAATTTCATATCCATCTCACTGCTGGGTCCCCATCTCCCCAGATGCAGGCCATTTAAAGGAATGGGCCCATTTTTGCAACCCATGTGCACAGGGCTCAGTACACAAAACCCAAGATATGTCTTACCTGCTCGATTTGTAGAAGTGTCCTGCCAGAAATTGTCCCGTGCTGCTACACACACAGAAACAGCCTTTCTGAGTAGCTGCTCCGCTTCACTGGCTGTTACTGACAAATGCTTTATGAAGCCTGTGATACTCGCTTGATAAGTGGCTGTTGATATCATATCTGCCCCGGCCTGCAGGTAGCTGTTACCAAACCATGCATTATATCACTGAACCGTCTTGTATCCAAATAATTCTTTTTACAATTATAAACTAACAAACATGTGCCTAAAGCAGTTTCTTTACCTTGCCGAAATTTTCCAAATTCTGTTAACTACAGAACACAGAAATACCAGAAACCTTTGTTAAATTTATATTAAATTTATTAAATTTATATTACTAAACGCAACAAATTTTTCTAAGCTCATTGCATTAAGCTCTAGCTCCAGGTAATGGCTTCAGTCTTGGATCAAAACAATTCTCGTTGATCAAGCACATGCACTAACTCTTCATCAATTAACATCTACAAGGTATGCAATGTAACATTTAAAAACACCTTGTATGAATGTCATAAAGAGCATCAGGATTTGTCTTAATCACTCTTGCACTCCACAATGGATCTCCCTGCAAACGCATGCACATTCACCCTTTAAAAACAACAGCGTTATTTTTGTGATCAATATAGAGGTTAACCTGTGTTAGCCGATGCAGTCAGTTAAGAACTGCAGGATTTTGTTGCAGCAGTTTCACTGCCTGAATGCCATCTCTGGCAGCAACTAGTGTATTCAAATTAGGGAGATGCTGAGTTCTCCTCAATAGTTTCATCGTACATGTGTACCATGTCTACTCTAGTACACGTAAAATGTTCACTTCCGTGATAAGATTTTAAACTGTGAGAAAATGCTGAAGCTAGTAACTTGAAAACATAAATATTAAGATGCTGGATGTGCAGCTAAATTTATCAACAAAAAAGAACTTACAATGTTGGACAGGCACATGCATGCATGCATACAAGCTATATAGCTGGAAAGTCAAAACTTTGGAGGGCATCAATAAATCACTTATGATATCCTATGGCATACAGAATTACACCACCGTGACATAAACTGCACTCTACTGTACCAGCTTCCATAATCCTTTTTTCTGACACATTACACAATAAAAATGACAAATGTGCAAAATGAAATTACAAGTGCATTACAGTAACAGTAAGGTGATGTTGTAGAATTAGTTCTGTTGCAAGGCCTCCATCCAAAACACGGTATTTTCCAAATAACTCCATACTCATCTCTTACCATGTATATAACCTGCAAATCAAAAGTATTGTACACAGCTGTTTACAAATGTCATTTGTACTGTAATGTATTGTAATAGGCATTTAACTTACTCAGAGTTAGAAAATAAAAGAAAAAAAAGAAAATCAAATGATTATATGTTGCTAACTGACTAGTAAACGATTCTGTCTTATGTTCTGGATCACTTCTAAAATATTATCGACTATCTAATACTACATGCTAAATTTCACAGAAATCTGCCAATAACTTTCTGAATGTACCTACTAGCCAAAAACTGACTTAATGGGAATGAAGAGTGACAGAAACAATCACCCATCAGCATCATAGCGAGATTCACCTCAAAAAATGTCACTGAACTGGTGTGCACGCGTATATTCGTTGTAATCATGCAGTATGCATGCCAACCTTGTTGACAGTATGGTTGCTGTGTAGAACCTGAATCAGGAGCGTGGTGATGGCCCTAAAGCCAGTACGAGCTGAGTAAGTGAGGCGGCCCGAGTGAAAGCAGAATTGGACTGTGCCACACTGTGGGTCTGTTTTGCCTATACGCCTAAGCCTTAGGCCTG
>Ga0126327_10000126_pt1 | contig 20217 bp, 25 predicted proteins | sample InaspJWI30metaG_FD_101392 | JGI IMG/M metagenome (GOLD analysis project Ga0126327, IMG submission 101392) | Marine gutless worms symbiont microbial communities from Oahu, Hawaii - Inanidrilus sp. 1 OAHU.JWI-30 metaG | ecosystem: Host-associated > Annelida > Digestive system > Unclassified... | reverse complement strand
CGCGGCGGCCGCCGCGCTGTTCAAGGCCATGGACTTAATGAACGATCTTCTGGAAATTGTCATCTGCCACTCCTTTTTTTTATGACGCCACTGTTTACGCGTCCCCATGGCCGAAGGTCATGCCAATGGATTGTAATGATTTTAGGTTCTTAAGCCTTTTCTGCAGGGCTTTTTCGGTATCATCGTCCGGTGTATCGGTGACCAGTAGAAGCACCTCCTCGTTGTCAGCCGGCGTCACTTCACAGTGATCCAGAGCGGACAGATCCTTCATCAGGGCTTCCTTTTCCCCCTTTTCCGGGTAGGCCAGGTAACTGAAAATCGGCATCAAACCTCCTCTATGGTGTATGTATCGGATGGGTTAGCTGGTGATTTCGGGGGCGGGTGCTACGGCCTCCGAATGAACTGCGTTCAGATACTGCGAGCAATTAAGAAAATGTATACAGGCAAAGTCTACAAAAGAAATTGACTTAGGTTAAAAAATAACTGCCACAATGTGGTAATATACGTTAGCAATCTATTATGAAGACAGAGGTGGCCGGATGGCATGCTAAGTGGGGATTCACCGTGCAGCATTCGGTGTGTCAGAGCCAGTACTTTCAGAAAAAACGTTTGAAAATCCGATCATCAGCGGCCAGGCACTGGCTGCGCAATTTCGCAAACGTATTGACCAGGTTGCGGCCTTCCGGCGTTAAGCGGGTACCGGTTTTTTTATCCGAGTGGACAACCTTGACCTGCAGGTGTTTTTCAGTGGATTTGATTTTACTCCGGACGGTTTTATAGGACATTTTCAGGGCCTTAGCCGTCTGGTTGATCGAACCGGTCCGGTCGATGGTTTCAAGGATCTCCATGCGGCCCTTGCCGAAAATAATGTTGTTGTCCTGGTCCACTATCCAGTGGCTGGACCTGAGTTCCAGTTTAACCATACGGGCAAGGTACCACCAACACCGATAGATAGCAACTTCGCACGCGGATTCACCGGAACAAATCAGGGGCGGTGTCTAACCGCAAGTTTTCTGCGGGATTCTTCGCAATGTGAACAAACGCCTTGTTTCCCCGTCGGTTTTGGGGTATTGCTTTTATGAGCAACCTTATGTTAGGATCAACATAAGGTTGCCCTGGAGATGAGAAACAACTTATGCAGCCGGTGGGCGGTTGCAGGCAACCACGGATCAATGATTGCGGCGGTGATGATCAAAGGAATCTATGGAGACATTTGAGGTACTGCTGGAGGCATCCGCCCGGGCCCACGGACATCTCTGCCCGGGGCAGGTGGTAGGGGTCCGCATGGCCATGCTCGGCTGTCGGCTCATTGGCCTGGATGAACCCACGCGGCATGATCAGATCAAAAAACTGCTGGTCTACGTGGAGATGGATCGCTGCACCGCCGATGCGGTCGCCCATGTGACCGGTGTTCGGCTGGGACGTCGCAGTTTGAAATTTATGGATTACGGTATTATGGCGGCCACTTTCCTGAATCTCGAAACAGGGGCGGCCTACCGGATATTATCGACCGAAGAGGCTCGTTGCCTGGCGGTTCAATACGCTCCGGAAATAGAGGGCAAATCCGAGCAGCAGCTGGCCGCCTACAAGCGCATGCCGGACTGCGTACTGTTCAAGGTGCAGGCCGTTACCGTTCAGCTGGATGAATACGACCTGCCGGGGCCAACCCGTAAGAAGGTCGCCTGCAGCAGCTGCGGTCAACTTGTCCGGGATGCGCGGGAGGTTTGGTCGCCGGGCAGGTGCTGTGCAAGCCCTGCACCGAACAGGCTTATTTCACCGATGCCCGGGAGGTGACGTGGCCGGATATACAATGGGCGCCCGGCGAGGGTGAGCGGGCTGCGAACCACTTAGACTAACAGTGCAAAAACAATACTGAAGGAGTTTTGACCGTGCTGAAAAAGATTAATGTTGAGGATGCTGTCGGGACCAACCTGGCCCATGACATAACCGAAATCCGGCCCGGAGAGTTTAAAGGGGCCGCTTTTCAGAAAGGTCATACAGTCTGCGACGAGGACATTTGTCGCTTGCAGAAATTGGGCAAAAACCATCTCTACCTTATCGATCTCGATGACGATGAGATTCACGAGAATGAAGCGGCGGCAATTATGGCTCAGGCCCTATCCGGAGAAGGCATTACCTGGGAAAATGTCCCCCACGAAGGCAAGATCGGCCTGCACGCAGCCCACGACGGACTGCTGACGGTGGATACGGCTGCCCTGGCGGCATTCAACCTGGTGGATGAGGTCATGTGCGCGACGCTGCACAGTCACACCCTTGTAAAACAGGGCGAATTGGTGGCGGCGACCCGCGCGATTCCTCTGGTGATGAAACGGGTCCCGGTTGAGCGGGCGGCGGCCATTGCGGCCGACAAGGGCGGTATTGTATCCGTGCGGACACTAAAAGAAGCGTCGGTCGGGCTGATCGTAACCGGCAATGAAGTCTACCACGGTTTGATCGAAGATCGTTTTGCGCCCATTCTGACAGAAAAGATCGAAAGACTGGGATCCCGGGTACAGGGCCTGGCGTTCGCACCGGATGATACCGACCGGATCCGGCAGGCCATCGAGTCCCACCTTGATAACGGGTGTGACCTGATTTTACTCAGCGGCGGTATGAGCGTGGATCCGGACGATGTCACCCGCAAGGGTATTCAGTTGGCCGGGGCGGAGGAATTCAACTATGGTGCGGCCGTGCTGCCCGGTGCTATGTTCCTAGTGGCCTACATTCAGGGCATCCCTCTTCTGGGGGTGCCTGCCTGCGGACTGCACCACCGGGTCACGGTCCTGGACCTGATGCTGCCGCGAATCCTGGCCGGAGAGAAGATAGGCAAACCGGAACTGGCCTTCGCAGGACATGGCGGCCTTTGCCGGGATTGTGAAACCTGTGTATATCCGCACTGTCCTTTCGGCAAAGGCTGTTGATATGCCCAAACAGTATATCGGTTTTGCCAGAGCATTGCGCGAAACCCTGGCCCACGTCCAGCCGGGCCCCCCGGTAACGCTACCGGCAACTGAATGTGAAGGCTGCGTGACGGCTGAACAGCACTTTGCCCGGGTAGATTCCCCTTCTGTACACACATCCCTGAAAGATGGATACGCCCTGCAGGCCCAAGATGGCGAGCGGGCCACCGGCCCGGGTGGGACGCCGCTGCCGGTTACGGGCGCGGCAGCTGCCGGGCAGCCCCCCCAGGGCCCTTTGGAGCCTGGCTCGGCCTGGCGAATTCTCACCGGGGCCCGGTTGCCGGCTGGCGCCGATACTGTTGTCGCCGAGGAATTTGTCTCCCGGTCGGGAGATCATATCACCATCAACCGCCGGACTGAAAAAGGGCGCAACATTCTGCCCCGCGGCAGCGATACTGCAGCCGGGGAATTACTGCTGGATGCCGGCCGGCGCCTGACCCCCGGACGGATCGGTCTGTTGACGGCCGGCGGCCGGCAGCGGTTGACTGTTTACTCAAAACTGGCCGTGGCTCTCGTCGCCACCGGCGACGAAGTGCTCCTGCCCGGGCTGCCGCTGTCCCCCGGCAAACTGTATGCCAGCAACCTGTTGACCTTGAATGGCTGGTGCCGGCAATTCGGATTTGATACCGCTCTGGAAACCTGCCGTGACAGGGCCGACGATTTACGGACAGCAATTCGGGCGATTCTAAAGACCCGTGATGCCCTGGTCACCAGCGGCGGTGCCTGGACCGGGGACAAGGACCTGGTGGTCCGGGTGCTGGACGACCTGGGATGGCGTAAGATCTATCACCGGGTCAGGCTCGGGCCCGGCAAGGCGGTCGGATTTGGGACATTGGACGAAAAGCCGGTTTTTATCCTGCCGGGGGGACCGCCTTCCAATCTGGTGGCGTTTTTACAGTTGGCCCTGCCGGGTCTCCAGCGGCTTGCCGGTGTTCGCAAACCTGGTCTGCCGGAGATGCCGGCTGCCCTGGCGGCCCCGGTTTCCGGGCCCCGGGACTGGACCCAGGCTCTGTTCGGGAGTCTTCAGCGCGCGGGCTCTAAATTACTCTTCCAGCCGGATGGCCGTCCAGCCAGCCGGCTTCAAGGTATGGCCGCCGCAGATGCCCTGCTTTTGGTACCTGAAGGCATCGATAGGTTTTCCGCAAACCAGGACGTGACCGTACAGCTGTTAAACCGGTATTGGTCATGAGGACCGGAAATGGTAACCCCCCCAACGTGCAGCGCCGTGATTCTTGCCGGCGGTTTGAACCTGCGCATGCAGGGCCGCAACAAAGCGTTTATGCGCCTGGGGGGCCGCAGCTTCTTGGCCCGTATTCTGGACACTGTGCGTCTTTGCCTGGATGAGTGCCTGATCGTGACCCGGCAAGTCGAGCTATACCGCGAGTGGCCGGCAACGATCGTGGCCGACCGCTTATCCGTTCGCAGTCCGCTTGCCGGCATCCACGCCGGATTGTTGAGCATGCCGGGGGATTATGCCCTGGTCACCAGCTGCGACACGCCCTTGCTGCAAAAAGCGGTGGTAGCGCGACTGCTGGCCGAACTGGATCCAGAAGCAGACGTCATCGTGCCGGCCTCCGGGACCTATTTCCAGCCTCTATGTGCCCTTTATTCGAGGCGTTGCGCCGCCGTTATCGAAGAACTCCTCGCCCGGGGTGAGGTAAAAGTAGACCGCCTGTATGCGCGTGTGCGCGTCAAACCTGTTGACTATTGCCATTTCGAGGACGTGGATCCGCAGCTGGTTTCTTTCTTCAATGTCAACACACCAGCCGACCTGGAGACAGCCCGGCGGCTTCGACAGCAGCTGTCCGCCGCATCTTGAACCAATATTTGTTTGTTGAGCTGGTTGCTAGTCTCTTTCCGTGAGGATACTCAGCACCGCATTACATTTGCGAGCGGCCCTTTCAACCAGGGCTTCCGCAGCGGCCATGGTTTCATTCTGATAAGCTTTATCCTTGATGCCGGCCAGGTTGATGACGACATTGCGGTAAGCACCCCAGATGCCGGCCTCCAGAGCGCGGGCGCCGACTTCCACATCAGAGCGCGATGCAGGGTTTCCATGGCGGGCAATGGCACACATGGCGTCCCAGGCGGCATCTCCTGTACGCATGGTCGCCAGGGGAACCCGGACAGCCGTTTTCAGGCCTTGCTGCATTTTATCGAACCGGGCCTTTTTCTCCTGTTCGGTTGCCCTTGGCATACGGAGCCCTTCCATATAGTCGTTAAACGCGTTGGTGTCAGCATCGATCATGGGGATGAGCTGTTCGACGGTGTCATGCAGGATGGGTATGATGGCCCGCATCTGCTGGTCGACGGTTTCGAACTTGCGCACTCCGTAGGTCAGCTTGGACACCATCGCACCGAGTCCGGCCCCGATAGCAGCTATTGCAGCTGCCGCCGAGCCGCCCCCGGGAGCCGAACTGCGCGAGGCGACCTCCCGGATAAAGTCCTTTAAGGGCATATTACCCAGAGGCGCCTCCGGATCAGAGGCTACCCGGTATTCGATTATTTTTTCCTTCGGGCTAAAGGACGACGCCGAGTTCAGCCCGAGACGCTCGATGACCAGGCGTATTTTCTGGTCTTCGTCCAGAATAAAAAGATTTTCCCTGGCAATGTAGTATTCCGCCGCCACTAACATGGCTTCCAGCGGCACCAGCCCGACAATTTCCGATCCGGCCACACCGACGTTGAGGGCGGCAGCCTCTTTTTTTACTTCTTCAAACATCTGGTGGATGGGCGTTACCCGGTAGTTCGACAGATTCACCGTTACCTGGGCCAGGTTGTATTCATCCACGAACCAGCCCATACCTTTGACCGCCGGCAAACGTCCGGGTTCATCAGGGCCTCGACCGGCTTCCCGCAGGTTCAAGGCAATGCGGTGGGCCTGGTTGCTGGTGCCAAGTATGTTCACATTGTAGGCAATCAGGAAAATTCGCGCACCGGTAACGGTTGCACCCCATTCCGGTATAAACTCGGCCGGCCCGAAATCAGGCTGCCATTCCGGACTTTGCAGCCTTTCAGCCAGTCTTTCGTATTCCCCCTCCCGGATCTGAGGCAGGGTTTTGCGGTGACTTTGCGTGGCCGCTTCTTCGTATAGGAAGAGGGGGATCCCCAGCCGATCAGCTGCCTGCCTGGCGAATTCCCTGGCCGCGGCTATACACTCTTCCATGGAAACACCGGATACCGGGATAAAAGGGCAAACATCCAGGGCACCCAAACGGGGATGTTCTCCGGTATGCCGGCGCATATCGATACGGTCCCGGGCGACAGCCGCGGCGTTCAGGGCCCCGGCGACAACCGCTTCGGGTGAGCCGACAAATGTGTAAACCGTTCGATTGGTAGATTTACCCGGATCTACATCCAGCAGTGAGCAGCCGGGTGTATTGCGGATAGCCGCAGCGATTGCCTGGATGGTTTTTTCGTCCCGGCCTTCCGAGAAATTGGGAACGCACTCAATAAGTTTCTGCATGGGCACCTGCCTGGGCTGGTAAACGCTATGAATAAAAAAAAATTAGAGGCTATCTAAAAACAGGATTTTGGTTCAAGTTCCCGTCTACGCCTTCCGGGCTTCGCCGGACAGGCAAGGCCGCCGTGAGGTTTTAACCGGAGGAATACGCAAGTATTTCGAGGATAGCGCTAAAGGTTGCGCCTAACGCTGAGATTGGACCAAAAGACCTTTTTGAGACAGCCTCTATAAAAGGTTTTCTGTTAATATGCATCAAAATGACACCCATGTCAATTGGTATATACAGGTTAATACAATGCGGCGTTTTTCAGGCATACACCCCTATTACCAGGTGCTTCCCCCCGGCCAGTCCGCGGACAGGCGCTTCTTATCGGGTAAAATTGACCGGCACAGCGCCATCCAAAACAAAAAGCGGTACCCGGTGAAACGTTCTGTGACCCGGGTACCGCTTGTGGTTTAGAGTTGACCGTGGTTCAGGTTCAGGCGGTTTTACGCTGGCTTTTCTGGCGCAGCCGCTGCATAGCCATGCTCAAACTGGTTTGCAGCAATTTGATAGCGCCGGCCAATTGCCCGATTTCGTCTTTGGACTTGGCGTCAAAATCGATGTCAAGTTCGCCCATGCTCATTCGGGTGGTAATCCCGGTCAGCTCCTTGATTGGCCGGACCAGGGTGCGGGCCAGCAGCAAGGCAATGGAGATGATGAGGATAAGGGTCATGATGAGCAGATACATAGCAAGATTTTCACTGCGTTCATGGGCCTCGAAAACCTCGGCCTCGGCCTGCTGGACTGCAAGGATCCACCCCATTTTATTGCGTTTGGCAACACCCTGCTGGTTCACGCCTTCACTGTCTGAAAACGAGATTGCCCCCATTGTGGGGCTGCGTTTAAACTCAGCAATAAGCGGGTTGCTGTTGAAGTTTACCTGGGCCGTTACGTATTTGCGCACCTGGTGCGCAACCACCTTTCCAGTTTCATCGATCAGAAACGCATAGCCGGTTTCCCCTTTTCTCCAGTTGGCGACTTGCCTCGAAATGGCATCCGTAGTCATGGCCGAAGCCAGGACTCCTACAGTCTGGCCGTTTCTCTTGATGGGGACGGCCAGCACCAGGGCCGGTTTTTTGGAGGTTTTGCCGATCAGGGTTTGCCAGGCCAAAGCTTTTCCTTGCGCCACCCCTTTATAATACTGACGATCGGAGTAATTTTTCAGCCCTTTGCCATAGCTTCTGGCTATGTTCAGGCCGTTGGCGTCCAGCGTAAACACCAGGTACATGAAGGGGTACTCGGCCCGGATGCTCTTGAGTATCTTTGTTTGAGCGCCGGGGTTCATGGAAATCATACTGTCGAGTTGGGCGGCCATTTTCAGCATGCGGACATTCTTGTCAATCCATTCGTCCACGTGGCGCCCCAGGCCGTCAGCCGTCTGAGCCATTAACAGCTCAGAATCCGAACGGATTCGTTCCCGGGTTTCCTTAAAGGTCATGCCCAGGAAGATCCCAAACGGAACGATACTGACAATCAGCATTGCCAGGATAACCTTATGCAGGAGACCAAAACGAACTTTCTGGGTCTCCACGCTCAACGCGGCTGCCGGTTTGGGCGGTTCGGAGGCGGTCTCAGCCGGTGCGGCCGGAGCAGGTTCGGACGGTGCCGGCTCCGCTGGGGCTGAGTAGCCGGGTTTGGTGACCCATATGGTATCCCCGCAGGCTTTACAGATCAGGCCGGTTTTCTCTTTTCTTAGTTTGGACTCGTCAATATTGTATTCTTTCTCACATTTGCCACATGTTATTTTCACGATGTCTCCTTTTGCTTTGCTGGCGCTGGGATACCGCCGGGGAAACCGCGCCGGATATGGTATTTTTGATTCGAATGCTGAATGTCCAGCATAGCGGATATCACAGCTGTGAACGCAACCCACCTATAGGCCGATCCGCCTTTTAAGATACCAGTTTGATCATTTCCTCTTTAAATTGCTGCCGGGCGCCTTCGTCGGCAATTTCCTCGGAAAGCTGCAGGATGATGTCCGCGGCCATATTAATGGGTATATCGTTTTCACTGTAGCCGGTATCCGCCAGAGCATCCTGGACGATAAATTCACCAAAGGGGCCAACCGCCTTAATCATATTGGCTTTCAGTCCCTGGATGAAGGCCGCGCCCACAGCGGGCGCCTTGCGGGCAGCCGGCTGGATCAGATTGAGTTTAATCAGTTTTACGGCGGTAGCCGGCAGTTTCTCCAGACTGAGACCGGCTTTCTGGGCAACCTGAGACAGGGGTAACCGGGCATCGATGGCCAGCAGAAGATTCAGCATATCGGCATCCATGGATACCTTCCCGATATCGGCAGTGGCCGTCTTTTTAAAATGGGTACTGAGTAATTCAGATTTGGTTAAGCTCATGATTACTTTCCGCTGTTTCTTAAAATTACGAACGCATAGAGTGTGCCGGTTTCTGTTTTGCTGAACAGACAAACGCCGTTCCACAATCAAACGGCGTCCGGGTATATTATTGCATAAACCGCCTCAGTATTTCGCCGATTTTTCAATTTTATGCTAGCTTTTTCAGCACATCCTTAAAATCCTCAACCTAGGCGGCCGATTCAACCAGGCCGGCTTCTTCCCCATCGGAAAGGCAGGCTGCTGCCTCACGATTATCAGCGTTGCCATTAGCTTTATCAGGGCCTGGATAAACAGATTGTATAATCCGTCGGCATTTGCCGGCTGTGCGGTTGGCAGCCGGCTCTTGTTTTTAATCCTTAAGATAAATTCCGCTATTTCCACAACATCCGGTACCGGCAACCAGTATCCCCTCTATGTTTTAGCCAGCCGACAATTTTGACGTCACCATGCGCCGTGCGCTTCGCAGAGGTGCCTTTACAACCTAATGTAATAATTATATTTTCAGATTTAGCGCCATTATTGCGGGCACCGGAGCTCGAAAGGCGGGCGGCGTGTTTTATAACGTGTGCGACGCTCTGGCCCAAATCATCCAGGTTGGGTGTGCATACGACAATGCCGGCTTGGGCCGCTGCGTAAAATTCTTGTTCTGCCAGGCGCGGCAGGGCCAGGGCACCGCCAATGCCTGGACGGATTACCGTATCACTCATATCCATTGTTACCCGTACTCCTAATTTCTAAATCGCCCGCAACAGATGAAACTTTAAGATAAATTTACCGCAGCCGGTTCGCCTGTCATTAAATGACTATAGATTTCAAGGGCATCTCGGCTAACCTCCGAATATTGAGCACAACTGCCAGACCTTGCGGACAAAGGCTCAGACCATACCTTAAATGAACCGACCGGTTCCTTTATCCCCGGGTTATGGGCACTCTGGATTTGATCCCCCTATCGAGTTGGTGATATGGTGCCGGAGGATCTCACAAAGCAGCATCGGATGCGACGCAATCGATTTGCCCTAAAAAAAATTAATCGCACGTTAACCATTGTCGAGTCTTTCCGAAAGGTGAGTCTGGCAGAGGGGACAAAATGACACGATTCAAATTAGCGATAATTGGGCTGGCCGCGTTCTTTTGGCTTGCACCCGGTATAGCAGGCGGTGTGGCGTCCGCCGGCGCCCGGACCGACGGGCAAGCCTGGGGGGCATTTGAAATCCTGGGCAATAGTATAGCACCGGGTGAAAAGCTAAAATTCAAACTGATGCCCGGACAGCATTTTGAAAGTGCCTATGTCGATATGCCGGTTTTTGTGGCCAGAGGGACCGCACCCGGTCCCACTCTGGGCATTACTTCCGCAATCCATGGGGATGAGATCAACAGCGTGGAAATTGCGCGGCGTGTATTCGATAGGGTCTCCGCTGAAGAATTGGCCGGAACCCTGGTGGTCCTGCCGATCATCAACCGCCATGGATTCATCACAAGGCAGCGCTATACAGCCGATCGGCAGGATCTAAACCGCTATTTCCCCGGTAATCCGCAAGGAAACATAACCTCCGTGCTGGCCTACTTTGTGTTTACCAAAGTGATAAAGCACTGCGATGCCCTGATCGATCTGCACACCGCCTCCTTCTACCGCCAAAACTTGCCCCAGATCCGGGTGGACCTGCAGAACCCCCGGGCCCTGGAGATGGCCCGCTATTTCGGGGCCGGCATCATTTTGGGCAAACCGGGGCTGCGGCACACGCTGCGCTGGGAAGCTACCCAGGCGGGCATACCCACAATATTGTATGAAGGCGGAGAGCCGAACCGCTTTCAATTGGACGAAATCAAGCTCGGCGTGAAGGGCGTCCTGAATGTGATGGCTTACCTGGAAATGTTGGACCGCTCGCCGCAGGCAACCGGTCCGCAACATATTTTTACCACTTCTACCTGGGTAAGGGTACCGCCAGGCAGGGGGGGAACTTTTTTCCGGAGCGTGAGTTGGGGGCTCGGGTCATAAACAATGAGTTGCTGGGAACCGTGACCGACCCCCTGACCAGTTCCCGGGTTGAAATCCGGGCACCCTTTGACGCCAAGATCATCGGCATGTCCATCCCCCAGGTGACCCTTTCCGGTTTTATTCTATTTGACCTTGTACGCACGTCCCCTTAGGCTCATGGGAGCACATCTGTGCAGACCACGCTTCGTCTAGAGGATGGTCCCGCGGGAGTTCAATGTGAAACCTTCATTGATAGTTTGCGGTTCGGGGAGTAAGGACTGTAAACCCAAACCTTGTTTTCCGGTCCAAACTTGACTGTCGTGTGACGGTACCAAGAAAACCAAATACCGATCCGTTGACCGGATGGGTCCACTATCTCCGCGCCCTGTGTCCATTCCCTGTCCACGGCGCGAATATTTACCACTTTCTTGACGACATCCGCGCGCGTTTCGATCCGGTGCCACACCCGGTCTTGAAAATCATATTGCGGATCTATACCGACGACAGCGTGGGGAACATTGGCGCGGCCGTTATAGTAATAATTGTAATCCGGCAGGGCATCCGCGTTCAGAAATACATCCGTTAAGGCCGGGTCACCTTTGAGATTACCGTAATCAGCCATACAGCCAGGTATAACCATCATTGCGGCCATCACTGCGAATGCCGCTCTAACGCCCTGTTTATTCAAATACATCATGGATTCACCTTTACGTGCATTTTTAACGAATCAGTACCGTCTCTGCTGGCTACCAGAGTCCCTCTTTCTGGAGGTTGTGCACAATCCGGGTAACGAACGGCACGTTCCTAAATTTATACGCGCGCCGAACGATGTCAAGGCGGGTGTAAAGCCTGAAAAGCGGCCGGTAACACAACAGCTCCAGCAGGGCGCCGGCGAGGAGGGCAAAACGGCTTTTACGGACGGCAATATTGAACAGGGCGATCACGAGGGTGTCATTGTCGAGGTCTTCGTCATGTTTACGCACCGTATTGCGTTTCAGCAGGACCTTTTCGATGTAATCCTCAGGAATCATGTCGTCCCGGCGGGCCTTTTTGTATAGCTTGGTGTCGGGATAGTACATCAGTTTGTGGTCGTAGATCTTCACCGGGCGCGCGATGGATGCGACCGGACGGATACTTTGCAGCATATTCCGGTAGAAAAGCAGGGCTTCGTATTTGTCAGCCGGCGTGTCGTAGGGATTGTCCGAAATAACATCCAGGACCACACTGACATCATAGGCTGCCAGCAGTTTCAACTTTTCGATGAACAGATCCGGATCGAACTCACGATCGAAGATTTCCCGGCTGACGCGCCGGCTGGCCGACTGGAGGCCGATTTTTAAAAACCGCATCCGGATACCGTACTGCTGCATCAACTTCAGCTTGGACTCGCGAACCTGCCTGATGGTGGCCTGCAGGTAGTAAAAGGGCAGATTGATTCTGCGACGGTAGGCATCCAGAAACGTCTCGAAATCCGCTTTTGGGCGCATAAAAAAATCGTCGTCGTCCAGAGTAACACTTTTCAGATGGGGGATATTGGCTACCGCCCACTCCAGCTCCTGCATGACCAGTTCGGTGTCGATGAAACGAATGAACGGCCCCTTGCGGTGAAAAATTTGTTTCAGGCGGCTGTTGATGCAATAGGAGCAGGCATAGGGGCAGCCGCGGATGGTCATTCTCAGGTAACTGGGGCGCAGCAGCTTGACATGTTCCCGCAGGCGCAACAATTCATTGCCCCGCAACAAGTAGCCATGGTCGAGTTCCATAAGGGGCACCGGTTGTTGGTTCAGGTCGATCAGTTCTGGAATGGGATTGACCTGCACCCGGCCGTCCGGCAGGAGGTAGCCCAGGCCGGCAATGTCGGCCCAGTCCCGACCTTCCAAAAGCGCCGCCATCACGCCTTCGCCCTCGCCGGCACAGATCAAATCGGCATACTGCAGGTAGTCGCGTGGGCTGCACATCACGGGTACCCCGCCCCAGATTATAGGGGCCGCAATCCGGTCCTTCAGGTAGTCGTTGATCTGAATGGATCTTTCCAACTGGTGGGTGGTCAGCAATGAAATCCCTACCAGGTCACACCGTTCGCAATAGTCAGCCAGACGCTGCAGACTTTCTGCGGGCAGCAGGTTAAATACATCATCCTTGCTGCCTTCATAGTGGACGACCGATACCCGATAGCCCTTGCTCTTCAAATGGGCGCCCAGGTAGCGGACCGATGTGTTTTCAATGTAGGAATTGTTGATCAGGACGGCGTGCTTCATCAGGTTACTTACCGGTCTGTGGTCGGGGCCGCGAGACGGTCCGGTCAGCTCGGGTCAAAACTATTTAGGATTGAAAACGTCAAATTCATTGGTAGCGTAGTACATCACTTTTTCATTGGCATCGGTGACCACGTGTATGTTGACCAGTTCGTCTGCCTGGACACCGGAAGCTTCGGAGCAGGTGGCCCTAAACAGCTTCCAGGCATAGCGCCAGGCCACGACATCGGAATCCAGCCCGGCTTTACCTTCCGGCGGGGAAAGTTCAGTGACCAACTGGCCGTCCACGAGTTTTTGGTACTTGACCCGGAAACCCTTGGGTTTCTGGACCCAGCCAGCGTCGATAATCTTCAAACCTTCGGTAATTTCCATGATTGACTCCTAGCGTCCACTCGGTATGCAAATTATTTTTGCCGGGGCTGGCAAGCTAATATTCTGTTTCCGGTTCCTGGGGTGAATTATAATGGTGAACATCCAACTGCCGGAATGCGAAAGCAAGACCGGCATTATCGAATCCCAGCTTGGCTTTTTCCAGCAGATCACAGCGGGTCACCCAATACTTCGGGTTGTCTACCCAGCAGCGACCGCCGAGTTCCACGCAGTCCCGCGACAGGTTGAGGACATAGACGACCGGGGCCGGTTTGGCCATCACCCGCGGATCGGCAACCATGATCTCTTCCAGCAAACGTTTGGCTTTCATCAAGTCCTGGTCATATCGGATGCCCAAGTCAATTTTGATCCGCCTGGTCTTGGTAAAGTGGTAGTTGATGACGATATCATCAAGAATCTTGCGGTTCGGCACAAAAAAGGTTTTGCCGTCAAATGTTTTCATACGGGTGTTCAAAATGGTGGTGGCTTCGATCCGCCCCAACAGATCACCAGCTTTTACCACGTTGCCGACCTTGAAAGGCAGGGTGGGCAAAAGAGGACGGAACAGTACGATGATGCCAACTGCCGCCAGACAGACAAAGGTCAAAAAAGAGATAACCGGGCCTGGCTGCAGGCCTGCCTCCAGTGAGGCCGAAACAACCACCACAGCCAACAGCAGCACCAAGAGAATGTTGCAGGCGATCGAAACCAGGGTCACCCGGTTGGTCACCTTGAGCAACGCATTGCGTAAAACCTTAATGATCCATCTGACCAGCACCAGACCGATAACCAGAACCAGCAGGGACATCACCAGTTCCGGGCCTTGATCCGCCATCAATTCGCCGATGCGCTGAAATCTTGTCATCTATCGCTCCTTTTTAATCCCCGGATTTGAAGTCTGCATATTCCTATTAAGATGCCCGGAGAATACCGTGCGTCACATGGCGCCACCGATAAAATAGCATAATCCGCCTGAGCATATCTGCACAATAACTGCTTAACCGCTTGAATCATATGCAGATACACCGGAGTGACAATAACATGTAAGTAACAATTGGGTTTGCACGTTATTGTCATACTCTGGCAGCTTGCCGTTCAGCACCTGTCAGAAACTTTCATTTAAATCAATGCTGGCTGAAAACGCGATTTAGTCGTCAATCTTGTAAACCCTTGGCGCTTACCACACAGGCACCGGATGCAATTTTGTCGTTTATACAATAATTGCGAGAACATGTCCACCATTCCCGTGCAGGCCAGCCCTACAGGGACGGCTCCCGAAAAACTCATCATGGGCGGTAACATCGATGCGCGATGCATGGCTGCCGCCATTTTGACAGTTTTGTTTTTTAATGCGATGATCTGATCTGACCAATCTAAAGGCTTTGCAACATAATTCCCCCGTTACTTGTAACCAAAACGAATCACACCAATAAAAGGAGGCCGGCAATGGATTATGTGAGTATTGACATCCTGATCGGGATAGCTGAACGGTGGAGCGTAATACCCAAAAAGCAAATCGCCAAGGAATTAAAGTTAAGTTTAAAAGACCTGAATAATTACGCCTACAGGATGGCCAACGGAGCGTATGGGGATGAGTGGGAGCTGCCCAAGACTGAAAAGTATGGGCCCTATGATGAAAGACAGGACATCGATATCAAGGTAGGTAAAAAAAGTTACCCGATCAGAGTGCCGAATTGTGAATGGCCAAAGAAAAAAGTCGATATCCAAGATGAGATAGAGGATACCTTGAGTGTGGTAACCTCGGATGTTCTATTTGTTGGGTCGGTTATATACCACGCCAAGGAGCATAACCTCCGTAAGAAGAAAGAGTACCTCCAAAAGTGGCAGAAAATAATAGACAGTGTGATGGATTTACGCGAACTAAACTGCTGACTTGAACATCTAACGCGCTACTGCGGCTGCTGTGACAGCAACCTGCATTTTCAGGATGCATACTGCAGACTTGGTTAGGGGGCGTTTGCTTTCATGAGGCGACCTGAAACCTTCTGCTGCGGCAATTAGCATGCGTCCGACGCCCCTGAAGATATTAAACAGGCTGAATGGCGGTGTACACCCCGGTTGGTAATTTATATGGGGGTCTCTCCGGTCACTTGTGTTTTTCAATCCATTGCAACACTTTTGCTTTTCTTTCACCATCAGGCAGCCTGTCTGCGTAAAACTGCAGGGCCGCAACAGCCTGGGGAATGTTTCCATTGTTCTTGTAAGCTATTCCCAGGTTTCTCCAGACTATCGGCTCTTCAGGCGATAGCTCCGTAGCCCTGCGGTAGTACCAGATTGCTTTGTCATAACTGCCCAGCATGTCATATGCATAACCGATTCTATTCTGGAAGATTGTATCATTCAAATGCAGGCCGGAATAGTTATCGATAACGCGCTGATACTGGCCGGACTTGAGGAGTATTTCAATTTCAGCATTGATTGTATTTGACGTCATCCCTGTCAGCGCCCCAAACAACGCTCCATCCCGCAAGAACCAGTAACCCTGTGAGTACTGTCAGCTTTTGCATGGCTTCAGAAGGTCCGATTTGAAAATTGAAGCGATATTTGATCGAGCTGTACACTTAAGCTTCATATGTAAAAGCAGGCTGCCAGATGGTTGGATTCACAATGCTCGAGCCGCGGCGCGGCGGCGGCGCAGGTTTCCGTCACCGCCTGGCTGCAGCGGCTGTAAAAGGGGCAATGCTCTCCGGTTACCAGATCCCTTTCTACCGACAGCCGGGTATCATACCTGTCAACGTCAGCGCACCCGAAGCCGGGCTGGGCGTCGATCAGGGCCTTGGTATAGGGGTGCAGCGGGTTGTTGATCACCCGGTCGGCGGGTCCGGTTTCCATGAGGCAGCCATGGTAGATGACGGCAACGCGGTCGCAGAGGTAGCGGGCCGCGGATATCGAGTGCGTGATGAACAGGATGGCCACCCCCATTTTGCGGTGGACTTCCAACAGCAGGTTGAAAATCTGGAATGAAATACTGGCATCCAGCATGGACGTCGGTTCATCGGCCACGATGAAGGCCGGTTCCAGCACCATGGCCCGCGCAATGGCTACCCGCTGGCGCTGCCCGCCGCTGAGCTGGTGCGGGTATCGCTTGAGAAACTCTTCCGGGGGCGTAAGGCCGGCGAAGGCCAGGGTCTCACAAACCGTTTGTCTTCTTTCGGCCGGATCGCCGACACCATGAATAATCAACGGTTCTGCGACAGTATCGTAAATAGAAAGATGCGGATTCAAAGATTGGTAAGGATCCTGAAATATCATCTGAACGGTTCGCCGGAAATCGGCCAGAGGCTTGCCCCGCAGTTTGAGGGTATCGGTACCATTCAGGTGAATGCGGCCGGTGTCGGGTTCTTCCAGTTTTACTATGAGCCGTCCGGTCGTCGATTTGCCGCTGCCGCTTTCGCCCACCAGGCCTACAATTTCTCCTGCACCAACTTCCAGGGACAATGCCTCCAGCGCTACAATGGGTTTACCGGCCCGTCCAAACAAAGAAGCTTTGGAGCGGTAGTGCTTCGTAATGTCGGTGAGTTTTATAATGGGTTGCGGCGCAGTTTCCATGGCGGATTACTCATCTGGGTTTTTATGGCAGCAGAAAATTCGGTGATCGTCAGACAGTTCTATCCATTCCGGCGTTTCAATCCGGCAGTTGTCGTTGCCCGCGGAGCAACGCACGCAATAGCGGCAACCCGGCGGGGGATCGACCAGGTTGGGAGCTGCGGCCGGGGTGGACTGCGGTTCACACTGCGCACCCATCAAGGCCTGGTGGGAACCGACCAGCTCCCGCGTATAGGGGTGGCCGGGTGATTCGAACACTTCCCGGTGGTGCCCGTATTCCACCAGTTGGCCGGCATACATGACCCCGATATGGTCGCACACATCCGCAACCACTGAGATGTCGTGGGAGATGAACAGTATGCCCAGATTCAACTCCTTTTGGATCGATTTGATCTCATCCAGGATCTGGGCCTGGACGATCACATCCAAAGCAGTTGTGGGTTCATCGGCAATAATCAGGTCCGGTCTGCAGGCCAGGGCCATGGCAATTACGGCCCGCTGCTTCATACCGCCGCTGTATTGGTGCGGGTAGTCATTCATCCGCTTGGCCGGAATCTCCACCAGGTCGAAAAGTTCTTGCACCTTAGTCAGGCTGTCCGCCTTGGAAATCCCCGGCGTATGGGCCAATATGGCCTCGGCAACCTGGTCCGCCACCCGGTGCACCGGATTCAGCGCGTTCATGGCGGCTTGAAAAATCATGGCAATTTTCTGCCAGCGAATTTGCCGCAAGTCCGTTTCCGACAGGCCCACCAGGTCGCGTCCATTAAATAGGATCCTGCCCGAGGTAATCGTTGCATTAGGCGGCAGCAGACCCATCAGGGCCAGTCCTATGGTCGATTTTCCACACCCGGATTCACCCACAAATCCCAGCGTTTTGCCTTCCTCCAAAAAAAAGGAGATATCTTCAACAGCCCGCAGGGGGCCGCCCCGGGTTTGATAGGTGATGCTCAGATTCTGGACTTCCAAAAGGCTCATATCAGCGCGTGCTATCCTCTTTTCGCAGGCGTGGGTCAAGCACTTCATCCATGGCCCGGCCTAGCATGAAGAATGACAACGTTAACAGGGAAATGCAGATTCCCGAAGGCAGCAGCCAGTAAGGTGCCTGAAACATGTGGCCGGTTTTCCAGACCCACTGCAGCATCATACCCCAGCTAACGGTTCCCGGATCACCGAATCCCAAAAACGCCAGGGCAGCCTCAATGATAATGGCAGAGGTTACCCGGAAGGTCATGTACAGCAGTGACAGCGGCAGCACGTTGGGCATGATATGGCGAAAAATGATCCGCGCGTGGGACGCGCCGGCCACCCGTGCGGCCTCGATGAACGGTCTTTGTTTCAACGTGAGTGTTTGGGCCCGGATGACCCGCGAAACGCCCGGCCAGCGAAACAACGCAATCAGCAGTACAATGGTCCAGATGCTGAGCTGCCCGAAAAGTGAAGCCAGGATCAGGACGACCAGCAACGTCGGCATTACCATGATCATGTCGGCCAGGCGCATGAGCAGCGTATCGACGATGCGGCCGGCGTATCCGGCGATCATGCCGATGGTCGTGCCTAAAATAATGCTCATCAGCGCCGAGGAAAGTCCTACCATAAAAGCGATCCGGGCCCCGTGGAGTGTGAGATTTCCGGATCCACGCCGGTCATGGGATGATACATGGGATCGATCAGCGGGGGAATGAAACTGCACAGGGCCATCAGCCCAAACAGGCCCAGCAGAGCGAGACCGATGCGTCCGATCAGATTTTCCCGGAAAATGCTCCAGCCCTCCTGAAAACGCTGGACCAGGTGGTAGCGCGCCGAGAGTCCGGCGGGGATGGCAGCGGTTTTGGGGTGATCTGGCAGGGTCATTCCGGCTCCTTCAGTATCTAATCCTTGGGTCCAGCCAAGCGTAAAGGATGTCCACCAGCAGGTTCGCCAGCAGGACGACGATGGCAATCAGTAAAAATGAGGCCAGGGCCAGTGGATAATCGTTGTTGCTGACCGCGAACACCAGTTCCCGGCCGATGCCGGGCCACGAGAAAACCGTTTCAGTCAGGGCACCGCCGTTGATCGAGAAGGCCAGGCTGAGAGCCACGCTGGTAACCACCGGCAGGGCCGCATTGGGGGCGGCATGGCGATTGCGGATGACTTTTTCTTCAAGCCCCTTGGCGCGTGCCGTGATGATATAATCCTCTTTGAGCGTTTCCAGCATGCTCGAGCGCATTACCAGCAGGTAACTGCCGAAATGAATGATAAACAGCGTCAGCAGCGGCAGGGCCATGTGGTGCAGGACATCAAGCGTGCGTACGATGATTCCGTTGGCCGGATCGGTCCAAATTTCCGGGGACAGGATACCGTTTAAAGGGAACCACCCAATCCGGTATCCGAAAAGCCAGATAATGATCAGGGCCAGCCATGGTAAAAACAGGGTGTGGCAGACCAGGGCGCCGATCGTCAGCCACGAGTCGATTTTTTTGCCCTTGTGCCAGGAGGCGATCTTCCCGAAGAAGATGCCGGTCAAGGCAGCCAAAATCACGGATGTGGTAAACAACAGGATGGTATTGGGCAGGCGCTCCCCGATTATATCCAGGACCGGTACGCCATAGTGGAAGGAGATACCCAGATCGCCGCTGAAAAAAGATTTCAGGTAGATGATGTACTGGGTCCCCAGGGGCTCATCGAGCCCGAGTTGCTCCACCAGGCGGCGGGCGTCTTCGGCTGTCATGCTCGGGTCAACCATGCGCGAGACCGGATCGCCGGGGGCCAGGCGGAACAAGAGAAACAGAACGGTCAGGATTACAAAGAAGATGACCGTGATTTCGATCAATCTGCGCAGTATATATTTGTTCAATTCCATGGCAGTGCTACTTTTCAGGTACTGTCGATCTGAGCCTGCAAAAGGACCAGATATTGCCGATGCCGTCCTGCATGGGTACCCAGCCGTTGAAACGGTCCTCCCGGATGGCTTCGATCAGGGCCGGTTTGTAGATCGGCAGGTAGGGTATGTCCCGCGAGATCAACAGCTGCATGTCCCAGATCAATTCCCGGCGCTCGTCCGGATCAATAACCTTTCGGGAGGCATTGGCCAGGCGGTCGAATTCTGGATTCCGATAGCCGCTCATGTTCCATCCCCGCGGCCGGTCGAATTTTGAGTAGAACATGCTGCGGATATAGTCGGGATCGATCGGAAGTTTTCCATACCCGAGAATAAAGGTGTCGAAATCATGCCTTTCCTTGACCTGCTGCAGCAGG